>CDYU01037426.1_pt1 | contig 30661 bp, 20 predicted proteins | sample 480701 | NCBI WGS metagenome assembly CDYU01 (sample SAMEA3182105, study PRJEB8094) | gut metagenome | biome: human; feature: gut; material: Stool; isolation source: human stools | place: Canada | collected 2013-02-26 | reverse complement strand
ATTATAAGCACTATCAGCTCTATTATAAGCACTATCAGCTCTATTATAAGCACTATCAGCTCTATTATAAGCATTGTTAATGAGATTATATATCCAAGTTAAATGTTGCTCTAGACTTTGGCTATTATAAGTTCCTCCATGTGAAGACCAACTTTTACTGGAATTAAATAAAAAGTTTTGACCCCAAATTTCTCCACTAGTAGATTGTATATTATTTTTTGCTGTAATAGAATTCTTATTAGATTTATCAGGGGTTCCTGTGAAATAACCCCATATAGTACCTATACCATTTGTAATCTGAACTCCAGCTCTACCATTTCCCAAATTAGATTTTGACTGAACAGAACCATGAGCAGAAGTCAATAAGAAGTCTGAAGATCCACCTTGTTGTGGGATCAAAGAAATTCTTGCTCCATTTGCATCTGTCGAATTAGGAGGAGTTGCTTGAAGAATAATTCCCTCTGAAGACTGATAAGATTTTAGGAATATTCCACCTGTTTTACTACTAATATTCCAACCTGTATCAGAATGCACTCTACTTTTAATAGAAGCTGGTCTTAGATTGATATAAGCATTGTCATTTCCAATAGCTAGCTGAGTAACATTATTATAAGTAACACTTGATGCTGAACCTTTCTTTGGTTCATCAAAGTTTTCTGACCAATTAGATTCAGTTACAGTGGCTGCTACGTGTGCATTGATGTGAAAATCTTGAGTGTCTAAATATAAATATCTTCCAATTTTAACATTTTTGTCTCTAACGAGATTAATATTCATATCTTTACTAGAACTTAAACTAATATCATTGGGAAGTGTGTCATTTCCAATAGTCTCTAGAGTAAAACCACCTGTACTTATAAATGTACTTCTATTAGCAGCAGTTATTATATCTAAATTATTTTTTAAAGTAATTTCAGCAGTTTTTGCTCCATCATAAGGGATACTTATATAAGAGCTTTCTAAGTGTCCAAATAAAGCCTGTGAAGGTGTAATGCTAATGCTATGACTTGAAGAAGGAGAATTTAAATTTCCAGTTTCAGGAGCAAGCAAGGTAACACCATTACCATAGATTCTAACTGCTCTTGGATATTCGTCGCCTCTATCTCCAATTTTACTACCAGTAGAGATATGCAGAGTTTTATCTTCATCACTTTCATCTTCTTCAATGTCAACAAAGAACTTAAATAAATTGTTCCCTCGCCAAGCAAATTGTGCACCAACATACTTCTTATCTGCTGCAGAATTTCTAAAAGCTCCAATATTACCAATACCCATTGAAGACTCTCCATCTTCAATAGCGTTAGTATAAAACTGTCCATTAGCATTAATTCCTACTAATGGATACCTACGCCACCTTCCAGTATCTTCAGCTCCATCATAAGTTGTATGTCTATAAATAGAAAATACTGAACTCTTTCTAGGGTCTAGTTCTACTTCAAGACTATCGCCTTTCCTAATTGTTGTATTAGCACCTTCCCAGTCTATGTCCGAGTTATCTTCATCCAAAGGCATACCTTTAACAGAAATGTAAGCTGGATTAGCATTTAATAAAATACCTTGTGCTTTGTGCGGAATAGACATTTGAGCATCTGGAACTGGATAGTCAGTATAAGGTCGATCTGGATCAACCTTAACATATTCATCTTCAAAATCAATATTTCCATCTTCGTCAGTTCCAATAGGCTCTGGAGGTTGTGTCATATTATACATAGCTCGTGAACCAATAGTCCACATACCTATTTTACTATCTCCGCCAGGAACTAATTCAATTCGACCTTCAGTATAATGGTTAGAGTTAGTCGCTTGATCTTCTGGTAAACCAAAAATTGCATTACCAGTTTCCGCATCCAGCCATATAGATTGCTTACCATGACTGTATCCCAATAGTCCTACAGAACTATCATCTGCATCATAAGTTTTTGTAGTTCCCATTACTACGCCAGTGAATTTATTTTCGCTATCTTTTTCACCAGCTCCTATTTGCGGCGCAAGGATATAATTTTCATCCTCATTAATTTCTACATGGTTTCCATCCCATGCATTTAATGATTTTAACCCGTAAGTATTGAGACTCATATAAATAGGAATATAAATTTCTACTTCTGGATTGCCATTGTTTTGATATACTTTTTTTGAAGAATAGATTTTACCATGAATTAAATTGTTGCAATATTCTCCATCGTAGACATCATCTGGAAGAATATAAAAATTAGTTAAATCCTCCCATGACCCATCATCTGTATCTAAAGGAGTTAATATTGTTCGTCCATCTGAACTATTCTTTTCATAAGTTAATTTAAAGCAAGCATTTGTAGGGTTATCATAATAAGTGGTTCCTGTACGTCTAGGTTCTCCACCTTCTGCTTGCCAAACTATATATTTTCCAGGAGTATCTAAATTAATAAATATTCCTTGATTCTTATTATATAGAGGATTGCGACCGTCCGCATTATAAGTAATACTCTTTAAAGTATGTACAGAATCAATTTTAACTTTATATCCAATATCTCCCTTATAATCAATTACAGGAACAGGATAGAAAGCATAATAATCAAAACCATCTAATCTGGTAGAAGCTTTAACTATTTGATTGCGGAACATCGCTTTATCTGAATCCGCAGTATCTTTCCAATAAACTCGACCATCATCAACAGACATGTATTTGCTACGAGTTGAACCACTAATTCCGCCTGAAATTGACCAAGCGACATCTTTATCTAATATGTTTAAAGATTCATTTCTTTGATATAAATTAAACTTTAAAACTTGAGAGCCATACGCTTGGCCTGTGTTCCATTGCTCAGGCTGCCCATCTTTTAATTCTAAAGTTAAAAGCTCTGAATCTAAAATATTATCGTCTGATGTTGGAGAAATTTTAGCAACCATGTCTGTACCATTAGTACCATTTTCTCCAATCTTAGTAAATAAGAATTGAGTATATTCAGTATATTCTTGTCCTTGATAGGTTACAATTGCTTGCACTTGATTGTTTAAAGCCTGATAATCATAATCGCTAGCAATATCAACAGGGTAATTTTCTGAAATACACCACTCAATCTTTTCAGTTGCAGGATTAAATTCCATACCTTCTTTTGGAGTAACAATCATAGTACTCTCTAAAGGTACTCTCCACTTTATCTCATAAGTGTTTTTATTGACTTCTAATCCTGCAGGGTCATAAAAATGACAAGTTAAAGGTTTAATCTCTAATGGATCAGTATACCTTTCATCGTCTGGAGATACTCCTGATTCGCTATATTGGAATACTTGATCTCCATTTTCAATTATGATATAATAGTCATATGGAGTTGAAGCATCCTCATTTTGAAGAACAATCTCTGCTGTACCAATATAGTATTCGTCACCTAACTCAGTATCCCGCAAATAAACAGAACACTTAAATGTTGCGTTTCCATCTATTCCCTTCACAGGATAGGTCAAAGTATTCTTTCCAGGAGTAAACTCTACTCCTTCCATTGCAAGAATTTCAGCTCTTAAAGCGGAAAGAGCTGCATAGCCGATACCATCAGCAATGCCTTGATCATAAGCAGCCTGTAATTCTTCTTTTGTTTGGTTAAAAATAATTGTCTGACCATAAGAGTCAACTTTAGACCAGATGAACCTAAACCAATTATCCTGATGCGCGTTTGGCTCTCCTAACTCAAAACCTTCAGATTTGCCATTAATCAAACAAGTAAGAGTTGGAGTTCCTCTGTCAAAGCTAAACTTGATTCCAAGAGAAGAAGAAATGCTTAAATCTCTTTTAGCTGCTTCATTATATAAAGTAAAATATTCTTTTAATATAATATTCTCTTTATAAACAGCAACGCATAGATAACGATTCTCATAAGCTTTATTTTCATTTCCAAGAGTGGTAAAGGTATAATTGTTTCCTTTATCTTTTAGATAACGCCAACCTGAGCCGCCATACATCTGATAATCTTCACTTGCGGCAGTTACTCTATTATCTTCAGCGAACCAATAAAACATTGTACCGTCAGATAAAATTGTTGAAAGTTGGGTAACTTTACCTACGACTTGCAGAAAGTCATCTGCGAGAATAGATTTAAAAGTTGAACCTTGCGGCATAGATAAAGATAATTTATAGTCTCCACTAACAGCAGTAATTTGTTTAAGACCATATATCTCTAAGTCTTTAATAAATATATCTTCGCCCCAAAGCTCAGCATTTACTCTATCATCTTGCTCAACAAAATCATGACCAAATGCTAAAATGCTATCTATATATAAAAAGTTTTCTGTGTCTATTGGGTAAATTGCATACTGATCAGACCAACTTGTGAAAAGATAAGGATTGCCTGTCATATTGTTATTATCTATAGTGTAAGATAGATACTTTACCGTCGCATTACCCTCTTCGTCCACATTGTCTCTGTCCGCAAACGCTAAAACAAATTGTAGACCATATACGCCAGTCTTGCTTAACCTGTGCTCTTTTGGAAGCCTTGTTTGAAAAGAAGCTTCAATGAGTAAAGCTTCAGCCTCTTTTAATCCATTTTCTAATTCTTGTGCATCAATAGCTAGAAAATCAGCAGTGTAAGAACCTTCAGGATCATATTGATATAATAATTCATAGTTCTCTTTTAAATAAGAACACATTTCTACTGGTAATATAGATTTAGGATCTGATATAGCATTTTTACCTAAAAGATTATAATCGCTTAATGCAGACGCAACAAAGGATATGTTTTGATCATCTTCTAAAGCTTGTGATTTACCTACGATTATTTTCTTTTTAGTAAAATCACCTTCTGGAACTAAAACATATACAGATTGATTTTGTGTATAGCTAGTTCCTTCAGGCGCATACCCATAGATAAATCCGCCATTATAACTTAATTTATATTCTCCAGTTAAAGAATTCGTACACTGAACAACGGTAGCTGTAATAGTTTTATCCAATTGTAATTTATCAATTCTTGAATCAGTTAAAGTTTCAACTGCTTTAAGAATCGCGTCTTGCAAATCTATTGCCAAAGCTACCTCCTTCTATATAAAACAAAAATAGGGACAGCACAAACGTGTGTACTGTCCCTATTCATTTTAACTCATTTATGCTCTGGTTTATTTCAAAATCAAGAATAAAATCTAATAGCTATTTGACCAAAGCTTATTTCTTGAAACTATATTGTATAGCTCTATCATTTAAGCTTAATAAAGCTTGTTCAATTTCAGAAGCACTATTCGCATTGGGGAATTCTGCTGTAATATGAACATCTTGCTTGATTTTCTTTTCTCCCATAGCAGGAGTTTTCAAAACAGAAAGATTTGTTATACTTTCTTGCAAAGCAGAACTCTTTAAGCTCTGAGTAAGCTGTCTTACTATATCAACTGCATTCAAAAGATTTTTAGTATCAGATTCATTTAATACTAATTCTTTTTGGTGAAGATAAGCAAGTTTGCCGTTTTTAGCATCTTTATCTCCATCAGACCAAGAGCCAGTATAGCCGCCAGTATCATATCCTAACAAATTATAAGAGCTAAATTTGCTACTACCAAAGTTAACTAGCTTCCCAGATCTATAATTCTGATTGATAATACTTTGAACTTGTCTAGCAAAATCTGAGCCATAAGCTTTTGTTAATTTGCCACTTCTAGTAGGGTCATTACCCCAACCACCTCTAGTGCCATAAGTCCAAATATTTTGAGCAATACCCCAAGCTAAATCATTTTTAGCATATCCACTACCGCCAAAGCTAGATCCTCCAGATCCTCCACTGCTGCCAGAGCTACCATTAATTTGGTTTTGCAAATCTTTAATTTGAGTTTGCAAATTAGCGTTTTCCTGTTCTTTAGCAGTTAACTTATTTGCAAGGTCATTTACTTGTTCTTGATAAGCACGCATTTCATTTGTAACATCTGAAATCTTGTCTGCATAATCTTGGAGAATATTTTCATATTCTTTAATGGTGCCAGAATCATTCTTTAATTGATTAATAAAATCAGAAGTACTATTAGATAAGTCATTAGTCTTATCTACTGCATTTTGAATTGAATCTGACATGTCATTGAAATCAGTTTCAACCAAATCTCCGACTTCATCAATCTGGTCTTGATAATCATTGGCATTGTCCACTAAGTTACCAAACATGTCATCAGTTGATGCATTGAAATTTTCTAAGTTTTGCAACCATTGAGTTAGTGAGGTTGACCATCTAGTGTCAATTTGATCAAAAGCATCTAAATTTCCATTGATAATTTGATTATAAACATCATCTAAACGTTCACCATTTTCATCAGTCATCATTTCAACCATACTGATGAAGTCATTGATGATATTCTTTTCAGAAGTGCTTAACTGTTCGCTCGTTCCTGCAAGATACTCTTTTAGACTATCAATAATAGTGCGAGTTCTCTCCTGTTTTTCTTCAAGAGTTAAGTTTGCATTTGTCCAAATGTCGTTTAACATTTGTTGAGCATCACTCAATGCAGACAAAGAATCGTCTTGAGTTTGTTTCATTTGATCTTTTGAAAGATTGTAAGCATTATTTTGTGCATCTAACAATCCTTCTTGAGCATTTGCTACATCGCCTTCATCTGCGGTATATACATAACTATAATTGCCCTGAGAATCTCTACGAAGCTTCATTTGAGACTTATTGCGTTGAGCTTCTTCTAAAGCAATACGCTTTTGTAAAATCTCCAACTGTGCTTGTGCATAAGCGACATCATATTCAGAAAGTTTTTCCTTATCCCGCAAATAACCAAGCTGTTGCTTCATTTGCTCAGTAATCATTTGCTGAATTTTTACGTCATTAGAACCATCAAGTAATTCTAAATAATCACCTTGAAGTTTCTGAATTTCATAAGCCGCATTAACATCGTCTAAATAATAATCAGCATTTCTATTAATTAATTCCCACTGATCATTCATCCAATCAAGGTCTGTGCCAAGAGCACTATCAACCCAAGAGTTCATGATATTGTTTACTGTATTTTCATATTGCTCTTGGAGATTTTCCAAAGATTCTTGTACTAAATCATTTAAATCAGATTGAGTATCTGTAATTAACTCTTGGATAGCGAGCCATTCTTCAGAGCCTTCTTCCATTGCAGACTGCATATCTTTCCAAATATCGAGCTGTTGCTGCATTTCATTGATTTGTGCTCGATAGTTATGCTGCTGTGCCGCAAGAGCTTCGTTTAATTGCGTATAAGCTTCATCGCCATGTATAAGCTCAATAATATCTCTTTGATGCTCAAGTTCATCAGTAATATTTTCATACTGTTCAACTCTACGATCCATTTGGTCTGCAATTTCATCAATAGCATCAAGGATAGCATCGCGTAAGTCATCAATTTCGCTTTCATAGTCTTCAATCATTTCTGTTGTCTGATCAAAAACATCTTTTGCTGTTTCGTAGAGATCGCCAGCATTTTCTCCAAAGATAGAACTTACGCCATTTTGTTCATACTGATTTATTTGATCTAATATATTCCCAAGATTGGTCATAGCTAAATCTAAATAACCAGTACCATACTCTTCCATCGTTTGATTGCCAAAAGAAGCTTGAGCTTCTTTCATCATATCAATTTGTGACTGCAAATATTTTTTCTGAGCTTCAGTAACCCCAGATGCTCCCATTTGTTCTTGAGTGCGGGCAATAAGTTCATCATAGAACTCATTTACTGTAGTGGTTGCAACATCAAAGTAATCTGTTAAATTGGCTACAGAGAGAGCCATTTGCCTAAACGGATCGTCAGAGCTTAGTCCGCTGAAAACTTGATTAAATTCATTTAAGGCTTCTTGAATATCTTTAATATTATCAGCAGCTTCTACAGAAGTTTGGAAAGCTTCAATTCTAATATCTTCAATTTGATCTTCTAAGTCTTCTAATGTTTGAAGAGTATCCTTCATGTCATTAGAGACTAATTCATCATAGCGCTGATAATCATCTTTAAAATCATCTAACTTGTCTTGAGCCTTTTCAATTTGCTTTTCTAAGGATTCTTGACCAGATTCAGTTGTTGTAGAGTTATACTTATTAATTAAACGATTAACTTCATCTGTGAGTTTTTGATGAATTTGTGCATAATTTGTGATGAAGCCTTCAGAATCAAATTTTATTCCATAATCTGAAGCAAGACTTTTGCGGAGTTCTTTTTGTTCTTGCTGTTGGATAGAAAGTTTTTCTTTTTGAAGTTCGATTTGACGTTGGATAAGCTCAATTTGCTTTTCCATATTGTCAATAACTTCAAAGCCAGCAAGACGATCTTGTTCCTCAGCAACTCTATCGAGATCGTTCGCAATCGCATCAATCATTGTATCGACGCGTTCATAGCGGTCGATTTCTTCTTCTATTGGATCTTTCTTTTGTGGAGTATAAGAGGAACCTTTGCCGCTACCACCAGAGCCACCTCCACCTTTGCGGCCACCGCCTCCGCCGCCAGAACCTCCGCGGCCTCCACCGCCTCCGCCAGAAGAAGACTGTTTGGGTACTGAAACATCAGAGTCTGGCATGTCTATACCCTTAAAAGACCATCCTTGGTCTAAAGCAAGTCCGACATTTTTTGTCCAAGATCCTAACTGACTGCTATAATTGCGCATAGCGCTACTAGCCTCTTGAGCAGTCATTCCCTCTGTCTCAGGTGGCTCAGGAGGTGCAGGAATTTCCATTGTTTGTCCATTTTTTTCAAGAACTAGACTTGCTCCACCAAGAGCATTTAAGTACGCAGCTAATAATTTTAATTCTGCGCTTGTAGCGTTACTTGTGTCTTGAACAATTCCTAATTGTTCATTAACTTGGCTAAAGTCTGCATAACCTTCAGCATTAAAAACTATTTGATTATTTGCGATTGCAGACCTTAGAGTTGTATAATCTACACCTAAACTGGCTAATTCTTGTCTAACTGGGCTGGTATCTATATGAATTAAAGAGTTGAGTTTTGCTCCAGCTCCTTCAACTCCATTTAACCAATCATTGACAGCTTGTTTGTTTTCTTCAACCCAATCAGTGCTTACTTCTAATCCTGTTAAATCTGAAAGTCCGTCGGAGACATCTTGAATGGCATCTTGATATTCTTGACTTTCTTTACTCCCATTTTCAAGGACGTCTGTATAATTTGCCAAGCTATCTCTAGCTTTTTCCCATTCTTTTGTTTCAATAGCATCTTTTAATTCACTTTGAGCATCTACCATTTCATAGTAGGCTTCTTGGGTTTTTTCAGCATCTTTACCATTTTCTTTTAATGTTTTAGAATATTTTTCTTGTGCTCTCTTTAAAGTATTTGTTTCGTCTCCAAGATCTTCATATTCAGACCCAAGATTTTGTAAACCTTTATTATAATCTTCTATTGTTAAAAGATCTTCTTCATAAGCTTTATCTAAGTCTTTAACAGAATCTACGGCTGCAAGAATCTCATCTCGCTGTTTAGTGTATCTCTCATTTGAATTGCCATAAAGTTTATCAGTATCAGAAGCAATAGTATAGAGATCTTTATCATCTCTAGCAAGAATGTTTTCAAAAGCATTTTCTTGATCAATACTGGTATTTAACTGTTCTGAAAATGCTTGAACGTATGCTTGAGCATCAGAGAAACCTTTTTGTCTCGCCCATTCATTAGCATCTTCAGTAGACATATCTCCAAAAACTTGTTCTACACTTAATGATCCCCCATTGTCAGACAGCATCGTTGATAGATTATTAAGCTCTCTACCAGAAAGTCCACTTAAATCAACGCCTTCTCCTGATTTCCATTCCGCTAAGAGAGAAGAGACTTGATCACTCCCAATTTTAGTAGCTAAATCTGAATTCGCTATACTATTTAAATTATCTGCTACTATAGACCATTTTGAAGCAGCTTGATCCATTGCATTCGCGCCAGCAAGAAATTGCTCCATAACTCCTCTACTGACAGTAATAGATTCTCCAGAAGCTGTTTGGAGTTGAGCATTTTCGCCCTTGCCGTCAATAGCCATATCCGCAGACATAAATTGAGTATTATTCCCAAGAGCTTCAGCGTAAGCTCTAGCCATATCTGCTGTTGACATTGCTTGATAATTAGATAACTGCTCTTGATATAAACTGCCTTCTGGATTTGCCATCTCTCCGATAGCAGCAGCTACTTCATTTGCTTGTTCTCCAGTAAGATCAAAACCATCTCGGCTTTGGAGAGCTGTCAACGCAGCTTCTTGAAGTTGCAACTGATTTGCTTGATCTTGAGAAGTTTTTTCTTGGTAAGCAGTTACAATTTTATCAGCACTTTCAGTAATAGCTTTGACTAAAGGATTGGAAACATCTGTTCCAAATAACTCTGCAACCTTATCTTCTTGATAAACAGATTGCTCACCATATTCTGAGATAAGGCCATATAGTTTGTCTAAATCGTCACTAGTAAGGCTTCCTATGACCCCAGAGGTGGGATCTATATAATTAATACTCCTTGTTAATGAAGTCTCAGAAGCTTTTTGATTTGCTTGATCTGCATAAACATCAGCAATAGTATTTGCCATTTGAGCAGTTTGAACTGCTTGTTCTTGAGCTTCTTGTAATTTTTGAATACCGACTTCGCTTAAGCTTAAAACTCCTTCATCTGTTCTAGAAACATATTTTGCTAATTCAGGATATGTTTCTAACATTTGAAGAAGCTGATCATTTGTTTCTTTTAATTTTGCGTTATATTCATCTGTACCTTTAGTTAAACCAGAAAGCTCTTGTTTCGCTGTGCTATACGCCGATAAATTATTTTCAAAGTCTGACTGAGCAGTTTTAGCGTTATTATAAGCTTCACTTAATTTGTTTGCATTTTCTGTCGCTTTTGCCGCGGCATCTGCGTCAGCATTATAAGCACTAATAAGAGCTGATGTTCCGCCAACCACCAAGCCTATAGCTGCAGAAATTGCAAGTAATGGAGGAAAAGCAGCTTTTAGGGCAGCTCCAAAACCATTAGTTGCTACTGTTGCTGCTGTAGCAGCTCCTGCCTCTGCTCCTAATGCTGCCGTCATAGTTCCTGTAGAAGCAGCAGAAGCTACTATTGTTGGATTTAAAGCAGCAAAAAGATCAATAATAGATATTATTCCGCCCTTTAAATCTCCTATACTACTAAGCACCATAGGGAGAGCCGTACCTAATGCCATAATCGTTTGAAGAATTTTATCTCCAAGTTCTAAATCTGCATTAGACCAAATACTTCCCAAAGACTGAAAACTCTGCCAAGCGAAAGCCAACTGACCTATGGCAGCAGTTGCATTAATTAGACTGCTAATTTGATCTTGTCTTACCCATTGCTGCTGATAAGATTCATTCATTCCTTGGTTTGCCTGCAAACGACTTTCATTGTAGATTAAATTATCCCGCATCTCTTCAAGCTGATTAGGAACTACAGCTCCTCCAGATTTTGCAGCTTCGCGTAGACTGGTGATTAAAGTATTTAATTGTCGATAACTTGCTAAAACAGATTCATCAACTTTTAAAGCTCCATCTTTATTGTCTAAAAAGTCAACGCTGTTTTTTAAGTTATCATATAATTTCAATAGACCTTCTGCACTTTCTTTATTCATGTTTAAAGAAGTGATCATGTCTTTTAAAGTCATTTCCAAAGCATCAATTGCAGGAATAGCTTCTGTAAAGGCTTTACCGCTAACAGTGCCAGTTTCAGAAAAAGCTAACTTTAATTCTGAAAGATTATAAGCAACGTCTCTTGTCTTATTTGAAATATTGTCTAGAAAATTTTGTTCATTTCCTATTTTGACAATACTTTCAGAATCTTGACTGTCTTGAATAAAATCATAATATTTAGAAGCATCTGTATTTTTTAAATTCAAAATACCTTGTTCGTTCAATTTTAAATTAATCAGATTTTCTTCAAGGCCACCTTCATAATTATCATTTGCAAGATTTAATAGTTGAGCCTGTCCAACAATTTGAGATTCTAATTTCAACTGCTGCTTTAATAGTTCAACAGTACGTTCTCTTTGTTCATTATAGCTAATCTGTTGCTCCTCTGACATACTGTTAGATTTAGCTAAACCTTCTGTCGTAAAATTTATTAAATCTTGAATTCTAGCATCATCTGAAGCAGTGTTTAAACCTAAATCTTGTAATCCTTGTAATGCGCTTTGTCTATTTTGTTTAGCAGCACTTTGTTTAGATCGATTACTAACAAAATTTTCTAAACCTCTTGCCATTGGCTGACTAAAAACTTTTAGAGCTATTGCTCCTAAACCATTTAAGGCATTAGAGGCTCCTCCAATAGAAGAAATCCAAGTTTGCGTTAAATCTAAAACTTGAGTTAACGCATCAATTGCACCGTAAAAATCATCTGTGTTAAATAAATCGTTAAAGATTCCTTCCATAGTAGCTTGAAGTTTATTTAATCGTCCTTCTAATGAATCTGCATAAACATCTTGCATTTTTTCCATTTCGCCATCTGCGGTCATAGACGCATCTTTATATTCAGCATAAAGGTCAGAACGATTCATCAAAGCTTCAAAACGAGAAAGCTGATATTTACCTGCTAAAGTGGCACCTACAGCAGCTTTTTGGGTGGTATCCATTGAAGACCAAACATCCATAAGATCTTCCATAATGTCACCCACATTACGCATTTTCCCTTCAGAATCAAGAACTGCTACTCCAACTTGTTCAAGCTGTTGAGTAACTTGACCCAGGTTTACACCATCGTCTAATGTTTCCCCCATGCCAATGTCTGACATACGAGCATAAATAGTTTTTAAACCATTACCAATATTCTCAGGAGCTTCACGAGTTACAGACTGAATTGTAGCAATTTGAGCTGCTAACTGATCCATGTTTACACCGACAGTATTAGCTGTAGATGCAGATTTTTGCGTTGCCGTAGCAAGTTCCTCTACGTCAGCAGCAGATACATTAGCCACCTTAGCCCAAGAATCAAGTGCAGCTCGCAGTTGTTCCATATTGTCATCCATGCCATAGGCATTCATGTACGCAGTAATCTGGTCTGAAGTGGTTGCAGTGTCCTGCTGAGAAACATTAGCTAAAGTGGTAGACATCTCTGCTAACTGCTGAGATTGATCTAAATTAAAACCTTGCTGTGCAAATACTAAAGTAGCATCTGTCATTGCTACAGTGGTGCTTCCAAGACTCTTAGCGACTTCATTCGCAGATTTTGCATACTCATTCATTTGATTCCTAGAATTTTCTGTAACCATCATAATATTGGTTAAAGAAGTATCTAAGTCTCTAACGTATTGGGTAGCTTGGTGAACAGAGTTTAAAATTCCTTGAAAACCACTAGCAATAACACCCCATCTTGCTGTATTACCAATAGTATTAAAAATCTTATCTGTCGTAGAGCTTACTGTTCGTAAACTAGTATCTAATTTTCCTAATTGTCCAATAGTACTTATAAAAGCTTGATTCCCAGCAGAGCCAGCAGCAGAAAAAGCTGTTCCTAAATCTCCAATAGAAACTTTAGCATTAGACAATGACTTAGTAAATTTAGTCATATCTAACATTCCAAGCCTTGTATTAAATGAATCATTTAAAGCTTTTTTAAGTGCAGCTATCTTAGACTGTGCATCTCTATAAGTATTATCAGCAATAAGTTGTTGATTCGCCATTCTCTGTAGTTCAGTTTCTACCTGACGAATCTGAGCCTGTAGTTGAGCTACTCCACTACTATCGAGAGTAGTCTCAATATTATAGTGAACAGTATTAGAATACTTTGCCACTCTCTTCTTCACCTTCCTTTATAAAAAAAATAGAGCCAGTGAAAACCACAGGCATCCTTATATCTCTTAATTTGGGCAAAAAAATAAAGCCTACCTTATTTTAAAGTAGGCTTTATAATTTAATATTGTTTTGACCAATAGCACTATTCAGTTAAAAGTGACTCTCCGCTATGAACTGCCTTGAATTCAGGCTTAGTTTCTTTCGCGACTTCATTATTCATGCCCCAGTTATCAGCAATTTTTAGCACCTCTTGGATCCCTGATTGAGCAGAAGCTTCTTTCAACTGTTCAGCAGCAGACTTTACAATATCTCCTGTAAAAGTTTGAATAGTATCAAGCAAACCTCGTGCGGAATGAGCATATTGAGTGTATTCTGAGTACCAATTTTCTCCATTTTCCGCAAGTAATTGTAACTCTACTGAAAAATCGTTTGCCATATTCTCCAAGATACCCTCTTCTAGCATCTTATCCCAAGCAGTATTAATATTCTTTGCTACAAGGCTAGAATATTCATCTTTATGTTCAGGATAAAGAATAATCGCCGCAAACAAATACAAAGCACGATTAAAAATAAAACTATTCATAAATCCACTATCATTCGCAGCTTCAATAGAAAAAGCAATAATGTCATACATATCTTGAGTAGATAGAGCAGATTGCTTTTCTAATGTTAAATCAATGGCCATTGATTTATACCTCCTTATATCTCTAATATTTTAAATTTACTATAACATAAATTTTTCTCTATGTCAACTAAACTCTTAAAACATTTGCAATAAAATTCTTTGATATATCCATTTTTATATCAAGAATCATAGCGTTTAACATCCTTGAAGTATTATTCCATGCAACTTCTGAACGCTCAACAGCGGCAACTAGATTAGGACCAGTTTTTCCAATCCAAGGCGCTTTTGCCGCAAAATCACTTCTGCTATAATCTGGAGAATATGTAGCATACGGAGTTACATCTTGATTCATTGCACTTTGAATAATTTGTTCAACACTTACAATTCTATCCCCAATAATCATATATTGAGCTTGTTCTTGCCTTGCATATCCCGCAAGAGCAGATAAAAACCCATTATATGCCACATTATCTTTAAATTGTTCCCAATAGCTATCTAAATTTTCTCGTGAAGAATGGGCAACTAATAATTGAACTAATCCATGCATTTCTTTAGAGTTCATATTCATTTCTCTATTTAGAAAATTCAAAAAATTGGCATTGTGATGCAATGATAAGTATGCTCCACTGCGTTTAATTAATGGATTGTTTGGATAAAAACTTAAATGCCTTTTATCTGTAGCTCTAATTAAAGAAACTTCAAGATTATCTTTCATCATAACAATTTCAGAGTCTGATTTTGAAATTTTTTTATTAATACGTTTTAAAGAAGCATTTACTCTATTTTTTAAAGCAACCCAAGTATCATTCCTAGTAAAATTTTGTCTGATTGTAATTTGTGAAGTTCCTATTGTTTTTGGCATTAGCATTTTAGAAATTTCTTCCTCTTTTTCTAAAACTTTTTGAGTAGCACTTAGTAACGCCATACTACTTGCTAGCTCATGAGAAGAAGTTCCAGCAGTGATAGTTAAACCTCTACATTGATTTTTCCAAGATTTAGTAACATTATCCCAGCCTGTAGGAACATCTTTAACCCCCTGCATCATAGAGATAGAAGCTAAAAGAGCTAATACTTCTTTTTCAGTCCTAGTTAAATTTTCATACCCTCTAATTTGTCCATTTTCCAATGTTTGCGGCATATCGAACATGGTTCCATCAACTTGGCTATTTCTAAAATTAGCAATAATTTCTTTAGCTGCTTGACTTTTGGAAGTATTGGGCAACATTTTTCCAGCAGCAACACTATTTAAAATGTATTCATCTATAATAGCTTCTCCAAAATTTCTAATTAACTCTGGGGAAACTATTTTTTGAGCAACCTGATAAAGTATTCTAGCCCCTTCATTTAACTCATTTAGCCAAGCAAAATCAGATTTTTCAACAATACCTAAAGCCTCTTCTATACTTGTTGGCTCTTTTCCTACATTCGGCAAAACAGAAAATTCATCTAAGTCTCCGCTTAAAGCCTTGGGATCGGCATCTAACTGCCTATATAATTCATCTAATTTATCTATAGATATTCCAGAATCCGCAGAGGCTCTTTTTATAAAACGGCTCCGTCTCTGTTTCGCATTTCTTAATTGTCTAGATAAAATTTGTTGTTTAGCCTGAAAATATCGTCCAGTTAGAAAAGAAGTTCCACCTTCATAATGCTCCCACCAATAGTGAAGATAATCTGCAGGATAGGCTGTTATTGCATTTGCGTAAGGCATAATTCACCTCCTTATACAACAAAAAAGGGCACCCCATTAGGAGTGCCCTTTAATTTTAATTTATTCGCCTGGTTCAAAAGTTGCAGAAGCACAATTAATAGTGTAAGTTACACCATTTGTCTGAGCGTCTGCGTCACCAGTGGTAGGATAAACAGTGAATGTACGAGTGTTATGCTCTTCGCTAAATGCGAGAATGAGAACCATAAAATCATCACCGTCATCGGTCTGACCAAAGATATGACGCTTTTGAGGACCAGCTAAGGTCTGCATTACAACGACTTCATCTTTCTTACCCATTAATTTAATAGGAAGATAATAGTCTGTTTGATCAGCTCCACTATAAGCATTCCAATCAGGAGTATGCTTTAAAGTACCAGTCACATTAAAGGTCTTAGAACCTTCGTCATAAGCAATAGCTACACCGTCTACAAGATCGTTCATCTGCTTTCCAGAAAAGCACTTGGAGCATCTGCATTGGTTGCAACAGTAGATTCCGCGATAGGATCATCTTCAACTACAATAGGCTCTTCGCCTTCGTTAAAGATAGAGCCTTTATACCATTCGTCTACGTCTGCATCAGAAGTACGACCTTCATGACCCATTACATTCTTGGTACGATAATTGTGAGAAGCAGCAGTATTGTCAAGAACCTGAAGAACTGCCATTACCTTCTTTTTACGATTAAACTTAGTGAATGCTGGGAAGCAGTCAATAGTAAATGTAAAGGTAGAAGGATCACCAGAGTTTGCCATTGTGAATGTAAAGTTGGACTGAATCTTACCACGAGGAATAACAAATTCTGCAGGAAGGTCAGAACCAGTTTCTTCATCACGGAATAAGGTAGAAGCTTCAATGTAGTAGTAACCAGCAAAGCTCTCAGCATCAATCTGCATTTCATAAGCACCTTCATCATGTACTTCATAGCAGTCAATGCGAACAGTGTCGCCAACTTCTACAGGCTCATCTTGACGAGGATCGCCAGGAGTGTCAGAACCAATAACAAAAACAATGGTCTTTCCTGTAGCCTGAACTTCACCATTGGCTCCAATGACAGCAGGTTCAAGAGAAGCACCATCAGCACCAAGTACCATTACCTGAGCATCAGTTACTGCAGAAAGATATTCTGCCTGAGCACCAGCAGAGTCAAGAGTCATAGGATAGACAGGAGCTTCTTTAGAAACTACAAGAGTAGCACCATTACGATCTTCATCAGTAAGCTTAACAACAATCTGTTCACCAACTTTTTCAGCTACCATGTCATAATTAGCATGAACATAAACTTTTTGAGCATCGATGCCGTTATCAGTGTCTGCCTTACGACCTTTAATTACACCAGCTCCAGAAAGGACAGAAAAGCTGATTGGAGACATTAAAGCATCTTCAAGAGTGAAGGTAAGGGTCTTTTCACCGTCCCAACCAATGAGGCGAGGATTGCCCTGGCCACCCTGAGCATATACAGTGGTAGCAGCACCTTCAAGGCTAGAAGTCTTTGCGGTATCAATGTAAAGAACAGGCTGATACGCGTCAAAGTGTTGATTGCCAATGTCTACAGAGGTTAAAGGCTTGAAAACAACATCGCAAATCTCACGAACACCAAAACGATTCATGTGTATTTTCTCTCCTTCTTAGAAAAATCTGTATACATCTTTTTCCTTAATGAAAATATAAAAATATCTTCATTCTTTTATACAAACATGGAAACCATGCGTATATATTAACAGTAAATATTGTCCATCCAATTATCTGGTTCATCCATTTTACTAACGTCCATAAGAGGAGTAGTCGCAACTTTTTGATAAAAGTCATAGGATATTTTCTTCTGATAACGAAGAAAAGCATCATATAATTGAAAAGGAGTATAATTAAAAAAGATATTAATATCCATTGCAAGTCCAATAGAAAGCACAGAAGCGTACTCTCCAAATAAACTAGAATTAAGATCTTTTTCTTTATTATGATTTAATTCTTGTCGAATCTGATTACCTCTCTTTAATTTTTCCGCAATCTCAGCAGCTTTATCGTTCGCTGGATTATACTCTTCCTCCCGTTCTGCGGATTGGGGTAAAAAAAGAGCTTTTAATTTATTTTGAAAAAATTCAAAATTCATTGGATTGATTTGTCCAACGATTCTTTGGTTTTCGCCTACAAGAAAACAAATAGAGCCAGGGTCAAATCTAATCTCGTAATCAGGAAAAATTAATCCTAGAAAATCTGAAACAGCTCTTCTAGTTTCCTTATCTTCGTCAATAATTACCATTAATAACTGAAAGTCTGATAACATAGCTAATCGGGAATTGCCCTCTTTAACTTGTTCAACCATGCGGCTTGCCTTAGTAAAAAAGTGAACCCCCATTAAAAAGTTATCTTCTCCAAAAATACAAATTTCTTTAAGCTTAGGTTGAGTTACTACAATATTACAATTTTCAATAGGAACTTGACCTCCGCAAAGAATCTTTGCTAAATCTCCATTTAACTCCATCATATCTTATCGCACCTACAATAAATCTACAGGCGCAGGAAGATCATTATTTATGTTTTCAGAGTCATCAGCTTCACTATGTGTCGCTACATATCTGAGAAGAACTCCTCCAAGATACTCATTAAGAACTAATTGACTAGCCCCTAAGAATTGAAGAGTTCCAATTCCAGAAAGTTTAGATTCATTTAAGATGCCATCCACATACCCCGCAATCATCCAAGGTCGAAGATTATAATCATCCATTTCCCAATAGTCTAAATGAGAAATAATGCTAAAGCTAATAACACAATCTCTGTACCTTGGATTGTTTGTAGGAACAAAATCATCAAACTCTAAAATAATATATGATTTTACCTCCTCATGTTCTCCAAAAGGAAGTTTAGGAGTTGCTCTAATAAAATGAGCATCATGCATATCTTTAATCGAGTAACGATCTATAGTAGTTTGATATTGAAGTTGATTAGTGTCCAAACAATCTGGAGCATTTACAATAAGCAATCTTTTTAAATAATTACTATATGGTTTGCTCTCTACAAAGAGCTTTCTCCAAATAGTTTCTTGATCTTTATTAATGGATAAAAAAGTCGATTTATAATTAGTGCGAAGAATGTTAGAAGCTATTTTCTTTACCATCTATATCTTTCACCTCTTTTATAAAGACTTAATATCAATTTCTAAGAAAGTTGTTGTGCCATCTTCCAATAGACAATCTAAAACAAATTTACCCTTTTTACCAGTAACAATTTCAACCTTACAAGAATCTTCGTTAAATTCTATAATCTTTGCTAAATTAGAATTAATAGAAAATTCTCCCTTTTTGTTTTTCAACCAATAGGTATGAGTATCATAAGGATAAACAACTTGCGGACCTTGAATAATTGGTTTTTCCCAATCAACATTTACTTTTAATAATTGATCGCCATATTGAAGAGTAAAAGGCTTAACTGTTCCCGCATAAATTCTAACTTCACAAATGCGGCCATTGTCTTTAATACTCTCAATTCTGACTCTTGGATTGTCAATTACAGACCACTCGTTATCAGGAGAATAGTATTCAGCATCTATCATATATCCTACGATAGTATCTGGTTTAACTAAAGTTTCTCCAATAATAGTTGGCTTAGGATCTATTTCAATCTTTGAATTTTGACGAATCTTAGGTAGCTCTTCTATCGTATTATCATAATACTCTTGGACTTCTAATTCAATTATTCCAGGAACAGTAATAGAGTCAGTAACTTGAACTTCCCATTCATGTCCATCAAGTTTTACGCGAGTAAATCTTTTAAAATAATTTTTTGTATTTTCATCATTTTTAATATAAATAGTCCCAGACAAATTTAGTTCATTAACATTAATCTGATTCTTTTGGAGCCATCTTAAGTCTGTTTCTGTCGGTCCTTGAAAATAAATCCAATATTCTTTTTCGTTTACTTCCAAAGTATATCTACAACGAATAATTTCAGATTGTAAGTAAGCAGTTTCTGTAATTACTGGAAGATAAACCATCCAATGAGTACCATCATCTAAGCATTCAAACGTATCTCCAGCCTCTAAGCCACTATCAAATTCTACTGAAATATATTCTTTATCATAATCAGCTTTCAAATTATTAGTATTTATCAAACAAGGCCAGGCCGCATGTAAAGGTGTCTTTATCATTCTAGAATTGTAACTATTTTTTAAAGCCCACCTTAAAGACCTAAGCTTTTGTTGATTTATTCGACCAATTTGATTGCCGCCAAGATACTCCATTCTAGCTGCCAAGGTTTTTATAGACATTAATAAACCTCCTTGACACTATTCTTTATCCAATTTCTTTTCAATTGAACTAATAATAGAGCAGCATTCAAAAATACATCTTCTATATTCGTAGAACTCTAAATCATTACCTAAAATTAATAATCCCTCAAGCTTACTCAAAACTCTAAGCCCCTCGTTTAGTTGAGGTAAAAGATTAAACAATCCAGATAACTCTATAATTAAAGTTGACAAAGGCTTTTGCCAATCCTGACCTTCTTCCCGCAAAGGAAGAAGTCTATAAATTTGATTTACTACTCTATGTAAATTATAGCAAATAGAGCTGTTAGTAATATCTGTCTCATATACTGTAAACATATTACATCGGCTCCATGATTTGCTGGAAGGTAGTCCTCATACGTCCGTTCTTGTCTTTCCTTCTTCGACAATAAAGACGCTGTAAATGAAAACCTTCTCTTTCATGATCTTGTTTTAAAGCTAAAAGTTGCTTCATATGGCTAGCTTGTGAGGTAAAACTAAAATCGCTTCCACTGTACTTTTGCCGCACAAGATCGACATTGGCTAATTGAAAACCAAGCCATTCCATTATCATGTATTCTCTGATAATACGCATTTCTTCTACAGTAAGTTTTGTAGTAAAACGCTTATTTTCTAGATCTAAATCAAAAGGATCTGCCCATCTTGGAAATTCAAAATGCGGCAAAGCAGCAATTAGAATTTCTTCTAACATTGCTTCAGTATCTTCTTTCGTCATTTCCATGAACATATCGTCTGTAATTCCTGAAAGAAAAAAGTCATAAACTTCCTGGAAAGATGTTCTTACAGGCTCTATTGGAGTTAAAGGAGCAGACAAACCTACTGTTTGTTCTGGCATATATACCTCCTAATTAGCAACACTTACACGGCGACCGCGCGCATTAGAGTTTTCACTAGAAACTCGTCTCCGCTGACGTTGACCTTGTTTTTCTTCTTGACCTTCATCATATCCAGCTTGTTCTTCAAAAGTAATCATAGAATTAATTGAAAAACCAGTACTTTCTTCAATAGCTTTTCTTTTTGCCATATCGTTAATTTTTAACTGTCTAGCTCTAGAAATAATTAAATCTACAATTCCTTCAGGTGCGAAATCTAGCGCATCTAATAGGCTATCCATACTACCAGAAGTTAAAAGATCATCAACGTCTTTCTTTGTCCATTTATATTCTATAGTTTGAGGAGAAACGCCAAATTCTCGTGCTAATTCATCGTCCTCAACACAAAGATAATTTGTTAAAAGGACATTTCCTCCATGAGAATAATTTAGCCTACGAAGCAGGTCAGCTTCTAATTTCTTAGTTTCAAAAGGATTAAAAACAATTCTACGGTGAGTATCTTCATCCTTAAAAACTACTGAATGATCTACTAGATTGCGAACTTGAACCAATTGTGTATCAGCTACACTCATTTTAACTCCTTTTATCTCTTTTATTCTAAAATAAGGGGTGAGAAAGAATCTCACCCCTTAAAACATGTTATTTACGGCTCTAACTACCAAGCCTTAAGCAGTAGCATTCTCAGCATTGATATAATACTGAACCTGATCTTCAACTACGTCAGAAGTAGCAGTCATACCAGTTGAGTCTTCAACTGTAGCACCTTCACCATCAATCCAAACAGTAGGCTTGCCATACTCTTCAGTTGTATTTGTAATAGGCGCTGTTATGATCAGTTTAGCATCTGCCAATCCTTCAGCCGCACCCTTAGAAACTTCTATGCCGCCAAAGTGATTTCCAGAAACATCAATGTTCTCTCCAAGAGTAACTGTTGAACCATTAACAAGAATACCTGCGTTACCACCAGAAGCCTTAATATTGGAAAGTGTATAAGTACCATTATAGCACTGAACACCATAAGTGCTATTCCAGGATTCTGTTAAAGCAGTGTTGTTAATGTTTAGATTCTTTAATTCAGAGCCACTCCCTAATAGAACTAAATTTTGTCCTACAGTAGAGAAAGTCATTGTTTTTCCTCCACCGTCAATTGTCACAGGCTTAGAGACTGTCATTGTAGTTGGAATATTAATGTCTGCTGTTAAATTAATAGTGGTAATATTAGGATCTTCTAAAGCAGAGGTCAAAGAATCAAAATCTCCAACCTCTGCGGTATCTTCTGGATCTGGCTCAGGAACCGGATCTGTTCAACGAGTTGCTTTCTTAAGATTGGTGTTGCGATAGCTGCACATCCAGTGATTTAGAAGTGTAGCAATACCAAACTTCTTATAGGTCTGGAGATCGCGGGACCAGTCATCGTTATTTTCAACCTCGCGAACTGCAGTAGGACCTTCAAAAGCAAGCTTTACAGGCTTATCAGAACCAACAGGAATAATATATGCCTGAGCAGGATCGATAACCTTTTCAGTGTTGGTTTCATCAACCATAGACTGAGGAAGAATAATTACGTTATGGTTCTTGTAAGTGCCAAGCCAACCATTGTTCCAAAGATTATTCTTAATTTCGCTAGAAGCCCAACCCTCAGCAGGTTTCATGGTTGCCGCAAACTCAGAAGTGCAATAAATTGCAGACTGACCATAAGAGTCAGCGATAGCTAAAAGCTGATCCATTGTAGCTTCGTCAAAGCCAGCGACTTCTGCCTTGTTTGCAGCAGGAAGTGAAGCGATTGCAGCTTCAAGAGCCTTAGCAATTTCCTTATAGATATATTCGTCCATGCCCTCAAGAATTACATCAGTAAGTTCAGAGAACTGAATACGACCATCAAGGAATTCCTCAAAACCGATACGACAAGCAGCACCAATAGCACCCATCTTTACTTCGATTTCAGTGCCATCAAGCATGAATACTTCATAACGACCTGCAAGACCAACCTGAGTTACAAAAGTCTTAGCACGCTTGCGAGATGCTTCAGTAATACGCTTGCGGAAAATTGCCTTATCGCCCTGTGCAAGAGTCTTTACTTCAGCGAAGTCCATGTACTGCTGTTCAACCTTACGAGGAAGAACTTCATCAATAGTCTCTTCAATAAGACGGAAAATTGTGTTTTTATTCTCACGATATGCAGCATAACGATTCTTAGCGCTCTCTCCACCAAGAAGCTTAGAAAACTCATTGCGAAGAGCTGCATTTACTTCTGCGGCTGAATACTTTTCAACCTGACCATTCTGTTCAAAGGAGTAAGCTACAGGAGCATTCTTGTCAGCGCGAACGGCCGCAAAAGCAAGATTACGTAAATCTTTATAATCCATTATATAACTTCCCTCCTTTAATTAAGCAATAACCTGAATCTTAACTGCGGGCTGTAAATCAGGCATAGTGGTTTCTTTAACTACCTTGAATGCGTGCTCACCTTCAGCAGCTTCGCCCTTTTCAAGGATACCATCAGTGCCAACCTTAAGGTCATCGCCTACAGTATACTCAGCTTCATCTACCATGTTAGTTGTAAAAATATCGCCAGGAACCATTGCAAAAACACGAGGAACCATTACACCATTGTAAGCATCCTCCTTTGTCATCGCAAAATCCTTGTGCATCTGATGACGTTCATCGTAAAGCTTCTCTTCATTGAACACCATCATCCAAGGACCTTCGCCTGTGAAGTTGCATTCACCAGCAGCATAGTCATACTTTACAAACATGCCATTCTGAAGCACTTCAATTGATTCGGCTGCGGGTAACTGCGCATATACCTGCCCATTGCGAGGAGCAGAAAGGTGATTAGGCTCAACATAGCCATAACCATCACGAGCAATTGTTACTGCCATTTAGTTCTTTCCTCCTTTAAAAATTATTTTCTTTTACTTGACGGAGTGCTTCCACCATAGGAGGAACAAACCCCGCAGACTGATTATCAAGTGAGAAAGTAGTAATAGGAGATTCTTCTTCCTGCTCTACTTCTCCATCAATAGTTGTAAAATCAACATTCTTTCGTACATAAGCTAATGCGAGCTTTTCTTCAATCTCTTCATAAGAGTATTCAGTTTTATGAGCCATAACATCAGCTTTATCTTCATCACTAAGCATAAAATACTTATTGATTAAAGCTTCTTTCTTTAGATTCTCTTGCTGAAGCTTAAATTCACGAAGCTCTTCAAGCTCTTTCTTCATAGCTTCAAATTCTGCTTGCATATCCTCAGATTCTAAAGAATTCTTAGTTCCTGCTTTCTTTTTCTTATCATCCTCTTCAGTAGGCTGATCTTCATCAGCAGGCTTATCTTCTGCGGGAGTCTCTTCAGAAGTTTCTTCTTCCTTCTTTTTCTTATCTTCTTCCGCATACTTTTTCTTTTTATCTGAACCACAAGCAAAATCTACATCTTCAGAATCCTCAGAATCGTCACCTTCATCAGAAGCATCCTCAGAGGTTTCTTCTACTTCTTCAGTTTCAGCTTCAGTCTCTTCTACTTCTTCAGCAGTTTCTTCAGTAGTTTCTTCTACCTCTTCGACCTGTTCTTCAATAGGCATATCCGACCCTCCTTTGTTTTGTAGTGCAAATTTTAATTGATTCATCATACTAAATAAAGTTTGTGAGAATTCAGGATCTTTACTAAAATTCTTACTAACTTCTGGACTAGTAACTGACGCACCTTCAAAACAAGGTTCTACGTCGTCACCTAAGATACATAACTTTGTGAAGATTGCATCATTGATAATAAAAAACTCAATTCCAGTATTACTGTCTGTTGCCCAACGACCCTTTAAGCTCTCTTCGTCAAGTTCCATGGATTGACCTTTTCCTTCAGTTAAACAAGATTTTACTTCAGGATATTGACCTGTCCAAAGATAGCCAGAAGTCATAAGATACTCACGCTCTTCTTCATTTCCAAAAGCATCAGTATCAATAAATTTCTGGAACCAAACTTCAGCATCAGGAGCTACAAAACCATAAGGAACAGTTTTGCAAGAAAAAGTGATTTCTCCATCTTCAATGTGCATTACATGCCCATGATCGCCAAAGTCCTCTATATCTTTTTTGAAGGCTCCAACAATAGGAGTCCCAGGAAGAGAATTTGCCATTTGGATAGCAGTGTTTTTATCTATAAAAGAACCATTTCTATTTTTCCCTAGATAAAAAACTTTTATTTCACATTGAGAAATACCAGGGTTCAGAGCATCTTCTTTTAAGTTAATAAATTCTGGTGCATCAATGGTTGCCACAGATCTATTATTATTCACTTAAACCCCCTATGATTGACTCTCTTTATTTTGAATTGTTTTAGTTGATTTTTCTTCATCTGGAAGCTCAGGTCTTCCACCCTCACTTCCCGCACTTGGCTCCCCTTTATTTTCACTGTTTGTATTTCCACTCATAGTAGAAGACATCTGAGGAGGAATAAATAAATCATTCAAATTCATTAATTTATTTTCAAAGTAAGCCATTGAAATTAAAGTCAATTGAGAATGTCCAAGAGCTATTTGAGGCAATAATTTAGAAAAACCAATAGTAGTTTGTTCTTTATAAAGTTTAGCTAAGTCTTTATAATTATAAATTGTAGTAGGTAACATTTGTACCTTATAAAATAATCTTTGCGGAGATTTATTGAAAGGCTGTAAAAGTTCATTAGAATAATCTTGGAATTGCAACAATAAATCTGTTAAAGTTCCTTCGTCGTTAGCAATACTTTTTTCCAACGCTAAATTTCCGCTAGTGTTGAATTGCATCTGACTTACACCAGCATTGTTATAAACAGTTCTTTCAACTTTCTCTAACTGGTCAACAGAAGAAACATTTCCTTTGTCAGACATATCTGCTACACTAACATCTGCAAAAGTGGTAAGTACATCTACTCCAATAGCATCTGCTAACATAGCTACAGCATTATTGTGTAACGCTTGAGCTTCTTCTACATCAAAAATCAAATCACCGTTCTTATCTATTGGCATCTTTTGCACAATAATTCTAAGAATTTGTTGAAGCATTTTCTTTCTATCTAAATCTTGTGCTTCTTCTAAGTCCAATAGAGAAGGAATAATTGCGGCAAATAGAGGAGCATCTGTGCTGCTCAAATTAAATTTAACCGTATTAGCTGGATCAAGAACAAACCATCCTGCATCGTCACTCTGGAAGTCTCTTGGAAGTTTGCCATTCAGATAATCAAGATACGCCTTGTGAAACTCTTTAGGAAACATCTTTAAAATTCTTATCCTATAGTCCACATCTGAAAAAGCATCATTAAAATATTTAATGTTGAATTCTACAACAGGATTGCCATTTAATTCATATCTTGAACGACAATAATCCACTGGTAATTCTTGTATAAAACTAGCTTGTTTCTGTGCCCTTTTATAGCCATAGTAGCAACCATTCTTGATTACTTTCAAAGCTATTTCTCCAAAGTTCTTTTTTAGATCAGAATTTTCTAAAAATAAAGAAGCTTTATACCAGCCTTCAATAATTTTTTCATCTTTTATTTTACTATCATTTACAACTGGGACAATAAACCAATCGTATCTATATAGATAAGCCATATAACGACAGAGACGAGAATAGATGCCGCAAGTATCAAAGAAATAATTAGAGATACTTCTTAACTCTTTTAGATTTCTTTGATCTAAGGCTCTTTGAACTTTTTCTTTGTCTATTTTCTTATTTGGTTTGTACCAAAAATCTATATTGGCTGTAACATCATTTCTTAAAGTTTCTTTTCCAATTCTAATTTTGTTAAAATCTAAGGAGGATTTTTGAGTAGAAACTAATCTAAAATCGCGTTCAACTTTATTTTTTGAACTTGCCAATTTTCACCTCCCTTAATGTCCAGCCATCCTCATTATATAATCATAAGAAATTTTATTTTCTTCATAATAAGGAATTGTTACTAATCGAATATTGTGGTCTAAACAATATTTTCTTTTTTGTATATCATTATATTTTTGTCTACTTACTCCTCTTGAGCCACCATACTTAGCTACAGGAGTATAATGCTGCTTTCCATTAAATTCAATTAAAAAATCAAGTTTTCCATCTTCAGTGAAAACTGCAAAATCAAATCTTAATTTTCTTCCACTGCTACTTACTAAATCAGGAAATTCATACTCTTCTTGGAAAGAAATTCCAGCATCAGTTAAAATATCATATATTTTCATTTCACCTAGAGAATCTCGCATATTTAACCTCTCTAAGACAATACTAATAATTTATAAAAAAGTAGAAAATAAAATAATTCATTTCTGCCCTCTTTAACGCCCCGTAGTAAAGAACATAAAATCCTTAATATTTCTACCTTTTCTTTTATGATTCTTTTTCTCTTGAAGATTACACCAATATAGTCCATATATTAAAGCTGAAACTTTGTCCTTTTTAATCTTGCGGGAGGCTTGCTTTAGAATGATATTAGCACCCTCATTCTCTTGGACAAGATTCATCAATTGTGACTTTAAAATACTTGTTTCAACGTATGGCCGCAAATAGTCAGCTCTTTGATTAGGAGACATTTTCTTTCCTTGAGCTTGAGCCATAAGTTTATTTTTAGCAACGTTTTCATCTATCAAGAATTTTAATTTACCAGATAGCAATTGAGACTGACAATAAGAATACATTTCTGAATTTAATGGCTGATTAGCTTTCATAATATACATAGCATTATGAATAGTATCAGGAGTTTCAAATTTCTTATAAACGCGTTCCTCATCATTATAGACTCCCCAATTATACAAAGTCTCATCTGTATCAGGGTCAATTTGATCTTCAACTAAAAAGTCTACAAGTCCTACGCCTAAGCCATTACCGTCAACAACAGCAATATTGCATTTGTATTGATTAAACAGTCTTTTGATTTTAATAGCTTGTAAACCAAAGTGATCTTCTTCAAAAGTATAAATATTTACAATTTGTTTAACTGCAACCCCTGTAGGTGCTGGAGTTACTTTTATTACAACTACTTCTGTAGAACAGCCAATTCGTCCAACGTCGATTCCAAGAGCATAATATCCTTTAGAAGAGATACCTTTATTATATTTTGTTTCCGCAATATTTAGAATTCTACATTGGTCAAATTTGCTAGAATTAAAGAAGGCTCCTTCAATATTGCCTGCCCAAATACTATTATATTCTCGGTCAAACCCTGCTTCGTCCATAGAATTATCCATTTCTTGAGATTGAATAAAGTTTGCGGGCTGAAGACCTTCAACAACAGGAATCTTCCAGTCTCCTCCTAAGATAAAGGCTTCTTCTGGCTTACCAACCATTTCACATAATGTTTGAATTAATTTATCATAGCTGTACGTGTCTTTATCATTTATATTCTGCAAGAGTCGCTAATTCTTGCACGTTCTCCTATGAACTGCTGTATGTTACCACACAGATTAGACTATATCTTTACGCTTTCGCGCATCCCCCATTTCCACTATCAATCGCTTATAGTGTACGTATAAAATACTAGTCGTTGAACCTTCTATCTAGGAAGATGTTTCCATGTATCTCCTCTTTTAATATGATTTAACATATTTTTATTTAATTGAGGAACTGCTAATTTAATTTCTTTTAATCCTTTTCCTTCTTTTATCATCTTTATAATAATTTTCGCTTCATCTTCAGATAACTTAGCTTTCCCATGATTTTCTCCAACAGTATTATTTAAATTAGTTTCATGAGCAAGTCTTGTATTTTCAGAAGCAGTAACCCATTCTAAATTACTGAAAGAGTTATTCTTTTTATTTCCATCAATATGATTAACTGTTAAGTTTTCCATATTCTCACAAGGATAATAAGTTATCATTAGCAGTCTATGAATTCCAAAATGAGAATGTTGATTTTCTGAAGTAATTAAACTAACGACTTCATAACCATCTTTGTCAATAGAGGTTGTCATAAAATCTTTTTTATAGTAGCTATATACTTTACCATCTTCGGTAATGGCATAACTGTTTTGTTTAATCTTACTCCATGTAATTTTTCTCATTTTTCTCCTAAATAGCTTGGCTGCTGATTGTCCTAAGCTGCTATTGGCAGATAGGATGTTCCAGCAATTAAAGGGATTTTAGCAGAGCCTAAAGTTAACCCTGCACTCGTTACAAAAACAGAACTTTGATTTAGAACCTCTTTAGGGTCTACTGTTCCATTTACCTGTCTTGAAATAACAAGAGTCGGCATAATAATTTCTGTCAATTTATCCTGGTCAATCTTTGCGCATTCTTCTACTAATAATCCTTGGAAACGAGCACCACGAGTAGATTCTGTCATTGCAACATTCTGGATTGTAGAACCATTTTTAAAACTATAAGTTACTTGGTCTTTAGATTGACTAGTTTGTGCAATTTTTCCTCTAGTATCCCAGATAATTTCATTCGCAAGTGCAGGAATTAATTGACAAATTTCTTGCATTTTAGAAGAAAGAATTTGTGCTGACTGTGCTTTCAGTTATGTTATCGCAAGAGTTTTTTATCTCTTGCTTCTAATACTTCTTGATTCGTATTAGCTCAGCATATCTTTTCTTCTCTTTTAAGAGAAGTCGCGGCCTCTTGGGAAGATTATATCTTTTCACTTCCTATGCGTTGCCCCTGACTGCGCTTTACACAGCCTTCGGTTCGGATTACCATTCCAGGCTTCTCCGCTTAATTCCGCGATAATAATAACATAGGTTTCCCTATGAAACGGCATAATAATAATTATAATATTTTGAATATTTTCTGTTTAAATAAATATTAGAGTCTTTATACAACCAATCACAAATTTGTTTTACTTGTTCTTGAGCGCCTAAAACAATTCTTCTAATTTCTTGTCCTTTTTTATTATAATGAATTGTTCCTTGGAATAACCCCACTCTTTTTTGCAGCCCCTCTAAAAAATCTTTCGTTCCCAATAGTTCATAATGCATTTTGCCCTTAGTTACACACAAACAGCCATCTCCATCAGTATACCCACGAACAAAATGCCTCAATAAATCATCTGGAACTTGTTTTTTAGTAGGAAATTTTAGAATTAAAGATTTATTAGGAACACACCCTAATTTTATTAAATCTTGTTTTATTTTTTTTGAACGAAAACAGTATCTATAAGACTGTTGTTTTTCTCTAAAAGCAATTTTATTATTATTTCCAATAAAATTCCTAAATTTTACAAGATGTTGATAATCCTCTTTCTGCAAACCAAGTTCAATCTGATTGTCTCCTTGCTTACTTCTAACAGTACCATCTGCAAATAGAAAACCTAACCAATATGCTTTTTCTTCGGTATCTATTTTACTAAACAAATCTTGATGAGTTGTATTCAAATTATATTGATTCATAAGTCGGTCAAACCGCCTTCCATAATTATTATTTTTTATCTACCATCCGCCACAGTAGCTAATTTGGCTCTAGGATACAAAACAGCTTTTATCATCAAAGATAAAACCGCAAGGAAAGATTTAGAAAAACCTCGACTAAAAACGGCGTATACTGTTTTATACCTCATTACAATTCTTAGGTAAATTCTTTGAAAATAGT
>CDYU01038313.1_pt1 | contig 30909 bp, 29 predicted proteins | sample 480701 | NCBI WGS metagenome assembly CDYU01 (sample SAMEA3182105, study PRJEB8094) | gut metagenome | biome: human; feature: gut; material: Stool; isolation source: human stools | place: Canada | collected 2013-02-26 | reverse complement strand
CCTACAAGCGCAACCCCATGCGCTGTGAGCGCATCAACGCCTTGGCGCGCTACGTCTGCGTCGATACGCTGAACACGGCAATGACGTCCTCCCTGCAATTCTTCGAGCGCACGCTGGATGACTCCGCGAACAAGCGCATTGCCGTCGCGGAGGCGTTCCTCGGTGTGGATGCGATTCTGAACATCATGATGAACGTCTGTGACGGGCTGGTGGTGTACGACAAGGTGGTGCGCGCGCGCGTGATGAACGAGCTGCCGTTTATGGCGACGGAAAACATCATGATGGACGCGGTGAAGAAGGGCGGCAATCGTCAGGAGCTGCACGAGAAGCTGCGCGTGCATTCGCAGGCGGCGGCGCGCGTGGTGAAGGAAGAGGGCGGCAAGAACGACCTCATCGACCGTATCTGCGCTGACCCGGCGTTCATGATTACCCGCGAAGAAGTGGAAGCGATTCTGCGTCCGGAGCAGTTCACGGGCCGAAGCTGCGAGCAGGTGGAAGAGTACCTGCGCGACGTGATTCGTCCGCTGCTGGCGGAAAATGCAGATTTGCTGGGCGAAAAGCAGGAATTGAGCGTCTGAACATCGAATATTTCATCTGAAGCCCTGCTTGCGGGGCGGAAACGGCGATAACGCCGATATGAATGAAAGGAACTGTTATGCCTTACATAGAAACGACCTCCAACGTGTCCATTCCCGGACGAAAAGAGCAGGTCATCAAGGATCGCATGGGCGATGCCATTGAGAAAATCCCCGGCAAGACGGAAAGTTGGCTGATGCTGTCTTTCCGCGACAATGCCGCAATGTACTTCAAGGGCACGGACGCCCCCTGCGCCATCTGCCAAGTGAAGCTCTTCGGCGGATCTGCGACGGAGGAGGATTACGCCGCGCTGACCGAGGCGCTGACGGACATCCTGCGCGAAGAACTGGACATTGACAGCGACCGCATCTATGTGACGTATGAAGAAATCGGCTTCTGGGGCTGGAACGGCGGCAATCTGTAATCATTTTCGCCCTGAAGAGGGCACGGTAATTTGGGGAAAGGGGAAAGTATGCCGTCAAAGCGGCTGCGTTTCCCTTTTTTCATGTTTTTTCCGCCCATCGGGAAGAAAGTGGCTGCTTCATTCGTTATCTGCACTGTGGGGTGTTCTGAATGTTCACGGATGCTTCACGGAAAATTTGTGAAAAGGCATTCATATTCGCGGCAATTTGTTGTATAATGGAGAAGCAGAACGCATGAAATCATTCAAGATGCTAAAGGAGGCGGAGCTGGCGTGACAACGTTCTTGCAGACGCTGGAGACCTTTTTCTGGAACGTGCTGAACCGCCCCGGTCTTTCCGATATCGCTGATATTCTCATCGTTGCCATTATTATCTATGAACTGCTGATGCTCACCCGCGACACGCGGGGCAGCGCTGTTTTGAAGGGGCTTGCCATGCTGCTGCTCATCGTCGGCATCAGCAACCTCTTCGGGCTGACGGCACTGAACTGGCTGCTGATGAGCGTGGTGAACAACGGCGCGCTGGTGCTGGTCATCCTCTTTCAGCCGGAACTGCGCAAGGCATTGGAGCAGATTGGCCGCGGCGCGCGCATTGAGACGAAGCGGCGCGACACCGATAAAGATGAGGCGACGCGCATTATCGACGAAATCATCCGCTGCCTGCAGGATTTGAGCCGCCGCCATGTGGGGGCGCTGATTGTCTTTGAGCAGAAAACAGGCCTGCAGGACATCATCGAGAACGGCATCGGCATCGACGCGCGGATCACCTCCGGCTTGCTGGAAAACATCTTCGAGCCGAACACGCCCCTGCATGACGGCGCCGTCGTCATCCGCGGCGAGCGTGTGATGAGCGCGGCGAGCATCCTCACGCTGACGGAAGCCAGCGGCATCAGCCATGACCTCGGCACGCGCCACCGCGCCGCTATCGGCGTGTCCGAAACGACGGACGCGATTGTGCTGATTGTCTCCGAGGAAACAGGCATCATCTCGATGGCGAAGGGCGGCAAGCTCACCCGCCACCTTGACGCGAAGTCGCTGCGGACGATTCTGGAGGGCATCTATGTCCGCAAGCCGCATCAGCGTCTGCTGTCCATGCTCGTGCGCCGCAAGGGAAAGGAGGGTGCCAAATGACGCAGACCCCTTCCGCAAAGCCGCAGAAGAAGCGTGACCCGCGCCTGACGATGCTGCTGGACGGTCTCAAGCGGATTTTCATCCACAATTGGCCGACAAAGCTGCTTGCGCTCCTGCTGGCCATCATTCTCTGGGGCGGGCTGATTACCCAAGACCCGACACTCACGCGCGAAAAGCACTTCTCCAGTGTCAGCGTGTCTGTTTCGGGTGAAGAATCCGTCAAGCGCAACGGCTTCATTGTCACCAGCGATTTGACCAGCCTCCTTGGTGACGTCTCCCTTACCGCCGACGTGCCGCAGATGCAGTACGCCAACGCTAAGGCGACGAACTACAACGTCCGCATTGACCTCTCCCGCATTTCGGCGGCAGGGGAGCAGGAAATCCGCATTCTGTCCACCAATTCCAGCACTTACGGCACGGTTTCTTCGATTCAGCCGTCTACCGTGACAATTGATGTGGAAGAGTACATCACCCGCTTCCGCATCCCCGTGTCCGTGCAGACGGTCGGAAGCGCGCCGGATGGCTACTACGCGGGTGCGGCGACGCTCGACCCGCCGACGGTGACGATCAGCGGCCCGAAGTCGATGGTGGACAAAATTGTCCGCGCCGAAGTTGTGCTGGAGCTGAACAACCTGCCCCAGCGCGAGGGCACGATTCGCAAGGCGCTGGCGTATACGCTGCTGGACGAGAACAACAACGCGATTGAAAGTGACCTGCTCGAAGTGACGAGCGAGTCGGTGCTGCTGGACAGCGTGATTGTGGAGCAGACCATGTACGCCATGAAAACGCTCGAACTTTCCCAGACCGGGCTGATTCAAGGCACACCGAAGGAAGGCTACGAAATCAAGAAAATCAGCATGACGCCGGAGAACATCACGGTGGCGGGCTGGTCAAGCGAGATGGCGGAAATCGACGCGCTGTTTACGGATGCAACCATCGACGTGTCCGGCTTGTCCGATTCGGTCAAGCAGCGCGTCCGATTGAGCAGCGTGCCAGAACTGAAATACGTCAGCGCCACCTACGTCAACGTGACGATTGAAATCGGGCCGGTGCTGAAGTCGAAGAGTTTCACGAACCTGCCGATTCAGATTGAAGGCTTGGAAGCGGGCTACAACGCCTCCATGAGCCGCGTGAATGCCTCGGTGATGATTACCGCGCCGCAAAACTGGCTGAACGCGCTGCAAAGCCGCGATATTCGGCTGGTATGCGATGCGTCCGGGCTTGCGCCGGGGACGTACAGTCTGCCTGTGCTCTGCCGCATTGATGCGGACGAGGACGAGGAAATCTCGGTCGAGGTCGTGCCGGGAAATGTGAGCGTTACGATAACCGTAGAGTAACACTATTTCCAAATGAGAATGAGCTAAGATGCGCAGGCGAAGGCAGAAAATAGTGGAGGAGGATGACCATTGTGGGCAGTTTCATCAACGCGCTGTTCAATTTCCTGCTGGGGTGGATTCGCGGGACAGCGCAGTGGCTCTGGAACATGGTGACGAGCGACAGCCACGGCGGTCTGCTTGGCTGGGCGATGCGCAACTGGCTGCCGCTGGTCATCCTCCTGTGCATTTTCGGCGTCGTGATGGACTTTCTGGTCTACCTGATCCGCTGGCAGCCGTACCGTGTCTGGGGAAACTTCTGGACACGCTTTCTGCCTAAGCGTGCGCGCCGCACGCCGACGGGCCGCCACCTGATTTATGCTGACGGCACAATGATCGAAGAGGAGCAGGTGGTGCAGCATACGCAAAAGCCGAAGTCCGCACCCAAGCGGGAAGGCACCGCGGCGACGCGCCGCAAGCGGGTGATTCCTGCCCGGCGCGCACATTTCGGCACAACGCAGACGGAGCTGACCCCGCCGCCGCTGACAATTGCGCAGGACAAAAATCAATATCATGACAATATACCGGGGGGACAGGCATGACCGAGCTTCCACAGGCGTTTTTATCCCAAATGGCGGCACAGCTGAAAGGCGAAATGGCCGCCTTTTTGCGTACATATGACGAGCCGTATCAGCGCGGTCTACGCGTGAATCCGTGGAAGCGCCCGACGCGGCTGCCGGAGGACTGCGGCGAAAGAGTCCCGTGGGAGGAAAACGGGCATTACCTCGCACTGACCTCGACCGCCGGCGCGGACGTGCTGCATGAAGCGGGCGCGTGGTACTTGCAGGAGCCGAGCGCGATGCTGCCCGCCGCCGTGCTGAACGCGCAGCCGGGGGAGCATGTACTGGACTTGTGCGCCGCGCCGGGTGGAAAATCAACGCAGAGCGGCTTGCGTATGGGCGGACAGGGCGTGCTGGTGTGCAATGAGCCCGTTTGGGAGCGCGCGAGAATCCTCTCGCAGAATATCGAGCGCATGGGCATCCCGAACGCCCTCGTCGTCAGCGCCTATCCTGACCAATTGGCGCAGCGCTGGCCGGAGGCATTCGACGCGATTCAGGTGGATGCCCCCTGTTCCGGCGAAGGCATGTTCCGCCGTCATCCGGAGACACGCGCGGAATGGTCGCCCGAAAGCCCCGCCGGATGCGCCAAGCGGCAGGCGGAAATCCTCGACCGCGCGGCGGAAATGCTTCGTCCCGGCGGGCGTATAGTCTATTCCACCTGCACAATGAACCGCACGGAAAACGAGGATACGGTGGATGCGTTCCTGTCGCGCCACGCGGATTTCTCGCTGGAAGCCTTCTCCTTGCCCGGAGCAGATGCGCCGGACGGGATGCTGACGTGCTATCCGCACCGCATGAAGGGAGAGGGGCACTTCGTCGCCCTCCTGCGCAAGCACGGCGATGCGCCCTGTAATTGGCAGAAAGCGCCAGAGAAGGATGCGCCGAGCAAGGAAGCGTTGCAAGCCCTGCATACGTTCTGCCCGACGGCGAGCGCGAACGTGATGCGCACCGGCAGCGGCAAGCCCGGACGCAGCCGCGACGAATCGGTGACGCTAAGCTGTCTGCCCGACCGTCCGGTCTGCGACGGCATTCAGGTCGTCCGCTGCGGCTTGCAGCTTGGCACAGTGCAGAAGAAGCTGTTTGTGCCCGACCACGCGTGGGCGATGAGTATCTTTCCGCCGGATGTGCCGCGTGTGGAACTCACGCGGGAGGATGCGCGCCGCTATCAGGCGGGTGAGACGCTCCCGGCGGATGGAAAAGGCTGGGCACTTGCGTGCTGCGACGGCATTCCGCTCGGCTGGGGCAAAATCTCCGACGGGCAGATGAAGAACCACTATCCGAAAGGATTACGCCGCCCGCTTCGCTGATTGCAGCACGGCGGCGTTCCAAATCACGCGCACGAGGCTGCCTGCCAGCATCGCCAGCACCGCGCCGAAAATCCGCACGCTCGGCATCGGACAGAGGACGCTCATGACCACCAGCGTCAGCGCGGAGGAAACAATGGTACCCGGCATCGCGCGCCGCTGAACGCCCAAGCCCGTCACCAGCCCGAACTGCACCTGCTGGATAGCAAACAGCATCGACAGCGGGGAGAGCGCCATCAGCACACCCGTCAGCGCCGGTTCGCCATAGAGCAGCATCGAAATCGGCTGCGCGAAGAGAAACAGCACGCACGAGGACAGGCAGCCAATCAGCCCCGCCAGCAGCAGCAACTGCCGCATGGTGCGTTTCAGGCGGACGCGGTTGCTTTCCTGCCGGGACACGGCGGGCGCGGCGACCATGCACATGGCGCTGGTGATGACGCCGGGCGCCATGATGAGCGGCATCGCCATCCCGCTCAGCAGCCCGAACTGCGCGGTCGCGGCGGACGCGGTCAGCCCGGATTGCCGCAGGCACAGCGGCAGCAGCACTGCCGTCAGCATCCGCAGGCACGTCTGGCAGAGGCGCGAAACGGCGGTTGGGGCGGATAACGCCAGCAGCTCACGGCGCAAATCGGCGGATGGCACACCCGGCGGCAGCGGCGCACGGCGGCGGAACATCATCCAAACGCAGATACCCGCCAGAATCCCGGCAAAACCCGGCAGCGCGGCACGGACGGACAGCGGCGACCGCGTGAAAATCAGCAGCAGCACAAGGCTTCCGACGAATCGCACAATTTGCTCGCTGCATTCGCACTGCGCGGGCGTGAGCATATCGCCGCGGCCGTAGAACCACCCGCTGTACACGGCGCAGCAGCCCAGCAAAAACACGGCGGGAATGCTGATGAGAATCGCGGGGAGCGTCCGAAAGTCGCTGAGCAGCCACGCCATCCCCGGCGCAAGCAGGAACAGCAGCGGCATCATCACCAGCGCAATCCGCCGATTGAGTGAAAGCCCCGCGCGCAGGACGGCGTGCTGATCGGCGTTTGGGCGCGCGGTCATGCGGCTCATGGCGGTCGGCAGTCCGGCGGTTGCGGGTGTCAACGCCAGCATCGCGGCGGATGCGGAAAGCTCCATCACGCCGATGGCCTCCGCACCCATCAGCCGCGCCGTCATCAGGCGGAAGAGGAATCCAAGCCCACGCGTGAAGCCGTTCGCAATGGTCAGCGTAAGCGCCTGTTTTTTGAGGGTCTGGGGCATAAAAGCGCCTCCTTTGCCCGCAAACTTATGCGCCGCCGCTGAAAAACTTGACAGAACCCGCGAAAGCCGATATAATGGGGAACAAACATGCAGGAGGAAACGAGTATGGACAAGTGGGACAGCCGATTTATGGAAATGGCGCACGTCATCGCCGGATGGACAAGCTGCTACCGTCCGGGGCGGAGCATCGGCTGCGTCATTGTGAAGGACAAGCGCATCATGACGACGGGCTACAACGGCGCGCCGGCGGGCCTCAAAACCTGCCGCGAGCGCGGCGAGTGTATGCGCGACCGGCTCGGCATTCAGTCTGGCACGCGCGCCGAACTCTGTTACGCCATCCACGCGGAGCAGAACGCCATTATTCAGGCGGCGAAACTTGGCGTTTCCATCGACGGCGCGACGCTTTACTGCACGCACCAGCCGTGCAGCGTCTGCGCAAAGATGATTATCAACGCCGGTATCCGCCGCGTCGTGTATCAGGAGGGCTACCCGGACTCCTTCTCGCTGGATATTTTTGAGGAAGCGAAGGTTCAATTGGAGCGCTTCGACCCGGAAAACGCGCCGGAAATCAATCCGTAACAAAAGCATCCCGTCTGGAGAAAATCAGGCGGGATGCTTTTTGTTAATGCAAAGATGCATATTAATCAGTTTTTACTTTCTGCAGCGGGTTAATCCCCTTGATATTCATTCAGGGCATCCGTGTCCATTTCTTTAATTTCAAACGTTTTTCGGGTTGATACGCAGAAATTGTGCTCAATCATCAAATTAGCAAGTTTTTCACCGTCTATCAGAATAATGTGATGTGTATTGGCGTAATCCTTCGCTTTTTTTGAGAACGTAGCTGTTGTTACGAAAAGTCCATCGCCATGTTTTCCTGCAATCGCACCTACAAAGTTCTGAATTTCCGGCTGACCAACAACCCTGTCCGGTGCCCATTCTTTCGCCTGCATATAAATCAGGGAGAAGCCGAGTTTGTCTTCCATGATAACGCCATCAATGCCGTCATCGCCGGAAGCGGCAGTTGCGTGACTCCCGTAAGCAACAGTTCCGTATCCCATTTTTGACAGAAGGTCAATCACGAACTTCTCAAATTTATATGGCGAAATCATTAGAATTTCACTCAATAAATCGGAAGCAAGGGTCGTATTTATCTGCTTATATGCATTTTCGAGCTGGTCATCTGGCGTAAGATCAGGCGACCTTGAAATCATTGGTGTCAAATCACTATCATTTGCTGAATTGGAAAGTGAAATAAAGTGAGCAAATGATGGAAACTTCTCCAGATATTTAGAGTCGATTTTGTCGGGGTTCTCGGCGATAACCTTCTTGCCAGCCTCTGTAATGACAATGGTTGCGCGCGCCGGGCTGTCAAGAAGTCCGGCTTTTTTTAGATAGGTCTTTGCCCATCCGACCCTGTTTTTATACACGGTTTGTCTGCCACTGGGCAGCATTTCCGCGAGGTCTTCTGCCGATAAATTTAACTGCTGCGCTAATGCGGCATTGGCATCTTTGATTTTGTAGACCTGACCGTCTTTTACTGCCATCAGCAAAGGCTTCATTAACTCGTCATATTTAGGAACAGGCATAGAAATCCTCCTCTCTTGTTTTAACAAAATCGGAAGTGCTTCAATATCACTTCTCTTCCGGATTCGGCTCTTTCCCGACGCACCAGCCACGCAGCTTGTTGACGCTGCGCTCCACCGCATCGCGGCTGTCCTTCCACGGCTCGGCTTGAAAGCGGTAGTCGAATTTCTTGATGAACCAGCTCACGTCGCCCTGAATGCGGTCGAATGCTTCGGTTTCCAGCTTGCAGATGAGGTCGGCAAAGGCGGATAATTCGCGGCTTGGCAGCTCCTGCGGCGCGAGCTTGAGCAGCTGCACCGCATGGGGGAGGCAGACCCCCTTGCTCTGCGCAAAATGCTTGCGGAATTCCGAATCGTTCTGGTAGAGGTGGAAAAATGTGTGCAGATAGCGGTTCATATTGTCCTCAATCGCGTTGCAGACGATGCAGGTGCTGCACAGCGCGTCAAGCTCCTGCACGGCGGCTTCCATCGCCTTGGCGGGTGACGGCGCTTTGCCGGACAGACGGTCGAGAAAGGACGAATTGCCGCTGGCGGCTTTGCGGATGTCGTTGAACGCTTTGTTTAATTTGCCGCGCGTCTCCGTCAAGTGCGATTCGAGCATCAGCGCGTGGCCGAGCCGATTGTCGCCCTTGAACAGCATCCGCTGGTGGTGCTGGCAGAAGCCCTTTTTGTTCACCTGAATACGCACGTCCGGCTCCATGACCGACGCGCCGAGCGAATATTCAATCTGCTGCAGTTCCACCCGGCGCTGCAGGGCGCAGAGCAGGCACTCGCCGTCAATCTTCGCCGCGTCCCAAACCGGAATGGTGTCGATGTGGTATCGCATGTGCTGTCCTCCTGTGGATTCTTGCTTCGATTCTTGCTCCTATGGTAGCACATTTTGCCGAAAAGCGCAAGTCATTTTCGCTCCCGCGCGGGCATATCGTCTGCCAGACCCAAGGAAGTGGAGGCGAAGAACATGGGACGCGTGGAACAGCGGCTTTACCGGCAGCAGATGGCGCGCAGGCGGCTGGGGCGCATGATTGTACTGACGCTGCTGATTTTTGCGGCGGGTGCGCTGACTCTCTCTCGCAACGCCGCGTCGCACTTGACGGCGGAGACGATTGCGCAGCCGACCGCCACGCCGATTGCCGCCGCCTATGACCAGACAGTCGTCTCGCGGGAAATCACGCTCGCGGCGGAAACGTGGTACGCCATCCAGACCGGCGTTTTCTCCAACGAGGATGCCGCGCGGGAGAAAGCGGAACTGCTCACCGACCGCGGCGCACCGGGCGCGGTTGTCGAGGACGGCGAAAAGTGGCGCGTGTTCATTGCCTGCTACGGCACGGAGACGGATGCCGCATCCGTGCGGCAGCGGCTGGGCGAAAATCAGCGCATTGAAACGTACCTCTACCGCTGGACATGCCCGGAATTGCAGCTCCGGCTCAAAGGCATGGCAGGTCAGGTCGATGTTGCCGAGGCGGGGTTCACGCTGCTGCTGCAAGCCGCGCGGACGCTGCGGGACACCGCGTCCCTGCTGGATGCGGGCGAACTGACGCTGACGGAAGCGCAGGAGCAGATAACAGCGCTGGACGGTCAGATGACGCTATGGCGGCAGACGGCGCAGGAGCGCTTCGGGCGCAATCCGCCGTCGCCGATCAAGGAGCTGCTGGCGCTGTCGGACGTGTGGGCGCAGATCAGGGGCAATCTGGAGAATCAGGACAGCAAAACAGCCCTGTCCGCCCAGCTGAAACTGGAGGGAATCGGGCTGTTCGGGCGGATGATTGCGCTTCGGCAGGGGATGGGCGCATAGTTACCGCTTGCGGATGACGCCCGGCACGTCCTCGCCAAACACGATGGCGCGGATGGCGGCAGCCACGCCATATTGGTCGTTCGGCAGCGTCTCAAATCGTGCGGATGCCTTCACGCGCTCGTTTGCGTTGCCCATCGCGACGGAAACGCCCGCCGCTTTGAGTATACTCAAATCGTTGTCGCTGTCGCCGAATACCATCACTTCGTCCATCGGGATATTCAGCGACTTCGCGAGCGCCTGAAGCGCGCTGCCCTTGCTGGCGCTGCGCGGTACAATCTCAATGTTGTCCCACCAGCTGCTCGTCACGTCCGCATCGGGGCAGGTATCCCGCACAAACGCACGCAAATCATCCAGCAGCGGCAGATTCTGCGAGAAAACGACCACCTTCACGCAGTCCTGAATCACCGCGTCGATGCCTTGCTTCCGGTTACGGAAAGCGGTGCGTCCGCCCGCGCGGTTCAGGAATGTGCCGATGACCATCTGCGCGCGGGAAAGCGGCATGGCGTCCGACACAACCACCTCGTGCACGCCGAACACCGCGTACTGCACGTTTGCTTCGTCCAGCCGCGCCATGATGCGATGGACAGTCGGCTGCGGCAGGTGGTGCGCCTCCTGCACGTCGCCCAGTGGCTTCACAAGCGTCACCGCGCCGTTGAGCGCAATGACGTGCATTGGCAGCTTCGCGTCCACGGCAAAAAAGCTCGCGTCGTCCGGCAAACGCCCCGATGCCAGTGACAGCACGATGCCCTTTTCCGCCGCGCGGCGCAGTACATCTGCCGTTTCCGGCAGAATCAGCGGCTCATCCGTCAGCAGTGTGCCGTCCATGTCGGTGGCAATCAGGCGAATCGGCATTTGTAAATTCATAAAATTCCTCTCCTGTCAGAACGGGCACTTTACGCGGAATGTCCGCCCGTCCAGCTGCGGCAGCGCGCCGCCCGTGTCCAGCGTCAACTGCGCCGCGCACAGGCAGAGCTTCCCCTGCATTTTCATTTGCCGATTGAACGCGCGGTCGCCGTACACGTCGTCGCCCAGCAGCGGATGCCCCAGCGCCGCCATATGCGCGCGGATTTGGTGCGTCCGCCCTGTAATCAGATGGATTTCCACGCGGCTGACCGCGCCCTGTTCCAGTGTTTCATACGCCGTCACAATCGGGCGCGCGCCGGGGACGGCGCTGTCGTGGATGGTGACATGCGCGGCTTTCGCGTCCTTGAGCAGGTAGGCGCGGCAGGTGGCTTTCGGCGGCTTCATCATTCCGCGCACAAGGCAGATGTAGCGCTTGTCCATTGTGCGGTCGCGGAAGGCGCGCTCCAAAATGCCCTCGGCCTTCTCCGTCTTGGCGAACATCAGCAGCCCGCACGTCTGGTTGTCCAGCCGATGGCACGCCTTGGGTGCGCGCGCATCGGGAGTTTGCTGACGAACGTGCCGCGCGGCCAATTCGGTTAGCGTCACGCCGCCCTTTTTGTCCGCCTCTACGCTGATGCCCGCCCGCTTGTTGACCAGCAGTACATCCGCATCCTCGTACACAACGTCCAGCAGCGGTGCGGCCTGCTCCATGCAGAATACTTCCACGCATTGCCCAGCATGCACGCGCACATCCGGCTTGACGCGCTTGCCGTCGAGCTTCACGTCGCGATGGGAGAACGCCTCCTGCGCCGCGCGGGAGGGCAGCTCCGGCAAAAAACGGCGGATGCAGGCGTCTATGCGCAGCCCCTCCGCCGCAGAATCGGTTTGAAATGTGTATTTCATGATAGCTCCTGTTATTGCACCAGCGCGGCACGGTAGGTACCCCAGCGCGGCGTGAAGGCGTACAGCCGATGCAGACACGCCGTCAGTTCCTTCGTCGGCGGAATCGGCAGCATTGCCCGCACAACCTCCATCAGCTCTGACCACGTTACATGCTGCTTGACCAGTATCCGCAAATCGTGCGCGCTGCTTTCCTCCGCCGTTTCCAGCCCCATGCAGCTGTCCAGCAGCGCCGATAGCTGTGCGTCCGTCTCAAATTCCTCCGGCAGCAGGTCGCGCGACGCCATCAGCGCACGCTCGCTCGGCAAATCCGGCTGATACCCCATCGGAAAGCCGCCTTCCCGCAGGATCTTCTCCGGGTCAGCCAGCCCCGGATGCAGCAGAAACAGCTCCCCGGCGCGGTTGTAGTAGAAATCGTTGCCCGCCTTCAAGTAGCGCAGCGCCAACGCTTCGTCGTTCGCGTATGAATCGTGCAGCACGCTTTCGTAGAGGCGGGAAAGCGCCTGCTTCGCGCTCAGCATCCCGGACAGGTAGAGCGCCGCCTTCGTGTCCGTGTCGAAGAACAGCAGGCGACTGCGCAGCTCCTGATGCCGCTGCTCGCGCAGAATCAGCGAAAGCGGGATCATCAGTTCCCGCGGCAGGTGCAGCAGAACGTCCTGCTCGTCCACCTCCAGCGTACACCAAAGGCGGCGCAGCAGTGATTCAGCGGCGGACAGCTCCTGCCAGCCGTCGATGCGCGCCTGACCCTCGCAGAGAATCAGCCGGACAATCAGCGCATGTTCCGTCTCTGTCAGCAGCGCGGCTTCCACGGGCAGACGCGCAAGCACGTTCGCCCGCATCTCCCGCAGCGTGTGCAGTACGGGCGATTTTGGCGATTCCTCTGCGTCGTAAGAGCATTGCCACCAGCATTCGGTCTCCCGCTCGTCCTGCAGCGTGAAAATCGACTCGGTTGGGTAGCTCAGCAGACGCGTCTCGCACGCTTCCATCTGCCTTTGGTGGAGCATGGACTGCGTTTTGTCCGCCCAGTGCATCCTTTGCAAATCAAATTCGCGGAGCATGAAGCCTCCTGATACGCAAATAATAGGGGATAGCAGCCATTACAGCTCATCCAGCAGCGTTTCCAGCGAAATGGGGACAAGCAGAATGCCCGCTTCGGGCAGGGCAACCGTGTTTTCCAGCAGATAGAACACCGGGTCGCCGTTTTCATCCAGATAGAAATCCTCTTCCGGATAGAACGCGGCTTCCAGCTCCTCGAACGTCAAGCCGTCATAGAACGGCACGTCGCCGGATTTCATCATCCGCTCGATTTCCGCCCACACCAGCTCGCGCACGCAGTTGTCCGCTTTCGCCGTCTGCCGGTCTTGCAGCCAAGTGTCCACCTTGCCGTCCTGCGTCAGAATCCCCAGCAGGTAGGGCAGGCTGATGATTTCACCCGCACGGCTGCCGGTCAGCGCGAACACATGCCCGCTGATGGTGGTGGACTCGCTGTCCGGGCGCTTTGTGTGCTTCGTGATGAGAATCGAGAGGTAATCCGCTGTCTGGCAGGTGACTTCATAGGTCACGTCGATGATGGTCGCCTGCGCCGCGCCGTCGGTCAGCCCCGCGTTCATCGGCGCTTCAAAGGCAAGGGTGTCATCAGCGGTGTAGGCATAGGTTGTGTTGAACATCGCAGCGATTTCGTCGTCGCCGGACAATTGCGGATAGCGGTAGCGGTAGATGTACGTCGCGGTGGATTCGTCCGAGCCAGCCGGATAGAGGTATTCGCCCGTCAGGTCGTCGGCAAATTCGTACTTTTCTGCCAGCGCGGGCAGCGTCAGCAGCATCAGCAGGAGAAGCGGCAGCAGATACCGGAATGCTCTCTTCATGCGCGTACCCCCTTGCTCAAATCGGCGGATGCGCTGATGGCGGCAACGTTACCCTCGCCGACTGCCTTGGCGATTTGCAGCGGCTGACCCGTGCAGTCCCCGCAGGCGTAGACGCGCGGCAGATTCGTCGCCATCCGCCGGTCAACGGGGATGAACGCGCCTTCGGTTTTCAGCCCCGGCAGCAGCGTGTCCGGCGATACGGCAGGGCGGAAGATGAAGATGCCGTCGTAGCGGTATTCGCCCGCATCCGTCACCAGCACCAGCTGATTTTCTTCGCGCCGGATGGACTGCGGCTTGCCCGCGCACAGGCGGTACGGCGGATTTTCCGGCTGCGCGTGCTGCGCCAGCAGGTAGTAATCCACCTCGGATGCCAGTCCGGCGAGAAATTCCGCTTCTTCGATGCCGCCCGTCCATGCCGACAGCACCGCTACCTTTTTGCCGCGGTAGAACATGCCGTCGCATGTGCCGCACCAGCTTACGCCGCGCCCCAGCAGCTCTTCTTCGCCCGGCAGCAGCTTTGGACGCGCCGCGCCCATCGCCAGCACAATTGCACGGCTTTCGATGATGTCGTTGCCGACCAGTGTCATGTAGCCGTCGCTGTTTGGCATAATCTGCCGCGCCAATTGCTCGATGATGACGACGCCCATGTCCGCCGCCTGTGCCCGGAAGCGTGAAAGCAGCTCTTTGCCGCTGATTTGCGGCAGACCGGGGTAGTTGTCGATGCGCTCTGCGCGCTGAAGCCAGCTGGTGGCGGACTGCGCGCACGCGACCGCCGTCGTCAATCCGCGCTGACGGGCGGTCATGGCGCAGCTCCACGCGGCGGGGCCTGCGCCGATAATCAGAAGGTCATAGGAAGCCATACTGTTTCCTCCAAGGGCTCGTTATTGGTAGGTATAGCGCGCAATCAGCCACGGCATGGCGCTGTATGTGCCGTATGCGTCGCAGTAGATGCGCAGGTAGTCGCCCACCGCCCAGTCGGTTTTCGACTTGTTCTCAATGACCACGGGGCGGCTCTGACCGTCCTCGCCCGTGTAGACGATGGCTGTCTGCGGCTTGGTGGAGATGATTTCGGCAATCGTGCCGACGACCAGATACACCTGCGAATGCTCGGAACGGTAGGTGATGTTTGACATCAGCTCGGAGTATTCGGCGGAGTTGTTCAGCGGCCACGCTTTGCGGGTGTACACGTCCTGATTTGGAACGTAATAGATGGTGTAGTCCACGCGCGAAGTCTTGCTGCCCGGATAGGAGGACGTGATGGTAATCGTGTTGTCGCCGATTTTATCGAAGATGGCAACAAACTTGAACTCGCCCGTTTTATCCAGATTCGTAATGTCAAGGTCGGAGTGATTCGTCAGCACGTCCACCGTTGCGCCGGGTTTGGTCGTCGCGGAGATTTCGAGGGTGGATTTGCTCGTTGATGCGTACGTCGTCACCGCTAAGTCCAGCGGAATCTCCTGCACTTCGCGGTAGAGGGTGAGGTCGAGCGCGTTTTCGCGGCAGTACGGCGCACGGACGCGGAATTTGAACACATTGTCGCCAATGGGCTGAACGGTTGCGTTGTAAATCAGCAGACCATCCTCGCTCACCGTATCGGAAATGTCCACCTCGTTGACCGTCACTGTTGAGCCGGGACGCACTTGCAGCTGCACGGAGTACATAGCGGTCGTTACTTCCTGCCGCATGGATTCCGGTGAAACCAGCGCAATTGGGCTGAGTGGAATGGAAATGTCGTACTCAATGGGGTCGAGCGCCTTCTGCCGACCGTTCGCGGTTTTCAGGAACGCCTTGAGTGTCACATGCATCGTCTCGTTTTCCACACCGACGCTCGGCAAGTCGCGATACCAGAGGTAATCCGGAATCTCAACCGTCGCGAAGCCGTCCACCACGGGGTACGTTGCCTGCATCGGCGCGCCGACGTAAATCTGCTGCCCGTCCTCGCCGGGAATGAGCACCGTGTGCGCCGCCAAATCATCCACAATGCTGGACGTGATGGATGCGTTCGACCCGCTGGAGGTGTTCAGCAGCCCCAGATGGGACAGCGCGAAGAATCCGCCGACGCCCACGAGACCCACAACCAGCAGGATAATCAGCACCCGCAGCGTCACCCGGAAGCCCTTGCCGCGCGTGCGGTAGGATTTCATTTCGTTCATGCGCGGCGGGGCGGATGGAATCGTGTTCTCCTGCAGCATGGTAACGAGCGGGTCGTATCCACGGGTGTCCTGCCAGATTTTCGGCTGGGGGACGACGTTGTCCGCCATCGCCGCGCTCTGCGCAGCGGCATTGCGTTCGTCTTCGTGCCCGACCATGCGGACGCGCCCAGCGTGTGCATTCATCAGTGATTCGCGCGAGGAATGCATGTGGATGGTGGTCGCGCCGGAAGGGGCGGAGCGCATCGAGGCTTCTTCCTTCATCCGCTCCAGACGGCGTGCGCCGCGTACTTTGCGCTCTTTCAGCTCCGTCATGTCCGTGGCAAGTTCATCCCGTTGGTCGCTGGATTCGTCAACTGCGCCGTCCTCGTCGACGTGGATGTACTTCTTCGGCTCTTTATCTTCCTTGCGGAACTGCTCCTGCCACGCGGGCGTTTCGGCGCTTTCCGGATTCAGCGGCGCGCCGCAGCGGATGCAGTTGGGCAGGGAAGCACGGTTCCATTGACCGCATTGGGGACACTTCATGGCGGAAACTCCTTCTTATGTCAAAACTTTGAGGGATTAGAAATCAATTGGGTCGTCCTCGTCGTTGTCGTCAATGACGAGCCAGCCGCTGGAGAGGAAGTTCGACATATCCTCGCGGCTCATCACCCAGTCCACTTCCTGCACCGCCATACCCGCGTAGCTGATGGGGTGCACCGCGTCATTCTGCGGGATGCGCAGTTCCTCAATCACGCAGGTGCGCAGCTTCAGCGCCTGCTCCATGGCGGCAATCATGTCGTCGAGCGTCATGTTCGTCTGCAAGTTGTATTTCATGATGACGTCAACAAGGTCGCGCGCCTGATCGTAGGTGAACGTGCGACACTGGTCTGCCAAGGTGGACATGACCGTGCGGGCACGCTGTGTGCGCATGAAGTCGCCGCCGCCGCCCGCCTTGCGGATGCGCATGTAGATGACTGCCGCGCGCCCCGTGAAGCGGTAAGTACCCGCCTGCGCCATCGTCGGCTCGGTCTGACCGGGGTCAAGCGGATAGCGCCGCAGATACGCCGCCTCCGACGCGTTGACCGTGATGTCCACGCCGCCCAGATAGTCGATGATGTTGGCAACCATCTGGAAGTTCAGCAGAATGTACTTCTCAATTTTGATGCCCAGGTGCTGGCTGATAACCTTGCACAGCGCTTCCGGCCCGGAATTGCGCGCGATGTAGTTGATGCGCCCAATCACGCCGTCGGGGCGCTCCACCAGCGCGTCGCGGATAATCGACGTGAGCATGATGCGGTGCGTCACCGTGTCCAGTGTGACAATCACGATGCCGTCGGTGTTCACGAGTTTGTTCGTCCACTGGTCGGAGCAGAGCAGCAGATAGTGGTGCAGCCCTTCGCGTGGTTCGGGGATGCTGTCATAATCAATCGTCGGAATCGGCTTGGGGGTGTCCGCCAGCGCGGGTGCGGCCAGACAGGGGATGAGCAGACAGAGCATCAGCAGCAGACTCATCAGGCGTTTCATCGTGATTTCTCTCCTTTGTTAGAGCATTGAATGCTGCAAGACATATTGGTCCCCATATGCAGCTTCTTCATTATAGCATTCCTTTGCGCGAAAAGGAAGGGACAAACCGCCCTCCCGCGGATTTTTACATTTTTCATTGCGTGCAGTGACGCGAAAAAAGCTCTCTGCCCGTCAGACAGAAAGCTTTTTCGGGATAAGCTGAACTCACAGCGCCTTTTTAATCAGGTCTTCCAGCGCAGCCTTTGGGTGATAGCCCACCAGCGTGTCCACCACCTGACCGTCCTTGAACAGAATCAGCGTCGGAATGCTCATCACGCCGAACTGCTGGGCGAGTTCGGGACACTTGTCCACGTCCACCTTGCCGACGACGACGTCATCCGCGTGCGCAGCGGAAACCTCCTCCACCACCGGCGCGAGCATCCGGCACGGGCCGCACCACGTTGCCCAGAAGTCCACCAAAACGGGCTTGTCCTGCTTCACAAAAGAAGAAAATTCACTGCTCATAAGTTCCTTGGCCATAAAAACACATCCTTTCTCAATGGTAATGTCAGTTTTTGAGCGCGTCTGCGGCAGAAATCACGCGCAGCAGCTTTGGCGCATATTTTCCGGACTGGCTGCGCTTCTTTTCCGTCGCCGTCAAGCCGATGAGCGCCGCCGCCAGCCCGATCACACCGCCGATGGCACTGCCCGCCGTCTCGCTCTGCGGCGCAACCAGCGCGCCCAGCAGCATACCGACGAACAGCCCTGCCAGCGGCAAGAGATACGCCAGCGCGGATGCCTTGACAACCGTCTGTTCGGGCAGTGACACCACTGCCGCGTCGCCCACATGCCCTTCGCCCTTCACCAGCAGTACATGCTTCTTTTCACCGCCGATGCAGGCGTGGCATTTTTCGCAGTCGCCGGGGCGGCAGAAGGTGACTTCCAGCGTGTCGCCGGAGACCGCGGTAATCGTTCCTGTTCTTTCCATGAAGTTATCCCTCCTTGCAAGAGATGCTTCATTATAGCACAGGAATGCAGCCGCGTCAATCCGCGCTTTCCTGACAAAGACAGTATACCCCGCTTTTTGCAAAGTGAAACAGGCTTTTTACGAAATTCATTGCGCCGTGATGATGCGCACGCCTGACGCGGGAACGCCTGTATGCACCTGCACGAGTGTCAGCACCAGCGCGGTGTCCTGCTCCGTGATTTCCTGTTTTTCCGTCACGATGGTGACGCTCCCGTCCGTCACCACAGCGCAGCACGGCGCGAGCTCCGAGGTCAGCAGCGCCCCTTCCAGCGCTAACTGCGCCTGATGCAGCGCAACGTAGGCTTGCAGTTCTTCCGCCGCGCTTTGCCGCGCAGCGCGGTCGGTGTTTTCGCTGCTGATGAGGGTTTCCAGCACCGCCATGTCGCGCTGATAGGCGCTGTCTCGGCTGATGCGGAATGCCTCCAAGGGCGATGCGCTTGATTCAGCGGATGTCATAGGCAGCGTCACACGCTGCGCCTGCGGGGATGACGGGCGCAGCAGAAGCGCCGCGGTAAGCGAAAGCGCCAGTGCCGCCATCAGCAGCCAGTTCTTTCGGCGGACAAGAAATGTCGGCAGGGATTGCAGCTTCATGGGGCGTTTCCTCCTTTTCGCGGATACACGGCGACGCGGCTGCTGTCCAGCCCAAGAAGCGTCGTCACGGCTTCCTGCAAGCGCAGGCGGACGGCAATGTCCTCCGCACCGGACGCCACCACCACCGCGCCGCAGGGTTGACTGTCCTCTGTGTAGATGGTTACGCTGACACTGCCCGCCCCCGCGATTTCGGACAGCACGCGGGCAATACGGGTTTCCTCGTCGGGGCTGCTGCCGCTGATTGCACTCACGGACAGCGCCAGCACCACGCACAGCGCGATTGCCGCATACAGCCAGCCGTCTCGCCGAAGCAGCTCCCGGAAGCGGGTCATGTTCATGGGGCGTCCTCCTGCGCGGATGGCTGGCGCGACAGGGCATCCACCGCATCAGCAAAGGAAAAATCAGCCGTTTCAGACAGGGGAGACGCGGCGGAAGCGCTGCTTTCCGGCTGCGAAAACCGTGTACACAGCGTTTGCAGCGCCGTCAGCCACGAGAGCAGCAGCAGCAGACTTGCCACCAGATGCACCGTGCTTTTCAGCCTCGTTTCCGGCAGCAGAGACAGCAGGAGCGAAGAAAGCAGCGACAGCACCGCAAACCCGGTCAGCGCTTCCATCGTCATTCACCTCGTTATCGCAGCATCATCGTGAACCCGCTGACGGCAATCAGCTGCGCAATCAGCATCAAATACATGGCAGCTGCGGATAATTGCAGCACGAACAGCAGCATCAGCACCTTCGCGAAATCGTGGATGCACCCGGCGAGCGATCCGTCGGATACCGGCTGCATCAGCGCGGACGCGAGCTTGTAGAGCATTGCGGCGGCCAGCGTTTGGCACAGCGGCAGCACCGCGCGGGACGCAATGACGATCAGCCCCGTCACGCCCAAGGCGCTTTGCACCAGCATCCCGGAGCCGACCAGCGTGTCCACTGTGTCCGCGAACAGCCCGCCGACGAACGGGACAAGGTTGTTCAGCGCGTACTTCGCCGTGCGGAGCGTCACGCCGTCAATTGCCGCCGCCGTTACCGAGCGCGTCGTCAGCACGCCGATGAACACCGTGAACCCAATGCCCAGCGACCACACCGCGCATTGCTGCGTAAATTCCGCCAGCCGCTGCACGCGGATTCCATCGCCCAAATGGCAGAGCATACACAATACCCCCGACGCGACCGCCAGAGGCACGGTTACGCCGGAAATCAGGCTTGTCATCGCGCTTGCCGACGCCACCACCGCCGGCTGCATCAGCGCCGAACCTGCGCTCCCGCCAACTGCCGCCATCATCGTCAGCAGCATCGGCAGCAGCCCCTGCATCCCAGCGGAAATCTGCTGCACCGTCGCAACCGCCAGCGTGATGTGGTCGCTCAAATCCTGCGTGAGAAACACACACACGAACAGCTGCACAACGATGCGCCCGCATTCGCTGCTTTTGCCGCTGAACTGCTTCAGCAGCGCCCAGAGCAGCGCGGGGGCAATCAGCCGCGTCAGCCGCCAGAGACTTTGCCGCACGGCAGAAAAGAACTGCCGCGAGAGCAAATCGGCGGTCTGCTGAAAGTCGATGGTCATTTCGCCGCGCGCAATGGCGGTCAGCGTCTGCCGGAAACCGCCGGTTTGCGCGAAAGGGTCGTCGTCGGAGAGGGCGGATTCCAGCGCGCCGCTGTCCAAGGCGGATACGATGGTGTCAATGCCGCTGGAAAGTGATTCCGCCTTATCGCTTGATTCGCCCGATTCTGCGGATGCGCCTGCCGTCAAGACAGCGGCAAGGACACAAGCTGCGACAACAGCGCCTGCAAGACGGGCAATGCGCTGGAGAGCAGCAGCACCCGCCCGGCGAACTCCACTTTCAGCGCAAGGGCTTCCTCCTGCGCGTCCCGGCACGTCTGCGCCGCAAAGTCCAGCAGGAGCGACAGCCCGGCGATTTTGAGCAGCTGCTGCATGAAGCTGTCGTCCAGCCCGCTCATGGCGGATAAAGACGCAATCCCGCGCACCAGCGCCGAGAGCGCCGGAAGCGCCGCCAGCAGCACGATTGCGCCCGCGCCCAGCGATACGCCCCACCCGGCTTCCGGCCGCAGACGACGCAGAATCAGCGCCACCAATGCCGCGCAGACCGCAAAGCCCGCCAGTTTTCCCGCCGTCTCCATCCCGCGCCCTCATCCAAGCTGGAAAATCGTTCGCACGTTGGTGAACAATTGCGATAAAAGCGACACGACCATCAGCAGCACAATCGCCAGCCCGGCGACTGTCGCCAAATTCGCCAGCTCACTGCGCCCGGAGCTGTTCAGCACCGACGCCACGACCGTCGTGAGGATGCCGACCCCGGCAATCTGAAAGAGCAGGTCAAGCTGCATGGAACTTTCCCCCTTACATCAGGATAAGCAATAGGCACAGCCCGCCAATCCAGCCCAGCGTCTGATACAGCCGCGCGTCCTTGTCCGCCTTGCGTGCCGCTTTCTCGTGCATCAGCGCCACCTCCTGCCGCGCGTTTTCGACCGCCAGCAGTCGACTTTCGAGGCTGCCGCGGCTGAGCAGGTGCATCATTCGGCTGATGATGTCCTTTTCGCTGATTGCCGGACACAGCCTGTCCGTCAGCGCGCCCGGCGAGGACAGCGGCGCACGTTCCAGCGCGTCCGCAAGCTGACGCAGTAGCGTATCCGGCGGATGATTCCCGTCCGCGCACAGGCGAAACGCTTCCGGCAGCGAGTATGCGCACGATGCCATCAGCAGGTGCAAATGCGGCAGCACTTCGCCCCAGCGCGCCAGCCGCTGCTCCTCCTGCCGCAGGTGCGTGGACAGGTGCAGCCCCGCCAAGGTGGACAGCAGCGCCGCGCAAACCGGAAACAGCAGGCGCGTCATGACTGCGGAATCGGGCTGCCGCAGCGGTCGTGCAGCGCGGTGATTTTCCCGCCGCCCTCGCTGGAAAGCAGCACATACAGGTCAAAGCACCGCCGGGAGAACAGGGGCGATAATGCCGGGCGATTCGCCGTTTCCGCCAGCGCCGTGCCGTGCACCGTCGCCAGCACCGACGCGCCGCACGCCCACGCGTCCATCACGCACGCCGCGTCTTCCGCGCCGGACAGTTCGTCCATAGCAATCACGTTTGGCGCCATTGAGCGAATCAGCCACGGCACCGACTCAGGCTTCGGAAGCCCGTCCAATACGTCGGTGGATGCGCCCACGTCCAATTGCGGTACACCGTCCACGCACGCCGCCAGTTCGCCGCGCTCGTCAATCAGCGCCGCTTGAACCGATATCGTGTCCGCCATTTGCCGCGTCAGGTCGCGCAGGAGCGTTGTCTTGCCGCTGCCGGGTGCGCCGATGATGAGCACCGACGGCGTTTTGCCCGGAAACAGGGCGGGGAAGCGGCTGATGAGACCATCGGCACAGCCGCGCCATTCGCCCGCAATGCGGATGCACACGGACGCAATGTCCCGCAGCGTGCTCTGCCCGTTTTTGCGCGTGATGTGCCCGCACAGCCCCATGCGGTGGCCGCCGCGCAGCGTCAGGTAGCCGCGCCGGGTCTCGTCTGCGCGCGCGAACAGGCTATGCCCTGAAAGCGCCTCTGTCAGCGCCTCTACCTGCATTTGACCGGGAATCCAGTCGAGCTTCGCCGTCCGCGTCGCCGTTACGAACACGGCGGGGCGCTCGGCGCGGATGCGGATTTCGCGCAGTTCGCCCGGCAGCAGCATCGCCAATTCATCCCGGATGCACTCCGGAAAGCAGGGGGAGAGAAAATCGCGTGTTTCATCCCAATTCATGGTATCCCTCCTATTCAAACAGCGTCAGCCCTAATTTCTGGTACAGCGCCCAATCTACCAGCCCATTCGCTGAAAGGTTGAATGTTTCGCGCGCTTTATCCACCGCGCGCTGCGTCGCCGAGCCGAAAATGCCGTCCGGTGTTCCGAAATAGAAGCCCAGCGCGCGGAGCTTCCGCTGCACGGCGCGAACCATGCTGGAGCGGTCGCCGTTTTTCAGCGTCCGCAGACTGCCGCCCAGTTCGCCGTACGCGCCGCATTCAATGACGACAACCGTCCCGTTGGGTACGCGCGCATAGAGGGCTTCCGCATCGGCGACGCGCATTCGGATGCACCCGTGGCTGGCGTTTGTGCCGATGGATTCCGGGCGGTTCGTGCCGTGAATGCCATAGTCGCCCCACGGGACGTTCAAGCCCAGAAAGCAGGTGCCGAAACCGCCCATCTCGCCCGAAAAGCGCCGGTTGATGCGGAACACGCCCAGAGGCGTCGGCGTATCCCGCGCGCCGGTGGCAATCGGGTATCGCGCGGCGATTTCACTTCCGCAGAACAGCGTCAGCATCTTCTGCTCCACATCAACGTGGATGGCGCAGACGGTGGAGGCGCTCCGCACGCGCCCAGCAAAGAGCGGAAAAATCAGAACAATCAGCAGAATCAGCAGCGAAAGGAGTCTGCGCAAGGGTGAACAGCCTCCTTCCGGGCGCATCTGCGCTTGCAGAAAGAGCATATGGAGCGCAGCGGACAGATAGAACGCAAAGTTTTTACGCAAAAATGATGAATAACTGCTTGATTTTAACACATCACATGCGTTATAATGGAGATAAAGACAGGGAGGTCTGTCTGGACAATACGATTAGGAGGAAAACCGAATGAAGAAGTTTCTTGCGGTTCTGCTGATGCTCGCCATGCTGCTGTGCGGCGCTGCTTTCGCGGAAGACACAGCCCCCGCGCTGACCAAGGACGTTGTGGTGCTCTTTACCAGTGACGTTCACTGCGGCATTGACCAGGGCTGGGGCTACGCGGGCGTGGCGAATATGCGCAACAGCCTGCAGGCAGACAACCATGTGGTGCTTGTCGATGACGGCGACGCGATTCAGGGCGAAACCATCGGCACGCTGACCAAGGGAAGCGCCATCATCGAGCTGATGAACGCGGTCGGCTACGACATTGCCATCCCCGGCAATCATGAATTTGATTACGGCATGGAGAACTTCCTCGAACTGACCAAGCAGGCGAAGTTCCCCTACATCTCCGCGAACTTCACCTGCCGCGATAAGCTGGTTTTCGCGCCCTACGTCATCAAGGAATTTGACGGCGTGAAAATCGCCTTTGTCGGCATGACTACCCCGAACACGATTACCTCCTCCACGCCCGTCTACTTCCAAGACGAGGAAGGCAACTTCATCTACGGCTTCATGCAGGATGAAACGGGCGATAAGCTCTACGCGGCGGTGCAGTCCGCGGTGGATGCGGCGCGCGCGGAAGGCGCAACGTACGTCGTTGCCATGGGGCATATGGGCATTGAGGAAAGCTGCTCGCCCTACATGAGCACCGAGGTCATCACGCATACCACGGGTATTGATGCGTTCCTTGACGGCCACGCGCACGAGACGATGGCTTGCAACGAAGTTAAGAATGCTGAGGGGAAGACGGTGCTGCGCGCGGCTTGCGGCACGAAGCTGTCCTCCGTCGGCTATCTGCGCATTGCCAAGGATGGCAAGCTGACGACTGGTCTGTACACTTGGACGGTGGACATTGCCGCGCCGAAGCTGCTGAACTTGACAGGCGACGCGGCGGACGCAGTGGCGGCGCAGGTCGCCAAGCTCGACGAAATCCGTCAAACCGTCGTTGCGACCTCTCAGGTGCCGCTCTACGTCAATGACCCCGTCGCGGTGACGGCGGAAGGCACGCCCGTCCGCATCGTCCGCAACGCCGAAACGAATCTGGGTGACCTGTGCGCTGATGCGTACCGCGCGCTGTCCAACGCGGACATTGCGTTCGTCAACGGCGGCGGCATCCGCAAGCAGATTGAAGCGGGCGACATCACGCTTGACGACATTTACAGCGTCCATCCCTTCGGCAACACCATGTGCGTCATCCGCGTGACGGGTCAGCAGGTGCTGGACGCGCTGGAATGGGGCGCGCGCGCTGTGCCGAGCGAAAACGGCGGCTTCCTGCAGGTCTCCGGTCTGACTTACGAGATCCACACGGGCGTCGCGTCCTCCGCTGAAAAGGACGAGAACGGCATGTTCACGCGCGTTTCGGGCGAATACCGCGTCAAGAACGTGATGGTCGGCGGTCAGCCCCTTGAACTGGACAAGACCTACACGCTGGCATCCCACAATTACATGCTGCTTGGCCATGGCGACGGCTACACCATGTTCGACGGCTGCGAAGTGCTGGGCGAGGACATGATGGTTGACAATCAGGTGCTGATTACCTACATCACGACCACCCTCGGCGGCGTGGTGGGCGAACAGTACGCCAATCCCTACGGCGACGGCCGCATCGTGGCGGTGGAATAATCAACATTTCCGGCTGGTGATTTCTGCGTTTGCAGGGGTCATCAGCCCCTTTTTTTGTGTCCGGCAATTGTTTTCCCAATGTTTTTTGCTTGACAAGTGCCGGAAAAGATGGTATGATAACCGCAATTCAACAGAGACGCAAGTCTCCACAAGGCTATGAAGAGCAGCAGTAGCCGGGAAGTCGCTTTTGCAGAGAGCCGCGAACAGGTGCGAGTGCGGCAGGCGGACACCGGGGAAGAAACAGCTCAGAGCCGCCGCCCGAAAAGCATCTGCTTAGTAGGCACGGACGGGCGAAGCCCGTGACAGCTTCGCGCAATCGTCATTTTTGACCGTTGCGGCAGAGATGCTCCGGCGCGCGCCGGGGAAAATTGGGTGGTACCGCGAGAAGTCTTTCGCCCCATGTGTTGGGGTTGAAAGGCGTTTTTTTATACCGCAAAAAAGCAAGGAGGATGACCATGAAGCGGACACATTACTGCGGCGCAATCCGCAAAGAGCATATGGGACAGACGGCGACGCTGTGCGGCTGGGTGCAGAATCGGCGCGATATGGGCGGCGTGATTTTTCTGGATGTGAAGGATCGCGAGGGCGTTGCGCAGGTCGTCTGCAATATGCAGCACCTGCCGCCGGAGGACTTCCACCATGCGGAAACGCTGCATATGCAGAGCGTGATTCAGGTGGAGGGCGAAATCCGTCACCGCGACGAAGAAACGTATAACCCGCGTCTGGCGACGGGCGAGGTGGAGCTGCTGGCAAAGCGCCTTGTCGTCCTCAGCGAAGCGCAGCCCCTGCCGTACTCGATGGACGAGGATGCGAAGGCGCGCGAGGAACTGCGCCTCAAGTACCGCTATCTGGATTTGCGCCGTCCGCAGTTGCAGAAGGCACTCCGCTTCCGGCATCAGGTGCAGATGGCGGCGGAAAAGTACCTGAACGGCGACGGCTTCACCTGCATTGAAACGCCGATGCTCTGCAAGTCCACCCCCGAAGGCGCGCGCGATTACCTCGTGCCCAGCCGCGTGCATCCCGGCAAGTTCTACGCTCTGCCGCAGTCGCCGCAAATTTTCAAGCAGATGCTGATGGTCGGCGGCATGGATAAGTATTATCAGGTTGCCCGCTGCTTCCGCGACGAGGATCTCCGCGCCGACCGTCAGCCGGAGTTCACGCAGGTCGACATGGAGATGTCGTTTGTGGAGCAGGAGGATATCCTCCAGCACTTGGAGCGCCTGTTTAAGAGCATCTTCCGCGACGTGATGGGACGCGAAATCGGCTATGATTTTCCGCGCCTGACGTGGCAGGAGTCCATGGATCGCTACGGCTGCGACAAGCCGGACTTGCGCTTCGGCATGGAGATCCGCGACGTGACGGACTTGGCGGCGGAATGCTCCTTCTCCGTTTTCCGGCGTGTGGCGGACGAGGGCGGCAAGGTGCGCGCGCTCAATTGCAAGGGCTGCGCGGAGAAATTCACCCGCACAACCATCGAAACGCTGACCGACCACGCGCTTGGTTACGGCGCGAAGGGCATGGCGTGGATTCTCATTCACGACAGCGGCGAGGTCAACTCCATTTTGCAAAAGTACTTCACCAAGGCGCAGTGGCAGGCGCTGCTGACTGCGCTGGATGCCCAAAATGGCGATTTCATCCTCTTCTGCGCCGATAAGTTCCAGACCGTCTGTCGAACGCTGTGCGGCTTGCGCCTCGAAGTCGGTGACATGCTGGGCTTGCGCGACAAGCAGGATTACCGCTTCTGCTTCGTCACCGACTTCCCGGAGTTCGAGTGGTCGGACGAGGAGCAGCGCTATATGGCGATGCACCACCCCTTCACCATGCCGTATGAGGAGGATTTGCCTTACCTGATGACCGATCCCGCGCGGGTGCGCTCACAGGCGTATGACGTGGTGCTGAACGGCATTGAGCTGGGTTCCGGCTCGATTCGTATCCACCGCCCGGACGTGCAGGCGCTGATGTTCCGCGCCTTGGGCTTCACCGAGGAAACCGCCCGCGCCCGCTTCGGCTTCATGATTGATGCCTTCAAGTACGGCACGCCGCCGCACGGGGGATTCGCTTTCGGGCTTGACCGGCTTGTGATGCAGCTGCTTGGCGCGGATTCCCTGCGCGACGTGATTGCCTTCCCGAAAGTGCGCGACGCATCCGATTTGATGACGAGCGCGCCGGATTTTGTTGATGCCGAGCAGCTGGAAGTGCTGCAATTGGGCGTTTCGACGGCGGCGGAGGCAGAGAAGCATCCGCAGAAAAAGCGTCCGACGATGGCGATTAAGACCGTCGCGGAGCTGGCGAAGCTGTCCCTGACGGCAGAAGAAGAAGTGACAATGGGCGAGGAGCTGAACACAATTCTTGGCTTTGCCGAAGCCTTGCAGGAAGTGGACACGACCGACGTTCCGCAGACGGCACACGTCATTCCAACGGAAAATGTGCTGCGCGAGGACATTCCGGCGGCGCCCTTTGACCGCGATTTGCTGCTCTCCAACGCGCCGACGCACACCGAAGACTGCGTGAATGTGCCGCAGACATTCGATTAAGGGAGGAATCAGTCATGAAAATTACCCGAATGACGCTGCTGGCGCTGTCCGATGCCATGCAGCGCGGCGATTTGACCTCCCGCGAGGTCACGCAGGCGTATCTCGACCGCATCCATCAGGTGGAGGGCAAGGTGCAGGCGTATATCAGCCTGAACGAGGAAGAAGCGCTCCGTCAGGCGGATGAATGCGACAAGAAGCGGCAGCAGGGCGAAAAGGTGTCGCCGCTTTGCGGCATTCCCGTCGCCGTGAAGGACAACATCTGCGTCAAGGGCGGCAAAACCACCTGCGCGTCCAAAATGCTGGCGGATTTCGTATCGCCGTACTCCGCCACGGTCTGGGAGAAATTGCAGGCGGCGGACTGCGTCCTGCTCGGCAAGACGAATCTGGATGAGTTTGCCATGGGCTCATCCACCGAAAACAGCGCGTTTCACCCCACGCATAACCCGCGTGATTTGTCGCGCGTGCCGGGCGGGTCGTCCGGCGGCTCGGCGGCGTGCGTCGCGGCGGATGAAGCCCCCTTTTCTCTCGGCAGCGACACCGGCGGCTCTATTCGCCAGCCCGCGGCGTTCTGCGGCGTTGTCGGCATGAAGCCGACGTATGGCATGGTCAGCCGCTATGGGTTGGTCGCGTTTGCCTCGTCGCTGGATCAAATCGGCCCGATGACGAAGACTGTGGCGGATAACGCGCTCGTGCTGGACGCGATTGCCGGCTACGATTGCCGCGACACGACCTCCATCAAACGCGGCTATACGCCCATGAACCGTGAGATGAAAGCAGGCGTGAAGGGCTTGCGCATCGGTCTGCCGAAGGAAATGTTCGGCGAAGGCTTGTCCGCTGATGTTCGCAAAGCCGTCATGAACGCTGCCAAAACACTCGAACGCCTTGGCGCGACGGTGAAGGAAGTCAGCATTCCGTCGCTGAAAGTCGCGCTTCCGGCGTATTACGTCCTGTCCTCGGCGGAAGCCAGCTCGAACCTTGCGCGTTTTGACGGTGTCCGCTATGGGCACCGCGCGGCAGAATACGCGGATTTGGAGGAATTGTACCTGAAGAGCCGCAGCGAGGGCTTCGGCGCGGAGGTCAAGCGGCGGATTCTGCTGGGCACTTACACGCTGTCCGCTGGGTACTTCGATGCGTACTACAAGAAGGCATTGCAGGTGCGCACGCTCGTCATCCGCGAACTGAACGCGGTGCTGAAAGACGTTGACTGTCTGCTTTCGCCCGTCGCGCCGACGACTGCCTACAAAATCGGCGAAAAGACGATGTCGCCGCTGGAAATGTACCTCGGCGACATTGATACCGTCCCGGTGAATATCGCGGGCATTCCGGGCTTGTCGCTGCCTTGCGGGCTTGACCGCGCGGGGCTGCCCGTCGGCGTGCAGCTGATGGGCGCGACCTTCTCCGAACCGCTGCTCTACCGAGTCGGCTATGCGCTGGAAGAGGCGCTGGGCGAAATCTGCAAGGAGGCGACGCTGTAATGGCTTGGAAGATGATGGACGGATACGAAATGGTCATCGGCTTGGAGGTTCATGTGGAGCTGAAAACGAAGACCAAAATCTTCTGCGCCTGTCCGACGACCTTCGGCGCAGCGCCGAACACGCAGTGCTGCCCGGTCTGTATGGGCTTTCCCGGCACGCTGCCGGTGCTCAATCGGCAGGTGGTGCATTACGCGGTGCTGGCGGGGCTGGCGACGGGCTGCACGATTGCGCGTTACTCCAAGCAGGACAGAAAGAATTATTTCTATCCCGACCTGCCCAAAGCGTACCAAATCAGCCAGTACGACCTGCCGCTGTGCGTCGGTGGTCACTTGACGGTGGAGACGGAAGCGGGCGAGAAGCGCATTGGCATCACGCGCATCCACATCGAGGAGGACGCGGGCAAGCTCGTGCATGACCCGGAGAAGGGGACGCTCATCGACTGCAACCGCTGCGGCGTTCCGCTGATTGAAATCGTGTCTGAGCCGGATATTCGCACGCCGCAGGAGGCTGTCGCGTACCTGCACAAGCTGAAGGCGGTCATCGAGTACACGGGCGTGAGTGACTGCCGGATGCAGGAGGGTTCGCTCCGCTGTGACGTGAACTTATCCATCCACAAAAAGGATGAACCGTTCGGCACGCGCACGGAAATGAAAAACCTGAACTCGTTCACGTCCGTTCAGCGCGCGATTGAGGAGGAATACCGCCGGCAGGTGGAGGCAGTCAAGAAGGGCGAAGCGATTGTGCAGGAGACGCGCCGCTTCGACCAGACCACGGGCAAAACGTCCTCCATGCGCCGCAAGGAGAACGCCAACGACTACCGCTATTTCCCCGACCCGGACTTAGCGCCCATTGTGCTGAGCGACGAGATGATTGATGGCTGGCGCAAGGAACTGCCGCAGCTGCCGGATGTGCGCAAGGCGGCGTACATGGCGGATTACGGGCTGACGGCGTACGCGGCGGAGCAGCTGGTCTCCAGCAAATATCTGGCGGACTACTTCGAGACGGCTGCACAGTCCACCACGGCGGTCAAAATGCTGGCGAACCTGATGATCAGCGAAGTGTTCCGCCTGCTGAATGGCGAGGATGCGAAAATCCCGCTGAACCCGGCGTCCTTGGCGAAGATTGCGGACATGACGGAGCAGAGCCTCATCAGCGTCGGTACAGCGAAAAAGACGATAGACGCGCTCTGGAACACGCCCGAAGACCCGGAGGAATACGTCACCCGCATGGGACTGATGCAAATCAGCGATGAAGCGGTGTTGGCAGAGTACGTCCGCAAAGCCATCGACACGCACCCGGAGATGGTCGCGGGCTACCGCAAGGGTAAGCTGACGCTGAAAAACGCGCTGATGGGCGTGGCAATGGGGCTTTCCGGCGGCAAGGCGAACCCGGTGGTGCTGCAAAAGCTGATGGACGCGGCGCTGGACGCATAATGGCAGGAAGGAATTACGCAATTCATGTCAATCGAAAAGGTACGCGCAGCATTTGCCGCGCAGGGGATTGCCGACCGCATCCGCGAACTCGATGAATCCAGCGCAACGGTTGCTTTGGCGGCACAGGCGCTGGGCTGTGAGCCGGGGCGCATTGCGAAAACGCTCTCGTTTCAGGGCAAGGAGCAGCCGATTCTGGTTGTTGCGGCGGGGGATACCACCGCTTCAAGGAGCGCTTCGGCGTGAAGGCGAAGATGCTCACAGCGGAGGAAGTGCCGGAGAAAATTGGCCATGCCGTCGGCGGCGTCTGCCCGTTCGCAGACGCGCCCCCAAGCTGCTCTTCCCCC
>CDYU01035214.1_pt1 | contig 31037 bp, 28 predicted proteins | sample 480701 | NCBI WGS metagenome assembly CDYU01 (sample SAMEA3182105, study PRJEB8094) | gut metagenome | biome: human; feature: gut; material: Stool; isolation source: human stools | place: Canada | collected 2013-02-26 | reverse complement strand
CGGCTCGCCGCAGCGCACTCGCTTCGCTCGCACGTTTGCGAGCCGTAAAGTATTTTCTCCGACGCACATGTCGCCGGAGAAAATAATTAAAAATCTATTTGCGCCTGCGGGCGCAAACTCTGCGAGGCTTTTCGACAGACTGAAGGCCGCCGTTCCGTTGGAACGGCGGCCCTTTTTAAGTATGTTATTTTTACTGTTCCGGCTCGTCCGGCGCGTCGGCGTCCGTCATGCGGTAGCCGACACCGATCTCGGTGAATATGTATTTCGGTTCGGCGGGATTCTTTTCGATCTTCCGGCGGATGTTCGCCACGTTGACGCGCAGGATCTGGTTGCTGCCGCCCGCGGAGGGGCCCCACAGCTCGCGCAGGATAAAGTCATAGGTGAGGACCTTTCCGGCATGGCGGGTGAGCAGTGAGAGAATGCGGTATTCGCTCTGCGTGAGATGGATATCTTCCCCGTTGATGCGCACGCGCCGCCGCACGCAGTCCACCTCCAGATCGCCGCAGCGGTATACGCCCGTGCGGCCAACCTCGCCGCCCGCTGCGGTGCGGACGTGGCGGAGGGCGGCGCGGATGCGCGCGAGAAGCTCGCCGGGACCGAACGGCTTCGTGAGATAATCGTCCGCGCCCATGTCGAGCGCGATGACCTTGTCCCGCTCGCGTCCGCGGGCGGAGACGACGATCACCGGCAGCGTAGACCACTTGCGGAGCCCCGCAAGGATCTCCATGCCGTCCATATCCGGCAGACTGAGATCGAGCAGCACAAGGTCCGGGCAGTGCGAGCTGATGAGCGTCACCGCCTCCCGGCCAAGGCTCGCGCGGATGGTGTCAAAGCCGTTGGCTTCCAGCACCGCTATGAGAAACGCGGCGATGGTCTCGTCGTCCTCTACGATCAGGATCTTGTCTTTCGTCTCCATGGCTGTCTCCTTTGCCGGTTTCAGTGTACGGATGATATTTCTTTATTCTGCGGCGGTCTCGCTCACCGGCGGCACCGGAAGCGAGAAGCTCACCGCCGTCCCGCCGTCGGTATTGCGGGCGCTCATGCTGCCGCCGTGCGCCTTCACGATGGACATGCACACCGAAAGGCCGATGCCCATCTGGCTGCGGCCGCCGACGCCGTTTTTCTCCGGCAGAAAGCCGATCCCGTCGAAGAGATGCGGCAGCCTTTCGCGCACGATGCCGGTGCCGTTATCCTGCACGGTGAACACCGCGACGTTCCCCTGCCGCGCAAGCGAGACCGTGATCTCCGTTGCGCCGCCGTGGCGGGCGGAGTTTTCCAGAAGGTTCGTGAGCACCTGCTGGATGAGCACGGGGTCCATCGGCACGAGCATCACCGATTCGGGCAGCTGCGGCGTGACCGCAACGCCCGGAAAATGCGCTTTGAATTTGGAAATGGCGGAGAAGATGACCTCCTCGGCGACTTCGTCCTGCTTTTCGATGCGCGCCGATTCCAGGCCGATGCGCGTTACGGAAAGGAGATTTTCCACCATGCGGATGAGCCATTCGGCGTCGTCGTTGATGCTGCCGAGAAGCTTCTTTTTCTGCCAGTCCGGAAGGTTGTCGTTTTCCAGAAGCGTGATCGCCGAGCCGGAGATCGCCGTAAGAGGCGTGCGCAGATCGTGCGAAATCGCCCGCAGGAGATTGGCGCGCATGCGCTCGGTCTCTGCCTCCATGCGGATGCGCTCCTGCCGCTTGAGCGTCGCCGTCAGCGTGTTGACCGTGAGTGAAACGGCGAGCATCGTGAGGAACGTGAGCGGATAGCCGGACAGGGAAAAGTTAAAGTTCATATACGGATAGGTGAAAACATAGTTCACCGCAAAAACGCTCAGAAGCGAGACGACCGTACCGCAGAGATACCCGTCCGTCAGCAGTGACACGAGCAGTACGCAGAGCACGTACACCAGCGGAACATACGTTTCGTTTCGCAGTTGGCTGATCTCATTCAAGCCAAGGCGCTGCAAAAGCGCGCATACGACGGTCGTCAGAGCAAAAAGGCCCGCCGTGATCCCGGCGCTCTTCCACGTGACCGTCCAGTTTTCCTTCTTCAGCACGGCAGATCACCTCTGTTTCTATTGTAGCATAGAACGGATAAAGAATTTGTTAGGATTTTCACAATGTCAGCGCGTCCGCGGCGCGGACAAGGAAGCACTCCCTGTAGCTTTGCGAAAGCCTCTCGTACGCGGCGGCAGCCGCGGCGCGATCGTCAAATACGCCGAACACCGCGCTGCCCGTGCCGGTCATCACCGCGCCGAGAGCGCCGCCGTCGAGAAGTGCGCCGCGGATCGAGCCGATTTCCGCGCCGCTGCGCGGCAGCGCCTCCTCAAACACGTTGAACATCCGCCGCGCAACGCCGCTAAGATCCCCGGCGTGCAGAGCAGCGCACAGCCCCTGCGTATCCGGGTGCGCCGTGATGCGGCGCTTATCGATGCGCCCGAAGAGCTCCGCCGTGGAGACGGAAAACGGCGGCTTGCATATCACGATCCATCCGCCCGGAAGCTCCGGCAGCGGCGAGAGTATTTCCCCGCGCCCCTCGGCGAGCATCATGCCGCCGGTGACGCAGTACGGCACATCCGAGCCGACCGTTAACGCAAGGGCGCGAAGCTGTTCCGCGGAGAAATTCGCTCCGGTGAGCACATTGAGCGCGCGGAGCACCGCCGCGGCGTCCGTGCTGCCGCCGGCCATGCCCGCGCCGACCGGCACTCTCTTTTTTATGCGGATGTCCGCGCCGAGAGTTTTGTCGCCCGCAGCGTCAAAGAACACGCGCGCCGCGCGCACGGCAAGATTCCGCTCATCCCGCGGCAGCCACGGGATCGAACACTTTGCCTCGATCCTCCCGTCGCGGCGGAGGGTCACGTCAACATCGTCCCAGAGCGAGACGCTGCCCATGACCATGGTGAGATCGTGGTAGCCGTCCGGGCGTCTGGCGTGGACGTCGAGAGAATAGTTCAGCTTGGCATAGCCTTTTTCGTTTATCGTCACGGAAAACACCTCATTTCCATACTCCGCATTTTACCGTATTTGGTCTCTCATTGCAACATTTCCGGCTTTCTCCCGTTTTTTACATTTTGTTCGCACACGGTGTTCCATCTTCGGTATAATTGGTATATAATAGTATTTTAGAAAATTGGGCAATTCTTGCCGTACATACAGGGAGGCTGCAAATATGGCAAAAAAAGTACTGGTAGTTGAGGACGACAGCAACATCGCGGAGCTGCTGCGCCTGTATCTCGAAAAGGACGGGTTCGACGTGTTTCTCGCCGCCGACGGCGGAGAGGGCATCCGCCGCGCGCAGGAGCTGCAGCCGGATCTCATCCTGCTCGACATCATGCTGCCGGTCGTGGACGGCTGGGTCGTCTGCTCCGAGGTCCGGAAAACCTCCAATGTGCCAATCATCATGCTGACCGCGAAGGGCGAAACGTTCGACAAGATCTCCGGACTTGAAATGGGCGCGGACGATTACGTCACGAAGCCGTTTGAGGTCAAGGAGCTGATGGCGCGCATCCACGCCGTCATGCGCCGCAGCGAGCCGGAGGCCGCGCCGCACGCGGCGGAAAAGCGGCTTGTATTCGATAAGCTCGTGATCGATCTTGATTCCTATGAGCTCATCGTAGACGGTAAGCGCGTGGAAGCTCCCCCTAAGGAGATGGAGCTCCTCTATCATCTCGCCTCCTCCCCCAACCGCGTTTTCACCCGCAACCAGCTGCTCGACGAGGTGTGGGGCTTTGATTATTTCGGCGATTCCCGCACCGTGGACGTCCACATCAAGCGTCTGCGCGAAAAGCTGGAGGGAGTTTCGGATAAGTGGTCGCTCAAAACGGTCTGGGGCGTCGGATACAAGTTCGAGTCGGTCGAATAAACGATGCACAGAACGTATTTCCGGACCTTCACCACGACCGCGGCGATGGTCCTTGTGAGCTTTCTGCTCATCGGCGCAGCCTTCGGCTTTGCGAGCCGTCAGGTGTTCGTGTCCGAAGCGCGCGAGAGCATGATGACGAACTCACGCGAAATATCGCGCATGGCGGTCGCTTATGCCGCCGAGGGCGATCTGCGCTCGCTCGAGCTGCGCATGACGCTCAGCACCATCGGCGCGAGCACGAATCAGCACATTTTCATCGTCAATCCCTCCGGATATATCATCACCTGCTCGGACTCCGCCGTTTTCTGTGAGCACATCGGAAAGCGTCTGGATGAGAGCGTAACGGCGATCCTGCCACAGTCCGGCACGGTCGCGTCGCTCGGCACGCTGGGTGGGTTTTACGCGAGCGAGCATTATACCGTCATTTCCGCGCTCACCGATGACGGCGCACTGCTCGGCCATCTGTTCGTTTCCAAGGACACGGTAACCGCGCTCTCCATCTGGGAGACGATCCTGCCGCTGTTCTTCTTTATCAGTCTCATCGTACTCTGTCTCGCACTCATTTTCAGCTACGCGAGCTCCAAGTACTTCGCCAAGCCCCTGCGCGACATGGCGGACGCGGCGCGGCGCTTCGGCCGCGGCGAGCTGAACGTCCGTGTGGAGCCGACCGACAGCACCGACGAGATCGGCGAGCTGACAGAGGCCTTTAACTCCATGGCGGACTCGCTCGAGCAGTCGGAAACGAAGCGGCGCGAGTTTATCGCAAACGTATCACACGAGCTCAAAACGCCGATGACGACGATCTCCGGCTTTGCCGACGGCATTCTCGACGGGACGATCCCGCCGGAGTCGGAAAAGAAATATCTTCAGATCATCTCCTCGGAGACGAAGCGGCTGGCCCGCCTCGTGCGCAGCATGCTGGAGCTTTCGCGCCTGCAGGCAAAGGACCGCGCAACGCTCCTCAAGAACAGCTTTGATATTTCCGAGCAGCTCCGGCTCACGCTCATCACATTTGCCGATAAGATCGATCAGAAGCATCTGGAGGTAGTGTTCAACGTTCCTGAGGAGGCGATCAAAGTTCTCGGCGATGTGGACGCCATCACGCAAGTCATCTACAATCTGCTGGATAACGCCATCAAATTCTCCCGCGAAAATTCACCGCTCACCATTTCGCTATGGAAGGACAGCAAGAAGGCCTACGTCTCCATCCGGAACTCCGGCAGCACCATTCCGGAGGCGGAGATCCCGCTCCTCTTCGATCGCTTCCACAAGTCCGACCGCAGCCGCAGCCAGGACCGCGACGGCGTCGGTCTGGGGCTTTATATCGTCAAAACCATTTTAAATAACCACGGCGAGGACATTGCCGTGACAAGCCGCCAGGGTGTGACCGACTTTGTGTTCACGCTCGCGCTCAAACCGTAAAAGGCGGAAAGGAGTTTTATGGAAAATCAGGAATCTATGTGGTATGCCCCCTCTGGCGACACGCCGCAGGCATCCCCGCCGGTCCTCGTCCCTCCGGCGAAGCCAAAGAAAAGAATGCCCGCGTGGGGCATTGCGCTGATCCTTGTCGCCGTGGCGGTGCTCATCATCGGCTCGTGTCTGCTCTTCCGGAACAGCGCCGCGGCAGACCCCAACCGCCCCGGCGCGGCGGGCGATCTGCCGAACGATTATAAATCGTTCTTCGATAATTACTTCACCGCGAACGAGGAAGCGGAAGAATGTACTATCCCGACCGTGCAGACGACCGAGCGCGTGACCGTGACGCTCTCCCCCGCCGGTAAAACGCCTCTTTCCGCACAGGAGGTCTATGAGCGCTGCGTTCCCTCCATCGTTGCGGTGTCGGCCTTTCCGGATGAGACGTCGGAAGACAGCTATTACTGGGGCTCCGGCGTTGTTCTGACGGAGGACGGGTATATTCTCACGAATTCGCACGTTGTGGAGGGCACCTGCCGCGCGCGCATCACGCTCTGGGACGATACGGAGTATGATGCTCTGCTCGTCGGCTACGACCACCGTACCGATATCGCCGTTTTGAAGATCGATGCACACGGTCTCACGCCCGCGGAGTTCACTTCGACCGACTCTCTGCTCGTCGGCGATGCGGTATACGCCATCGGCAACCCGCTCGGCAAGGAATTCCGCAGCACGATGACAGAGGGCATCATCTCCGGCATCAACCGTGACATTTCCCACAACGGTGTGACGAACAGCCTGCTCCAGACCTCCGCGCCGATCAACGAGGGCAACTCCGGCGGCGCGCTCGTCAACGTTTACGGGCAGGTCGTCGGCGTCACCAATATGAAAATGAGCAGCCAGTATATTGGCTCAGTGTCCATTGAGGGCGTGGCGTTCGCCATCCCGTCGAGTACCGTGAAGGCCATTGCGGACAGTCTGCTTGAATCCGGCGAGGTACGCGGACGCCCGGCGCTCGGGCTCACCGTCGGCAAGATACCGCAGACGGCGGTGGAGGAATACGATCTCCCCGCCGGCCTTTACGTGAGCGCCGTTTCCGAAGGTTCGGACTGTGCCGCCAAGGGCATTGTGACCGGCGACGTGCTTCTTGCCGCGAACGGCGTGGAGCTTACCGTCAACGAGGATCTTACCGGTATTATCGCCCCGCTCCGCGTCGGCGACGAGCTTACGCTCACCGTGTGGCACGAGGGCGAGACACGGGACATTACCGTGAAGCTCGTGGACGTGAACGATGTTTACTGATATAGAAAGGGATATAACCATGAACGAAAAGATCATTGAAAACTTTCTTTCTCTCTGCGCCATCCCGCATAAGTCCCATCATGAGGAGAAGATCAGCCGGTTTCTCTACGACTGGGCCGTGAAAAAGGGTCTCGCCGCCGTGCGCGACGAGGAAGGCAACGTCATCATTGATAAGGCCGGTTCCGCCGGGCACGAGGACGCGCCGCGCACCATTCTGCAGGCGCACATGGATATGGTCGTCGTCTGGGAGGACGGCATGGACTTTGATCCGCTCAACGATACCATCACCGTTATCAACGACGGCAAAACGCTCAAGGCCAAGGGCACATCCCTCGGCGGCGACGACGGCGCGGGCGTCGCGCTTGCCATATCCATTCTCGAGGATGAGACCGCCGTGCACGGCCCGATCCGCGCGATCTTCACCGTGGACGAGGAAGACGGCATGTCCGGCGCGGACCATCTCGATCCGAAGCACCTCGACGCCAAATATCTCATCAATCTCGACTGGGAGGAGTTCGGCTCGCTCTGCAACTCGAGCGCGGGCAGCGATATGTACCGCATGCACCGCGCCGCCGAGTGGGAAGCCGCTTCCGGCAACGCGTATAAGATCGCCGTTTCCGGTCTCGTCGGCGGTCACTCCGGCGCTTCCATCCATCTGAAGCTCGCCAACGCCATCCGCATTGCCGCGCGCACGGCGAAAACCGCGCTCGACATGTGCCCCGGCGCACGTCTTGCCGCTTTCCGCGGCGGCAGCGCCCACAATGCCATCCCCGCTTCCTGCACCGCCGTGATCACCGTGCCGGAAAAGGACGCCGAAAAGGTTCTCGAAGCGCTCAACACCCATGCGCTTACCGAGGCGGTCGCCTGCGCTGCGACCGATCCGGAGGCGAAGGTCGCCGTAACCGCTGCCGAGCTCCCCGAAAAAGCGCTCACGGGCGAGCTTTCGCGCGGCTATCTCGCGCTGCTCACCGAGGTGTTCGACGGTGTGCACACCATGTCGCCGTCCATCCCGTCGCTCGTGGAGAGCTCGGCGAACACCGGCCTTGCCGCCGTCGGCGAGGACGAAGTCGAATTCACCGTCCATCAGCGCAGCAGCGAACCCGCCATCACCGCGGAAATGAAGAAGGAATACGAGCGTCAGGCATCCGAGCACGGCTTTACGATGACGCTGCTCAGCTCCTCCCCCGCGTGGCCGCTCAAGCCCGGCAGCGAGCTTGTCGGCATCTGCGAGCGCATTTTCAAGGAGCAGAACGGACACGATATGTCCGTAGAACCGGTGCACGCCGGTCTGGAGTGCGGCAGCTTCTCTTCCGCCAATCCCGCGCTCGACATCATCTCCATCGGCCCCGACATTCTGGACATTCATTCCCCGCGCGAAACGCTCGTGCTGGATACCGTGTATGGCTGCGATACGCTCATCCGCGCCATTTTGAAGGAGATCGCTGACAAGAAGGCATGAAGACCTACGACGCCGGAAAATTTGATATTGCCGTCATCGGTGCCGGACACGCGGGCATCGAGGCCGCGCTCGCCGCGGCCCGGCTCGGTCTGCGCACCGTGTGCTTCACGGTGAATCTCGACAGTGTCGGCAACATGCCGTGCAACCCCGCCATCGGCGGCACGGGCAAGGGGCACCTTGTCCGTGAGCTCGACGCGCTCGGCGGCGAGATGGGCAAAGCAGCGGACGCCGCGGGCATCCAGTTCCGGATGCTCAACCGCGGCAAAGGCCCCGCCGTCTACTCTCTGCGCGTGCAGGCCGACCGGCGGCGCTATCAGGAGATCATGAAGGAGACGCTGGAGACGCAGGAAAATCTCGTGCTACATCAGGCGGAGATCGTCTCCATCGGCCTTACAGACGGCCATGTTTCCTCCGTCACTACGCACACGGGCGCCGTATACGCGGTACGCGCTGTTGTCATCGCTACGGGGACATATCTCGGCGGGCGGACAATCGTCGGCGACGTGGTACGCACCTCCGGCCCGGACGGGCTCGCCGCGGCGACGGAGCTCACGAAGTGCCTCGCCGATATGGGTCTTCGTCTCCGCCGCTTCAAGACCGGCACGCCGCCGCGCGTGAACGCGCGCAGCGTCCGCTTTGACGAAATGCAGCTCCAGCCCGGCGATGAGGAGATCGAGCCGTTTTCCTATTCCACCGACGCTGCGGCGCTGCAAAACCGCGCTGTGTGCTGGCTTACCTATACCAATCCGCGCACGCACGGGATCATCCGCGCCAATCTTGACCGCAGTCCGCTCTTCAACGGCACCATTGAAAGCACCGGCCCGCGCTACTGCCCCTCGATTGAGACGAAGATCGTCACGTTTCCGGATAAGGAACGCCACCAGCTCTTCATTGAGCCGATGGGTCTGCATACGCAGGAGCTGTACATTCAGGGTCTGTCTTCCTCTCTGCCGGAGGACGTGCAGATCGATGTTGTCCGCTCCATTCCGGGACTGGAAAACGCCGAGATGCAGCGCTGCGCCTATGCCATCGAGTACGACTGCGTCGATCCCACGGAGCTGCGCGCCACGCTCGAGAGCAAAAAGATCCCCGGTCTGTACGGCGCGGGCCAGTTCAACGGCTCGTCCGGCTACGAGGAAGCCGCCGTACAGGGATTCGTCGCGGGCGTGAACGCCGCTCTCAAGATCCGCGGCGAGGAGCCTTTGATCCTGCGCCGTTCGGACGGCTACATCGGCACGCTCATCGACGATCTCGTCACCAAGGGCACCGAAGAGCCGTACCGTATTATGACGTCGCGCAGCGAATACCGTCTGCTCCATCGGCAGGATAACGCCGACGAGCGGCTGACGCACATCGGCCACCGCATCGGACTCATTTCCGACGAGCGGCTCGCCGCCGTGCAGGACAAATACGCCGCCGTCGCAAAGGAGCGGCAGCGGCTCGAGCATACGCATCTCGCCCCCGGCGAGGCGATCAACGCGCTGCTGCGCGAAAAAGGCACGGCGGAGATCGTCTCCGGCGCGTCGCTTGCCGATCTTCTGCGCCGCCCGCAGATCGAATACGCCGACCTTCTCCCGTTTGACCCGGAGCGCCCGGCGCTGCCGCGCGCCGTCGGCGAGGAGGTATCCATCACGCTCAAATACGAGGGCTATATCCGCCGCCAGCTCAAGCAGGTGGAGGATTTCCGGCGCATGGAGGATCGGCCCCTCCCCGAGGATATCGACTATGCCGCCGTTCCGGGGCTCCGCACCGAGGCGCGGCAGAAGCTCGTCGCCATACGCCCCGTGAGCTTCGGGCAGGCCTCGCGCATTTCCGGCGTATCTCCGGCGGATATGACCGCGCTTATGATCTACACCGAGAGCGGAAAGGAGCGCCGCCATGGATAAGGTCGTTCTCGGTCTCTCCGGCGGCGTGGATTCCGCCGTGGCCGCGCACCTGCTGCGCGAATCCGGACTGGCGGTTTACGGGCTGTATCTCGATAACGGTCTCCCCGGCGCGGACGCCGCGCGTGAGGCCGCCGCTTCCCTCTCCGTTCCGCTCACGATCACCGACAGCCGCGAGGCAATGGAGCAATACGTCTGCACCCCGTTTGCCGAAGCGTATCTCCGCGGCGAGACGCCGAACCCCTGCATTCTCTGCAACCCGGCGGTCAAGTTCCGCGCTCTGCTGGACGAAGCGGAGCGCATCGGGGCAAAGTACATCGCCACCGGGCATTATGCCAGAGCGGAAAACGGCGCCATTTACCGCGGGCAGCCGGAAAATGACCAGAGCTATATGCTCTGCCGTCTGACGCCGGACGAGGTGAACGCCCTTCTGCTGCCGCTTGCGCCATATAAAAAAACGGAGGTGCGCGCGCTGGCCGAAGAGCTCGGCCTGCCCGTCGCGCGCAAGCCGGACAGCATGGACATCTGCTTCATCCCGGACGGCGATTACGCCGCCTGGATCGAACGCCGCGGCATCACGCCCCCACCGGGGGATTTCATTCTGGACGGTAAAGCCGTCGGCAAACACCGCGGCATCCACCACTATACCGTCGGCCAGCGCCGCCACTTCGGCGTCGGCTTCGGGAAACGCGTATACGTTTCCGACATCTGCCCGGAGACGAACGAAGTCCGTCTTTCTTCTGACGACGCCGCCGTATGGCGGGAGAGTTTCCGTGTGCGCGGCGTAAACTGGCTTGTTCCACCGGAGGGCGAGATCGTCTGCGGCGTTCGCATCCGCCATTCACGCCGCGAGCTGCCCACCGGGACGGTAACGCCGGACGGAGACGGCGCAATCGTCCGCTTCCCTGCGCCGGTGCGCGCTCCCACCCCCGGCCAGACCGCCGCCTTTTACGACGGCGACCGTCTGCTCGGCGGCGGATTTATTGTAAAGTAGCAAAAGAGAGGGCTCTTCGCCCTTTCTTTTTGTTTTTTCTGTGCATTTACTTTAGCGTGGTAGCGTGCTAATATACTACCATAATAAATCAAGTACAGGAGAGACCTACCATGAAAAAGATTCTTACCATCGCACTTACCCTTTGTCTGCTCGTAACGGCGCTGGCCGGCTGCGGCAGCAGCGCCCCCGCCGTTCCCGATCCGACCGCCGCCCCCACGGAAGCTCCGGCGGAAGCCACGGCAGAACCCGCCGCCGAGGGCGGCAAACTGATCGTCGGCTTTGACGCCGAGTTCCCCCCGTTCGGCTACATTGCCGAGGACGGCAGCTACGACGGCTTTGATCTCGCGCTTGCGCAGGAGGTCTGCGCACGGCTCGGCTGGGAGTATGAGGCCGTGGCGATCGACTGGGCGTCGAAGGACGCCGAGCTCAAGGCCGGAAACATCAACTGCATCTGGAACGGCTTCACCTGCACCGGCCGCGAGGAAGAGTACACCTGGTCGGACGCCTACATCGACAACAGCATCGTCGCCATTGTCCGTGCCGACTCCGGCATCGAGTCCCTCGCCGATCTCGCCGGAAAGACCGTTATGGTGCAGTCCGCTTCCTCCGGTCTGGACGCTCTCACCGCGAACGAGGAGCTGACCGCCTCCTTCGGTGAGCTCGTGCAGCTGCCCGACTACAACACCGGCTTCCTGGAGCTGCGGCAGGGTACGGTGGACGCCGTTGTCGTGGACGTCGGCGTCGGCAACTACCAGATCGCCAACACCGAGGGCGACTACGTTATCCTCTCTGAGCCCGTCTCCGTGGAGCAGTACGCCGTCGGCTTCTATCTCGGCAACGAGGCGCTGCGCGACGCCGTGAACGAGCAGCTGCTCGCCATGGCAGAGGACGGCACGATGATGAGCATCGCCGAGAAGTATGTTGACAAGGGACTTTCTCTCGACAGTCTCTGCCTCTGCAAGTAATACTTCCCTCGAAATAATATCCCCGCGCGGAGACGCTTTCGCGTCTCCGCGCCAACCTGTCTACGGAAAGGATCGATCCGATGAGCATTCAAACCATGCTGGTCTCTCTCTCCCAGGCGTTTCTCACGACGCTTGCCATATTCTTCCTCACGCTTCTCGGCTCGCTGCCGCTCGGTCTCGTCGTTTACTTTGCGCGCAAAAGCCGCTTTTCGCCGCTCCGTTGGCTCACGAAGGTGTATATCGCCATCATGCGCGGCACGCCGCTCATGCTGCAGGTCATGGTCGTGTACTATGGGCCGAGTCTTCTTCTCGGCATGACGCTGCCGCGGAACTGGCGCTTTGCCGCCGTGATCGTCGCGTTCGTCATCAACTATGCCGCGTATTTCGCCGAGATCTACCGCGGCGGCATTGAGTCGATCAGCGCCGGACAGTATGAAGCGGCGCAGGTGCTCGGCTACCGAAGGGGGCAGACGTTCTTCCGCATCATCCTTCCGCAGATGGTAAAGCGCGTGCTGCCGAGCGTCACGAACGAGGTCATTACCCTTGTAAAGGACACGTCTCTCGCCTCCGTCATCGGCACGGTAGAGATGTTCACGCGTGCCAAGCAGATCGCCGTTGCGCCAAATTCGCCGGGTATGCTGGCATTTGCCGCCGCTGCGGTTTTCTATTTCGTATTCAACAGCCTTGTCGCCTTCGCCATGGAGCGGATCGAAAAGGCGTTCGCCTACTACCGCTGAAGGAGGGCCGGACATGAACACATTGGAACTGCGCCACATCCGCAAAAGCTTTGACGGGCAGGGCGTTCTCGAAGACATCTCCCTCTCCGTCCCGGCGGGGAGCGTTACGGCGATCATCGGGCCGTCCGGCAGCGGCAAATCCACGCTGCTCCGATGCGCAACGCTGCTCGAGACCGCCGACGGCGGCGACATCATTTATGAAGGAAAATATGCCGCGAAGGACGGCGTTTACGCGCCGAAGGCCGAGCTGCACGCCATCCGCCGCTATTTCGGTCTCGTATTCCAGAGCTATAACCTTTTCCCCCACTTCACGCTTTTGAAGAACGTGATGGACGCGCCCGCGCAGGTGCAGAAGCGCCCCGCCGCCGAGGTACGCGAGGAGGCCATGGCGCTGCTCGGGAAAATGGGTCTTGCCGATCGCGCCGACGCCTACCCCTGCCAGCTCTCCGGCGGGCAGCAGCAGCGCGCGGCGATCGCGCGCGCGCTTTGCATGAAGCCGGAGCTGCTGTTTTTTGACGAGCCGACGAGCGCGCTTGACCCGGAGCTGACCGGTGAGGTGCTGCGCGTTATCCGCTCGCTCGCCGAAGAAAAGATGACGATGGTGATCGTCACGCACGAAATGCAGTTTGCCCGCATGGTCGCCGACCGCGTCGTATTCATGGACGGGGGCTGCATCGTGGAGGAGGGCACGCCCGAACAGGTCATCGACGCGCCGCAGCAGGAGCGCACGCGCGCCTTTCTGCGCCGGTTGGAACGGTAATTTCCTCCGGGGCTTGATTTTCTCACCGGAATCCGCTATCATAAAATCCGCCTTTACATAATCCATGTAAAACGGCGGATTTTTTTGTTGGGAAGGGTCGAACTTATGAAGAAGCTGCGGAGATTTCTGGCGTTCGTGCTGTGCGCGGCGCTGTGCTTTCTGCTTTTGACGGGTTGCGGTTCGCGCGACACCATCCGGTTTAAAATGATCGCGGAGCTCAACCAGGAGGAATTCTGCGTCGCCTTCCGCAAGGGCGACCCGCTCTGCGATATATTCACCGCCGCGCTCAAGGAGCTCTCCGCCGACGGACAGATCTCCCGGCTGAGCGCGCAGTATCTCGGCACGGACTATACCTGCATGGAGGCGCTGCCCGGCGCGCTGCAGCTTCTGGAAACCCAGCCGGAGCCGGGACGTAAGCTGCGTATCGGCGTGCAGGACGGTATTGCTCCGATCTCCTCCTCCCGCGACGACGGCTCCTTCGGCGGGCTGATCCCGGATCTTGCGCAGCTCGTGGCGGAAAAGCTCGGGTGGACATTTGAGTATATGGTCATCAACAGCGACAACGTCGCCGCCGAGCTCGGCAGCGGCAATATCGACTGCGCGTGGATGGCGGCATCCTTTTCCGGCAGCTCAAGCTCCGTCTCCCTCTCCCCCGGCTGGCTTCGCAACACGCATGAGCTCGTCGTACGCAGCGACAGCCGCTATACGCGCAAAAACAGTCTCAAGGGCAAGGTGATCGGCATCACCGACGCCACCGCACTCGCCGCGCTCAAGGAAAGCGGAATGGACGCGAAAGTCGGCTCGGTCTGGTACTACGACGATCTTTCCGCCTGCTTTGCGGCGCTCGCCGCCGGAGACTGCGACGCCGTGGTGATCGACGGCATCGTGTCCGGGTATTATATGTAACTTCGTTTTATAGTGAAAGCGCTCTGCACGGTGCAGAGCGCTTTTTCATACCATGAAATGAGGCGCCCCTCAAAGCCGCAGGCAGAAAGCGGGTAATCCATGAAACGCTGCTGGAAGGACTGGCTGCGAAAGGCGGGCATCCGTGCGCTGAGGACCGTGGCGCAGACGGCTCTCGCCGCTATCGGCACATCTGCTGTGATCTCGGAGATCAACTGGCTGATGGTCGGCAGCACATCGCTGCTCGCCGGTGTGCTCTCGCTGCTCACATCCCTTGCCGGGATCCCGGAGGAATGCCCGGAGGAGAGCGAAGCGACGAAGCCGCCGGAAAGTTAAGCCAAACAGACAAAAGCCCCGCCGGGTCCCGGCGGGGCAATTTTGGCTGTTTCCGCGATCAGGCGTACTGATCGACGACCTTGGCGGCGCTGTCGCTGTCGGCGCAGACAACGGCGATGACATAGTTTCCGATCGTCTTTACCGGCGCGTTTTCGAGCGACATGGCAGCGGCGGGGCCGTAGCTCTTATAGGCTTCGATCCGGTCGGCGACGAACGTCTGGAGCGCGGTGAGCAGGCGCTGCGCGGCGGCGGCGTCCACGGCCTCAAAGCAGACGATCTGCTCGGCAGTCGCCGCCGTGCCGCAGTAGACGAGTGCGCTCTTATAGTCGGCGCTGTCCACGCCGTAGTACTGGGGGATCACGGCGTCATCCAGCTGGCTGAGGCTGTCGGTAAAGTTGGCGTTCGCGAGCACGTCGTCCACGAACGCGCGCGGCTCCATCGTCTTTTTCGAGCCGCCGCAGCCGGTGAGCACGGCGAAAAGGCAGCAGAGCGCGAGCAGGAGAGAAATGGTCTTTTTCATAAATTTACCTCGTTTCTTATTCGGTGAGAAGGCCCTCGTCCACATAGTGGGTCTTCATGTAATTTGCCCAGGCGACATACCCGGATTTTTCAAAGTGCTTGCCGTCTCCGGCGAAGGCATAGTTGCTCGAAAGGTAGCCGTACTCGTCCACGAGCATGGAGTAGATATCGAGATACCAGCATTTTTCGTCTGCGCAGAGCTGCTTGAGCGCGGAGTTGAAGGCGTTGATACGCTCCATGCTCTGCACCTCGTTGGGATCGGCGTCCACTTTCTGCGTGACGGGTGTGACGGAGATAACATAGATATTCGCCTTCGTCTGGTGCTCACGGACGTACTCGATGAGCGTTTTATAGCTCTGGACAAAGGCGTTCACGTCCGTGCCGACTTCGTTCAGGCCGAACATGAGATAAATGTCGTGATAGAAATCCGAGTCGTTGAGCGTCAGCGGCGAGAGATCGAGCGTGCCGAGAACATTGTTCACGACCGCGCCGGTGCCGTAAATGCAGCGCATGTTCGTTACGCCCGACCACATGCGAAAGCCCTCGACCAGCGAGTTGCCGATCATGCAGGAGCGGTCAAAATGGCTGTCGTACACTGCGTTCGTACGCTCGGGCACGATCGCGCCCCAGTCAGCGGGAACGATGAGATCGCCGTCGCGCTGCGCCTTGGCCCCCGAAGGTGTCGGCGTCGGCTCGGCGGTCGGCTTCGGCGTCATGGATACCTCGGCGGTAACCTCCGGCGTTGCTTCGCCCGGCTGCGGCGTGTCTGCCGGACGCGGCGTCGCGGTCACGGGCGCGTAGCTCGGCAGCGTGTACCTCGGCTTTTCATTGCCCTTCCGCGCGAGCGTCACGATGCCGAAAATCAAAAGGCCGACAAGGACAAGCGCAAGGAGCAGAAACGCCGGATGAATGCGGTTTTTCCCGATGCGCGGCAGACGGAAGGAAAAGCCCTTGCCGCCGTTATCGGACGGCGGGCGGCGCGGCGGCGTGCTGCCGGAAGAGAGTCCCGCAGCGGCGCGCTGTGCCGGGCGGCGAACGGCGCCGGGACGGTAATAATCCCCGTGCGGACGCTGGGAAGCCGCGTAAGAGCGCGGCGGCGTTTCCCGCTGCGGGAGACTCCCGCCGTAAAAGGGATCGCTTTCCGTTTCCGGCGGCTGCGGCGCGGCGCGGTAGCCGCCGGTCGCATACGGCTGGCGGTAGCTGCCGTCGCTGCGGCGGTAGGGATCGTTCCTCTGCTGCGGCTGCGCCGTTCTGCCGTAGGGGTCAGTCTGCGGCTGTGCGGCGTTATAATACGGATCGGCCTGCCGCGGCTGCGCTGCCGGGCGGTAAGCCTCTCTCTGCGGCTGTACCGGGCGCCCATAGGGGTCGGTTTGCGGCTGCGCGGGCGCGGCGCGGCGGTTTCCCTGTGCGCTCTGCTCCAGATCGCCGCTGCGGAGAGCATCCCACGATATTTCCGTAAAGGCTGCGCTTCCTCCGCCGTAAGGCTGCTGCCGCTGCTGCGGCTGGCGGCTGCCATAGCCGTTATAGTCCGCATACCCCTGTGCCGGGCGGCTCTGCGGCGTATACGGCACGGCGCGCGGCGCTGTCCTCGCCGGTTCGGCGGCGGGGCGGGCGCTGCGGCGGTTTGCGGTCTCGGTCTCGCTATATTGGGGCGCCGGGCGGCCGGAGTTCGGCGTGCGGCGCACGCTGTCGAGCGGCAGCTCGGTAAAAAGGGCGCTCTCGCGCTGGGATGCAGCGCCTTCCTGCTGCGGCGGGCGCGACGCGCCGTCTCTTCGATAATAGCTGGATTCGCGGTTTTCCATGTGGAAAGATACCTCCGCACAATAATACAACGATATTATAGTGAATTCTGTCTTAGTATGCAAGTAAAAAAAGTGTTTCGTTTTCCTTGCGCAGCAGCGCTTGGCGTGGTATAGTAATTTGGTTAAAATAGAGTTATTGTACGCAGAAGGAGTTTTCCCATGTGGATTGCCGATAACTGGAAAGATTATGAACTGATCGATGCCTCGAACGGCGAGCGTCTGGAGCGCTGGGGGCAGCACATTCTCGTGCGGCCCGACCCGCAGGTCATCTGGAAAACGCCGCGCACCTCCCCTGTCTGGAAGCGTCCGGAGGGGCGCTACAGCCGCAGCCACACCGGCGGCGGCTCGTGGGACAAGGGCGGTCTCCCGGCGAGCTGGGACATCCGCTACGGCTCGCTCACGTTCCATGTGAAGCCCATGAACTTCAAGCACACCGGTCTCTTCCCCGAACAGGCGGCAAACTGGGACTGGATGCAGAAAAAGATCCGCGAGGCGGACCGTCCGATCAGCGTTTTGAATCTCTTTGCCTACACCGGCGGGGCGAGCGTCGCCTGTCTCGCCGCGGGCGCGAGCGTCTGCCACGTGGATGCCGCGAAGGGCATGGTCGCCTGGGCGAAGGACAATGCCGCGGCGTCCGGCGTTGCGGACGCGAACGTCCGCTGGATCGTGGACGACTGCGCCAAATTCGTCGAGCGGGAGATCCGCCGCGGACACAAGTATGACGCCATCATCATGGATCCGCCGTCCTATGGCCGCGGGCCGGGCGGCGAGGTATGGAAGCTCGAGGACAATCTCTGGGACTTCGTTTCGCTCTGCTCCGGCGTCCTCTCGGACGACGCACTTTTCGTGCTCATCAATTCCTACACGACGGGCCTTGCCCCCTCGGTGCTCTCGTATATCACCGACAGCATCTTTACCGCCCGGCGCGGCGGTTCCTCGCGCGCGGAGGAACTGGGGCTTCCCGTCACGCAGAGCGGACTCGTGCTCCCCTGCGGGGCGAGCTGCCGCTGGGAGGCTTAAATGGCAAATTCCGTCATCACTCTCGATAACGTATCCTTCCGCTATCCCGACGCCGGGCGCGACGCGCTCTCCGGCGTCAGCCTCTCGATTGAGGCAGGGTCTTTCATTGCCGTGCTCGGACACAACGGTTCCGGCAAGTCCACGCTTGCGAAGCTCCTGAACGCCATTCTTGTGCCGACGGAGGGTACCGTGACCGTCAAGGGCATGGACACGCGCAGCGAGGAAAACCTTCTTAACGTGCGCCGGACGGTCGGCATGGTGTTTCAGAATCCCGACAACCAGATCGTTGCGAGCGTCGTGGAGGACGATGTGGCGTTTGCGCCCGAAAACCTTGGCGTTCCCCCGGCGGAGATCCGCCGCCGCGTGGACGAGGCCTTGAAGCGCGTCGGTATGTACGAATTCCGCAATAACGCGCCGCACCTTCTCTCCGGAGGGCAGAAGCAGCGCGTCGCCATCGCGGGCGTGCTCGCCATGCAGCCGGAGATCCTCGTTATGGACGAGCCCACTGCCATGCTCGACCCCTCCGGACGGCAGGAGGTGCTGCGCACGATCGCCGATCTTCGCGCTGCGACGGGCGTCACAGTCGTTCTCATCACGCACCACATGGATGAGTGCATCGATGCCGACCGCCTGCTCGTCGTGTCCGACGGCAAGCTCGTGCTTGACGGCGCGCCGAAGGACGTCTTTTCGCGCGTTGAACAGATGCGTTCGATCGGTCTGGACGTTCCCGCCACGACGGAAACGCTCTATGAGCTGCGCGACGCCGGGGCGGATGTGCCGCTCGGCGCGCTCTCCGACGCGGAAGCCGCCGATGCCATTGTCCGCTGGCTCGGAAATTAAATCCATCAGTAAAGGTTTTTCGTTATGCCCGATATCCGTCTGGAGTCTCTCCGGTGCGTATACAGCGCCGGGACTCCGTTTGAAAAGGTCGCTCTCGACAATATTGATCTCTCCATCCCCGCCGGTCAGTACGCGGCGCTGCTCGGTCATACCGGCAGCGGCAAGAGCACGCTCATCCAGCATCTCAACGGGCTTTTGAAGCCCGCCGCGGGGCGCGTGCTGCTCGGAGAAGAGGACATCCACCGCTCCAAGGAGGCGCTGCGCGCCGTCCGGTTCCGTGTCGGTCTGGTGTTCCAGTACCCGGAATACCAGCTCTTTGAAGAGACGGTTTACCGCGACATTGCGTTCGGTCCGAAAAACATGGGATTGAACGAGCAGGAGGTGGACGAGCACGTCCGCTTCGGCGCAAAGTTTGCCGGAGTCGATGAATCGCTCTTCGAGGCGTCCCCGCTCGATCTTTCCGGCGGACAGAAGCGCCGCATCGCGATTGCGGGCGTGATGGCCATGAAGCCGGAGGTGCTCGTGCTCGATGAGCCGATGGCGGGGCTTGACCCCTCCGGGTGCCGCGAGATCCTTGCAAACATCGCCGAATACCATCGCTCCACGGGGAGCACCGTTGTGCTCGTCACGCACGATATGGACGTCGCCGCGGAAAACGCCGAGCGGCTCATCGTCATGCGGCGCGGCAAGATCGCGCTCGACGGCGCGCCGGAGGAGATCTTTACCCACGCCGCGGAGCTTCGTGAAATGGGTCTCGGCATTCCGGGCGCAGCCGCTCTCGCAGAGGAGCTGCGCGCGCGCGGCGCTGCTGTTCCGCAGGGCATCTATACCCCGCACGATCTCGCCGCGGCCCTGCTCGCAGGGAAGGAGGGCGGCGCATGCTGAAAGACATTACGCTCGGCCAGTACTTCCCCGGCAATACCATCGTGCACCGGCTCGACCCGCGCACGAAGCTCATCGCCGTGGTGCTCTATATTGCCGCGCTCTTCACCGCCAACAACTGGAGCGCTACCGCGCTCGTGCTGCTCACGCTCGTTTTCTGCGTGGCGCTCTCGCGCATCCGCCCGAAGGCGCTCTTCAAGGGGCTCAAGCCGCTCATAGTGATCGTGATCTTAACGGCGGTGCTCAATCTCTTTTACTCGGACGGCAATGTGATCTGCTCGTTCTGGGTGCTGCGCATCACCGATAACGGCATCCGCCGCGCGGTGCTGATGGTGCTTCGCATCATTCTGCTCGTGTGCGGAACGTTTCTTCTGACGTATACGACCTCTCCCCTGCAGCTCACCGACGGGCTGGAGCAGCTTTTGAGTCCGCTCAAAAAGCTGCGCTTCCCGGTGCATGAGCTTTCCATGATGATGAGCATCGCGCTGCGCTTTATCCCGACGCTCATCGAAGAGACCGACAAGATCATTTCCGCGCAGAAGGCGCGCGGCGCGGATTTTGAAAGCGGCAGTCTTGTCCGCCGCGCGAAGGCGCTGCTGCCGATCCTTGTGCCGCTGTTCGTGAGCGCGTTCCGCCGCGCCGACGAGCTGGCCACCGCGATGGAGTGCCGCTGCTACAACGGCGGCGAGGGGCGCACCCGCATGAAGGTGCTGCGCATGGGCCGAAACGACTACCTGGCTCTCGCTTTCTGGGCGCTGATCCTGGCCGGGTCGATCATCCTGACGAGGTACGGCATTTGAGAAACATTGCACTCCGTCTCCGATACGACGGCTCCGCCTATCACGGCTGGCAGCGGCAGGCCGGTCTCCCCACGGTGCAGCAGACCGTGGAGGACGCCATTGCAAAAATACTCGGTACAAGCGTCCATGTAACGGGCTGCGGCCGCACGGACGCGGGCGTGCACGCCCTGCGCTACTGCGCGAATTTCCGCTCCGACTGTACGATCCCGATCGAGAAGGTCCCGCTCGCGCTCAACGCCCGTCTCCCCGGCGATATCGCCGTGACGGACGCCTGCGAGGTGGACGAGAGCTTCAACGCCATCGGCTCGTGCATCCAGAAGGAATATATCTATAAGATCCTGAACAGCCGCATTCCCGATCCGTTTCTCGATAAGCGCGTGTGCTTCTATCCGTCCCGGCTCGACATTGCGCAGATGCGCGCCGCGGCGAAGGCCTTTGAAGGCACGCACGACTTTGCCGCCGTGCGGAGCGTCGGCACCGAAACGAAAACGACCGTCCGCACCGTGTACTGGTGCGATGCCGAACGCGAGGGCGATCTCATCACTGTGCGTGTGTGCGCCAACGGGTTTTTGTACAACATGGTCCGCGCCATGGTCGGCACGATGGTATACGCAAGCTACGGAAAGCTCCGGGCGGAGGATATTCCCGCGCTTCTCGAAATGCGCGACCGCCGTCTCACCGGCCCGACGATGCCGCCGCAGGGTCTTTATATGCACCGCATCTGGTACGACGGCCCCGCCGGGGAAATGATGGCAGACGCTTGATTTTTTGGAGGTTTTGATGCATTCTAATAGGTATACCGCCGCGCCGGAGCGCAAGCACCGGAATCTGCCCCGTGTGCTCGCCGCGACAGCCGCCATGCTCTGCATCGCAGCGCTGTTGCTCGTGCTGAGCGTCGTCCAGTCGCACACGGCGGCCGCCGTGCGGAACCGCGACGGCTTCCGGCTCCGGAGCGGAGAGAATGTCTTTTATTCCGCCGCCGGAAACGGGCTCGCCGCCGCCACGACAACCGGCGCGCAGCTCTTCACCGCCAGCGGGAAATGCGCCGCAAGCGCCGACTTTGCGATGACGGAGCCGATGTGCGCTGCCGGGACGCAGCTCGCGGTGTTCTGGGACGCCGGGCAAAACGGCATCCACGCGCTGTATCCGGACGGTTCGGCCGCCGAGAGTGCGACCGAGGGCGGCGTATGCTTTGCCGATGTGAACGAAACCGGGCTTATTACCGTCCTAACCGATAAGGACGGTTATCGCGGGAGCGTCGTCGTATACGACACCGATCTCACGCCGCTCTTCCGCTGGGACGCTTCGAGCGTCACGCCCGTCTCCGCGCGGACGACCGGAAAAGGCCTTCTCTGCGTGAACGGCGCCGGAGACGACGGCGGGTATCTCCGCTTTTTCCGCATCGACCGCGAGGAGATGCAGGCCGAGTTTTTCGCCCCCGGCGAGCTGATCGTGGATTTCGGCTTTCTCTCGGACGGCTCCATTGCCGCGGTGACAGAAACGGCGGTTTGCTTTCTCTCCGCGGACGGCACGCTGCTCTCCGAGCACCGGCTCGGAAACGCGCATCTCTCCGCCTTTTCACTCAGCGGAGACTTTGCCGCCGTTGCGGCGGCGAGCGGTCTCGGCGGCGGCGAGACGGTGATCACAGCGTTCTCCCCCTCCGGCGAGCCGCTGGGGAGCTTTACCGCCCCTCTTGAAGCCGCGGCCATGTCGTCCTGCGGCAGCCAGCTTCTCGTCCTCTTCACCGGAGAGGAATCCACGCTCTTTTCCTCCGCGCTGGAGGAGATCGTATCCTATCAGCCGCCGGAGGACGTCCGGCAGGTGTTTCTCTGCTCGGACAGCCGCGCTCTTTTCGCCGGTGCGTCCGGCGTTGTACAAATCGATTTCAACCGGTGATCTCTCACCGGCCGCGCCTGAAAAAGGAGGCTTTGCATGAAAGCGGTACTGAGTCTTTTGTTTTTGTCCATACTCATTTTCTGTGTCTGGTCCGGCTATAAGAAGGGGCTCGTCATGGGCATCTTCAGTCTGATCGCGTTCGTTGTTTCGGTATACGGCGCGAATCTTCTCTCCCAGACCTATTCCGGAGAGGTGATCGACGCGCTGCGCCCGTTCGCCAGCGGCTTTGTTGAGGTGAACGTCGTCGACAAAACCGTCCGCCCCGCCATGGGGATCGACAGCACCAACCTTTCCGTCAAGGACTATTTTGCGCAGAATCCCGGCCGCGAAACGGAATTCTGCACGCTCACCTACAACGGCATGGGCATTTACGAATCCACCAGCGAGCAGATGGCGGACGAAGCCGTCGCCTACGCGAAGGAAAATAATGCCGAGCTCATCGACGCCGTTGTAGAAGTACTCTGCCGCCGCATATCTTATGTCGGCGGGTTTATTCTCGCATTCGTTATGATCCTGATCCTCCTCACGGTGATCGGGAACATTCCCAATATCAGCTTCCAGATACCGAACCACGAGCTGCTCAACGACATCGGCGGCGCGGTGGCCGGTCTGGTGCAGGGCATGGCGTTCTGCCTCATCATCGGCTGGGCGCTGCGGTTCGTAGGACTTCTCGTCTCGCAGGAGACGCTTTCCAACACCTTCCTCGTCTCCTGGTTTATGGATCGCACGATCTTCGTACACCTGCTCGGAATTTAACGCCATTTCACAGAATACAGGAGAACATCTATGCAACCTACTCTCTGCGCCCGCTGCCACAAGAACATGGCGGTGGTATTCATCAACCGTATTGAAAACGGCCAGTCCCACCAGGAGGGACTGTGTCTCAAGTGCGCCCGTGAGCTGCACATCAAGCCCATCGACGATATCATTTCCAAAATGGGCATCAACGACGAAGATCTCGACGGGCTTTCCTCCGAAATGATGGAGGCCATGCAGAATCTCTCCGGCAGCGGGGACGATCTTATGAACATCGAAAACGACGACGACAGCTCGGACGACGACGGGAAGACCGCAACGTTCCCGTTCCTCAACCGGCTTTTCGGCGCGCAGAACGCCGCCAACGCCGAAAATCGCGACAGCGCTGCCGAGACCGAGCGTCCCCGCGTCGGCAAGGACGGCGGCGAGCGCAAGCCGAAGCGCAAGTTTCTCGATAACTACTGCATCTCGCTCACCGACCGCGCCCGCGCGGGCAAGCTCGACCGTATGATCGGCCGCAGCGAGGAGTTGGAGCGCGTCATCCAGATCCTCAACCGCCGCCAGAAGAACAACCCCTGTCTCATCGGCGAGCCGGGCGTCGGCAAGACGGCGATCGCCGAGGGTCTTGCGCAGCGCATCGCCTCCGGCGACGTGCCGGCGAAGCTGCGCGACAAGCAGGTATTTCTGCTCGATCTCACTTCTCTCGTCGCGGGAACGCAGTTCCGCGGCCAGTTTGAGTCGCGCATGAAGGGTCTCATTGAAGAGATCCGCCGCGAGGGAAACATCATCCTTGTCATCGACGAGGTGCACAATCTCGTCGGCGCGGGCGACGCCGAGGGCAGCATGAACGCCGCAAACATTCTCAAGCCCGCGCTCTCCCGCGGCGAGATCCAGGTCATCGGCGCGACGACGTTCAACGAATACCGCAAGCACATTGAAAAGGACGCCGCGCTTGAGCGCCGCTTCCAGCCCGTGACCGTCGCCGAGCCCTCGCTCAGCGACAGCGTGGAGATTCTCAAGGGCATCCGCAAGTATTACGAGGACTTCCACGGCGTGAAGATCTCCGACGAGATGTGCCGCATGGCCGTGACGCTCTCCGAGCGCTACATCACCGACCGTTTCCTCCCCGACAAGGCCATCGACCTCATCGACGAGGCGTGCTCGGACGTGAATCTCCACAACAAGGACATTGAACGCAGCGCCGAGATCAAAAAGGAATGCGCCGATCTCGACAAGGAGCGCGAGCTTCTGCTCAGCAGCACGGCGAGCGACGGCGACTTTGAAAAGCTTGCCGAGCTGCGCAGCCGCGATCTTCAGCTCAAGGATGAGCTTTCTCAGATCGAAGCCAAGGGCATGCCGGAGCTCACCGCGGACAATCTTGCGCACATCATCGAGCTCTGGACGAAGATCCCCGCTTCAAACATTCGCGCCGACGAGTTTGAGCGTCTCTCCGGTCTTGCCGGACGGCTCAAGGCACATATCATCGGGCAGGACGAGGCCGTGAACGCCGTTTGCGCCGCTATCAAGCGCAGCCGCGCCGGACTGCAGTCCAAGCGCAAGCCCGTGAGCTTCATTTTTGTCGGCTCCACCGGCGTCGGCAAAACGGAGCTTGTCAAGCGGCTCGCCGCCGATCTCTTCAACTCCCCCGAATCGCTCATCCGGCTCGATATGTCCGAGTTTATGGAAAAGTTCAGCGTTTCGCGCATCATCGGTTCGCCTCCGGGCTACGTCGGGTATGACGAGGCCGGACAGCTCACCGAGAAGATCCGCCGCAAGCCCTACAGCGTCGTGCTTTTCGACGAGATCGAAAAGGCGCACCCGGATGTGATGAACATCCTGCTCCAGATCCTCGACGACGGACGCATCACCGACGCGCAGGGCCGCACAGTCAATTTTGAAAACACCGTGATCGTTATGACGACGAACGCAGGCAGCGACAAGCGCACCGGCAGCGTCGGCTTCAATATGAGTGCCGACGAGCAGGGCAAGGAAAAGGCTGTCAAGGCTCTCAACGACTTCCTCCGCCCCGAGTTCATCAACCGCGTGGACGAGATCATTTACTTCCACCGTCTGACGGAGGAAAACATCCGCGCGATCGCCTCGCTTATGCTTGAGGATCTCCGCACCGCGATGGCCGAGCGCGGCACCGCCCTCACCTGGGACGAGAGCGTCATCACCTATCTTGCCGAAAAGGGCTACAGCGCTGCCTACGGCGCGCGCAATCTCCAGCGTCTCATCCAGAAGGACGTGGAGGACGCCATCGCTACCGAGATCATCGATCATCTCAAGGGCGCGGCAAAAACCGTCGGGCTCACCGTACAGGACGGAAAGATCGTCGTTCTCGCGATTTAAGTACGATAAATGCCTCGCGCGGGGAATATCCCCGCGCGAGGCATTTTCTTCTTGTATGGGGTTTCAGTCCGCGCGGCAATGCGCGCCGAGGCTTTCTTTGCGTTCCAGCGCTGCGCGCGTGACGCTCTCCGCCGTAAGGAGCATATTGCGAAGCTCGTTCCACTCGGCAAGAGACGCCGGGCGGCGCTCGCGCAGAGCGGCCTTGATCTTGTCGATCTCGCCGAGGGCCTGCTCCATCCCCTCTTTCGTGCGGATAACGGAGGCATCCTTCTGCATGGTCACACGCAGATCGTCGCGCAGGTCGCGGAGCGGATCCGTGCCGAGTTCCGGATACGTCGAAAGGACACGTCCGGCTGCCGCAGCGGTTTCCGGCGTATCAGCGTCGGCCGCGGCGTATTCCGCGGCATTTTTTCCCGCGATCGCGCCGAAGACGACTGTTTCCGTCAGCGCGCTTCCGGCGAGACGGTTCGCCCCGTGCAGCCCGCCGGTGACCTCGCCGCAGGCATAGAGGCCCGCAACGTCTGTGGAGCAGTCGGTGCGCAGCGGCACGCCGCCCATGAAGAAATGCGCCACCGGACGGATGAGCAGCGGCTTATCCGGGTTATCGCGCGCCATGCGCGCGATGTTGGGGCACTCGCGCTCGAGATATGCCTTATCGCAGCCGGAAAGATCAAGCCGCACTTCCTTTTCGGCGAACTCGGCGCGCGCGACGACGTCGCGGTTTTCAAGCTCCTTCATCGGATACTTGGCGCAGTCCATAAACCGCTCGCCCTTCTCGTTGCGGAGCACCGCGCCGTGGTCGAAAAGGTCCGGGAAGATATCCGCCCGCTTGGGCGAGTAAATGCGGTAAGGATAAAACTGCACAAACTCCATGCCGCGCAGCGGCAGACCGCAGCGCGCGGCCATCGCGTAGCCGTCGCCGGTCACATCGCGCGTGTTGCTCGTTGCGGCGTACACGTTGCCTGCGCCGCCGCAGCAGAGGATCATCGTTTTGGCCGGGTATACGCGCATCTCCCCGCCGCAGAGCGCGAGGACGCCCTGCGCGCGGCCGTTTTCGGTAAGAATATCGCAGACGGTCACGCCGTCCTCCACGGCGATATTGGGATACTCGTTCAGCTTCTCCCGCACGGCCTTCGTCAGAATGCGTCCCTGCTTGGGCGAGCAGCAGGCGAGATACGGATATTCCCCGCCGTTTTCCGAAAGCGTCCGGTATTCGAGCGGCAGGCCGAGACCGCGCAGCCGCTCCATGGCCGCGGCAGCGTGATCGACAAAGAACGCCGCGAGCTCCGCGTCCTGCTGTCCCGCGCCGGAAGCAAGGAAGCGGCGGCGGTAATCCTCGCGCAGGCCGGGCGCGTCCGGCGCGAAGCGGTGCACCGACATGGCCACCACCGAATTGCCGGAGCCGCCGGTCTTGCTTTTGCAGAGAATACGCACCGCAGCGCCGCTCTCCGCGGCGGCGAGCGCGGAATACATACCGGCCAGACCGCCGCCGATGATGAGCACATCGCTGCACGGCCCGGTTTTATACGTAAAAGATGTTGTTTCCATTTTTATCACTCCTTCGAGAATAGTATACTACATTCTGCAGAAAAAGACAAACCCCATACCATGCGGTATGGGGATTGCTTTTCGGGGGCTGATGATGACAAAATGTTTTCTGATGAAAGAAATTATTCGGCCTTGCCGGTGGCTTCCTTGTTCCAGGACTTGTCAAGAGCCTTGCTGAGACCCCAGTACAGGAGGAAAGCCACGACCATGCTGACGACCGCGGGGATGAGGAAGTTGCGGTTGACGCAGATCTGGCCAATGACGGTGGCAACGATCCAGGAGACGATACCGACCCAGTTGATGTTCTGGTTCTCCTTGGAGTTCTTCACGCACCACTGCTCCGCGATCATCATGGCCGGGATGGGCGGCAGGAGGACCGACAGAGCCTTGACGACAGGCAGAAGGTACTTCACAGCGCCGACAGCCGCGAAGATGGCGGCGAGGGCGGCCACGATGATGGCAAGCCAGGCGTGCTTGACCTTGCCTTCGAGCTTCGTGTCAACGAAGATGTTCTGCAGGGAGAGTGACGCGGAATAGATGTTGTTGTCCTGCGTCGTCCAGACGCAGAAGATGGCGCAGACGAACACCAGGATGCCGAGGCCGAGAGCCGCGGTAGCGGCGACGAAGCTGGCGTTGCCGGTGGCCTGCGCGGTCATGGCGCCGACGAGCTCGATCATGGCGAGGCCGACGTACACGGCGATGGGCGCAGCAAGAGAAACGTGCTTGCCGTTCTTCGCATAGCGGGTGACGTCCGGCGTGACGATGCAGCCGAAGATCCACGCGCCGACGATGGACGTGGAGCCGGCGGCGAAGGTCAGCTGGCCCTCACCGGGGACATAGTGGATAACCGTGCCGAAGCCGGTCTTGGTGCCGATGGCAATGAAGGACGCAATGGCCAGAATGACGGCGGCGGGAGCGCCGAGCCAGCTGACGATCTCCAGACCCTTCACGCCGCGGATGGCGGACTGGGCCCAGATGGCAACAACAATGATGGCGGTCAGCCACACGGGCAGGGGCCACCACTTGAAGTTGGTAAGGATCATATTCGCAAAGGTGTCCGCGTTCACGGCGATCCAGTTGACGGCAGACAGAGCGATCAGCACGGACATGATGGCCGAGCTGCGCTTGCCGAGGAAGTTGCGGGCGAGAACCAGCGTGGTCTTGCCGCTCTTCGCGCCGATTATACCGACCATGACGGCGACAAGCGCAAGGATCGCGTTGCCGACGACGATCGACCACACCGTGCCGCTGAAGCTCATCTTGGAGCCGACCGTGGCGCCGGTGACGAAGTTGGAAAGAGAAATGCAGTAGCCGACAAGAATGACCAGAATGGTGCTGAAGGTCTTGCGTTTGTCCGCGGGAACGCGACCGAACGCATATTCGATCTCAGAACCGCCCTGTTCCGCAGCTTTCTTTTCGGGCTCTTTGGACATGGAAAAAACTCCTCTCGATCTTTTTACGAAATGTGCGCCTCCGAAAGACACATTTCGTTCACATTTTCGGATTATAGCACTTTCCATACCAAATACAACCCCTATTCGCTGTCAAAAACCATAAATCGTCATATTATCCATATATTATTATTAAATTAACAAGCTTTTATTGACACTCCCTTTATAAGATGATATAGTTTATTTGAATAAGCATTTATTTTACTATATATTTTTTAAATGCAATCACAGGATATAAGAGGGAAATGATATGAACAACCCCGGCCGCATCCACCGCGCCTGGTGGATGCTGATCGGCTGTTGTCTGCTGCAGGGCGGATCGCTCGGCATCGTTCACAACTGCCGCGGCATTTTCTATGCCCCCGTGATCGAAGATCTCGGCTTCGGTATGGGCGCTTTCACTTTTTATGTGCTCTTTTTCGGCGTCTGTTCGTGTATTGTTCTGCCGTTTGTCGGAACGCTCTTCCGCCGCATCGATTCGCGCATTCTGCTCGGCGGCGCGTCGCTCGTATTTTCCGGCACGGTGTTCGCCATGGGCTTTTTCCGGACGCTTCCCGCCTTTTACATTGCCGGAGCCCTTCAGGGCTTTGCCGGCGCATTTCTCATGTTTTACCCCGCGCCGTACATTCTCGGCAACTGGTTCCATAAAAAACGCGGCCTTGCCGTCGGCCTTGCGGCGGCGTTCTCGGGGATCGTCGGGGGGCTCGGCAATCCGCTCGGCAATGCCATCATCCGCACCTTCGGCTGGCGGGCCGGCTTTTTCTCATTCGGCGCTATTTCTCTTTTGATGATGCTGCCGGTCTCGGTCTTTCTGCTGCGGTGCTCGCCGGAGGACGTCGGCTGCCGGCCCTACGGCGCCGAGGACGATGAAGCGCTCACCGGTGAGAGCTGTCCGCTCGACGGCGTTCCGGCCTCCCGCGCCAAGCGGGAGAGCGCTTTCTGGCTTTTGATCCTTGCGGGACTTCTTGCGTCGTTTACCTGTTCGTACTGCTCGCACCTCAGCCCGATCGGCATATACTTCGGCTATGGTTCGGCCGTCGGCGCGCTGATGGTCTCCTGCTCCATGGCGGGAAACGTTGTGGGAAAGCTCCTGCTCGGCCATCTCTACGACCGGTTCGGCCTTCGCGTCTCGCTCGCCGCCGGCACGGCGGTCACAGCGGCGGGCTATCTCCTGCTGCTCATAAATTCGCTTACGGCGCGCATCGCCGGCGCAGCGCTCTACGGCTTCTCCATGGCGACGAGCACCGTTATGATTGCCATTGCCATCCGCGATATATACGGCAGCCGGGACTGCGGCGAGCTTCTCTCCTACAGCTCCATGGTGTCCGCGCTCGGAACCTCGGTCAACGCCGTCATCATAGGCTATATGGTGGATGGCTTCGGCCGGCAGCGCGGATACATCATCAGCTTCTGGTACGGCCTTGCGCTGACGCTTGCCATGGGCGCGCTGTTCATCGTATCCGTCCGCCGCGGCCGGAAGATCGCCGCGGAATACAAGACCGGCGGGAACGCCGGGGTCTCATCGAAACCATAAAGAAGGGCTGGAATTACCTTTGAAGCACGATTCATTGCATCAGCAGGCGATCCGGGAGATCACGGAGCGCCTCATTTCCACCGGAAACATGGACGGGACGCTGGAAAACTGCCCCGGCATGAAGGAGCGCGTTGCGCGCCTGATCGCGCTGCTGCGCAGCGCCATGTACCCGCATATTTTCGGCACATCCTCCCGGCGGGGCAGCGCTGCCTCCGCCATCGCGGTGAGCTATAACCTGCAGAGCGCCGCGGAGCTTCTTGAGCAGATCCTCACGACGCTCCAGCCGGAGCGGACCGAGGAAGAGACCGACACGCTCATTCTCCGCTTTCTTGAGCAGATCCCGGAGATCAAAGCGTGCCTCGAAACCGACATTCAGGCCGCTTACGACGGCGACCCCGCCGCGATGAGTTGCGACGAGATCATGCTCGCCTACCCCGCGTTTGAAGCCATCAGCATTTACCGCATGGCGCACCGGCTGTACAAAATGGGCATCCCCATGCTGCCGCGCATGATGACCGAATACGCCCACCAGCTCACCGGCATCGACATCCACCCGGGCGCAACGATCGGCAACTACTTCTTTATCGACCACGGCACGGGCGTCGTCATCGGCGAGACGACGACCATCGGCGAGCATGTGAAGCTCTATCAGGGCGTCACGCTCGGCGCGAAGAGCTTTGAGCTGGACGAACACGGCAACCCCGTCAAGGGAATCAAGCGCCATCCGGACATCGGCAACCACGTCGTCGTCTACGCCGGGGCGACGATCCTCGGCGGCATGACGCACATCGGCGACAACTGCGTGATCGGCGGCAACGTGTGGCTCACGCACTCCATTGAGGCCGGGCGGACCGTCCTCGCCGCGGAAGAGCGCGGGACGAAGATCATCTGACTTGCGTCCTCAGACGAGACCCGCTTCGCTTACGCTCTCGTTTGAAGGGGCTGCGGCTCGCCGCAGCGCACTTGCTTGCGCTCGCACATTTGCAAGCCGTAAAGTATTTTCTCCGACGCACATGTCGCCGGAGAAAAT
>CDYU01033390.1_pt1 | contig 31508 bp, 31 predicted proteins | sample 480701 | NCBI WGS metagenome assembly CDYU01 (sample SAMEA3182105, study PRJEB8094) | gut metagenome | biome: human; feature: gut; material: Stool; isolation source: human stools | place: Canada | collected 2013-02-26 | reverse complement strand
TTTTGCTTCTTTAAATTATATAGAATCTTTTAATAAATTACATGAAAGTTTAAAGGAAAATTATGTTTTAAATAAACATAAAAATATTAATTATGATAATCTATATCAAAAATATATAATAGAATTTAAAAATATAAATAACGAAATAAAATACTATCAATTACTAGAAAATTATTTAAATGAGTTTAATGATGCTCACATTGGCATTAAAAGTTTAACTAATAACACAAAATTAGAAGAAGCAAAAGAAAGTTTTTATAATAGATATTATGATTTTAATATATTTTTCTTAGATAATAAGACTTATGTAGCAACAGGTGTTTCCCATGAAAGTATGGCATATAAAAAAGGTTTACGAGAAGGAAACATAATAACAAAATGGAATGGTAAGGATATAAATAACGAAATACAATCTTTAAAATATTTAAATGTTTCTATTCCTAATATTTCTAATAAAAATGTTTTAAATTACTATCTTCCTATTTATTTATCCGCAACAGGGAATGAAGAAAATGAAATAACATTTATAAACGATAAAGGAAAAAAGCAAGTTATTAACTTAAAATCAATTGATAATGGTTATAAATATATAAAAGAAAATATTAAGATATTTACAAAAACTAATGAAGAAGAAAATTTTACCTACAAGGTTTTTAATAATACGTCTTATTTGAAAATAACGAATGAAAAAGATGATATAAAATATGTTAAAAGAACCATGGATAAAATAGTTGATAATATAAATAAAGATGAGTCAAAAAATTTAATATTAGATTTAAGAAATAATGAAGGTGGTAGTGATTTAGTAGGTAGTGTTATTGCAAGTTATTTTAGTGCAAACAATTATTTATATATTAAGGAAAGTATTTTAAAAAATGATAGGTATAAGAAAATAAATGAAATATATGTAAATGGTTATAAAAAGATAAATATACCAATCGTTATTATAGTTAATGGTAATACCATAAGTGCAGGAGAAATTATGGCTTACAACTTACAAAAGAAAGAAAATATAAAAGTGGCAGGGTTAACTAGTACCAACGGTAGCATTTCAACAGTAAAAAAGAAAATTATTATGCCTGGTAATATTTTGATATCAATACCAAGTATTGCATGTGGTGATGAAAAAAACTCAGTAATAATAGATAGTGACAATAAAAAAGACGGCGGAATAAAATTGGACATAAAAATCCCGATAAATGAAGATACAATAATTAAAATATTCAATGAAAAAATAGATTATGAAATAGAATATATATTAAATTATTTGAATAAAGAAAAAATATCTTAAAATTATTAACAAAATATTGTATAATTATAAAAAGGAGGACAAAATGAATAACACAATCAGTTTTATTTTACTAGCGCTATTAGTATTTATAATTAGTTTACTTATTTATTTTTTAATCAAATGGGCAGTTCGTGAAGGTATTAAAGAAGCATATCATGATATTACAGGTAAAACAACTTATGAAGATAAAAAGAATAAAGAACTTGCAAATGAAGTTAAAGAAGGTATTAAAAAAGTTGCTCAAAAAAGAGTTACTAAGAAAAAGTAATACCTTTTTTCTTTGACATGAATTTGACAAAATTGAGTATTTATGGTAAAATATAACTAATTATTAAGGGGGATATATATGTTTGTTACTAGGGGGAATATACTATCTTTATTATGCAGTACTAACATTAGTTATAAAGAAAAAGAAAGTATAATAAAAAAATATGATAAGTTATTAAAAAAAGCTTTAGAAAATGCAAACTCAAGTACATTAGTTGAGTTATTATTTAATGGAAAAGTTCCCAAAAGTGCTAAAAGAATTATATCTGAAGTAATAGATTATAGAACCTCTTCTTTTGAAGTATACTGTGAATTTGAAAAAATATTTGAACAATACCAAGGGTATAAAGAAAGTGATTTATATAAAGTTCATTATCCCAAAATACTAAAAAAATATATAGTGAAATACTTATATAAAGAAAATATTTTAGATGTTTTATCATCAAGAAAAAAAGATAAAAAATTAAAACAACTAATAGTTTATTATGGTGTTGATAACTTGTTACTTATAGACTTTTTATCATCTTCAGAAAATCAAGAATTAATTAAATACTCTTTAGAAACTAAATTTTATAATATAGATAATATTACAACTATTTTATATAGTGAAAAAATTAATATTGAACTAAAAGAATTAATTATAAAAAGATTCATTAATGTAACTAATATACTAGAAGTACTAGAAAAACCTTCAACTGAAGAAATAAAAAATAAAATCGTAGAATTAAAAAATCAAGAATTATTAGATAGAATTGCAAACATAACAGATAAAGATTTAAAAGAATTAATAACATCAAGTGAATGCTTTCCTAAAGTAATATATGATATTTTATTAAATGATAAAATAGATATGATTTTTTCTTTATTAGATAAAATGACTTTTGAAGAATTTAAAAAGACTTTAGTTAGAGTTAAAGATATTAGGATCTCCAATTTAATTATTAAAAGATTTCCAATGAAAACTAAACTAGTATTAGCAAACACAAATGATATTAATGTTTTATCATGGATATATAACGATTCAATTCCTTATGAAATAAAAGAATTTATTATGGATAAAAAAGAAAATGACTTAAAAAATGCAATTAAAGATCGAAAAATAAACAGCTTAAAAATTTGTTATCTAAGAAGTTCTGAAAAAATTCCTTTAAAAGTTCAACAATTAATAATTGAATTAAAAGAAGACGAATTAAAATTAGATTTATTAAAAAAGCCATCATCAATAATAATATCAGAAATACTATATGGTAATTATTGTGATTTATATGTAATGTTTTTAATAAGAAACGGTAATTATAATTTAAAAGAGTTATTAGAAAAAAGTAATGAAGAATTAACTATACTAATATTAGAAACATTAAAAGATAAAATTAAATCTTATTTACAAGGGTTATCTTTAAAAGAAATTATAGAGTTTGAATATTTTAAAACATCATATTCTAAAGAATTAGTTATATTACAAAATAAAGAACTAATCTTAGAAAAAATAAAAGAAATACCTAAAGAAGAGTTATATGAATATTTAAAATCATATGAAGTACATCGTGAAATTAAAAAGTTAATATTAAAGAGTATGAATATTAATGAAGATGATTTAGATAATTGTGTTGAATTAATTAAATATAACAATATAGATTTAGTAATAAAAAACTATAATAGAATAAAATCTTTTATAAATAAATCTGGTATCAGTTTTGAAGCGTTCATTCAATATGGATGTGGAAGTGAAAACTACAAGAATTGGTTTAGTAAAGTCCTAGAAATAATTGAATTTAATAAAGAAGAAGATTTCTATGAAGCAGTTAAATACCTTATGAATAAATTATATCATGAAGATAGTCATAAAGAAAACATGGTATATAACATTATAAATTATTTAGCTATAATAGATGCATTTAAAGATTGTTATAAACTAATAATGAATCTAGTACATAATAATATTGCTTTAAATAAAGAAAGTAGAGATAATTTAAAAAGATTATTTGCATCAACTTATAGTAAAAAGAATGAAGTAATTGATCTAGAAGATATAAAAACTATAAGAATAAAAATATTAGAACAATATAAAAATGTTATTTTAAATTCTAATAATATTGATGAATTAAGAAAAATTTTTATGGAAATAATATGTCAAAAAGCAAATAAAACTTTAGATTATATTGGAGGGTCAAAAACTTTAATTACATTAAAAGAACTAGATAAAGATAATGAAAAGATAAATCTTTTTATTGAAGATTTACTAAAATTATCTCAAGTAATTGAAGCAGTAAAAAACACAAATAATATTGAAAACTTAAGAAGTATACTTAAATTCTTTATTATAGACCATCCAGATAATCTTTTAATTGTGGAAGCATCATTTATTAATTTTAAGAAAAATATTCAAAAATTATTTGAATTAGATGCTAAGTTAAATTTAACATCACTAGATAGTAATATAGCTAAGGAATTTATAGATGAAAAATTATCAAAAAAATATGGTGGTTTAGTATATGACTTTTCTAAGGTTAATTACTGTTTATATGCTCACATATTAAGTAGAAGTGAAAAAGTAGAAAATTTAATAAATGGCATATCATGTAGTAAAGCAAACTTTTTATCAGTAAGCCCAATAAGTTATTTAGGACAAAAATATTATTTTGATAGAACATCTACAACATTTGCAATTGATAAAATACCAACAGGTAGTTTCATTCATAGCTCTTTAGTAAATATGGGTACAAACTTTAGCATAACTAATAATTCAGCAGAAGTAAAAGAATTAGAAAGAACTGAAAGAGGAATATTAGAAACAAGTGCAGTTACTTTTAATAATGCGGAAGTTTTACTTTATCGTGAAGGAGTAAAAGCAAGTGGTATAATTTTACCGGGAGGAAGAATTCCATCTGAAGAAGAATTATCCCTTCATAAAGAATATAATTTACCATTTATAATTACACAAGAAGTTATGGAACCAATTTCAAATGTTAAAAAGGTATTTGGGTTAAATGATATTGAATTTGAATTTGAAAAAATGCCAAAAGAATTAGAAGATATATTTAAATCATTAACAAATTCATTAAATATAAATTGCTTAGAAAATATTTATACAGGTAGACAAATAGCGGTTATTACGGATGCCCATTCATTGTATGAACCGACTTTAGCAGTTTTAGAAGAAATAAGAAAAAATGGTATAACAGAAATTTATTCACTTGGGGATAATATTGGAGAAGGACCAAATCCTCACGAAGTATTAGGTTTGTTAGAAGATTATAATGTAATTTCTGTAGCGGGTAATAGTGAATATTATAATACTTTAGGAATTGAACCATTCATATACTTTGATGAAATAAGAAAAGAAAATCAAGAATGGACAAATGGCAAATTAAGTAATAGTGATTTAGAAACTTTAAAACTTTATAAGCCATCATTAGATTTAACTATTGGAGATCAAAAAATTGCATTATGTCATTTTGCCAATGATATTCGTTGGGATTATTTCGGAGAAAATTCTACCTGGGCATATCATGGAAACTTTAAAAGAGGTAAAACTAGTAAGCAATTTTTATATACAAATAGTAAGGAAGCAAAATTAAAAATAAAAGAAGCAATTGAAGGAAAATGTTTAAGTAATCCAAGAATTGCGGGATACTTAGATGCTTTAAACAACCCTATTTTTGAAGGTAAAAGAGTAACAGATTATGATGCTATTTTACAAGGTCATGTTCATTTTAATTTAAGTGATAGATTATTTACCACAAAAATTGAAACTCTAAGGGCCGTAGGAATGGGACAAACTAAAAAAGATTTAGATACCGCATGCTATTATGTATTAAAAGAAAAATGTGATGGAACATTTGATATTGAAAAAAGACTCGTAGATTTTAACAAAAATGTTATGTTAGCAAACATTGTATCAAGTGATATTCCCCATAAAGAAAAAATATTAAGGTTTGTAAGATAATAAAAAAGTAGTATAATATAAAAAGAAACGAGGTGTAATAATGGAAGATAAAGAAAAGATAGAAACTTGCAGTTGCGGTTGTGAATGTGAAGAATGCAATTGTGATGAATCTTGCGAATGTGGATGTGATTGCGAAGAATGCGAATGCAACGAATGCTGCGATTGCGAAGAATGCAGTTGTGAAGACTGTGAATGCTAGTTAATATAAAGAAATCTGAAAAAGGTTTCTTTTTTTTTGTTTAATACATGTTAACTTGTTTTTTTTACATAGCTATTATATAATAAAATCAATTAGGAACGAGGTTATGTATGAAGTGGTTATTAAATCCATGGCTATGGATAATTGTAGCATTAGATATTTTATTATATGTTAACTATAAAAAATGGATAGGTAAAGCAGGTGAGTTCTGGGTAAAAAAAGAACTAAAAAAATTGCCAAAAGATTATTTTATAATTAATGATGTAATGGTTAAAACAAGTGATAATAAAACTCATCAAATAGATCATATTATTGTTTCAAAATATGGTATTTTTGTTATTGAAACAAAGCAATATAATGGTTATATTAAAGGTAATGATTATGATAAAAGATGGTTAATAAAAAATGGTAACAAAAATTTTTATGTAAATAATCCATTACACCAAAACTATGGTCATGTTAAATCATTACATGAAGTACTAAATATACCAGAAGAGAAGTTTATATCACTAGTATGTATTCCAAGTAGAGCAAAAGTATCTGTTAAATCAAAAAATGTAACTAGAATATACGACTTACTAAAGAAAATATATTCATATAAGGAAGAAGTTATTGAAAATTCAAGTGAATTATATAAAATCATAAATAATTTAAATATAATAGATAAAAATGAAAGAAAAAATCATGTAAGGAATGCTAAATTAATCAAAAATAATAAATATGAAGAGTTTAAAGATAGATGCCCAAGGTGTGGTGGAGAACTTATAAAGAGAAATGGAAAATATGGAGAATTTATGGGATGCTCAAATTTTCCAAAGTGTAGGTTTGTGAAAAAATAGACTGGTAAAGATATGAACAAAAAAAACTTAGAAAAAAAGTAGAGGTGAAATTATGTTAAAATTAATTGTTGGAATATTATTTATTTTAGGAGAAATTTATGCAATTATTGCTGTTACAAAATATATTGTTAATTCTTATAAAAAAGGGACAATTGAAATGAAATTTATAATTGTTATATTATTGATTGTAGTATTTTTGCCTATCATAATTTATTTGATTGATAGGTTCAATCTAATAACTATTTTTGGATATAATAAAAATGTAGACATAAATAATTGGTTTTCTTTTATCAAAGATTATTTAACAGCGTTAGTTTCATCACTAATAAATACTTTTGTGGTAATTTATATTGCTGTAATAGAATTAAAACAAAATTATGAAGACAATCAAAACTTAAATAAAGAAAATGTTCGGTTACAAAATTTACCTTGTTTAAAGATTAGTGGCAAAAGAGATTCTGAAAATGACAACTTTTACAGCATGCATGTAAAAGAAAAGGGAAAAAAGACTGATAAAGTTATATGTTTTAGCTTAATTATACGAAACATAGGACTAAATGCAGCAAAAAATTTGTATATTTGTAATAACTTTAAGAATCAAGATATTAAAACTTATGAAAAAATAAAGCCAAAAGACTTTGTTGAATCTGGTACAACAATAAGTCAGGATATTTTTGTAGAAGAAGTTAAGTATAACCATGTATATAAATGTCAACTTAAAAATGTACAGTTTTGATCATTTAAGAATGTACAATATTGACCACATCAATACCTTTTGTAGTAGACGGTAAAGATGTGGTCTTTTATCTAATAAGACGTCGAAAGTAATCTTTCTTCTATTTTTTGTAACCTTTTTAAAACCTGTTTATATGGCTTTCCTAGACTTTGTCCATCAACTATTTGATATGGACCGATATAATATTGTATTTCCTCTAGATAAACAGAATATAATTCACAATATGGTCTTGATGCATTTATTGGTTCGCACATCATAACACATTTTTTGTTTTCCATATTGATGTCGAATAGATAATAATAAGTGAATGTATCTTCGCTGAATAGAATTGCTTTAATATTATCTTTATTACTGTTTCTTGATTTATTCAAATATTCAATTAGTTTACTGTTCATTAATCATTGTTCTCCTTTTTAATTAAATGGTCTTTCAACCTGTAAGATTTACCGTTGATTGTTACAACCTTAGCGTGATGTAAGATTCTATCTACAATCGCATTTGCGATAACTGGATCACCAAATATATCATCCCATTCACCAAAGTTTATGTTTGTTGTGATGATGGTACTTTTGTTCTCATATCTTCTGTCAATCAATTGAAAAAATAGCTTAGAGTCTTCTTTATCAATAGGAAGATAACCAAGTTCGTCTATAATCAATAATTTATATTTATTGAAATGCTTCAATCGATCTTCTAATCTATTTTCTAATTTTGCTTTTTTTAGCTGCATAATCAAATCATGACACTTAATAAAATATGTCGTATTTCTTTTCTTGGCAGAGGCAATACCTATAGCTGTCGCCAAATGTGTTTTACCTACACCAGATGGGCCGAGAAATACAATGTTTTCCTTTTTATCTATAAATCCCAATGATTCGAATTCTAATATTTGTGCTTTGTTTACTGATGGTTGGAAATCAAAGTCAAAATCTTTAACTTCTTTAATAAAAGGAAATGCTCCAACTTTGACCATTGCTTTGATTAGATTCGTTTTGCGATGATCCATTTCAACATCTGTAAGCCTTAATAATCCTTCCGTAAAACTTAATTCATTAGCTGTTATAAAATCTATTACTTCATCCAAGCATTCACTTGCTTTCTTTAATTTTAGATATTCTAGATTATCTTTTAATCTTTGATACGTACTAATCATTTATACATCTCTCCCAGTTCTTTTAAATTGTTTTCTGCAAATTCCTTGATGCTTTGACCACTTCTCATTAAAGAGTATTCAGCCTTCTCAAGCGCATGTTCTGCTAGTTCTATTTTCTTTACGTTATCTTTGCTTATTTGATGTATTACGATAAGTTCTGTGTTATCATACACGTAAAGATAGTCATCGAAAGCCTGGGCATTAAGTACTTTGCCACAATATTTGATTGGAGTAGAATACTTCTTGCCACTATAACTCACAAATCCTTGCGAGTCGGCTTTAAGTGACAATTCTTTGATTTTATAAAGGCTTCTTATGTTGTCTTGTGGTAAAGGTGATAAGAAGTCTTTTTCTTTTTGTAAGTGTAAGATCGGTATCTTACCAGTTTCGGAATGAAGTTTATTGTTTTCTCTGTCACATATCTTAGTGACCTGATTTCGTAATCCAACTAAATCCAATAAACCATTGTATGCGTATAATTCATCAAGTAATTTCATCGGAGCTTCAACCTTAGCTTTAACTTCAGGTTCACCTGCGATACATGGCTTCACTTCAAAACCATAATCTTTTGCGAATTGTGCGAATTTGTTGTTGATCTTACCCTTAGAATACTCAGTCCTTGGATCATCCATGACAGTTTTCATATTGTCGGTTCTTAACGTTTTAGGAACACCACCAGCTATTTCAAAAGCTGTATCCAGATGATGAAACAAGACTGCCTGAGTTTTGCTCATGGATAAGAAATATATCTTAAATCTAGAAAACGAATAAACTAAGGCAAAAACATTCAATGTTACTAGCTCACCAGTTTTTAATGTAATAGTTAATTCTTCTTTCCAATCGAGCTGCGCTTCTTCACCCATTCCCGTTTGATATGTGATTATATGCGCTTTGCTTTTACAATCTCTCTTTACTCCATTTACGGTTCTGTTAGTCTTGCCATCAAAATACGATTGAAATTCGTCTCTTTGTGATATCCATCTTCTAAAAGAAGATTGAGCGCAATTTAAGCCATGGTTGTCGACTAAGTACTGCCATAACACACGTTTATAGAAGAACACCTGAACATCTTGTTGATTGAGCAAGTAATCAATAAAATCATAATATTCATCTATTTTACTACCTCTTTTTCGAGTATCACATTTCGAATAACCATCAATATATTTACTGACAGTTCTACGATCAACACCAAGTTCTCTTGCGATTTCTGATTTATTCACTTTAATACTGCCTACCTCCTGTAATCGTCCCAATATAAAAAGATCATTTAAGGAACGTATTTCTACATTGTTGTTTACTTCTATGTTGATTAACACTTATATACCTCCTTGTAAACCTCAAGGATTATATCAAAGCGTAATCAGAAGTGTACATTCTTAAATGATCATTTATGTACATATTTAGATTATCATTTATACATGTAGAACTAAGTTCTGAAATAGTATATCAAGATTTATTACATAATTGGTATAGTTTAAAAATAAAAATAGTAATAAATGTTGCCAGTACATTTGATAATAATGGCCAAGATTTAATAATTAATATTGAACAAGATGAAGAAGAAAAATTAGAAAAAGTTCCTATAGAATTACTGATTACTAAAGTAGAAACTCCAGAAGCGTAAACAATACTTTTTGATTTTAATTCTTAATTATAGTATAAAAATATGGGGAAGAAATCGGATCGTATATGGTATTATTGTGAGTTGAGATTAAAGCAGTTAAAAAATTTGGACTATATACATAAAACATCAGTAAATGAAACTAGGCATATATATATGTCAAGATTTATAATTTGCCTATGCTAGTGTAATTGTATGTGAAAAATAATCACTACATTAATTATTATAAGAAAAGAACAAAAATGAAAAATACCATATAAAGTATATCGCTCCTTTTTGAAAATCGTTTTATAGGTTGCATTTTTTATGGGTTATAGAACAAATTCATGAGTTTTTAGAACAATTGTAACTATTTAGACTTTATAAAAAAATCAGACTTATTTCCGTTTTCAAATTCAACTGGAATGCCAAATGAAAATTAATGTTGTCAATATATTTTGTCCGAAAATGTAGAAAAATCTTAAAAAAAGTGATAAAATTAAATCTAGAAGGAATAAAGCAGTGAAAATATGAATTTAAATGAACTTAAAAATGTTATTGAGAATGCCAGAATTGCTAAAAAAATTTCTCAAAGAGAACTTGCTAAATTATCTGGAATAAGTAGAAGCTCTTTAAATGATATTATTAATGGAAAAATAAAAAAAGTAGATGTTGATTCTTTAAAGAAGATAGCTGAAACTTTAGATTTATCTTTAACTAATCTTTTGAAAGTTGCTGGTTATGACGAATTTTTAGATTATTTGTCTTTAGATAAATATAAAAATGAATCCACGAAGGATTTAAAAGAAATGATTGAAAAATATAAAAAGTCAGAATTAGATTTATTAGATTTTGATGCTCAAAAAAGAAAAAAAGTAAGAAATGCAAGGCAAAAATTATTTTATACAATGGAACATTTAGAAATAATGAAAAAAAATAAAGAGGGTTTGTATACGATTGATAAAGCAATTGAAGATATTAAAATTGCTTTTTATGAATTGGAAGATGCTGAACATAAATATGATTATAATAAGTTACCAAAGAAACCGTAGAGGAGGGATTAAAGATGAATTCAAATGAATTATTATCTGTAGCAGAAGTGTGTAAATTATTAAAAACTAGTAGAGCTAATCTAACAAAGTTAATTGATAAGAATGAATTTAATTTAACATATAATGAGAAGGGGGCTAAAAGATTATATAAACATGAAATAGATAAATATTTGGAGACACATGATGTCGATGCACCAAAAGAAGTTGACCCACGTAATAAATTAAATGATTTAAACGGTACAGAATGGATGCCTTGTACAAAAAGCTTTATGTATCAAAAAGGATTAGGAAGTAATCATAAGGATGCACAAATTGAAAAATTACATCCAGCTCCATATTCTTTTCAGGATATAGAACAATTAGTATTATTTTTTACTAAAAAAAACAACAAAGTGTTAGACCCTTTTGGAGGAATTGGTTCCACAGCCAAGGCTTGTGCTTTAACTGAAAGAACTTGTACAAGTATTGAATTAACTACTGAATGGCATAACTTATCCATTGAGAGACTTGAAAAGGAAGTTGGAGAAGGTTCAAGTAAAAATCATGAATTTATTAATGGTGATTGTGTAGAACAACTTAAAAAAATAAAAGATTCATCATATGATTTTGTGGTAACATCACCGCCTTATTGGTCAATTTTGAATAAAAAAGCTGACCATAAAGTAATTTCTAGAGTAGAAGAAAAATTAGCGACTAATTATTCTGATTCATCAAAAGATTTAGGAAATATAAAAAACTACGAAGAATTTCTAGAAATACTTGTTAATGATGTATTTAAAGAATGTGTAAGAGTATTAAAGAAAGATAAATATATGGCAATAGTTGTTTCAGATTTTAGAAACAAATCAGAGTATATAAGTTTTCATAGTGATTTAATTCAAAAAATTAACAAATTAAGAGTAGATAATAATTATATTATCACTCTTCAAGGAATAAGAATTTTATTACAAAATCATAAAAGTTTATTACCATACGGTTATCCATTTTCTTATGTAGAAAATATTCATCATCAATATATATTAATTTTCAAGAAAACGGAGAGTAAGTTAAAATGATTGAATTTAATAAGAATTATAATTGTGATAGTGATAAATTTATTGATGAATTAATTAAAGAAAACGTTAAAGTAGATCTTATTCTTACAGATCCACCATATAATTTAAATAAAGATTTTGGAAATAAAAGTGATTGTTTAAAATTAGAAGATTTTTTGGCTATAACAAGATATAGAATAAGTAAATATAAAGATGTATTGAAAGATGAAGGTCAAATTGTATGGTTTGGGATACATAAATATATAGGTTATATTCAAGTTATTATGTATGAAGCAGGATTATATTATAGAACTATGAATATATGGCATTATGAAAATGGCTTTTCAAGAAATAAAACTTCACCACTCGGACAATATGAACCGTTTTTATGCTTTTCTAAATCAAATAAAAAATGGACATATAATGCAGATGATGTAAGAGTTCCCTATAAGAGTACTGAAAGATTAAAAAATAAAATATATTATAAAAATTCTAAAGGAGAAAGATGTGAATGGACTCCAAATCCTAAAGGAGCTTTACGAGGAGATGTTTGGGAGTTTCCAACATTGGCTGGTAAAGCATTTGCTAAAGAAAAAACAGAACATCCAACCCAAAAACCTGAATCTTTAATTACTGAATTAATAAAAGCTTATTGTCCTAAGAATGCTGACGGATTTTATGATGGAGTTATTTTGGATCCTTTTCATGGCTCTGGAACTGTAGGCGTTTGCTGTGAAAAACTAAATAAACAAGGACATAAAATAAAATGGATTGGTATTGAATTAGAAAAAAAATGGTCGGACATTTGTAATGAAAGAATAAATAAGATTGGAGATGAACTCTAATGGCTAATTTGAAGAGGTTTCCTAATCCGGGATCAAATATTGACATGTTTATAGAAATATTTAAAAGAACATATCCAATTTTATGCAAAAAAGAATATTTCTCCTTATATGATTTAGAATTAGCAATGATAAAGGAGCACTTAGTTTCTTCTGAAGGATTTACTGGAATGAAAGCTTTTGCTTTATCATTACGTGATGATTCTTCTAGAGATCCAATTTATAATCAAGCAAAAATGTATGCTGAATTATATAGAATGTTAGGTTGGTTTTCTTCGTCTCCAGAAAAAAATCTTATTTTTACAATTACAGAATTAGGAAAAATAATTGCAATAAGCGATGCTGATAATAAAGTCGTTTTTAAAGAATGCTTGTTTGGAATAGCAGATGATAATCTTGTAATTGAAAAAAAAGATGGACTTGCAATGAGACCATTTAAGTATTTTTTAAATGTAATTAGAGCATTAGATAATAAAATATGTAAATTTGAGTTAATTTATGGACCTTACAGATTTTCTGATGATAACATTTCATCTGCAGTTAAAGTGATTAAAGATGTTAGAGGAAAAACAAAACTATTATTTAACAATATTGTAGAGTTTGGTATAAAAAATAAAATAGCAAAAAACACAATGGAAAATTATACTAGATTTCCAATTGCAGTATTGAATTATTTGGATTGGGTTGTAAAAGAAAAAAATAATTTATTATATCCAGGAAGTAAAAATATGGTTATTATGGAGTTGACACCAATCGGAATAAAAGATAGTGAGCAATATAATAAACTTAATGATATTAGAATTGATGACTATGTTAAAATGTCTGATGATTTAAAAAAAGCATTAATTTATGTTTCTTTCTATGATCAGCTAAAAAGAATAGGTATTGACTATAATTTTGACCTAAATTTAGTTGCTGAATACAGAGAATATTTAAAAAAATATTTTAATGATGATAGAGAGTTACTTTTTTCTCCGTATCAAATGATACCAGAACTTGAGGTGAACAAAGCTTTGAATATTATAAAAGAATTCGAAAGTGACGAAAAGCCAATAGAAAAAAAGGATTTGTTAGATTCAGTTGAAAATTATGAAAAAATTACAGAACAATATATTACTGAAATTAAATTTAAAACAATTTTTTCTGAAATTACAGATGAACATAAAAAATTAAATATTTATAAAGAAATTTATGAACTAAAAAATAAATCTGAAAAAGAAATTGTATTTATTATTATGGAGAAATATAAGAAAGCTAATAAAGAAGTTTTCTATCCATTAATAGGAGATATATTTAATATTTTAGGATTTGATTGTGTTGTTTCTAGAAATGGAACGAATTATGAAAGATATGATGCTATTATTATTGATGAAGAAAATAGTATTCCAATAGAAATTAAATCACCTGGCGAAGAAATAAATATATCAGTAAAAGCGGTAAGACAGGCTATTGAAAACAAAATTATTTTATTGTCTAGAAAAACATTTCCTACAAACCCCAAAACTAGTTCATTTGTAGTTGGATACAAATTACCAAATGAAAGGGCTGAAGTAATAACTTTAGTTGATGACATTGAAAAAACATTTAATTATAATATAGGAATTATTGATTTTGAATCTTTATTAAAAATTTTAATTAATAGAATTATTTATAATAGAGTTATAATTGGTAAAGAACTATTTGAATTAAAAGGAACGGTGAGTATTAATGAAGAAAATTAGTAAAATTTTAATGAGTCATCATCAACCTTCAAAAATAGTATATGATAATGGTGATGTTGAAGAATCAAAATGTTTGAAATGTAAAAATAAAAAATGTATATTTTATTCACTTGAAGAAATATGTAATGACAAAGCTCAAATTCCAATAAATATTGATAAAAATATTTGCCCTGTTAGTGCAATATATTCAAAAAGTGGAGAGGTAATTATAGATAAAACAAAATGTATTAAATGTGGGTTATGTGCTAGTAGATGTATAAATAAATCTATATATGCTAATAATGATAATTATCCAATAATAAATAAAGGTAATTGCGAAAAAAGTGAAGATGACTTTGAAAATGTTATTATTGAAGGTGAATATCTTATAGAAAATGATGATATAATAAATTCAATTTACTCTAATATAAAAAGTAAAAATATTGATCCGAACATTATTAGTAGAAATATATTGATTCAATGTGGAGTAAAAACTGTATTAAGTCGCAAGGGTGATGTTAATTTAAGAATGGATTCATTAATAATATCAGAAGATAGCCTAGGAGTTTGTGAGATAGAATTTGGTAATGATGTTCTTTCTTGTCCTAGATGCTTGTTAGATGATATTGCTGTAATGTGTTCAAGATATAATTGTAATATGAAAGATTTATTAGCTCTTGTGGTTGCATTAGGGTTACCTAATAATAGAACCGATTTTTGGAGAGTTATAAAAGACATAAAAGATATAACAGATATAGAAATTCAAACTATTACTGTTGGAGCATTGTTAATTTTAATGTGGAATAATAAAAAGTTGAATATACAGGATAATAATTATTATTTAGATTGTGATGATAATAGTTTAACAGAAAAAATTAGTATTGTTTTAAATAGAAAAGTTGTAATATTGAATGATGTTAATTCTATTTTAGATACAATAAAATAGATATCTATATATAATGTCATTTTGTCATTTTAATATAACTAAATTAAAAATTTATGATATAATATAAGAAGATAATATGAGTATATTCTGTTTTTAAGATGGAATATGCTCTTTTTTGATAGGAGGTTGAATATGGCAAAAAAGAAAAATAAATTTGAATCTCAATTTAGTATTTATAAAGTTGATTATTCAAACAGTGTAAAATATCTGAAAGAAGAATATGATATAAATGTGAATAATTATAGTGAACTTCAAAATCATATATTAAACAACATTAAAAATGTAATAAATGGAAAATATAATAGTGATATATCAAATATTGATTATATTGGATTCAAAGGTTTAGTATTTAAAACACATCACTATCCGTCTTGGAATAGCATTATTAAAAATATGTTGGATAAAGATTTTGATGTATCAAACACACATATTTCTTATATTTTGTCATATTTAACCAATAATTCTATTTATCTATTAACTGGTGGACTAGGAAGTAATTATATTTCTGAATATACTGAAAAAAATTATGGGTTATATTTGTTGCCTAAAATAATAAAAGAAGACAGTCCAGTTATAAAGACTGTTGTTGAAAATAATCTTTCCGGTAATAAATTATCTGTTAAACATTCTAATAGAAATGTAACAACAATAAATACCGAAAATGAAATGAGTTTAATTTTTAGAGAACTTACGTTAGCATTAAATTCAGAAATGTCTAAATTATTAGGAATAGAAATAGAAGATAATAATAAAAAAATTATAAATGTTTCAGCTAAGGATTCACTTGTAATTAGAAAATCTATAACTATTGATAATTTAAAAAAGATAATTGATGGATTATCAGAAATAGAAAAAAGAGAAGATAGTTTTTCGTTAGGATATTTTGTAGACATAAAAAAGAATGGATATTTTTCAAAAGATATAAATAACATAATGATTAATGATTTCATAAATTATAAAATTGACAACTTTGTCTTAATTGGTGATGATTTTTTAGAATATTATATGAACGGAACAAGATATATGATAAAGGATTCTGAGGATAATATATTATATGAATCAGAGCAACCATTTACTTTTAAAGAAGTTTTTGATTACTTTTTTTCAAAAAGCATTTCAAGGAGTTCTGTAGAAAAATTTTTAAAATATAATATTACAGTAGATAGCGATAAAGAAACAATTCTATATCCAATAAAAGTAAAGGACTCAATACAGGGCTATGTATCTGATTCTAATAATGTTCCATTTTTCTTGTTCAATGGTAGTTGGTTGATGTTTGATAAAAAGTATGAAGATAATTTGGAATCGGAATTTAAAAAAAACTATAAAGAATTAAAAAAAATTAATATAAATTTTGGCAAATTATTAGAGAATATTAATAATTATGAATCTGAAGATGCATATAATGTCGGTTTTAAAGATTCGTCTGAAATTATAGTCGCACATAAAGTATTATGTAATAATATTGAATTGGCTGATTTAATATATGTTGATGAAAATAATAATCTGTATTTAGTTCATAATAAAGGACGTTACAATGGTAGTGGAGCAAGAGATGTAATGAATCAGGTTCTTACATCGTCTGAGTTTATAAATAAATATATAATGCAAAGTAATAGACAACAAATTTTAGAAGAATATTATGATAAAATATCTAATCAATATCCTGATAATATAAAATTAAAAGAGTTGGGAAAAGAAAAATTTATAAAATTATTTTTTGAATCTACGCAAGTATATTATGTAGTAGGATTTATGGAGGGGTTGAAAGAAGACATAAAATCAAATTATGCTAAATATATGACGTTGGATACAAGTAGTCGCTTAAAAGAAAAAGGGTATGAATTACTATTGTATGATATAAGCAAAAAAAATTGATGAGTATTTCTACCCATCAGCTACCCATCAAATTAATATAAATTTATCAATTTTTAGTTAAATTTTATTAAACTCTATATGAGTTATATGTCGATATTACGGGATTTTAAACAATCCTCTTTTTTAATATAATAGCCCCCGCGAAGAGAACAAATTTCTGAATGTACAACAAGTTTTTTTGTAAATAGTAAAATAAAATGTAAGAAAATGACAAAATATTTATGTAAAGTGCTATAATTAATTTATTGTAAAATTAAAATTTAAGTCAATTGTATTAGATAAGACAATATTAAATTGTAAATAAAACCAAACTAGTTAATTGTTTAAATAAAAAGTTTTGTATTTCAAGCATACATAAAAATCACTTAATTTGTAAAATGTAACAAAATAAAATGTCATTTTTTTCTGATTATATAATAGATGTTAATATAGTTTCTAACATAACCATTTGTTGAACTGTGATAAACTCATTAATAATAACTTACAAAGCCACCTAGACATATTTTCAAAATTATATTATCATAAATACATGAAAGGATTGATATAATGAAAAGTAAAGTATATTTTACAAAAGAAATAACAAGCGAAAGTTTAGTTAAAATTTATGAAAGTTTAAATCATGAACTAAAAGGTAAAGTTGCAGTTAAAATTTCAACCGGAGAACCTGGTGGACATAACTTTTTAAATCCAAATTTAATTAAAGCTTTAGTAAATAAATTAAATGGTACAATCGTAGAATGTTGTACAGCTTATTCCGGAAAAAGAATGAATCCAAGTGATCACTGGCAAGTTATCAAAGACCATGGTTTTTATGATATAGCTCCATGTGATATTATGGATGAGGATGGTGAAATTAAAATTCCTATAAATGGTGGAAAACACTTAAAGGGCATAAACTATGTTGGAAGTCATATTAAAAATTGTGATTCAATGTTAATGCTATCACACTTTAAAGGCCATATAATGAGTGGCTTCGGCGGAGCTCTAAAGAATATGTCAATCGGAGTTGCTTCCAAAAATGGTAAAGCATGGATTCATTCTGCAGGAAAGACAACTGTACTAGATGAATGCTGTAAATTAGAAACTAAACAAGATGATTTTCTAGAAAGTATGGCTGAAGCAGATAAATCTGTCGTGGACTACTTCAATCCTGAAAATATTGTTTATATAAACGTTGCCAATAATATTTCTATAGATTGTGATTGCGATAATAATCCAAAAGATCCAGAAATTGCAGATATAGGAATATTTGCATCCCTAGACCCAGTTGCTTTAGATAAATGTTGTTATGATACTATTATGAATTTAACTGAAAATGGTGCAAACTCTTTAAGGATGCGAATGCTTGATAAAAATGCAATTCATACCGTGGAAGAAGCAGAAAGACTAGGTTTAGGTACAACTCTATATGAACTAGTAAGTATTGATTGAGGTTATTATGAAATTAGAAGAAATAGTAAAAATATTAACAGAACAAAATAAAACTGTATCCACGATGGAATCTTGTACCGGCGGAAGTTTAGCTAATGCCATTACAAATATCCCGGGAGCTAGTGAAATTCTAAAATTTAGTGCAGTAACTTACTCAAATGAATTTAAAATAAAAATGGGTGTACCCAAAGATATAATTGATACATATTCAGTTTATAGCATAGAAACTGCCATAGAAATGAGTAAAAAAATATCTGAATTTACCAATTCTAATTATGGAATAGGTATAACAGGTAAATTAAATAGAGTAGATCCTCATAACCTATCTGGTGATAATAACACAGTTTACTTTAGCATATATAATAAAGATAAAAATACAAATTATAACGATTCATTAAAAGTAACAAAAGAAACTAGAAAAGAAAATAAAGAAGAAGTAATAGAAAAAATAATTGATAAATTTTATAAAATAATAAAAAAAGAAGACTAAAGCAAGTCCCCTTGATAAATATTTCTCTTAACCATTTCTTTATCTATATCATTTAAAACTACAAACTTCTTTATAAGCCAATCCGGAGCAATCAACTCATCTAAAGTTGGGTCTCCAGTTATTCTCATTATAACAATATCTTGATTTAAAAGTCTTAATTGATCACAAACAATATCAATATATTCCTCTTTAGTTAGAATATGAAATTTATCTTTTTCATAAATACTAGCTAAAGGGGTATTTTTTGCTACATAAAGCATATGAATTTTAATTCCATCAATCCCACAATCATTAACAAACTTTATTGTATTTAACATATCTTCTTTAACTTCATAAGGAAGACCATTTATAATGTGTGCAACAACAAATATGTTTCTTTCATGTAATTTTTTTACAGCATCTTTAAATACTTCACTATTATGTCCACGATTAATAAAATTTAATGTATTATTATTGCTACTTTGTAAACCTAACTCGACAATTAAAAAAGTTTTTTTATTTAGTTCATCTAAATAATCTAACCATTCTTCTGTTAAACAATCAGGTCTAGTAGCTATATCTATTCCCACAACTTTAGGTAATAATAACAACTTATCAACATAACTTTTAACCAAGTTTTTATCATTATATGTATTCGTGCCAGATTGAAAATAAGGGATATACAAACTATCTGGCCATTTTTGTTCCATGATTTTTTTACCATTTTCAAATTGTTCTAAAATATCCAAGTTTCCATCACTTATATTTGCAGTAGACTTATTAGAACAATAAATACATCCACCATTAACTTGATTAGGACATGTACTATTAATATCTATGGGTACTTTAAATACTTTTTGTCTAAATTTCTTTTTAAAAAAACAATTTAAAGTATAATATCTTTTATTATCAAATGTATTTTTAAACATAATACCACCTGTCAATATTTTAACATGTAAAAATATAAAATTAAAGTTGTTATTTTTCATATTTGTAGTATAATAATATTAGTTGCTGAAATAGCTCAGTTGGTAGAGCAATGCCCTCGTAACGCATAGGTCGTAAGTTCAAGTCTTACTTTCAGCACCATAAGATAACAAATGCTCTTTTATCTTTAAACGGAAATAGAGCATTTTTAATTTAAAATTAAAATTATATATACAAAAGGTATACTATGTGCTATAATAAATTTATGAGCTAAAGGAGGAATAAAAAATGCGTGTATACGGAATGAATGTTTTAAAAGAACTAGATAAAAAGAAAATCAAAAAAGTATTTACATCCAGAAAAGAAGTGTGTAAATATTGTGGAGAAAATCAAATAAAGTACGAGTTTGTTGATAATCACTTATTAAATAAAATGTGTGAATATAATCATCAAGGAGTAGTTATCGAAGCATTTGATTATGATTATTACACATTAAAAGATTTAGAAGGCGATTTAGTTTTAATATTAGACCATTTAGAAGATCCTCATAACTTTGGAGCAATCATTAGAACTTGTGCCGCCGTAGGGGTAAAATCCATAATAATACCAAAGGATAGAAGTGTCGGAGTAACAGATGTTGTAGTAAAAACAAGTGTAGGAACAATAAATTATGTAAAAATAATAATGGTAAATAATCTAGTAGCAACAATAAAATCACTTCAAAAAGATGGTTACTTTGTTTATGCAGCATCAATGGAAGGAGAAGATTTTAGAAAAATAGATTATAGCACTAAAAGAGCATTAGTAATAGGAAACGAAGGATCTGGAGTAAGTAGACTAGTAAAAAAAGAAAGTGATGTTTTAGTAAGTATTCCAATGAATCAAAATGTTGAAAGTCTAAATGCATCAGTAGCAGCGAGTATTCTTATATATCATATGGGGGCTAATGAATAAAGTAAGTGATTCAGAACTTTTAATGCTTTTTCACGAAAAAGTTGAAGAAGCAGAAAATATGTTAAACCAAAAATATGAAATAATAATTAAGTTGATTCTTAAAAAGTACGTACCAATTATTAAAATATTAAATATATCTTTTGAAGACTTATATAATGAGTGTTTTGCACTTTATCATAATGCATTAGAAAATTACCGTAACAAAACAAGTGCAAGTTTTAACACCTATGTTAGCTTAATAATTGAAAGAAAAGTAAAAAAAACAATTATTAAGGAATATAAAGAACGAAAAAAATATTCTATAATATATATAAAAGACATGATGGATAATTTTAATAGTGATAATAAATATGCAAAAGACCCTTTAGAAATACTATGTGAAAATGAAAATTTAGAAGAAATGAATAATAAAATCACACAAAGACTGAATGAAAAAGAGATAAATATTTATAAATTAATGGTAAAAGGATTAAGTTGTAAAGATATATCACTTGCATTAAAGAAAGATTATTATTCAATCTATCGAAAAGTTAGGTCAATTAGAAAAAAGGTAAAAAGAGAACTTAAAAATTTTTAACCTAAATTACTTGCATTTTAGGTATTATTATGCTATATTATAAATGAACACGAAAGTGTTTTTTTAAATGGAGGTTTTTTAGACATGGCAAAAGAAGCGAAAGAAACAAAAAAAGTAACAAAAGTTACTAAAGACGCCAAGAAAAAAAATATTAAAACAAAAAAAGTAAGTAAAGGTCCTAAAGAAAGTTATATTAAAAAAGTAAACAAAGAACTTAAATTAGTTAAATGGCCAACAGCAAAAGATGTGTTAAAATACACAATTTCAACAATTGTATTTTGTATAATATTATGTTGCTTATTTATGTTATTGAACTTAATATTATCAGTAGTTAAAGGATGGTTAGCATAATGGAAAAACTTTGGTATGTAGTAAATACTTATTCAGGACATGAAAATAAAGTAAAAGAAAAATTAGAAGCAAGAACTGAATCAATGGGAATGCAAGATTATATTTTCCGTGTAATAGTTCCAGAAACAACAGAAGTTGAAGTAAAAGATGGAGTTAAAAAAGAAAAAGTTAAGAAAATGTTTCCAGGATATGTTTTAGTTGAAATGATTATGACAGATGAAGCTTGGTATATTGTAAGAAATACACCGGGAGTAACTGGATTTATTGGATCAAGCGGAAAAGGAGCAAAACCCACTCCATTACTTCCTCAAGAAATAGATAGAATACTAGCTAACATGGGTATGAGTAGAGTAGATGTTGAATCAGAATTACAAGTTGGAGATACTGTTAATATTGTTGATGGACCATTCAGTGGTATGACTGGTAAAGTAGATAACATCGATCTTGAAAATAATAGATTAAATATTATAATCGACTTATTTGGTCAAGAAACAAATGTTGATGTAGAAGTATATCAAGTTAGCAAAATATAATTAAAAAGTTGAAGGTTCTTAATCTTCAGCTTTTTGTGTGCTTTCAAATATTTTCAAATTATTTTTAATTCTTTCATTATTAGGGTTAATTTTTAAAGCTAATTTAGCACTCTTAACTGCATTCTTGTAATAATTTAGATTAAAATAAGCTATAGATAATAAATCATATAATGTTTCATCATAACTAAATACTTCATTTATATAAGTTTTGGTATTGTTTTTAATTTTTAATGCTTTTTTTCCATATTTACAAACATTATTATAATCTTCTAAGGTATAATAAAGCATGGCTAATTCTGTATATGGATCCCTTAAATATGGAGCTTCTTTAATTGCTTTTAATAACCACATTTCCGCTTCGTCATATCTGTTTAAATTTTTATAACATCTAGAAATGAATCTCATAGATGCACATCTTTCATCTTTCCATGTGGCAGATTCTAATCTTAAATGCTTAATTAAAGTATCAATTGCATCATTCCATCTTCCATAGTACATATATTCTCTTCCTAAATAATGCATATTTCTATCATTAAGTGGATTTTCTTGAATAGACAATTCTAGTAAAGGTAAATAATTAGCTCGAGATTTTTCTCTATCTGGATAATGATTAATTATAATATTATCAGTAACAATTTGTTTTTCTACATGATCAAACTTTAGTACTTCATGAACTGGATATATCCACTTACATCCATTTCTTTTATGTATTTTATCAGCATAAAAACTTATCTTTGGAATATCATTTTCAATATACCAATTATAAACATATTTTAATCTATCAATATCATCATTCCAAATTTTTAAAATTTCTTCTTTCCAACCAGGAGCCATTATTTCATCTAAATCTAGAGAAATACATATGTCATATTCATTAGGAATCATTTTTAATGCTTCATTCCTTGCAACATCAAAGCGCCATGGATTTATTATTTTTTTCTTAACAACAACTCCATGATTTTTTAATTTTTCCCTAGTTTTATCAGTTGATCCAGTATCTAGAACAAATATGCCATCAGCATCTTTTACAGATTCATACCATCTATCTACAAACTTCTCTTCATTTTTGCATATTGCATATACGCATATTTTTTTTATAATTATACCTTCTTTCTCTAAATTATATAAATTAATTTCCTAAATATTCTATAATTATCGTAACTAGTGAATTAACAAAATAAGAATTACTATTAATATTTTTTAAATCTGGTGTTTTTAAATATATACTTTGTTTTGATAAATTAACTAGATTATATTCGATATTTGTATCTAAAACAACAAGTATACCATCTGCGGTTATTTCTCTAGATATTTAATCAGATATAAATGCACTTGCTCCAATATAAATATTATTAGAATCTTTTTGTTTAAAACCTAAAGCCACAAAACCTTGATTAGAATCAAAATTAGTGCCATTTTTTTTAACATATGCATTAGCTTTAAATAACACTTTAAAATGTCCAATTTTCCTAAATTTTATGTTATTCCTGGTTTATATATAATCTAACATAATTATGTTGCTACAACCAAAGATTTATTAAAAAAATTAAGTTTATAAAAATGTCTAGAATAATAAATTATATATGCAAAACTCAACAAATATTGTTAATAAAATAAATATGTACTATAATATTAATGCGGAGAAAAATATGAAAGAAGATAATGTTTATTTAAAGTACAAAGAATTTACTAAGCAATACAAATTATCAAATTATGATACAAAGAAGTTATGGAAGATAATTGAACCTATTGCAACTCATGAAGAATTAGCTAAAAGATGTAGTGATCCTTATTTTCATCATGATATAAAAACGCTCGGTGACCATATTCTTTGTGATGCCATAGTTACATATAAATTAGCAACTAAACTAAAAAGAAAAAATCACGCATTAAAAAGTATAAATATAGAACTGGCGGTAGTAATAGCAATGTTTCATGATTTATATGAATTGCCATGGCAAAATATGGATATAAAGAAAATAATGCGAAATAAACATGGTTTTGTTCATCCAATCGAAGCAATTACTAACGCTATAACATGGTATCCAGAATATTTTGAGAATAAGGATAAAGCCATGGTTATAATTGATGGTGTACTTCATCATATGTTTCCTTTGGCAGTAAGAAGAATAGATAACACCGATATGGAACTTAACAACAAAGAAAAGTATGAAAAGTTACCCAAAAAATATAAAGATATGATTAAATTATCAACAGATATAGGTAAAATTGGCCATTATTCCTTAAGAAAAACATTTTTTGTAGAAGGAAGAATTATGTCAAAAGCAGATAAACTTGTAGCTTTAAAAAAAGATATTGGTTCATTTAATGGATATCTTGCCCTTTTAAGTGGAAAGAATAAAAATATTAAGAAAAAACATAATATAAATGGTGATAATAATGAATATAAACATAAGTAAAGTTAAAATAGTAGTGATGGTACCTAGAAATTATACTGATAATTTAAGAGAATTAATTTGTAAAACTAAAGCTGGAGTCATTGGAAATTATACAGACTGTTCAGTATCAACTAATGTGATTGGAACATTTAAACCAAATGATAAAGCTAATCCCACGATTGGTAAAAAAAGAATATTAGAAAAAGTAAAAGAAACAAAATTAGAAGTTATATGTAATGTCGAAAATGTAAAAGAAGTTTTAGAAATAATCAGAAAAAATCATCCATATGAGACACCGGGAATTGACATTATTCCTTTAATGGATGAAAGTTATTTTAATTAGTATATTTTATCAGGAAGTAGGGTATCCAAATATTTAAGGATATCCTCTTTTTCATATTTGTTTGGAAATTTAATATATTCTAAGCAAACATTTATAACAGCACTTACATAAAATTTAGAGATTATTTCTACAGGTATTTCTGTTTTTAATATTTTATCACTTTTTCTAATATGATTTTCCACATCTCTATAAATTGCATCATTTGCCATATCCATAACAATACTATTATTATTTTTCTTAAGTATTGAAGAGTAAACGTTAATATTGTTACTAATATGATCAAAAAATATTTCAATCATTTGCATATAATATTCTTTAGCATTAGTATAATTTACATTTTCTTCTAATTTTTCCACTAGATCATTTTCTAAGTCACTAATTAATGAATCCAGTAATTCATACTTATCAGAGAAATGGTCATAAAAAGTTGACCTATTAGTTAAAGCTGCATTACATATATCGGAAACTTTAATTTCTTCAAAAGTTCTTTCTTTCATCAAACTAAGTAAACCTTCATAAAGGTTCTTTTTTGTTTTTATAATCCTTAAATCTACCTTTTTTGACATTTTAACCACCTACCTACATTATACAACAAAAACTACTTTTGTAAAGTTAAACAACACAAATAGGCATAAATACAGTACAATAAACAACTTTATGTTGGATATTATACAAAAATATAGTTTTGTTTTTGAAATTTATATTTATTTAGCATAGTATATATAGCGTGGTGAGAAAAAATGAAAAAATTTGCTAAGTTTATAGCAAGCCATAGTGTACTTATATTAGTAATAAGTTTTTTGTTACTAGTACCAGCTATCTATGGATATGTAAATACGAGGATTAACTATGATATTCTAGTTTATCTTCCTGATTCAGTAGATACCATAAAAGGTGAAAACATTCTAACCGATGACTTTGGTTTAGGTGCTTATGCCTTTGTTATGGTAGATAGTTCTAATAATAAAAAGATATTAGATCTAGAAAAAGATATCAAAAAAATTGAAGGAGTAAGTGCCGTTGTTAGTATCGCAGATGCAACTGATACACTTATTCCAATTGATATGTTACCAACTCAAGTAACAGAAAAGTTAAATAAGAATAATGAAACAATTATCATGGTAACATTTGATGGCTCAACTAGTGAAGATACAACAATTGAAGCTGTAAGAAGCCTTCGTGAAGTAGTAGGTGATGCTACAAAAGTTAGTAGTATGACAAGTATGGTAATTGATACCATGGATTTATCAAATAAAGAAATATTTGCTTATGTAACAATCGCAGTTATTCTTTGTTTAGCAGTTTTATTCGTAGCAACAGACTCTTATGTAATTCCATTTTTCCTACTTGGAAATATTGGTATGGCTATTATTTACAACATGGGATCAAACATTTTCTTAGGACAAATATCTTACATAACACAAGCAATAACTGCAGTTTTGCAACTTGGGGTTACAATGGACTTTTCAATATTCTTATATCATAAGTATGAACAAGCAAAACTAGATAATCCTAAAATATCTAAACAAGATGCCATGGCAAATGCAATCGTGGCAACTTTCCAATCAGTATTAGGTTCATCCCTTACAACATTTGCTGGTTTCCTAGCGTTATGTACAATGGATTTAACACTTGGTACAGATATTGGTATAGTTATGGCAAAAGGTGTTTTATGGGGCTTAATTTGTGTTCTTACTTTATTTCCAGCACTTCTTATGGTCGGCGATAAAATAATTGATAAAACAAAACACAAAGTGTTACTTCCACAATTTAAAAAGTTACAAGAATTTTCAACTAAACATTATAAAGGTATAATCGTAGCATTCTTAATTTTATTAATTCCAGCATATTATGGTAATAAAAATTATGATGTATATTACAAACTAGATGAATCTTTACCAAAAGATTTAGCATTTAATGTTGCAAATTCCAATTTAGCAGAAAAATTTAATATTGTTTCTCCAGAAATAATATTACTTGACAAAAACGTTAAGACAAATGATGTCAAAGAACTTGTAAACAGCCTAGAAAATATTGAAGGTATTGACTTAGTTCTTGCTCCATCCACACTTGTGGACCCATCTATTTTTATGTTACTTCCAAGTGACTTAAGCAAAATGCTAGATAATGATAAATATCAACTTATCATTGTAAACTCAACATATGAAATTGCATCTGATGAACTAGCAAGTCAAATTGAGAAAATCGATAGTCTGGTTAAATCATATGATAAATCGAGTATCATTGCTGGTGAAGGGCCTTTAATGAATGACTTAGTTACAATTGCAGATCATGACTTTAGAATGGTTAACTATACATCAATACTAGTTATATTTGTAATAATGGTTTTAGTATTAAAACAAATTAATTTACCAATAGTTTTGATACTTACAATAGAATTTGCTATATTCTGTAATATGTCTGTAGCATTTTACACTAATACAACACTTCCATTTATAGCCTCAATTGTAGTAGGTACTATTCAACTTGGGGCAACAATTGACTATGCAATTTTAATGTCAACCAAATATATGGAAGAAAGACAAAATATTAAAGATAAAAAAGAAGCCATGTTAAAAACATTAAGTTTAACAGTTCCATCAATAATAACTTCAGCATTATGTTTCTTTGCAGCAACGTTCGGAGTTTCTGCTTATACTAAAATAGATATGATAGGTAGTATATGTGAACTTTTATCACGAGGAGCCGTTATATCAATGCTTGTAGTTATATTAATATTACCATCACTATTAATGGTATGTGATAAATTTATTATTAAAAATAAGAAAGAAGGAAAAAATATGAAAAATTTAAAAACAGTTGCCTCTGTTCTAACAATTAGTGCTCTATCATTAATGCCATTTAGTGTTAATGCTTCAAAAACAGAAAGTATTTACACTAACATGGATTATACAGGAACTATAAAAAAGACTACTGTTAGTAATCATCTAGAAAATGATAAAGATGGAGAAATAAAAGATAATTCCATATTAACAAACATTTTAAATGTAAATGGAAGTGAAGACTTTACATTAGATAACAATATTGTTACATGGTATGCAAAAGGAAAAGATATATTTTATACTGGAACAACTAAAAAAGAACAACCTTTAAATATTGTTACAAAGTATTATTTAAATGGAAAAGTTACAAAAGCAACCGATATGATTGGTAAAAGTGGTAATGTTAAAATAGAAATATCTTTACTTAACAACTCTTTACTTCGTACTAATAATACATTTACACCATATGTTGTAGCTCTAGGAACCATGATAGATAGTGATACAAACACTGATATTGAAGTTACAAATGGTAAAGTAACTGATACAGGAACTCGTAATGTTTTACTAGCAATAAGTGCTCCAGGTCTTTATGAATATACTGATATTAATGAATTTAAAAGCCTTAACAAAGTTACAATTACATATAATACAACAGATTTTGAAATAAATGATATTTATATGGTGGCTTCTCCAAAAATTTTATCAGAATTAGATTTAGGAATATTTGATAAATTGGATTCAATTACATCATCAATTTCTACTCTAGGTGAAAAAATGGATGAATTAGAAGCTGGAACAAAAGATTTAGCAAATGGAACAAGTACATTATTTACAAATTCAAGTATTTTTAATGAAAAATTAGCAACTGCATCTGCATCTTTAGAAAAAATAGCAAATGGCACAGTTAAATTGGTAGATGGCGTTGATGAAATGCTTACTACTTTAACAGATGCTAAAACTATGATGGAAGATAAAGATATCGATGGTTCACTTGCAAATTTAAAAGTTTTACAAGCTAAAAATGAAGCAACTATTACTAAACTAACTAATCCTCGAGTTGAAGCTACATATAAAGTTAAAAAAATGAGCCCAACAGAAACTGAAACAGAAATGATTGCAAGAATTAAAAAAAATAATCCAAATCTAACTGTAGCAGAAGAACAAGAATTAAAAAATGTTAAATCAACCTATGAATTAAAATTATTACTTGTTGCTAATAATGATGCTGTAAAAGAAATGATTACAAATCTAGAAGATTTAAATACCTTACTTGATACTTTATCAACAAAATTAGAAGAAGTTAAAGAAATGCAAGAAAAAGTTACATTATTAAATACAAGTTTAAATGAATTAAGCGTTGGTTTGAATAAATTAGCACAAGTATCAAGCCAAATAAATAAAGGTGTAAGTAGCTTAAATACTGGAGCAACAAAAATATCTTTAGGTACAAAAGCTTTAAATGAACAAGGTATTAAAACTATAGTAAATTACTCAAATAGAATAGTTACTTATAGTAATAAATTTGAAAGCATTGTTAACTTATCAAAATCTTATAAAGGATTTGCATCAAACAATGCTGATAATACATTATTTGTATATAAACTAAGTAAATAACAAAAAAGTTCGAGGAATAATCGAACTTTTTTTCTTTATATACTAGGAAAGTTATACTTTTTTTGTAAATAAAAGTCTTGATATATGTCCAAACAAATGCCGTAATTAAATTATCTAGGGAGAGTGGTTTAATGAAAATTTACAAAGCATATAAATTAAGAATTTATCTTACAGATTTACAAAATGTATTGAATGAAAAAACTTTTGGAAGTACTAGATATATTTATAATAATTTTTTAGCAGAAAGAAAAAATAAATATGAAGAAAGTATAATATAGATAAGAACGAAATAAAAAAGTTGAGTGGCGACCATCCGAAGATGGTCTGCATGAGAAACGTAAGGTCTCGGTGAAACGAAAAAAAGTGTTACCGTGAGGTAACACAGATACTTTAATTTCGTTAGAAATTTAAGTTTTGTTCTTTTAAATTTAATAATTGTTGATAACTATCAAATATGGGGCATCCATATTTGGTGTGTTTTTATATATCGTATATTCTAGTTTATTTTTATTTAAATATTCTAGAACTACTTGTGCTTCTGTTTTTCCTTCTGGATGTGGATAAAATACAATTAGAATTAATCCATTACTACTTAACATACTAAAGCTATTTTTTACTGCATTTAAAGTAGTCTTGTGATTCGTAGTAATAGACTTATCTCCACAGGGTAAGTAACCTAAATTAAATAAAATTAGCTTAATATTTTTTTCATATTCTTTCAAAACATCATTTATTTTCTCATGACTAATGTTGAAAAGTTCATAGTTATAAACATTATTTTCTCTTAATAGCTTTTTAGTATTATCTATAGCAACATCTTGTATATCAAATCCAAATACTTTCTTAGAAATATTGGCTAAAAACAAAGTATCATTTCCATTACCCACAGTCATATCCACTACAAAATCGTTTTTAGTTATATTCTCACTACAGATCTTTTTAACCATATTTAATATACTTCTATGAAAACCTTGATAAGTATTCCGTTTTAAAAATTCATCATCAATTTCTTTTTGATAATTTGACCTTATTTCCACATTACTTTTAACATTTTCTAAAATATTACAAAGATTAGTTATATTTATATTATCACCATAAACATTAACAGTTTTAATATTTTTAGGTAAATTAATAATTTTATCTTCAAAATCAGTATCATTATAATTTAAATCAATAATCATAAATAATCACACTCAAAAAATATTATAACATTATTTACTTTTTAAGTTAATAAGATTTTCAATTTCTCTATTTAATTCATTTATTCTTTCTTCATTTCTTCTTATAGTAGCTATATTATTTTTAGTTTCATCTTGTAACATCTTACACCATTTATCATAATCTATTTCATCATTATCATTCTTATACATATAAATAAAAGCTAAAACATTTATAACTATAAGAATAACAATAATAGCAATTTTTAATAACATCTATATCACTTCCTAAATCCTTTTTTAAAAAACAAATTCATTTGCTTTTTTAATAATAACCTTTTTTGTAATTTAATAATCTTTCTATGTTTTTCTAAATTAGTATCATAAAATATATCAAATCCATGATATTTAGTATGATCTTTATCATTACTATCATTAATAACAATAATAAATAAAGTAGAAAATAAAATTATTAATAAGAAAAAAA
>CDYU01014311.1_pt1 | contig 31996 bp, 35 predicted proteins | sample 480701 | NCBI WGS metagenome assembly CDYU01 (sample SAMEA3182105, study PRJEB8094) | gut metagenome | biome: human; feature: gut; material: Stool; isolation source: human stools | place: Canada | collected 2013-02-26 | reverse complement strand
ACAGGTATTGGTATGAGCATTGCTTTAAATAAAATGAAAGGTATTTATTGTGCTAAGGTTTCTAGTGTTAGTGAGGCTATATTAAGTAGAGCACATAATAATGCTAATGTTATTGCAATAAGTGAGGAATTACCTGAAGAGGTAACTAAGGAAATAATAGATAAATTTATTAATACGCCTTTTTCTAATATTGATAGATATATAGTTAGAAATGATAAAATAAAGAGTATAGAAAATGAGTAAGTTAATATTATATATATTTGTGATACCTTTTATTATATGGGCATTAGATAGTGTTAATATTAATGTTATATTCAAATTAGGCAAACATACTAATTATCAAGCTAGGGTATTATATATGGCTGTAATTTTTAGTTTAAGTTATTTGGTTGTTAGTTTTTTATATGATTTTATGAATGTATTTAGTAATATATTTTGACAAATTTTATATATTGAAAGGAATATACTTATATAAAGGAAGTGTAATATGAAAAAAATTATTATATTTACTTTATGTATAATATTTATTCCTTTTTTTATTGTACTTATATATAAATTATATTTTTTAAAGGAAATAGAATTAAATTATATTGAAAGTAGAAATATTAGGGTTAAAAGAAATGCTAGTGGTTTTATTGAAGTTATGCCATTAGAAGAGTATATTGTTGGTGTTTTGGCAGGAGAAATGCCTATATATTTTGATAGTGAGGCTTTAAAAGCACAAGCTGTTGCTTCAAGAAGTTATGCAATGAAAAGAATTGGTTATAATAAAGATAATGATTATGATGTAGTGGACTCAGTGATGAATCAAGTTTATTTAGATAATGATTGTTTAAAAAAAGCTTGGGGAATTAATTATAAGGAAAATATTAATAAGTTAAGAAGTGTTGTTAATGAAACTCTTGATGAAGTAATGTATTATGATAATAATATTATTGACGCAATGTTTTTTTCTACGAGTAATGGTTATACGGAAAGTTCTAATGTTATATTTAATTTGGATTTACCTTATTTAAAAAGTAAGGAAAGTTTATGGGATAAGGATACTTCTTCTGCTTTTAAATCTAGTAAGAAAATGTCTTTGAATGATTTTTATAGTTTGTTGGGATTGGAGTATAATAAAAAATTAAATTATGAAGTATTAGAAAGAAGTGGTACTAATAGAATTATTAAGTTAAAAATAAATGGTGTAGAATTAAATAGCAAGGATGTATATAACAAGTTAGGATTAAAGAGTTATGATTTTTCTTTTGTGCAGGAAAATAATGATGTTATTATTAATACTTGTGGGTATGGTCATGGTGTTGGTATGAGTCAATATGGTGCACTTGGTATGGCTAAGGAAGGATATAAATATTATGATATTTTAAAATATTATTATACTGGTATAACAATTGATAAAATTAAATAAAAAAATGTATAAAAATTTATTTTTTGTTAAAACTTAAAATAGAGGTGGAAAAATGAAAAAAAAATTAAAATCTTTGTTAGTACCAGGTATTTATGTTGTAGCTATTAGTGCCTTTGTATTTAGTTTGTATTTTGTGCAAAAAATATTATCTAATACTTTGCTTAAAGATAAGAATTTGATTGATACTGATTATGTTGATAAGGAAATAATTAAGAATAATGATTATTTACCTGTAGTTAGTGATACTAAGACTATTATTAAACCTTTTACTAGTAGTGAAGTTAAGGTAAGTAAAGAATTTTATGTTTATAATGGTGAAGAAGATAGTCAAAAAAATTCAATAATATATTATGAGAATACTTATATGCAAAATTCAGGAATAGATTATTATTCAGATAATTCTTTTGATGTAATTAGTATTCTTGATGGTACTGTTATTGATGTTAAGAGTGATAATATTGTTGGTAGTATTGTAGAAATTAGACACACAAATAATTTAATCAGTTTATATCAAAGTTTAGGAGAAGTTAATGTTAAAGTTGATGATAAGGTTGTACAAGGACAAATTATTGGTAAGAGTGGTAAGACTAATTTAAATACTAAGGTAGATAATAATTTACATTTTGAATTATACTACAATGGTGAGATTGTTAATCCAAATGATTATTTTGATAAAAATATAAAAGATTTATAGGCGTTAATGCCTTTTTTTAGAATAATATATTACATTTAGTTAATATAATATATTAAGGAGATGTTATGGATAAAAATATTATTTTAAGAGTCATTAATGAAGGTAAATATATAATAGAAACTAAGGATACTGTTAGGGAAATTGCTAAGGTATTTAATGTTAGTAAGAGTACTGTACATAAGGATTTAAAGGAAAGATTATTGGAAATTAATAGTGAAATGTATAATAAAGTGTCAAATATACTAAAATATCATTTGGAAATTAGACATATTCGTGGTGGAAATGCGACAAAATATAAGTTTTTAAGCAAAAAAGTAAAGATTTAACTATAAAAAAAATACAAATTATGGTAAAATATTCATTAAGGGATGGTGATATTATGTTTAATAAAGACATTGGAATAGACTTAGGGACTGCGAATGTACTTATTTACATAAAGGGACAAGGTATTGTATTAAATGAACCAAGTGTTGTTGCAATTGATTCTGAAACTAAGAAACCTCTTGCTGTTGGTATTGAAGCACATGAGATGTTAGGTAGAACTCCAGGAAAGGTTAAAGCTATTAAACCAATGAAAGATGGCGTTATAGCTGATTTTGATACTACAGAGGTTATGCTTAATTATTTTATAAAAAAAGTTAATGGTAGAAGTTTTTTATCTCGTCCTAGAATACTTATTTGTTGTCCATCAAATATCACTCAGGTTGAAAAGAATGCAATAAAAGAAGCTGCTGAAAGAACTGGTGCAAAAAAAGTTTATTTGGAAGAAGAACCTAAGGTTGCCTCAATTGGTGCTGGTATGGATATATCAAAACCTAGTGGTAATATGGTTATTGATATTGGTGGAGGTACTACAGATATTGCTATATTATCTTTGGGAGGTATAGTTAATAGTACTTCGATTAGAATTGCTGGGAATGCTTTTGATAGTGATATTGTTAAGTATATTAAAGATAAATATAAACTTTTAGTTGGAGAAAGAACCGCAGAAGAAATTAAAATGACTATTGGTACTGTTTTTCCTGGTTCTAGAAATGAAAAAATGGATGTTAGAGGTAGAGATTTAGTTACTGGGTTACCTCATTCAATTACTCTTACATCTTCAGAAGTAGAAGAAGCTTTAAGAGAAAGTGTTTACTTGATTATTCATGCTGTTAAGGGTATATTAGAACAAACTCCACCGGAATTATCTTCAGATATAATTGATAAAGGAATTGTATTAACTGGTGGTGGGGCATTAGTAGATGGATTTAGTGAATTATTATCACAAGAATTAAAAGTTCCTGTATTTATTGCAGAAAGTCCACTTACATGTGTTGCTGAGGGAACTGGTATTTTACTTGATAATTTACATATGTTAGATAGATAAATGTCTAGGTAATCTAGATATTTTTTTCTTGTAAAAAAAGTTATGTAATGATATAATTAGTACATAGGAGGTCTCTATTGTGGATAAAGAATATAAATTAGGAAGTATTGTTGTTATGAAAAAAGATCATCCATGTGGTACTAATAAATGGGAAATAGTTAGATTAGGGGCAGATATAAAAATAAAATGTTTGAATTGTGGTAGATGTATTATGCTACCTAGAATAGAATTTAATAGAAAGTTAAAGAAAGTTGAGGAGTTATGAAAAAGATAAAGAAAGAATTTAGATTACATCCTGCTTTACTATTTTTTTGTTTAACTATTCTTATTATGATAGTTAGTAGTATTGGTGGTATATTACATTTAGAAACTAGTTATTATACTGTTAATAGTGTTACTGGTAATTTAGAGAGTAAAATTGTTGTAATTAATAATTTATTTAATAGGTCTGGAATACAATATTTAATAAGTAATATGATATCTAATTTTACTAGTTTTGCTCCACTTGGTAATTTAATTGTTGGATTACTTGGAGTAGGAGTTGCTTATAAATCTGGATACTTAAATTCATTATTTGGGTTATTATCTAAAAAGATTTCTAAGAAAACATTTACTTTTATTGTTGTATTACTTGGAATATTATCTAGTATGTTTTTTGAGGTAGGATATGTTATTTTAATTCCTGTTGCAGCAATATTATTTATGAATTTAGGTAGACATCCATCAACTGGTGTATGTGCTGCTTTTGCGGGTATTACTTTTGGTTATGGTGCAAATATTGTTGTTAATGGTCTTGATAGTATGTTATCTTCTTATACTGGGCTTGCTGCTTCGATACTTGATAAAACATATAAAGTTAATTTAAGTGGTAATTTAATATTTATGGTTATTAGTACTATTTGTATTGCTTATTTAGGAATGATTGTTACTGAAAAATATATTGTTCCTAAGTTAGGTAGATATGTATTTGATGAAAGTGAATATTTTGATGCAATGATAGTTACTAAGAAAGAAAAGAAAGGTGTATTTATTGCATTATTATCTTCATTATTATTTGTACTTATTTTGATTTATTCAATTATACCTGGTTTACCTTTTTCAGGATTATTTCTATATTTAAAAGATAGTTTATATGTAGATCAATTGTTTGGAGATAATTCATATTTTAGTCAAGGTGTTGTATTTCTATTTAGTTTATTATTAATTATATCTGGTCTTGTTTATGGACTTAGAGTTAAAACATTTAAAAATAACAAAGATTTAGTAGATGCGATGAGTTATTATTTAAAAGATGTTGCTTCAATATTAGTATTAATATTCTTTGCTTCACAATTTTGTGCTATATTTAAACAAACAAATATAGGAGTATTTATTGTATCTTCATTGACTGAACTATTAAACTCAATTGAGGTATCTGGTATATTACTTATTATATTATTCTTTGTTATTACAATGATAAGTACGATGTTTATTCCGGCTTCTTCGACTAAATGGGCTATTTTATCTCCGGTTGTGGTACCTATGTTTATGCAAAGTTCACTTACTCCAGAGTTTGCTCAAGCAGTATTTAGAGCTGCAGATAGTGCAGTTAAGGGTATTTCACCATTATTTACATATTTTGTTATATTTTTAGGATTTTTACAAATATACAATAAAAAGAAAGATAATGCAGTTACTTTGACTGATGCAGTTAGTTTGATGATGCCTTATGCTATTTTCTATTCTATTTTATGGTTTGTTATAATATTAGCATTTTATATTATTGGTATTCCTATTGGAATAGGTACTGGTGTAATGTTACCAACTACTTAAAATTAAGGGAGGTTATGTATGAAAAAAATTAATAAGTTATCAGGAAACTTAATAATAAATCCTGAGGAAAATGTTGCTTTTGAGTGTAGTGTATTTGAAAATGCTATAATTGATGCAAATTATGGAAATGTTAAATTTATGAATTGTACTTTTTTAAATGATATTTGTATTAAAAATGCTAAAAATGTTACTATATATATGTCTACAATATTATTTGATTCAAGTAACAAAAGAGTTAGTGCAAAAATATTTGGTGATAATATAGATATGGAATATGTTTATATTAATGATATAAAGGGTAACTCAGTAGTTAAATGTGTATCTGATAATATTGAAACTAGAAATTTAGTGTTTGATTCGGTAAATGAGAAAGAGTCATATTTAGATATTATTGCCAATACTTATAAAGTTGATTCTTCTTTGATAAATGTTAGAAAGAATTTTTCTATGAAAGATAATATGGAAGAAATTAATTCAAAAGTAAAGAGAGTAACTAAAAATAAAAAGATATAGAAATGTATCTTTTTTCTTTGATTAAATATGTATTAAGTGATATAATAAGTTACATGAAAGAAGTGATTTTATGAGTTTGAAAGCAGGTATTGTAGGATTGCCTAATGTTGGTAAATCTACTTTATTTAATGCAATTACAAAACAAAGTATTTTAGCTGCAAATTATCCTTTTGCTACAATTGAACCTAATGTTGGAATTGTTAATGTTCCTGATGAGAGGATTGAGAAGTTAAATCAAATGTATAATCCAATGAGATTAATTCCTACTTCTTATGAATTTAATGATATAGCAGGATTAGTTAAAGGTGCAAGTAATGGTGAAGGACTAGGTAATAAGTTTTTATCTCATATAAGGGAAGTAGATGCAATTGTGGAAGTTGTTAGATGTTTTGATGATTCTAATATTATTCATGTTGACTCTACAATTGATCCAATTAGAGATATTGATGTTATTAATATTGAACTTATTATGTCTGATTTAGAGATTATTGATAATAGGATTAATAAGATAGCTAAGAAAGCAATGACTACTAAGGATAAGAAAGATTTAGCAGAAATAGAATTATTAAATAGAATTAAAACTTCTTTGGAAAGTGGTATAGCAGTTAGAAAAATGGAACTTGATGAAGAAGAGATAATTTTAATTAGTTCATTTAATTTAATTACTTTAAAACCTATTATTTATGTATGTAATGTTAATGAGAATGATGTTTCTACTGGTAATGAATACACTAAAAAAGTAGAAGAATTTGCTAAGAATGAAGGCAGTGAAGTAGTTATTATATGTGCTAAAATAGAAAGTGAATTAGTAGAACTTCCTGAAGAAGAACAATTAGAATATTTAAATGAAATAGGTATCAGTGAGAGTGGATTGTCTAAGTTAATTAAGAAAACTTATTCTTTACTTGGACTTGCTACTTATTTTACGGTAGGTAGTGATGAAGTTAAAGCTTGGACATTTAAGAAAGGTATGAAAGCTCCAGCATGTGCAGGATTAATTCATAGTGATTTTGAAAGAGGATTTATTCGTGCAGAAGTTATTTCGTATAATGATTTAATTGAATGTGGTAGTGAAAATGCTGTTAAGGAAAAAGGAAAAATGAGACTTGAAGGAAAAGAATATGTTATGCAAGATGGAGACATTTGTCATTTTAGATTTAATGTATAGTACTTTATAGTACTTTTTCTTTTATGAAAATTGTATTTTAGAATATTTTCTTTATAATTAGATTATTTTGTTGTATAATTAAATAGAGGTGAAATTATGGATAGAAGTAATATTGACAAAAAGTATTTATGGGACTTAGAGGTTATATATGATAATACTGAAAGCTTTATGAAAGATTTTAATGAAGTAAAAGACAAAGTAAATGAAATTAAAAAATATGAAAACTCTATGTTAAATAGTGCAAAAAAATTTTACGAGACAATTAATTATTATTATATGGTAACTAGAAGATTAGAAAAATTATATAGTTATGCTAATTTACTATTTGATAGTGATACTTCGATTAATGAGAATCAAAGTTTAAGAGGAAAGGTTAGTAATTTATATGCAGAGTTATCTAATAAGGCATATTTTATTACTCCCAATATTTTAAAATTAAGTTGGGAAGAAATAGAGAAATTTATTAAAGAAGAACCTAAATTAAAAGAATATGAAAAGATGTTAAGGAATGAATTTAGATTTAAGAAACATACTTTAAATGATAGCGAAGAAAAATTATTATCAAGTTTACATAAAATGATAGGTAATAATTATGATACTTATGAATTATTTAAAGATTGTGATTTGACATTTGGAGATATTACTGATGAAGAAGGAAATACTGTAAAGTTAGATAATAGTAATTATTCTTTATATATTGAAAGTAGAGATAGAAGAGTCAGAAAGGAAACTTTTGAGGTTTTATATAAAACATATAGTGAATTTAAAAATACTTTCGCTTCTTTAATTAGTAATAATATTAATGAAGAGGTAAGTATAAGTAAAGTTAGAAAATATAATAGTGCAATTGAAGCATCTTTATTTCAAGATGAGATACCTTTAAGTGTTTATGATAATTTAATTAATAGTGTTAATGATGGACTTGATGTTTTATATAAATATTATGATATTAAAAGAAAAGTCCTTGAAGTAGATGAACTTCATTTATATGATGTATATGTTTCTATGACAAAGGAATATAATAAAAAATACAATTTTGATGAAGCAGTTGATATTGTTAGAAAAGCATTAAGTGTATTAGGTGAAGAATATATTAATATATATAATAATGGTATTAAAGATAGATGGATAGATGTATATCCTACTAGAAATAAGAGAACTGGTGGATATTCTTCGGGATGTTATGATACTTATCCATATGTTTTATTAAATTATCAAGATAAATATAATGATATGTCTACTCTTGCTCATGAAATGGGACACTCTATTCATAGTTACTATGCTAGACATAATAATAGTTATGTTTATGGAGATTATTCTATTTTTGTAGCAGAAGTGGCTTCAACAGTTAATGAATTATTGTTAGCTAAATATATGATTAAGAATAGTTCTAGTAAGGAAGAAAAATTATATGTTATTAATAAACTATTAGAATTATTTAGGGCTACTATATATAGACAAACTATGTTTGCAGAATTTGAAAAAGAGATATATTCATTAGTAGAAAATGATGAAATATTAACTGCAGATTTATTGGATAAAAAATATTATGAATTAAATGAAAAATATTTTGGTAATAATGTAGTAATTGATAAAGAGATTATGTATGAATGGGAAAGAATACCACACTTTTATTATAATTTTTATGTATACAAATACGCGACTGGATTATCTTGTGCTTGTATGATAGTTAATAATATTTTATCTAGTAAGAAGGATGCAGTAAGTAATTATATTAATTTCTTAAAATGTGGAAGAACTAAGAATCCTATAGATTCGCTAAAAGTTGCAGGTGTTGATATTACTAAGAAAGAAGTTATTAATTCTGCGATTGATATGTTTAATGAGTTAATTGATGAATTTTCTTTATTATATTTTGAATAAACTATTTACTTTAAATTAAATATTTGCTATAATACTTCGTGAACGAAAGTTCCTTGCTCAAATATTTGAGCCGATTAGACCATAAGGAGGTGTAGAAATGAGAAAATATGAAATTATGTTCATAGTAAAATCTGATACTACTGAGGAAGAAAGAAAAGAAATAGTATCAAATTTAGAAAATGCTTTTACTAAGAATAAGGCTACTATTACTTTATCTAAGGAATTAGGACAAAGAGAATTAGCTTATGAAATTAAAAAGTGTAAATCTGGTTTTTACTATTTATATAACATTGAATCTAATGATGATGCAGCAGTTAAAGAATTTAAGAGACTTGCTAAAATTGAAGAAAATGTTATTAGAGATTTAGTTATTAATTTAGATAAATAATCGGAGGAAATATGAATAGAGTAGATTTAGTAGGAAGACTTACAAGAGATCCTGAACTTAGACACACTAGTTCAGGTAGAGCTGTATGTCAATTAAATTTAGCGATTAATAGAACATTTACTAATCAAAATGGTGAAAGAGAAGCAGACTTTATTAATGTTGTTGTTTGGGATAAACAAGCGGAAAATGTTTGCAAATATGTAACTAAGGGTAGATTGGTATCTGTTGAAGGTAGACTTCAATCTAGAAGTTATGATGATAAGGATGGAAAGAAAGTTTATGTAACTGAAGTTGTTGCTTTAAGTGTACAATTTTTAAGTTCTGGAAGTAATAATGGTTCAACAAGTAGTTCATATAGTGAACCAAATCCATTTGATAATATTCCAGAGCCTAGTGTACCAACTCAACAACCTGTTCAAAGTGTATCTGTTGAAAAAGATCCATTTGAAAGTTTTGGAGAAAGTGTTACTATAAGCGATAATGATTTACCATTCTAATAAAGGAGGATAATTATGGCAGATTTTCGTAAACCAAAAAGAAAAAAAATATGTCATATGTGTGCTGGAAAATCAGTAGATTATAAAGATGTTGCAATTATAAGTAAATATATAAATGATAATGGTAAAATTTTACCAAGAAGATTTACTGGTACTTGTGCAAAACATCAAAGACATGTTGCAGAACAAGTTAAGTTAGCAAGATATATGGCTTTTATACCATTTGTTAAATAGTTTTTTTAGAATACTTTGGTATTCTTTTTTTTATTTATTTTTACCAAACAAATGTACATAATATATTGACTTTTATTATTTGATATTGTATAATTTTGTATGATAGAGGTGAATAAATAAGTGGATTATATTATTATTGGGTTATTAGTTATTATTCTTATTTTAGTTATTATATCTATTGTTAAGGGTGTTAATGAATCTAATATTACAGAAAGACTTGGTAAGTTGGAAAATACTACAGTTAAGGAATTATCTGATTTTAGATATGATTTAAGTAGAAATATGAATGATGATTTTGAAAGATTAAATATTAAGATGGAAAATAAACTTAATATGATTAATGATAGAGTTAATGAGAGATTAGATGAGAGTTTTAATAAGACAAATAAAACTTTTACTTCGGTACTTGAAAGACTTACTAAAATTGATGAAGCGCAAAAGAAAATAGACAATTTATCAACTGATATTGTCTCTTTACAAAGTATTCTTACTGATAAAAAGAGTAGGGGTATATTTGGAGAAATTAATTTAAAACATATACTTGTTAGTATCTTTGGAGAAAAGAATGATAATGTTTATAGATTACAATATACTTTTGGTAATAATACTATTGCAGATGCTGTTATATTTGCACCAGAACCTTTGGGTACTGTGGCAATAGATTCAAAGTTTCCTTTGGAAAATTATCAGATAATGGTTGATAGAAATAAAAGTCAAGTTGAAAGAACTACTGCTGAAAAGCAATTTAAAATTGATGTAAAGAAACATATTGATGCAATTAGTGATAAATATATTATTCCTGGGGTTACTTCAAATCAAGCAATTATGTTTTTACCTGCAGAAGCAATATTTTCTGAGATTAATGCATATCATAGTGATTTAGTGGAGTATGCATATAAACGTCATGTATGGATTACTTCTACTACAACATTAATTTCTACTTTTACTGTTATTCAAGTATTACTTAAAAATATTGAAAGAGATAAATATACTTCAATAATTCATGATGAACTAAATAAACTTGGTATTGAATTTTCTAGATATAAGGAAAGATGGGATAAGTTATCTAGGAGTATTGAAACTGTTAATAAGGATGTAGAGAGTATTCATGTTACTACTGATAAGATAAGTAAGAGATTTGAATCTATTAGTAGTGTTGATATTAAAAATGATAATTATTTAGAATAGTTTGAATAGAATTAAATAGGTGGTATTATGCTACGTATTTTTTTCTTTTTATTTGGTTTTGGACTTATGGTTTTAGGTTTTACTTATATAATTTTATATTTAAATTTGCTTAGTACAACGTATAATTTTTTAGAATATGTTAAATTTATAAGTAGTAGATTTGAATGTTATTTGATTGTTATTGGTTTAATAATATTAATTTTATCATTATTAATTAAAGGAGAAGATAAATATGAATTACATATATGATGTTGTTCTTAATTTTAATAAGTGTTATTATGATTTTTATGAGTGGAAGAAAAAGGATAAGTTACTTAATGTTAAAAAAATTCCTTTATTTAGAATTAATAGTGGTTTAATGAACTATTTTAAGTATAATATAATAAAGGTTGATATGAGTTTTATTAATAAGATATATAATCTTACTACTTTTTATAGTAAATATGATAATAAATATATGTGTTTATTATCTGATAGTAATGAAACTATTGGAGTTATGTTTGATAAGGATGGCAATTTAATTAAACGAAGTAGTATGGTTTTTGATGAACAAGATGAATGTAATGATGAAGTGTATAATGAAGAAGAAATTAATATTAATTTACTTATAAATAAGAATAATGAATATAAATTTATATCTAGATGTGATATGGAAAAAAGAGATTATTTAAGTAAATATATTAATAATTTAGATATTAAGGATAATAGTAATATTTTAAAATATATATATTATGATTATTTTGAACAGGAATTAAATGATGTTAATGAAATAAAAAGAGTATTAATTAATGAAGTTAATATTAATAATGATAATAATAAATTATATAATTTAGTTAAGTTTTTAAATAAGATAAAAAATTAAAAAAGCCTTTGTTGGCTTTTTATTTGTATTTTTTAATATATGCATTATATTTATCTTCGAAAACAGTATCGCTGAATTTTAATCCGTTTTCTTCGCGCATATGAATTAATGATTTATAGTATAGATTTTTATCTGCTGATTTTTTCTCATCTGAAATTTTTTCAATAACTTCATCTTTGATATCTTCAAGAGCAGCTTTTTCTTTTTGGTCTATACGATGAATTACGTGGTATCCATATGTTGTTTTAACTGGTTCAGTTGTATATTTACCATTTTCAAGTTTTTTTAGTGCATCCATATAACTATCTTGAATATTTGAATTAAATCCTTGATAGTTTAGATTTTCATATGTTATTTTATCTTTGTATTCTTCTTTAACTTCATCGAAAGATTTTCCTTCGTTTAGTTTAGAAATTATTTCTTCTGCTAATGCTTTGGCATCTTTGTCAGTTAAATCATCAGATATTTTTGCTAGCATATGTTCTGAACTAATATCACCATAAACAGAATTTTCATAGTAGTTATTTATGTCTTTATCAGTTATTAAACTTTTTACATATTCATCAAAGTATTTACTACGACGATTATTTAAAGTTAAAACTTTTATGAATTCTTCATGAGATGATAGTCCAAATTGTGCAAGTATTTGTTCTTTTGAATAACCATATTGTGCATATTGATTATAATAAGCATTTGCAGTATCTTCAACTTCTTTTTCCATTTCAGAAGTTAATTCATATTTTTTAGATAAAATTGAATCATCTACTAGGTCAATGAATGTATTAATAGAGTTTACACTTTTTAATTCTTCATACATCATATCTGCAGTTATAACTTTATCATTTATTTCTGCGATTGGTTGTGTTCCATCTTCAAGTGTTGCAATTCTATCTGGCCATATTATTGTTGCTACTATTGCAGCTACTAATACTCCTCCAATAAATCCATAAATACTTTTTCTGTTTGTGTCGATAAAACTAATAAACTTTTCACCTTTAGTTTTTTCTTTGCTTTTTTTCATGTGTATCTCCTTTCTAAGTCTATACATATCATAACAAAAAATAATAAAAAATACAATATTATTTAATAAATATGGGATAAAAAGCGTAAATTATTTATTTTTAATATTTAATTTTTGTCTAAATATTCACATATTTTGTTTTTTTGTATAAAATAATGTGAAAGATAAAAAAAGGAGGTAAGTGTTATGGGTAATTGTGGATCTTCTGCTGCTATTGTTTTAGTTCTATTTATTTTATTAATAATTATACTTGGTGCTTGGATATAAAATTAAGGAGGTGTTAATATGTCTACAGTAAATACATGTGGATGTGGAAGTAATAGAAATGGTTTCTTAATTGTTATTGTACTATATATATTACTTGCTATTATACTTGGCTCAGCATTATTCTATTAGTTATATCTAAACTATCTTCGGATAGTTTTTTCTTTGTTTTATAAGGAAAAATGTAGAAATTTGCAAAAAAATGAAAAAAAATTTTAAAAAAGTATTGCATTTTATTTTTTTTGTGCTATAATATATTTAGTTGATAGATAAAGAGAATACTAAATTAATAATTAGTAGGTTATATTTATTTGAGAATAAAATCTTTAATTAAGTTTATTGAAAAATAAAACAAATAAATTCTATTGGTTATTGTATCCCTTTAAGGTCTTGGTTGTTTACTAAGATTTGTGGGGTAGCTGTTCTTAGCATAAAATATTTATAATTATCATTTTGGGTAATATGAATATTAAGAATGCCTATAATAAAGGTCTTATCTGCTATCAGCTGTATACGTATAACCGAGAGAGTGACTCGTGATTGGATAAGGAATTACTGATTTGACAATGATTTGTAATTTATTCAAAAAACTAGGAAGAGCATTAAAATTGTCGTTAATGTTTCTTTTTTTATGTAAAAATAAATAACTCATTTACTGAGTTATTTTCTTATATACTTCTTCAATATTTAGATTTGGTTTATTATTATATTTTGGTATTACATGTAAATGAAAATGTTTTACTTCTTGTGCAATACCATTGTTTTGTACTAATGTTATTCCATCACAATTTAATTTTTCTGTAAGTAAGTTTGTTATATTTTTACTTATGTTAAATATATGCATATAAGTTTCTTTATCTATATCATATAAATCTTGTATATGTTTTTTAGGAATAATTAAACTATGTCCTGGGTTTGTAGGATTAACATCTAGTATTACTTTTACTATTTCATCTTCATATATTGTATATGATGGTATTTCTTTATTAATTATTTTACAAAATATATCCATATTATCATCTCCACATAAAGTATATCAAAAAAATTATTTTGTGTAAATATGTGAATTATGTTAAATTATGTTATTTACATATAACTACTAGTTTTTTATTTTGATTTATGCTATACTTTAATTAGAAAGGATGATGTTATATGAAATATAATATTCGTGGCGACAAGATGGTTGTTACAGATGCAATTAAGAATTACACAATGGAAAAATTAGATAGGTTAAACAAGTACTTTAATGATGAAGATATTACTGCTAATGTTTTAACTAAGATAAGAGGTAATAAACAAATTGTTGAAGTTACTATACCTATTGATAAGTTTATTTTAAGAAGTGAGGAATCTAATGATGATTTATATGCTGCTATTGATTTAGTAAGTGATAAATTAGAAAGACAAATTAGAAAAAATAAAACAAAATTAAAGAAACAAAATAAAGTTAATAATAAATATGAATATTTAAATTTTGATTATGAAGTAAAAGATAATGAAGAAGAGAATAATAAAATAGTTAAAAGAAAGAAGTTTGATACTAAACCGATGGATGAGGAAGAAGCTATATTAGAAATGGAACTTCTTGGACATAATTTCTTCGTATATAAAGATATGCATAGTGATAATGTTAATGTTTTATATAAAAGAAATGATGGAAATTATGGTATAATTGAAACTAAATAGTTATAAAGTCTATACTTTATGTGTAGACTTTTTTAGTTATTTATTGTAAAATATATATTGGAGATGAGAATATGCTTAAAATATTTAAAAAAATGTTTGATAATGAATATAAGGAATTAGAAAGATTTAAAAAAATAGCAGATGAAATTAATGCTCTTGATGGAGAATATAGTAAACTTACTGATAGTGAACTTGCTGCTAAGACTAATGAATTTAAAAAGAGATTAGAGTCTGGTGCAACTTTGGAAGATATATTAATTGAAGCTTTTGCTACTGCTAGAGAAGCTGCTTATAGATGTGTACAAATGAAACCGTTTTATGTGCAAATTTTGGGTGGTTTAGCAATACATTATGGTAATATTGCTGAAATGAAAACTGGTGAAGGTAAAACTTTAACTTGCGTTCTTCCTGCTTATTTGAATGCTTTAACTGGTAAAGGCGTACATATTGTTACAGTAAATGAATTCTTATCTACTAGGGACTCTGAATGGATGGGAAGCATATTTAGATTTTTAGGTTTAACTGTGGGTCTTAATTTAAGAGAAAAAAGTCCTAAAGAAAAACAAGAAGCATATAATTGTGATATTTTATATACTACAAATAATGAACTTGGATTTGATTATTTAAGAGATAATATGGTTGTTAAGAAAGAAAATAGAGTTCAAAGAGAATTAAATTATTGTATTGTCGATGAAGTCGATTCTATTTTGATTGATGAAGCAAGAACACCATTAATTATTTCTGGTGGAGTAATGCAATCTGCTAATTTATATGTTCAAGCAGATAATTTTGTTAAGACTTTAAAAGAAAATGAAGATTATGTTAAAGATGAAAAGACTAGAAGTATTAATTTAACTGATGAAGGTAGTAGTAAATGTGAAAAGAAATTTGGATTAGATAATTTATATGATATTGCAAATACTGCTTTGGTTCATTATGTTAACCAGGCTTTAAAGGCTAATTACTTTATGAAAAAAGATGTTGACTATGTAGTTCAAGATGGTGAAGTAATAATAGTAGATCAATTTACTGGTAGACTTATGAAAGGTCGTGCTTTTTCAGAAGGGTTACATCAAGCTATTGAGGCTAAGGAAGGGGTTAAGATTCAACAAGAAACTAAGACTTTAGCTACTATTACATTCCAAAACTATTTTAGAATGTATAAGAAATTAGCAGGTATGACTGGTACTGCAAAGACTGAGGAAGAAGAATTTAGAAATATATATAATATGTATGTTATTTCTATTCCTACGAATAAACCTGTTATAAGAATTGATGAAACTGATTTATTATATCCTGGTAAACAAGGTAAGTATAATGCGATTGTTAGGGTAATTGAAGAAAAACATAAATTAGGTCAACCTGTATTAGTAGGTACAATTGCTATTGAAACAAGTGAACTTATAAGTAATATGCTTACAAAGAAGAAAATTAAGCATGAAGTATTAAACGCTAAGAATCATGCTAGAGAAGCTGAAATTATTGCACATGCTGGCGAAAAAGGTGCAGTTACTATTGCTACTAATATGGCTGGTCGTGGAACTGACATTAAATTAGGTGAAGGTGTTAAGGAACTAGGAGGACTTTGTGTAATTGGTACTGAAAGACATGAGTCTAGAAGAATAGATAACCAATTAAGGGGTCGTTCTGGTAGACAAGGCGATCCTGGTTATACTCAATTCTTTGTATCTTTTGAAGATGATTTATTAGTTAGATTTGGGTCTGATAGATATCGTGGTACATTAGAAAATTTAGGATTTACTGGTGATCAAGCAATTAGAAATAAGATGTTTGCTAAATCTGTTGAGACTGCTCAAAAGAGAGTTGAAGGTAATAACTTTGATATAAGAAAACAATTATTAAATTATGATGATGTAATGAATACTCAAAGAGAAATAATTTATGCTAAAAGAAATGAAATATTAGATAGTGAATCTATTCATGAAATGATACTTAGTATGTTTAAAGAATACATTACTGGTATGGTTAATGGTCATATGATTGAAACTGCTAAGTTAAGTGAAAATGATTATAAAGAAATAGTAGAGGCTTCAAACGAAAATTTACTTAAGAATTATAGAATTAATTTATCTGAAATTAATGGTAAAAAATCTGATGAAGTTATTGAAATAATATATAGTAATGTATTAAAAGATTATGAAGAAAAATTAAAAGATGTTCCTTATGAAGTAGTAGATGAATTCGAGAAAACTATTGCTTTAAAAGTAATTGATAGTCATTGGATGGAACATATTAGTACAATGAGTCATTTAAGAGAAGGTATTGGTTTAAGAGGATATGCTAATGAGAATCCTTTACAAGCTTATACTATGGAAGGTTTTCAATTATTTGATGATATGATGATGGCTATTAATAAAGAAGTTAGTATGTACTTGTTAAAATCTGAAATAAGACAAAACTTAGAAAGAAAAGAAGTTGTTAAACATGTAATTACTAATGATAGTAAAGATACTGTTAAGGTTCAAAAGAAGAGCAGTAAGGTTGGTAGAAATGATCCATGCCCTTGTGGAAGTGGTAAGAAGTACAAACAGTGCTGTGGCAAATAGCCAATAAAATAAGGGATTGTGAGATTTAATAGGACTAAAAAAAGGTTGAAAAAACCTCAAATGTTTGTAATTTGTTTGTAAAAATTACATAATGTTTGTAGAATAGTCCTCAAATTTTTATAGAATTAGAAAAAAATTAATACAAAAAATGGAAAGGTATATCAATATTAGTTTGTTATTGTATCTATTAATGGTAAAAGAAAATGATTTTACTGGTAAAACAGTTATACCATTTTTTACATCAGCATCAAACACTCTTGGAAATAGTTGTGAAATTTTAGAAAATATTGTAGAAGGTGGTAAGTGACAAGATGGAAAAGATTTTCATCTAGCGTAACAACTGATAAGTTTAAAAATAGGACAGATAGTTTAAAGTAATTAATAATAAAAGATAGGAGGAAATGATATGAATGTAGTTGGAACAATGTTTTTTAAAAATGGTAGTTTATTAATTGATAAGCCTAAAAAAAGGCCAACATATCAAATGATAGGAGGAAAAGTTGAGCCTGGAGAAACACCATTGCAGGCCGCTATAAGAGAATGTCATGAAGAATTGGGTAATGATGCTTTATTTGATGAAAATGCCTTGGAATTAGTAATGGAATTCGATGAGATAGCCACTAGTGATGGGGTTACACCAATTCACTTTTATGTTTTTCAATATAACGGTATCCTTAATGGCGAGTTAACAACATCCGTTGAAATAGAAAAATTCTTATGGTATCAATCAAAAAATGGGGATGAAATTTTATCAAATACTTTAAAACATAAAGTTGTACCATATTGTTTAGAAAAAAAGTTAATTAAGTAAAAAATAATAAAGGTTGGTTGAAAGAGTAAATGCAAACAATGTTTGTAATTTGTTTGTAAATCACAAAAAAAGATAATACTAATAGTACCAATAATACCATAAATAAAAACTGTTATTAGTCTAGTAAATAAAGTAATAACAATAGTTATGATAATATAATAAATACTATAAATACTAGAAAATATAGTTCTTGTGAAAGTGGTAAGAAGTACAAACAGTGCTGTGGCAAATAGCCCATAAAATAAGGGTTTGCGAGATTTGAAAGGACTAAAAAAGGTTGAAAAAACCTCAAATGTTTGTAAATTGTTTGTAAAAATTACAAAATGTTTGTTAAATAGTCCTCAAACCCTTATAAAATAAGGAAAAAAATTTACAAACATTTTTACAAACAAAATAAATACTAGCAATTTTCTGGTATTTTTTCATTTGCTAAGCAATTAGTGGAGGAAAAAATTATGGGAAATGTTTATGTTCAAAAAAGGGGAAAGGTATATCAATATCAATTTGGAATTGCTTCAATCGATGGGAAAAGAAAATATAAAAACAAGTCAGGATTTAGAACTAAGTCAGAAGCTATTGAGGCAGGAGTAAAGGCATACAATGAATATATAAATGTGGGACACTGTATAGAACCAAGCAAAATGTCTTATAATGATTATTTAGATTATTGGATGAAAGAGCATTGTAAAATAAACTTAAAGTATCACATCATAGAAGAATACAAAAATATAATAAAAAATCATATTGTTAATGATATTATAAGAATGTACAAAAAATGTAATATAAAAATGCACAATTTTGTACATTCTTTTGTTATACTTTTATGGACTTAGGAGGTATAACACGAAGAAAATAAATAAATTAAAACAGGAGTTATTAATAATGAAAACAAATAATATTAAACCAAATTATTCTGAACTAGCAAGATTGCATAGTTGTGATAGAAGGACCGTAAAAAAATATAATAATGGATGTGAAAGCAAACCACCTACTCGTGATAAAGAATCTAAATTAGATAAATATAAAGAAGAAATAAAATCAAAATTAGAAGAAATAAAAGAAAATATAGATCAATATATTGATTTAATAAATAATAAAAAGAAAGATGTTGTAGATGTATTTTATGAATTAACAAATTTAGAAATAGAATTAAGAAATAAAAAAGCAATTTATGGATGTATAAGAACAGCTGGTTTTCCATTTTTAAAAACCTTTGATGACTTTGATTTTTCATTTCAACCATCGATTAATAAAGAACAAATAATTGATTTTAAAAATTTGAGATTTATAGAAAATAAAGAAAATATAATTTTTGTTGGAAGTCTAGGAGTTGGCAAAACTCATTTGGCAACAGCGATAGGAATAACAGCAGCTCAAAATAGGAATTCAACATATTTTATAAATTGTAATGATTTAATTGCTAATTTAAAGAAAGCAAATTCTAAATAGATTTATTAATCGAATTAATCACTATGCGAAATATAAAGTATTAGTAATTGATGAAGTCGGTTTCTTACCGGTTGATCCTGAGGGAGCGAATATTTTATTTTAATTAATAAATAAAAGATATGAAGAACATTAGACAATTATAACAACTAATACCCCTTTTTGGTAAGTGGCACGAAATATTTAATGATGTAACATTAGCAAATGCCATATTGGATAGATCATTACATCATCTTCATATTATTAATATAAATGGAAATTCATATTGTTTAAAAGAGATTGACAGATTTTGCAAAGAAAATTTAAAAGTAGAACTTAATGCAAAAACTCAAATAGGTAAAGTAAAAAATGGTATAGACTTTTTAGGTTTTAGATTAATACTAACCGAAACAGGAAAAGTTGTAAAAAAGTTAAGAGGTTCTTCTAAAATAAGGTTTAAAAGGTATCTAAAAATCTAAAAAAATTAGAAAAAAAAGGAGTAATAGACACAGAATATGTAAATATAAGAAGAAATAGTTTTGCCTCCCGTATAAAGAGAACAGATGAAAGTAGGGCTTTTTTGAACAAAATAATGTCAGAATAATAAAAAAAAGTGTAATTTTGCACGAATTTATAGGAACTTTCACGATTTTATGGTAAAATTATAATGAGTGAGGTGTAATAAATGAACTTTGGTTTAAATAATAAGTTTACATTACTTTCAGAAGAAGAAATTTTTGGAAGTCAAGAAATAGATATTATTAGTAAAATGGGTGGTAGGTGTGCAATATCTGATTTTGCAATCCTTTTAGGGGCTTATGTATCTAATCAATATTTTATAGAAGATGATAGTTCATTAAAAGGCAGAACAACTTGGTGGTGGACTAGATCTTCTGATGTCGATGGTAATGTTCGTGATGTCAACAAGGTTGGTAGGCGTTACTGGGATAATGCAGGTAAGCGTTGCGGTGCCATTCGCCCAGCTTTACCGTTCTCTAGCACCTCTGACATCTCCCCGAACGGAGTGAGGGGAAGAAGTGGATTTTTGGAAGTTGAATATGGAGAATATCCACAATATGCAGTTGACACAAGATTAGCTAGAACACTTGATAGCGAATATTCAGCAGGTAGATTGAAAAAAACAGGTAAGACATATACAACAGATTCAAGAGTATGGAATGCTTATTCAGAGAGTTTTAAAGCGAGAGAACATCATGAATATGAATATAATGGTAAGAAATATGTCAAGGTGAAATATGTTGATACCAACTCTTGCAAATTATCAAATGGCGAAAGTTATCAAATTGGTAATGAAGTTTGGGTTGAAGTTGCACCAATAAAATGGCTAGTTGATGAAAAATCAAGATTAATGTTAAGTAAGACTTGTCTTGCTTCTGGAATAAGATTTTGTAATGCTGGACAATATAGAGGCGATTTTGAGAGAAGCGAGATGTATATGTTCTTAAATACATATTTTGCAAAAGATATAACACCGACTGTTGTTCATGAAATGACACCAGAAGAAAAAGCACAATATGAAGAAGAACAAACACAAACTGAAAAAAGAAGAAATCCTTATGGTTTGAAATTTGGACAAGTTAGTGAAGAAGAAATTATAAAAGGAGCAATAGAAAGTGGAGTTGCAGTATTCTTGCATGGACCTTCATCAGAAGGTAAATCTGCAAGAGTTAAGCAAATTGATCCAACTTGTGAAATTATATATCTTCGTAATGCAACACCAGAAAGTTTAAATGGTAAAAGTGTTTATAATCAAGCAACAGGCGAAATGATGGATATTAAGCCAAGTTGGTTAAGAAAGCTAGAAGAAAAATGTGCAAATGAGCCAGATAGATTTCATATCGTATTTTTAGATGAAATAACAAATGCACTACCTAGTATTCAAGGTATAGCATTTAATATAGTATTAGATAGAGAGGTTAACGGTATTTGGAAATTACCAGAGAATGCAAGGATTGTTGCAGCAGGTAATGATATGAAAGATTCGTTAGCTGCAAATCAACTAGCAGAACCATTATTCAATAGATTTGCTCATGTATATATTAAAACAACTACTGAAAGTTGGTTAAAGTGGGCAAGTGAACACAATATACACCCTGCAATTTACTCTTATATTGCTTATAAGAAAGGCGAAACTTTAAGAAGTAAATATGATGGTGAAAAACCTAATGCAGACCCTAGAAAGTGGGAAATGGCATCTAAAATGCTATATGCAACAGGTAGTCCTGAAATGTTAAGAGCATTAGTTGGGGAAGATATAACAAGAGAATTTGTACAATTCTGTAATCAACAAGTAATAACATTAGATGATGTAATTAATGGAAATTATACCGATAGAGATATACAAGCATTAAATACTGCTGAAAGATATGCAACAACTATGGGATTATCCCAAGTAGATGATGCTAACCTAGAAAAAGTAAGAGGTTTCGTTACAGGACTAGGTGCAGAGTTTGAAGCAATTTTTGATGCTTTATGGACACATGGCGATGAAAGTAAATTAGAAAGATTAGCAGAGGCAAAACTTGCCGAAATGCCAGGAGGAGGTATAAGAAGATAATGGAAGATAAGAAAGAAATGTTTTTATCATATATCAAAGCAAATGTTGCACCTGTATTAGTTGATTTTATATCTGGTAAAGACTTAAATGGAGCAGTTGTATTACCTGCTAACATTGATGTTAAGGAATTAAATGGTCATTACGAGGAGTCAGAATTTGTATCTCCTAAATGGTTTAATGATATTATTAATACAAATGAAATTAAATTATTAGTAATTGATAAGATTGATACAATATCAAAAGAAGAACAATTAAAATTTTGTGAATTATTAGAATATAGAAAAATATCTACATTTGAATTACCAAAAAATTGTGTAATAATTGTTACTGCAAATGAAATAAATAAAGATAAGATAAGCGAAGAAGTATTCTCATTAGTTGCACGAATTTGAGGTGTAAATTATGAAATATGATATTGCGGCATTAAAAAGAAAAATGCTTGTTAAATATCCCTTTTTTGGGAGTGTAGTAGCAAGTGTAGGTTATAAAGAAAATAAAGATATACCAACGGCAGGTACAGATGGGGAAACAATTTATTATAATCCTGAATATTTAGGATGTTTAAGTGTTGAAGAACAGACATTTGTATTTGCCCATGAAGTATGTCATATCGCTTTTAATCACATATTGAGAAGTGAGGGAAAAGACCCAGAATTATGGAATATTGCCACTGATGGTGTTATTAATCAATTTCTTAAAAGAGATGGATTAAAAATGGCAAAAGGTGGAGTTGATATTGCCGAAGCTATAAACTATGATGCTGAACAATTATATGAAAAACTATTACAAGAAAAGCAACAAAGACAACAGCGACAACAAAATGAACAGGGTAATGGTCAAAATCAACAAAGTAATCAACAACAAAATCAGCAACAAAATGGTGGCGGTGGACAAAGTGGAGATAACCAACAGCAATCACAATCTCAACAACAAAATAGTTCTGGTGGTGGAAGTTCACAAGAACAAGATAAACAATCACAAGAACAAAGTGGTGGTGGATTTGGCGAGGATTCACAGGAAGAAGAAAAACAACAAGATGTTGGACATGATACTCACAGTATGTGGGAACAAGCAGTAAAAAAGCATAAAGAGGAACAAGAAAAATCTGGTAAAAAAGAAAGTTTATTAGATAAACTTTTAGGAAAAGATAAGAAAGAAAAAGAAAAAACTGAACTTGAAAAGAAACAAGAAGAACTGGAAGGTATGGGAGAAAAAGATGCTTTCAAGAAAAATCTTGAAGATAAGAAAAAGAAACTTGAAGAATTAAAGGAGACAATTTCTAAACAAGCATCACAAGCAGGAACTTCAACAAATAGAGATGTAAGAACTGTTAATGATATAGGAACTGCCAAACCAATAATTGATTGGCGATATGTTTTAAGAGAAGCAATTAAATATGATGTTGATTGGTCATATAAAAATGCTACATTAGAAGATGGTGTTGTAGTTGCTAATTTAGAGGAACAGCCAATGCCTGAAACTGAAATTGTACTTGATACAAGTGGCTCTATAAATGAAGTATTGTTAAAGAACTTTTTAAGAGAGTGTAAGAATATATTACAACACACAAAATTAAAAGTTGGATGCTTTGATACAGAGTTTTATGGATTTCACGAAATTAGAACAGAAGAAGATATAGAAAATATGCGATTTGAAGGTGGTGGAGGTACTGACTTTGATGTCGCAGTAGGTGCTTTTTCAAGACGAGTTGAAAATAAAATTATATTTACTGATGGTGAAGCTTCAATGCCAGATATGCCACTTGATGCAATATGGATAGTATTTGGTGGTGAAAGAATTAATCCAAAAGGTGGTAGAGTAATTCATATTACACCTGAACAATTAGATAGGTTATATTCTTATGAAATTGAAAGTGAAACAAAAGGTAGATCAAGGTAGGAACTTAAAAATCCTATCTTTTTTTGGGTCTAACTTTGGCAAATTTTGACAAAATGGTGTATAATGGAACTATAATAGTATTGACCGTAAAGAAAATGAGTTCAGGCTATGCACTTTAGTGCGTTAATTCTTTAGAATTTAGAGGTAATTAATTGCCATCAGTCTTTAATTGTTGTATAATATACAACTAAGCGAGGGAGGCATTAGAAGAAGGAACAAAAGCATACTCTGAATATCTTAATACAGGTATTGAGTTTAAAGAAAATCAAATATCATATAATGATTATTTAGATTATTGGTTAGAAAATTATTACAAAGCTAATCTTAAATACAATACAGTAAAGGCATATATAACTATTATAGAAAAATATTTAAAGTCCTATTTAGGCATTTATAGATTAACATCAATAACAAATGTTACCTTAAATACTTTTATTTCAGAATTTTGTATGAAACATGATTTTTCAAGAGCATCTTTTGCAAATATATTAAAAGTATTAAAAGAATTTATGAGGGATGCTTGTGATATATATGGATTTATTAGATATAACCCTGCACTAACAATACGATTACCAAAAATGGAAAAACAAAAAGAAGATATAAAGCATTTATACACCCAAGAAGAAATTGATAAGATATTAGATAGATTTAAGGATAATGATACATTTACTTGTGTTTTTCTAACATCGTGTTTTACAGGAATGAGAACAGGCGAAGTATTTGCCTTAACTTGGAATGATATTGATTTTGAAAATGGAATTATAAATATAAAACACAATGTTTATGATAAAGTCGATGATGTTAGAGGCAGATGGTATATAGGTACAACAAAAACTTTCAAAGGTAAAAGAAAAATATATATGAGTGAAACTTTATGTAATGCTCTAATAAATTTTAAGAAAAGGCAAGACTATATAAAAAAAATAAGTGGTTTAAATTATAATTATTATCATATAGAGGATGTTGTAAACGAGTATGATAAAAAAAGTGAACAAAGAATTGTTAAAAGTAGTTTAAGTGATATAAAATCCCAAAAAATTGAGTTAGTTTTTGTTAAGGAAGATGGAACTTATGTTGGAACTGATTTAATAAATTATCCTTTTAAAATTATACATAATGAATTAGGAATAACAAAATGTAGATTTTACGATTTAAGAGGAAGTTATGCTACAACGATATTAAAGAATGGAACAGAATTACAAGATGTTGCTGATATATTAAGACACAATAATGTTGAAACCACTGAAAACTATTACATATCAAGCACTAATGATTCGAGAAAAGAAGCAACTGTTATTTTTGACAATGTTATGAACTCTGATGTTATAAATAAAATAATCAAATACGAGGTATAGCATTGTTTTTTCTTTGAAAAAAGTGTATAATAATATTAGTTGAATGTAGATGAACCACATTGTTTTATAACAAAACTGCAAATTTATGTTTTGTACATTTTACTATTAATGTTTATTATTATATAATGCGATTAAGCAAATGCAAACAATGTTTGTAATTTGTTTGTAAATCACAAAAAAAGATAATACTAATAGTACCAATAATACCATAAATAAAAACTGTTATTAGTCTAGTAAATAAAGAAATAACAATAGTTATGATAATATAATAAATAATATAAATACTAGAAAAAATAGTTCTTGTGGAAGTGGCAAGAAATATAAGCAATGTTGTGGTAAATAACTTGCTTTATAAGTTTTTGTACAATTTGAACTATTCAAAAAGCATTGAATTGTGCGTAATTTGTGTGCATAAAAAAATATGCGCGCAAATTCATCCAGACTATATGAATAAAAAAATTGCTATACGCACAAATTTATGAAATCAACATTTGAGTTGATTTTTTCCACTTTAAAAAGTTTTTAGATAAAAAATGTGATATAGCGAACATTTTTGAATTAATTAAAAATTAAATTTTGTCAGAAGTAATTTTTAATTTCTCATGCATTTAAAGATGATTATTTGTATGAGTGGTTAGAAAAAGTTAAGTAGGTGAATAGATGGGAGTAATTAGTATTGGAGATTTAGTTACAGATTTTTATTATAAAAATGGTAAATTAGTAGGGGTAAATGGTGGAATGACTTCTCATAATATAATTGCTAATATTGCTAAACTAGGTTTAGAAACATCTGTTTATGGTGTATGTGGAGATGATATGGCAGGTACTATAGCTGTTAGTAGTTTAAAGGAAGTTGGAACAAATGTTGATAATGTAAAAAAAATAGAAAGTATAAATACACGTTGCTTTCATGTCTCGTATCAAGAATTAAATGGTAAATTGGAGTTTGTTTCAAAAAAAAGGTGTCCTATTTGCAATATAAAAAGATGGTATGATGAAAGTAAAATAGAAGCAAACGATATTTTAAAACAAATTAATAGAGATGATGTTTTGATTTTTGATAATTTAAATAAAAAAAATCAAATTATTATAGACAATTGTAATAATAGAAAGATGTTAGATTTAGGACAATATTTTGAATTAGAAGATTACAATGATAATGATATTGTTGAAAAAATTAAAGATAAATTTGATTTAATAAATTTAAATGAAAGAGTTGAAAAATATTTAAAAAATAGGTTTTCTATAAAATCATTGGAAGATATATATAATATATTGCATCCTAAGATGATAATAGTTACAAGAGGAAAAAATGGTTCAGATTTTGTTTTTGATAATAATAGAGTTAATAAAAAATTAAATGATCCTGAGGTAGAAGTTGATCCGACAGGTGCTGGTGATGCGTTTTTTTCAATGCTTATTAGTGAGTATATAAAAAATAACTATCTTATTGATTATAAATTTATTGATTCAACTTTCGAAAAGGCAACTAAACTTACAAAAAAGGTTGTAAAAAAATTTGGCGCACGAGGACATATACAAAATTTATATAAAATAAAAAAAGTAAAAGATTTTTGTACTTGCAGTAATTTTGATATTTCATTAAGGAAACAAATAAAGAGATGTAATATAAATATTAATAATTTAGAAACAAGAATAATTAATGCTATTAATAGTAGTGCTTATGATAAGTTAGCTAAAATTAATTTTGAAAGTTTTAATAATAGTATTTTTGTGGGAACTGGTGGTTCTTTTGCAGGAGCAAAATTTTCATCTAAACTTATTAATCATTTATATGGAGTAAATACAATAACTTTATATCCTAGAAATCTATATTATAGAAACAATAATAGTGTTGATTCAGTATTTTTGTTTACTTACTCAGGAACTACAAATGATTTGCTTTTGAGTGCAAGTTTAATTGAAAATAATAATAAATATATTATAACAAAAGGTGAATTGCAAAAAGTTATAATAAAGGCAGGAATATCCAAAAATAATGTTATTTCATATCGAACTTGTACTAATAAAGGAAAAGAAAGAGGGTTTCTATCGTTTGAAGGCGCTTTAGCTCCAGCTAGTTTATTTTTAAAATTATATTTTGAAAATAAATCAAGAAATGATGTTGAAGAGTTTATTAGAGATAGTATAAATTATTGGAAAAATTACTTTGAAAAATATTTTAAAGATAATAAAAAAATGCTAAAAGAATTTTTAAAAGAAGGAAATAACTTTAATATTTTTACAGGAGATTTTACTGAATCTGCTGGTAGTGATTTAGAAAGTAAAATTGTTGAGTCTGGTATATATAATTGTTTAATTCATGAAAAGAAAAATTTTTCGCATGGAAGATTTATTAATTATGAACATTTAAGTCATAAAAGAAATATTTATTTTAAGCAAAAAACTACAAGTTTATATGAGAAAAAGCTACTGGAGTATTTAGAAAAAGATCAAAATTTGATAATTGAAAGTAGATATGATGGAATATTATGTGAATATGATTTATTGATTTCATCCCAATATTTAATATATTATATATCAAATTTTCTAAATATAGATATTTCAAAACCTGCATATACTGAAGATGCAATGAAAATTTATTTTTATAAAGGCGAATTATAGATATTTTTTAATATCTTAGAGATAGTGTGTTGTTATTTCTTTAAAATTATTGTATAATTTATTCTGTCGTATGTTTTAATATATTAGAATTATTTTTGCTTTTAGAGAAGGCAAATGGTAACATTGTGCACATTTTGTATTATGAATCGGAAAGCATATAGTAAAAATAATACTATATGTACCATTTGTACCAAGATGGTTTAGTTCTTTTAAACCTCAAAAAACTATAATACTATACATATTTCATAGTATTATATTATTGAAAAAGGATAAACATATGTAAGTGGTAAGAAATATGTGATAAATAATCTATAATTTCTTATAAAATAAGTAATGTGATTAAATTTAATGGGTGGTTTTCTTATGAGTATGGAAAGTAATTTAATAGTAAAAAGGATTTCTTTGGAAAGAGATAAAATTGATTCTTTTGATAGATATCCTTTTAATATAGATATTGTTAAAAATTTTGATGAATTAAATTTTGATTCACAAGTAACATTTTTTGTTGGAGAAAATGGTGTTGGGAAATCAACCTTCATTGAAGCAATTGCTGTGGCTTTGGGATTACCTGCTGAAGGTGGAACAGAAAATTTTAGATATGAAACAAGAAATACTACATCTGAGTTATCTAATTATTTGAATGTTTGGACATATAATAAGCCAAAGATGAAGTTTTTTCTAAGAGCAGAAAGTTTTTATAATTTTTCTTCTGAAGTTCAGCGATTAGTAGAAGAGGATGATTTTTGTAGTTTATATAATTCTTATGGTGGAAATTTACATGAATGTTCTCATGGTGAATCTTTTATAAAACTTGTACAAAATAGATTTACTGAACATGGATTATATATTTTAGATGAACCAGAAGCTGCTTTGTCTCCACAAAGACAATTATCATTATTGTGTCTTATTGATCAACTTGCTAAAGAAGGTAGTCAATTTATAATAGCTACTCATTCGCCAATTTTAATAAGTTATAGAAATGGTAAGATATTAGATTTAAGTAATAATTTCAAAGAAGTTAAATATAAAGATACAAATATTTATTCATTATATAAAATGTATTTGGATGAACCAGATACTATGCAACATAGATTGTTTGATTAATAAAATTATTTATTTTGAGTTTAATTGATTTTTGGTGATTATTTAATATTTTGAAAAATGTATTATGAAAGTGGTAAATAAATTATAATGTTTTAGGGTGGTGTAGGTTATGTATAGTAATGAAGAATATTTAAAAAAAGAAATAATGAATCAAAGTAGACATCTATTTATATTTGGATATAATAATCAAGAAAGAAGTAATTTTTTACAAAGTCTTGAAAATGATTATCCTTTTACAAATGAATTATCTAATCCAATTGCATTATATTTTGATTCATTTGGATTACCTAGAATAGAGAATGATTTAAAAAATAGAAATAGTTATATGCTTCAAGCTATGAGTCGTGAATATTTGTCATTCTTGATTGCTAGTAAAATTTTAGAGAAAACTATTGAATATAATTATGATAATTTAGATGATAAATTATCATGGTTAATTAATTTAACAAATATGAATGGAAATCAAAATTATGATGAAATAGTTTGTGTAGAAGACTTACTGAAGGAATTTAAGATTTCTAGAGATTTTTATTATAATAGTTATATTAATTATGTTAAGGGTTTAATTGAAAATATTTCTATTGATGATATTGCTATTCCTTTTTTGGACTTAGAAATGTTTGTTAATCAATATAAAATGTGTATTGATATGCAATCATATTTTGTAATAATATTAGATAAGAAAAATAATATATCTACTTTATCAGTTCAAGCAATTAATAATTTTATTGGTGCAAGAATAAATGGTGATATATCAATAAAAGTTGCGATAGAGCCTGATGATTGGAAAACATATCTTGGTGTAAATGGACAATATATAGAAGCAATACATGATTATGGAACTGTTGAATTAGATGATTCATATACTAAAAGATTAGCAAAAAGTAAAAAGTGGTAAAAATAATAAAATTGCTTTAAGAGCAAAGAAATTCTAAATATATAAATATATTTACTCTCATTCAAGATTCCTGCTTTAATCCTCCACAGGTAAGCAACTGTAATTAATATACTAAATAATGTTGATATTGTTAATTTTATTTTGTTTAATAGTAAAGTGTAAAATTTTATAAGTTATTGTGCTATAATTGTATATAGAAGGGAGTTATATTTTATGAATAATTATTTAAATAAAAAGGTTGCAATACGTGAAAAACTTTTTGAATATTCAAGTACTAATATACCATTAAATAATAAATATAATACTACTATTGGGGTAATAACTAATATTTATGATAATAAATTTATTGAGTTAGATAATAAGATATTAATTGCAATTGATTATATATATAAAATAGAAATACTTGATAAATAGTTATGAGGTAATATATGAAAAAAGATAGAGAAAAATTTTTGTCTTCAATTTATGTAATAATAAAGAATGAAGATAATAAAATATTATTGCAAAGAAGACAAGGTACTAAATTTTGTTCTGGATATTTAGCACTTCCTGCGGGACATTTGGATGTTGGAGAAAATGTTTATGATGCGTTAATTAGGGAAGCAAAAGAGGAACTTGATATTGATATATCTATAAATGATATTGTTGATACTTTTGTGGTTAATCGTAGAAATAAAACTTTATCACCTTATTTTGATGTTTATTTTGAAATTGCTAAGTATAAAGGTGATATTAAGATAAATGAACCTAATAAATGTTCTGAATTAATATGGGCTAGTTTAGATAAGTTACCTAGTGATATGATTGATTTTGAAAAAGAGGTTATTAATAATAATTTAAAGGGTATAAAATTTAGTGTAATTGATGTTGATAATAAATAGGAGGGTTTTATGAATAATGAACAAGTAAAAGAAGAATTAATGAAAAGATATATGTATTTATATCAAAATAAGGAGTTAATTTTATCTTTATGTATTCATCGTGGTATTGAAAAAAAGAAAATAGTAAAAAAGATAAAAGAATTTAAAAATATATTAAAAAATTGTAAAGATGATGAAATGGTTAGCAATACAATTAAAAAAATTATTAATGATTATAAAGTGGAATTAAATACTGAAAAATATTATTTAATGTCAAATGTTAATGATAATGTTGTTTCTATGTTTGAAGATTTTTTATTTAGTGATTTTGATATGGAAGAGCTTGATTTATATAAACATATTGAAGCAGTTAAGAGTGATGAAAAATATTTAGGAGCTTTTAATTATTTAATTGAACAATTAGAAGATAGAAGAAATTGCAATGCTAATTTAAGTAATATACCTACTTTTACTGTATGGAAAATATTATCTTATGTGAGAAAGAAAAATAGTAATAATGGAACATTATTAGATGCATTAGATAAATATTATAATATTGATAGATTTGTTATTACTGATAGTAATTGTATTAGTGGATATAAATTTCTTGAAAGTGATTATGATAATTTAAATGAAGAAGTTTTAAATAAATATCCAAATGTTTTTATAAATAATTGGAATAAATTTGGTGGAATAGTTGTATTACCTAATAAAAATTGTTTTGAAGAAGAGGATGAATATTTTGATGATATATCAGAAAAAAATATAACTTATGATAATAATGCTAAATCTTGTTTTATGTTAGATTTAGCTAATATGTCTAATTTAGATATTGAATCAAAAGAATATATTAGAAATAATTTAATTATTGATAAAAAGAAAT
>CDYU01031985.1_pt1 | contig 32621 bp, 43 predicted proteins | sample 480701 | NCBI WGS metagenome assembly CDYU01 (sample SAMEA3182105, study PRJEB8094) | gut metagenome | biome: human; feature: gut; material: Stool; isolation source: human stools | place: Canada | collected 2013-02-26 | reverse complement strand
CAAAGATATAAAGGTTTAGGAGAAATGAATCCTGAGCAACTTTGGGAAACAACAATGGACCCTGAAACAAGAAGCTTAATTAGAGTAAGAATTACTGATGCAGCCCTAGCAGAAAAACGTGTTCAAGTTCTAATGGGGGATAAGGTAGAACCTCGTAAGGAATGGATAAATGAAAATGTTGAGTTTACACTCGAAGATAGTTATAGGGCAGAGTAAGGAGGTTTAAATGGATATAGTTAAAAAAATTGAAGATTATAGCTTAGAAGAAATAATGTCTTTACGATTCGCAGCTTATGCCAAAGAAATTATTCAAGATAGAGCTATACCTGATGTCAGAGATGGTTTAAAACCAGTTCAAAGAAGAATTTTATACGCTATGTATAAGGCGGGAAATACTGCAGAAAAAGGCTATATAAAGTGTGCTGCCACTGTTGGTGATGTGCTAGGTAAATTCCATCCTCATGGGGATTCATCAGTTTATGATGCAATGGTTAGAATGAGCCAATGGTGGAAACAAAATCATATTCTCGTAGATATCCATGGGAATAATGGTTCAATGGATGGTGATGGACCTGCAGCATATCGTTATACTGAAGCAAGGTTAGCTAAAATAAGTGGCGAACTTTTAAAAGATTTAGATAAATCAACAGTTTCATGGGCTCCAAACTTTGACGATAGATTTCTAGAACCAACTGTATTACCTGCCAAATTTCCTAATTTACTTGTAAATGGAACAAGTGGGATTTCAGCTGGATACGCAACCAATATTCCACCACATAACTTAGGTGAAATAATTGATGCTACTATCAAAAGAATAGACTCACCAAATTGTTATTTAGAGACAATTTTAGAAATAGTAAAAGGGCCAGATTTTCCAACCGGTGGTATAGCATTCGGAAAAGAAGGAATAATTGATGCTTTTAAAACAGGCCGAGGCAGAATAATTGTTCAAGCTAAATATGAATTTGTTAAAGAAAAAGACAAAGAACAAATAATTATTACGGAAATACCTTTTGAAGTTAATAAGCAAGCTTGCGTTGCTAAAATCGAAGGTCTTAGAATAGATAAAAAGGTTGAAGGAATATCTGAGGTCCGTGATGAAACAGACAGAACAGGTATAAGAATTGCTATAGATTTAAAAGCTAATGCCAACAAAGATGTAATAATGAAATATTTACTTAAAAATACCGATTTACAAATATCTTATAACTACAACTGCGTAGCAATTGTAAATAGAACCCCAAAAACTTTAGGAATTTTAGAAATATTAGATGCTTACATAGCCCACAAACGCGAAGTTATAACCAAAAGAACTGAATTTGATCTAGCGTATTACACAAAAAATTATAATATTGCAACAGGTCTTATAAAGGCAATTTCGATCCTTGATGAAGTAATAGCATTAATCCGTGCCAGTAAAAATAAAAGTGATGCCAAAGTTAATTTAGTTAATAAATATAAATTTACTGAAGAACAAGCTGAAGCAATTGTAACATTACAACTTTATAGATTAACAAATACGGATATTGTAGTTCTAGAAGAAGAATGTGAAAAACTAAAAAATTTAATCGAGGAATGCAATAAAATATTAAATAATGAAACAGAACTAAAAAATGTTATGAAATCAGAACTAAGAGAAATTAAGAAAAATTATGCTGTTCCTCGCAAAACCGAGATAAGAGATGAAATTGTTGATATAAAAGTAGATGCTAAAGAAATGATTCCAGACGAAAAAGTCATCGTGGTAGTAACAAATGAAGGTTATGTAAAAAGAGTAAGTCAAAAGAGTTTCAAAACATCAGAAGAAGAAACAACACTAAAACCTGGAGATTTTGTAACAGGTAGATTCTTAGCATCAACTAAAGACTCATTATTGTTATTTACCAATTTAGGAAATTATTTATTTGTTCCAATTCATATAATTCCTGAAACAAAATGGAAAGATTTAGGAAAACATATAAGTAATACCATTATGATTAAAGAACAAGAAAAAATAATTGCTAGTCTAGTATTAAAAGATAAAAATAAAAATGTAACTTTATTTACTAAGAATGGTTTGACAAAACAAGTTCCATTAAAGGATTTTGAAGTAACAAGATATTCAAAACCAATGACAGCAATCAAATTAAAAGAAAATGATGAATTAATCAATGCTGATATTTCTAAAGAAGAAGTGTTATTTGTAACAAGTAATGGTCTATGTCTAAGATTTAATACAAATGAAATTCCTATCGTAGGTTCAAAAGCAAGTGGTGTAAAAGGTATAAATTTAAAAGATGACTACTGTATTTATGCAAGTCCAATAAAAAATGAAGAATATTTAAATATTTATACAAATTATAAGACTATTAAAAGATTAAAATTATCAGATATAATACCAATATCTCGAGCTAAAAAAGGTAACATGTTATTTAAAAAAGCTAAAACAAAAGATTATAAAATTTTATTTGCTTATCTAACTGAAACAAAAGATATTAACCTTTATAAAATAGATACTGATATCTATGAACTTAAAAATAGTGATATTCCAATTATGGATATTGCATCAACTGGAAGCCAAGTTAAATTTAACTATGATTTATTTGCATTAAAAAAAGAATTAGTTGATTTAACTAAAACATCTTTTGAAGCCCCAAAAGACGTTGAAGAGATAAAACCACCAAAAAAAGAAGAACAATTATCATTTGATTCTTTTATAGATGAATTTAAAATATAATAATAAACTCTCAAATCTTTAACGATCTGAGAGTTTATTATATTAAAATGTTATTTGATACATATAAAAACTTTAAATATATGTAGACAATTATATTTAATAAATGTTAAAATAATAACTGTTAAGTTAAGATATAAAAAGGAGTAACAACATATGAAAAATAAAAAAGCAATAATAACAAACATAATAACAGCTATCGGGTTATTCGCATTAGTAATTGGCTCAACATATGCATATTTTGCTGCTCAAACTGGAGAAGGAAAATCAACAGATATAAAAATTAGTGCCAATACGGTTGATACATTTACATTTGAGACGGGTTCTGCAATTAATATAAATATAGATCAAGAAAATTTTGCAGATGGAAAGGGTAATCAAAGTAATATAACCTATGCCAAGGCGATGTTAACTGCAAACAATAAAACTAATAGTGCAACAGAACACTATAATTTATATTTAAATATATCAGATAATAATTTTAGCTACACAGCAAACTCAACATATCCTGAAATAATACTAACAATAAAAGATGCAAGTAATAATGAAATAACCAGTATCTCGGGACTTGAATATAAAACAGTAACTGATGGTAAAGGTGTATCAATATCTGGTTTTGATATTACAACTAAAACTGGATTAATAACACTTTTGAGTAACAAAGAGATTACAACCACAAGTACAAAAATAGATGAATGGAATATAACAACAACATTCATAAATTACAATACTGATCAAAGTAAGAATGCCGGCAAATCTTTTTCAGGACAAATATTAATATCAAAAGATTCATTTAATGATTATACTCCGAATACAATCAACACTTTAAATGCTACAAAAAATGGAAATGATTTAACAGTGAATTTAGATGTAGAGAAAGGAAGTAATGAAATAGATAAATACTATTATGCAATTGAAGAAAAAAATAATATAGCGATGATCGATAATAAAAATAATATCCAAAGATTGAATAATAGATTAGCAACTAATACGTTGACATATATAGAAAGTAATTCAAGTTCATACACATTTACAAATCTTAGTGCTTCAAAGGATTATAAGGTGTTAGCATATGCAATAGATAAGAACAAAATTAAAAGTAATACATATGAATTTAATTACTACTCAGATGCATATATATACCCAATTATCAATAAAGTTGAAACAAGCACAACATCAAGTTCCATAACATCAACAATAACAGCCACCAAAGGAACAAATAATATATCAAAATACTATTATTCAATTGATGGAGGAAACTCTTTTGTTGAGTCAGACAGTAACTTATATACGTTTTCCGGATTACAAATTGGCACTTATAAAATAATTGTAAAAATAATGGATAGCAATGGCAAATATTCAAATATTTATGTTAAAAGTGCTATTACTAGTGATAAAATAATGTTTACGTTTGAGGGAACAAAATATCAAGCAAAAAGTGGCATGACTTTAAGTGAATGGATAAAGAGCGACTATAACACATGGGGATATGATGTAACAAGTAGCACCTTACTTTCGAAAATAATAAATAATGGTGATAATATTAATATATACCCCACTGATTGGCCTTTAACTACTTATACTAATGGAACAATTGTAAAACCATTTGTTGAAAGTAATTTTAAAGATTTAACTAATTATCAGAATATTACAGATGAAGCATTAATAAAAATAAAATCTATTTATAAAGGTAATCTTTCTAAGTTTAGCGATTATAAAGATATAACTAATACAACTATAAAAAATAACAGAAAACTTGTGGTTGAATACTTAGAAGAAAAGGTGGTTTTATACATGCCATATATATTTAAAGTTACAGATCCTTCTAAAATAAAAGCAAATTCAAATGAAAAATATTCGTTTGAATTAAGTGCTAGAGAAATAACTGATGATTTGAGTGGCATAATGCTATTAACCTATAACATAAAAACGGATTTATTTGATGTTGTTGAGCCAATTCTTGTAGATAAAGTAAATAAAACCATACAAGCTGAATTACCTGATAATACAATTTTTGCTATTGTAAATGATAGTTATTAAAAATATATTGCTACTATTGTAGTAACTATTTAATTTGGTAATATATAAATTGTTTGTCTATCATAAACTTATATAGGTGATTATTATGAAACAAGAAGAGTTTAAAAATTTTGTAAGAACAAAACCAGAACTAATAAAATATGTTCAAAACGGTAAAATGACTTGGCAAAAATTTTATGAATTATATGATTTATATGGAACGGATGAATCTGTTTGGAACAAATATATTCTAGATGATCGAAGTGGGGTAGAAGATAGCATTTCTAAAATAACAAATATGGTCAAAAATGTTAATGTAGACTCTATTAAAAGCCATATCAATACAGCTCAAAAAGCTATTGATTTTGTCTCGGATTTAACCAAGAAAAATCCTACGCCTAATATCACAGAGAATTTAGCTAAAGGACCAGTTTCTCCACGTCCTTTAAATAAGTTTTTCGAGGATTAAAATGAAATTACAAACTCAAATGTTGTTTAGACAAAATCCAAAAGAATATGAACTTCTGAAACAAAATTCTTATTATTTTAAATATCTAAATCGTGGTACATTAGATTTTAAAATGTTTACAACAAACATGAAAGAGAAATATAAAGAAAGAACTACAGATAAATTAGAAAGTATCGTAGACAACATAGATTTAATAAGTTCAGTTTTAAATGTATTAAAATAAACAAAACTATACATAATTAAAGTATAAATTGCATTTTATAAAAGAATTTTTTTTGTTAAATTATTGACTAAAGTAATTATTTATAGTATTATTTAAAAGTAGAGAGGAGTCTATAAAGAATGAAAAAAAATGCAAGCGGTTTTACTTTAATCGAATTACTAGCAGTTATCGTAGTATTAGCTATTGTAATCTTAATGGCATCTATGGCAATTATTCCAAGAATGAATGAAGCAAGAAAACAAGTGTTTTCAATGGAATCAAATGAAGCTATAAATGCGGCATCATCATACTGGCTAGATGGAGCCATAAATGGCGGTGATACATTACCAATTGGAACAAATATTAAATGTATCGATATTAAAACGTTAAGAGAAAAAGGTGATTTTAAAAACGATAGTAAATATAACGGTTATGTAATGGTAAAAAAAGAATCTGAAACTAGTAACAATTACTTATATGTTATTACAATGACAAATGAAAATTTAATGGTTGTAAACGCTGGTAATGGATCAGATGTTAAACCTGCAGACGTTAAAGATTATAGCACTGCAGCAGGTAGTGGTTATTCAGCTACATGTCCATCAGAACTAAAATGGCCAACAAAATCAGGTAATTAAAAACTTCCGATTGGAAGTTTTTTCTTTTCTATAAATAGATAAAGTGATATAATTAAATTGGTGATTATTTTGAAGTTTTTTTTAAGGTTTGGGAACATGCTAGTTTTATTTTTAATATTACTTCTTGCTATAATAGCTTTTTTTAAAACAGATGTAAAAGATAAGTTTATAAAACCTAAATATGAAGATGTAATAAAAAGTGATATAGATTATGATTCGGATGGTTTAGATGATTATACAGATATATTAAACGGTGCTAAAGATTTTATAAGCAAAAAGCCAAAATATAAAAGTAAATATTATGATGGAGGATATCCTACAGATGAATACAGAGTATGTACAGATATAATTTGGTATGCGCTAAAGAATGCTGGATATGATTTTAAAACATTAATAGATGAAGATATTAAAAATAATAAAGATGAATATGATGAAGATGTCGGAGATACAAATATAGATTTTCGAAGAGTTAGAAATATAAAAGTTTATTTAGACAGAAATGCTTTAAAATTAGCAAATGATTCTGATTTTAATCCAGGTGATATTGTAGTATATAAAAAACATATTGCCATAGTTAGTGATAGGGTAAATAGTAAGAATGAAAATTATATATTACATCAACATATGTATCAAGCATATGAGTATGATGGATTATTTAAAAATGAAATTTTAGGACATTATAGATGGAGGTTAAATGATGGAAAGAAATAGCAGAAAAGAAAAATTAGTAAAACAATTATTAAATAGAGATTTTGATGTAACAGATGAAGATGAATTAATTGAAATGTTACTTGACAATCCCACGGCGATTGATTCTGATAAAGAAGAAGATGAAAGAAGAACAATGGGGGATAAATTAGCAGATAAAGTAACTGAAATAGCAGGCTCATGGGGCTTTATTGTTGGCTTTTGTATTTTTCTTATCGTATGGATGATTATAAATACTATTATGATAGTTAAATTTGATGAATATCCATTTATTTTACTTAATCTAATATTATCGTGTATTGCAGCATTACAAGCCCCAATTATTATGATGAGTCAAAATAGAGCAGCTAAAAAGGATAGTTTAAGAAGCTTAAATGACTATAAAACAGATTTAAAAAGCGAACTTATTTTGGAAGTGTTACACGAACAAATGAAAGATTTACAAGCAAATCAAAAGAAAATATTAAAACTTCTTGAAGAAAACGATGTAAAATAGACAAATTTATGAAACATTTTATTATTGTTATGGTATAATGTTAAAAGTGATGTAAAATGAAAATAAAAAAACAAGTTGAGTTTAACAATGTAATAAATGATATTTTAAAAAATGATGAAGTAATATCCCTAAGACATGAATATCATCATGGGATATCCAGGTTAGATCATTCTTTAAGTGTTGCCAAATTAACATATAATATATGTAAATTATTTAAAATTAAAACCATTAAAGAAACTACAAGAGCGGCACTTTTACATGATTTTTTTCATAGTTTTGAAGAATCTAGTTTTAAAGGACATCCTAAAACAGCATTAAAAAATGCAAAAAGAGTATTTAATATCAACAAAATGCAAGAAGATATAATATATAATCATATGTTTCCTGCAACATTAAGAATACCAAAATACAAAGAAACCTGGATAGTTTCAATATCGGATAAATTAATAGCCATTAAAGAATGCACCAAATATAAAATCCCAATGAAAATTGGAGCAACATTCTTATTTCTATTTAATTTTATGATTATTCAAAGATAATTTGCTAAAAAAGATAGATTAATCTGTCTTTTTTTTGTATAATATATTTCATAGGGAAGTGGTATTATGTTAAAAGAATTTAAAAAATTTATTGCTAGAGGAAATGTATTAGATTTAGCAGTCGGTGTTATAGTTGGGGGAGCATTCTCATCAATTGTAACAAGTTTAGTAAATAATATTTTTACCCCAATAATTGGTTTAATTGTTGGTGGCGTTGATTTTTCTAGTCTTTCAATAACATTTAGAGATACAAAAATTATGTATGGAGCATTTATTCAAAGTGTAATCGATTTTTTAATCGTAGCATTTTGTTTATTTATTGTTGTAAAAGCAGTTAATAAAGTAACTCATAAAAAAGAAGAAAAGCCAGCTAAACCAGTTAAGAGTGAAGAATTAAAAACTCTAGAAGAAATAAGGGATTTATTAAAAAATGATATACAAAGCAAGTAATGGACAAGAAATAGAAGTTGTTTTAACTAGAAAAAATAATAAAAATATATATTTTAGAGTTAAAGATGATTTGAAAATTCATGTTACATGTCCTATATATTTAGGTAAAGAAAATATTTTGAAAATGATAGAAAAAAATGAAGAAAGTATTTTAAAAATGTATGAGCATGCTTATGAAAACTCTAAAGATAATGAATTATTTCTTTATTTAGGTAAGAAATATTTTATTGAAATAAAAGAATCAGAAGAGGGAATTAGATTTGATGGCGATACTGTTTATACACCATCAATGAAAGCCTTAGATTTATTTTATAAAAGTGAGGTTCAAAGAGTTTTTACATCTGAAGTTGAAATAGCTAAAAAATGTTTTTCTAATCTACCAGAATTCACATTGAAGTTTAGAAGTATGTTAACTAGATGGGGAGTATGCAATCCAAGTAAAAAAACAGTTACTTTAAATACTGAGTTATTAAAAAAAGATATTGAATTATTAGACTATGTTATAATTCATGAGCTATGTCATTTTTTTGAAGCAAATCATAGCAAGAACTTTTGGTATCTCGTGGGACTTGCATACCCGAATTATAAAGAAGCAAGAAAGAGGTTAAAAGGATGAAAATAACAAGTATGCATAATGATTTAGTCAAATTTTGGGTTTCCCTAAAAAATAAAAAAGTAAGAGATAAAGAAAGAAAATTTATCGTCGAAGGAGATCATTTAATTGATGAAGCAAGAAAAAATAATTTAATTGAGTATGTAATTAGTTGTGTTGATGAAAATGCTGAGTACTTTGTAACCAAAGAAATAATGGAAAAAATAAGCAATCAACAATCAATAAGTTATAATGTTGCAGTAGTTAATTTCATTCCTGAAGATACCATAAATGGTAATATTTTGATTTTAGATAATTTACAAGATCCAGGAAATTTAGGTACAATTATAAGAAGTGCTACAGCATTTAATATAAATACAATCATTTTAAGTGATGATTCAGTTGACCTTTATAATCCAAAAGTAGTTCGAGCTACTGAAGGAATGATATTTAATTTAAATATTATAAGAAGAGATTTAAGCGAAATAATACCGGTATTAAAAAATCTAGGATATAAATTAATAGGGACAGATGTAAAAAAGGGAATGGATGTAAGAAATATTAGAAAAGAAAATGTTGCTATCGTAATTGGTAATGAAGGTAGTGGCATGAAAAACAAAACTAAGAATATGTGCGATGAATTTATAAATATAAAAATGATGGATACTTGTGAATCTTTAAATGCTGGGGTTGCCGCAAGTATAATAATGTATGAGGTATACCATGAATGAAATGATTTATATAGGAAAAACTGTTAGTACTTTTGGAATAAAGGGAGAACTAAAAGTAATAAGTGATTTTGAATATTGTGATAGAGCATATCAAGTAAATAAAAAAATATTAATAAATAATATTGAACATGTAATAAGTGGTATTCGATATCATAAAAACTATGTTTTACTTAAAATAGATAATTTAAATAATATAAATGATATTTTAAAATATGTGGGATTTAATATTTATATAAAAAGAATAGATTTAGGTTTAAAAGGATGTGAGTACCTTTATAAAGATTTAATAAATAGTGAAGTAATAGATGACGATAATACTAAATTAGGTAAGGTAATTGAAGTATTAAATGCTAATAATGTTTTAATAAAAGTAAAAGGAAGTAAAGAATTTTTAATTCCATTAATTGATAACTATATAAGTAAATTTGATTTAAATAAAAAAATATTATATACTAAAAATGCTAAAGAATTAATTTTTTAAGGAGGTATATATGAAAATAGATATATTGACACTTTTTCCAGAAATGTTTGATGGTTTTATAAATACATCTATTATAAAAAGAGCTATAGAAAAAGGTTTATTAGAAGTTAACTTAATTAATTTTAGAGACTATTCTCCTTTAAATAATAAGCAAGTAGATGATACTCCTTATGGCGGTGGATCTGGCATGATTTTAAGATGTGAGCCAATATTTGAATGCTTAGATAGTATTAATACTAAAGATGCTTATATTATAATGCTTAGCCCTGAAGGGACAAAATATAAACAAAGTGTTGCAAAGAGATTATTAGAACATAAGCATTTAATTATTTTATGTGGACATTATGAGGGGTTTGATGAACGAATTAAAACTAGAGTGGATGAAGTTATATCAATTGGGGATTATATTTTAACTGGGGGAGAAATTCCTTCAATGGCTATAACAGATTCTATTGCGAGACTTATTCCTGGAGTCATCACAAGTAAAAGTCTAGAAGATGAATCATTTAATTCATCATTCCTTGATTATCCTACTTACACAAAACCATCTGTTTATCGAGGTCTAGAAGTTCCTAAAGTTTTACTATCTGGTAATCATAAAAATATTGAAGAGTACCGAAATATTTCAAGAATAGAAAAAACTAAAATCTTAAGACCTGATTTAATGGAGGAAGATCATGAGTAGTTATATATTAAAAAGTAATAAAGAAAAAAATGAAATTTTGTTATATCAAGAAAAGTCAAGCTATTCTTTCTCACCTAAAAAAGGATATAAAGAAGTAAAAAAAATAACTATTCTTGACCCGGAAATGTTAAATACTTTGTGGGAACATAAATTAGATAAAGAATATTCTAAATTATTAAAACTTATTTATTCTTTAGTTTCAAATGATGATACTACCAGCACAGATGTCTTAATAGCTTACACAGAAATAGAAAGAATAAAAGAATATTTATTGACTTTAAAAGATAAAGGCCTAAAGAAGGAAGTATTAGAAAAATATTTAAAAAAATTATATATTTTAGAATTAGAACTTAAAAAAGTTCATGTCATGGAATTAACTGAAGAAATAGGAAGGGGAAGATAATATGAAAAATAAAACAAGTTTAATTCTTATATTTTGTAGTGTAATTGCAATCTTTGCAATACTATACTTTATGTATTTTCGTAGTGTTACGGTTTCTTTTACAGCTAAAATTGGAGCTGGTATAGCACCAATTACAGTTAAAGTTGGAGAAAAAATTACAGAACCTGTAGCACCGAAAAGCGATGAATATAAATTTTTAGGATGGTATTTAGATGGTGAAAAATTCGATTTTAATACACCAATTAAAAAGAATATAAATCTTGAAGCAAAGTGGGAAAAAATAGTTGAATAAATTGACAAGCATATGTCAAAGTTAAATATATTATCTTGATTACAACTGGAAATTTTGGTAAAATAAAAAAGAATTGAGGAATGTATGAAAGATAATAAATTAAATATAACAAAAATATCATTAGTAAGTGTGGTGTTATTACTAATATATATTTCTGTTATGGTAGCATTTTAAATTAAACACTTGAGTATAATTTACTAGGGTGTTTTTTTATGCAATTAATTGCCCATCGTGGAATATGGAATAAGAAAGTAAAAGATAATTCTTATGAAGCATTAAAAAGTGGATTATTAAGTAATAAGTATATAGGAATAGAATGTGACATAAGAACAACTTTAGATAAAAAGTTTATTATTTATCATAATACTTTATATAAAGGTAATTTAGTAAGAAATATAAATTATAAAGATATGAAAGATATAATATTACTTGAAGATTTATTAAAAATAAAAACTGATAAAATTTTACTTTTAGAAATTAAAGAAAGAGAAATTGATAAAAATAAATTATTAAAGTTATTAAATAAATACAAAAGAAATTATTATATAATGTCATTTAATAATAATATAATATTTGAAATAAGAAAGTTAAATAATAAATATAAGTATGGAGTATTAAATTATGTTTTAAATAGCAAATCCGATTATGATTTGGATTTTATATGTTTATTAGATGGAATAGCAAACGATTATATAATAAATAATTTTGAAAAAAAAGGTATTGAAGTAATAATATATGGCACAATTAAAATAAAAAAAGATGTAAAATATATAGTGGATGACTACAAATTGTGAAAATATATTATAAAAATTAATGAATTTAGTGTATAATTGTAATAGGTGGTTGATAATGAAGATTGTTGTATCAGCAGGTGGAACTGGAGGACATATTTATCCAGCTTTAGCTATAATAAAAAAATTTCAAGAATGTGAAAAAGATTTAGAAGTATTATATATAGGTACACATAATAGAATGGAAAAAGATATTGTACCTAAGATAGGAATAAAATATATAGGCTTAGAAATATATGGTTTTAGTAAAACAAATATAGTTCGAGATATAAAAAATATATTTTTAATAAAAAAAGCTATGTATAAATGTCTAGAAATTTTTAATAAGTTTAAGCCAGATATCGTAATTGGTTGTGGAGGATATGTAACTTTTCCAGTTATTAAGGCTGCCAAAAAGTTAGGGATAAAAACATTTATCCATGAACAAAATAGTATTCCTGGAAAATCTAATATACATTTATCGAAATATGCTGATTTAGTAGGCATATCATTTAAGAACAGCCAATCATATTTTGGTAATGCTAAAAAAGTTGTTTATACAGGTAATCCTTGCGGAGAAAATGCTTTAACAATAAAAAAAACATCTAAGGTAAGTTTAGGATTTAAGCCAAGTGATAAACTAATAATCATTGTGGCGGGCTCTCTAGGAAGTGAAACGTTAAATAATAAATTTAAAGCATACTTAAGCACTATAGATGATGAAAAATATAAAGTTTTATATATAACAGGTAAAAATTATTATGATGATTTTATTAAAGATGCAGATTTTTCTGAAAATGTCAAAGTCGTACCATATTATGACAATTTAGCTAGTATTATGAAAGATGCATATCTTATAATTTCTAGAGCGGGAGCATCTACCATATCAGAAATTTTGGCTTTAAAAATACCAAGCATATTAATACCAAGTCCATATGTTGCTAATAACCATCAATATTATAATGCCTTAGATTTAGCAAATATGAAAGTATCTGAGTTAATTGAAGAAAAAGATTTAAATTCTAATATTATAAAAGTAATGGTAAATGAACTAGTATATAATGATGAATTATATAATGAATTTAAAAATAATTTAGAAAAATTAAATATAAAAGAATCATCAAGTATAATATATGATGAAATAAAGGAAATATTAAAATGAAGTATGAAGAAAATGTTGATTTAAAAAAATTAAATACTTATCGTATTGGTGGTACTGCCAAGTATTTAATTAAGCCAAGTGATATGGAAGAATTAAAAAATACAATTGAAGAATTAATCAAAAAAGATATAAAGTATTATATTCTTGGAGGAGGATCTAATGTAATATTACCTGATGAAGATTTTGATGGTGCAATAATTAAGTTAGATAAATTAAATACTTTTTTAATTAAAGATTCATGTGTTTTTGCAGGATCTGGCCTTTCATTAAATGAATTTATAAAAAAATGTTTAGATGAAGGATACACAAACTTTACAAACCTTTACGGTATTCCCGGTTCTCTTGGAGGAGCTATTATAGGTAATGCTGGTGCAAATGGAAGTGAAATATTTGATGATTTATGTGCTGTATTAGTTTATGATGAGGGTTTAATCAAGCTTATTAATAAAGAAAATATTAAATATGAGTATCGCAATACTGAATTTAAAAATTCTAATATAATAATAATCGGAGCAATATTTAAATTAATACCTGGTAATACTGATATATCATGGCAAATGATAAAAGAAAATTTAGAAAAAAGAAAAAATACTCAACCATTAGAATATCCATCTGCAGGCTCAGTATTTAAAAATCCCAAAGGTTTATCTGCGGGTAAATTAATTGAAGAATGTAATTTAAAAGAAAAAACTATTGGTGGCGCGAAAGTAAGTAAGAAACATGCAAATTTTATAATAAATGAAAATAATGCAACAGGTTATGATATAATTACATTGATAAAGAAAATAAAAGAAGAAGTAAAAAAACAAAAAAATGTAGATTTAGAATTAGAACAAGTAATAGTAAAGTGGTGAAATAATGCAAAAAAAGGTTCATAGAAAGCTTAATAAAAAAGCCTTATTAGTTATAGTTCTAACATTATATTTATTTATAATGGCTTTTTATTATTGTTTTAATTTACCTATTAAAAGCATTGTTATAAAAGGAAATACTAATACATTAGATGAAGAAATAATTAAATTAGGAAATATAAATAGTTATAATAAAATTTTAGGTTTAAATACTAAAAAAGTTAAAAATGATATTATGGAAAATAAAGCAATTACAAGTGTTAAAATAAAAAAACAACTAAATGGAACTCTTTTAATAGATGTTAAAGAGCAAAATATATTATTTTATAATTTATTAAATAAAGTTTATGTTTATGAAAATGGCAAAACTTCAGAAAATGTAAGTAAAAAGTTAGGAATACCAACCCTTATAAATTATACACCTAGTGATATATACGATAATTTAATTAAAAAGTTAAATAATATAAATATTGATATATTAAAAAAAGTAAGTGAAATAGAGTATTCTCCAGATATAAAAAATGAAAAAGTAATAGATAAAAATAGGTTTTTACTTAGAATGAATGATGGAAATTATATATATATTAATCTAGCAAATATGGATAATCTAAATAAATATGAAGAAATATACGCAACACTAGATGAAAAACAAAAAGGAATATTAAACTTAGATAGTACAAGTAAAGGAGTTGTATTTCAACCATTCGATTTAATTAAAGAAAAGGAAGAAAAAAAAGATGAATTATCAAAATGAATTAGATAAATTAATTAAAAAATTAGATTATAAACCAACATTATTATTACATAGTTGTTGTGGACCATGTTCAACTCAAGTACTTACTTATTTATGTCCTTTTTTTAATATTACAGTTTTATATTACAACCCTAATATAGAACCCATCGAAGAATATATAAAAAGAAAAAATGAACAAATAAGATTTATAAAAGAATTTAATCATGATAATATAAAATTTTTAGATTGTGATTATGATAATGAAACTTTTAGAACCAAAACTAAAGGCTTAGAAAATGAAAAAGAAGGAAAAGCTAGATGTCCAGTTTGTTTTAGATTAAGGTTGGAATATACTGCAAAAAAAGCTAAAGAATTAAACTATGATTATTTTGGAACAACTCTAACTGTAAGCCCATATAAAAATAGTAGACAAATTAATATTCTTGGGGGAATCATTGGGGAAAAATATAATATAAAATATTTGTTTAGTGATTTTAAAAAAGGTGAAGGATATAAAAAATCAATTGAATATTCCAAAGAATATAACTTATATCGACAAGATTATTGTGGATGTCTTTATGCCAAAAGTTTAGAAATGAAAAAAAATAATTGAATAAATAAGCAAATTATTATATAATAATAAGTAAGGTAAGAAGGTGATACAAACATGCAATATAAAAAACAAATTATATTAAGTATTATAACAATATTTGTATTATCTGCACTTATTATCGGAGCAACATTCTCATATTTTCAAGCTCAAGGAGATACTTCTTCACAAACTTCAGCAACAGTTAAAACGTATACGACGGATGTTTTTTCATTTGAAACCGGAAATGCAATAAGTTTTTCATTAAATCAAGAAAACTTTACATCTGGAAAAGGAAATCAAACAGGAAGTACTTTTGCTAAAACAATCCTTACTGCCAATAATAAAACAAATACCGCAACAGAACATTATTATCTGTATCTAAATATTTCTAATAATACATTTACATACACTCAAAATGAAAATACTCCAGAAATATTACTTACCATAACTGATGGAACAAATCCTGTAACTAATTTAACAAGTCTAACTTATAAGACAGTAACTGATGGAAAAGGAAATAGAATATCAGGTTATGATATAACAAATAAAAAGGGTTTAATAACATTATTTAGTAATAGGGAAATCACAACAACAAGTACCAAAACAGAAAATTGGAACATAACTGTAACATTTATAAACTACAATTTAGACCAATCAAAGAATGCCGGTCACACATTTAGTGGTAAGTTAATGATACAAAAGGAAAAGATAAAAGAAACTGTAGCTACGGTGTGTTCAAGTGGTCAAACATTAAGTTCATGTATTATAGCGATGAATGGCAAAGATGACACACTGTATTATCACGATTCTTCATTAACAAATGGAGCGGGAGATAATTCATATCGGTATGCGGGTGGAGATTATCAATTAACAAATAAAGCAACAGAAACGACAGCTAATTTAGTGAAGTTTTACTGTGATGAAAAAGAAAGTACAGTAGGAAGTGGTTGTAATGGTGAATATTATTATGCACTACAATATGAAACATCAAATAATAAATATTCAACATATAATGAAGCTTTAGAAAAGGCTGTTGAGGATGGTTATCTAACAAAAGATAATGTTAAAAACTTTGTATGTTTTGGTTCAACAGCAACACCATGCCCAACAGAGAACTTATACCGTATTATTGGCGTATTTAATGCAAATTACCATAATATCGATGATAAATTTTTGGTAAAGTTAGTAAAGTATAATTCGGCTTCATCTGATTTATTGGGAACAAATGGTGATTATTATGGAAATATCGAGCCAACAAGGGAAGGATATAAAGAACAAGCGAATGGAGCTTTGAGCGGTTACTACTGGAATTATAAAGCAACGGATAGTGCCACAAATATATGGAGTACAAGTTTATTAAATAAAACAAACTTAAACACAAATTATTTAAATAATATAGGAACTTTTTGGGCAAATAAAATAGCTATGACAACATGGAAAGTTGGAGGAAACGCATTTCAAAATATAAGTGGACAAATTGCGTCTGTTGCGTATCAAAATGAAATAGTATCTCCATCTGAAAATACAACATATGCTGCAAAAGTTGGTCTAATGTATGTAACAGATTATGCCTTTGCATACGCTCCTACGTATTGGACTATAAATATAGGTGATTATAAAGAAGACGATAATTGGCTAGATAGAGGTACATTAATTTGGTACATAACAAGAAATTCAAGCTCCGTTGATAAAGTATATTGGTCATCAGATTCGTTAGTATTTAGTTCTGAAACAAGTAAAAGTTTTCCAATTTACCCAACATTTTTACTAACATCAACAACAACATATGACTCTGGAACGGGTACAATGAGCAATCCAATTCGCATCAAATAGAATAATAAGAAAGGTGATTTAAAATGAGCAAGAAAGTTACAAATATTATATTAATTATTTATGTTGTAGCACTATCTGTGCTGGTAATCGGAGCAACATATGCTCATTTTACCTATATAAATGTATCAAGAGTATCTCCAAAAGTTGAGGTTGGAGCTGCTACATTAAATTTCATAACGTTTGAAATTGGAGACCCAATATTCATAAATCCCACAATAGAAAACTTTAAAGAAGGAATGAAAAATTTATCCTCTGATACATTTGCAAGTGCATATTTAAGAGTAGAAAATAGTGAAGAAGAAACATCCATTAATTACAATATTTTTCTTCAAATAGATGAAAATACTTTAACTTATTCAACTGGAAGCAAAACCCCAGAACTATTAATGAAAATCTTTGATCCATATGGGAATGAGTTAGATACAATTGAAGGATTAAACTATGTTACCATAACAGATGGAAAAGGAAATAAATTAAGTGGATTTGATATAACTACAGCCAAAGGAAAGTATTATATTGCTAAAAATAGAAATCTTAAAACCAAAACAGAAATAAGTGAAATGTGGAAAGCAGAAGTAACATATGTTAATTTAAGTGAAAGTCAGGATGGAAATTTAGATAAAAAATTAGATGGATTTATTAGAATTGAAGCATCAGGGGAGTAAAATTATGAATTTAGAAGCTAAAAAGAAAGAATATCAAAAAGTATTAGTAGAAGAATATCGCAAAAGTCATATGGAAGAAACTGAAGGTTTATCCAATGAAGAAATAGCATTAATGTGTCCAATAAGTGAAAATGATATAACATTTTTAATGAGCAAAGAATTAATGGAAATTGGTTTAAGTATAGAAGATCAAGAACAAGAAATTATACTTTGTACAAAGAAAATAAATGATCCTAATACATATCATGAAGAATTACCGGAACTAAGAGCGGATATTAGGGAAGCAAATGGAAAAATTGAAATATTAAAAGGAAAGTATGAAACATTAAAAAAAGCCATTTCAGAAAGGAATATAGATGAAAGAGGTACAAGTAGATAAATTTTTAGTCTTTCTAAAAGTCGAATTAAATTACTCAGAATTAACAATAAAAAGTTATCAGTTAGATTTAACTGATTTTTTTGAATATATTGAAAGTAAAAAGATTAATTATTTAACAATAACAAACCATGATGTAAGGGGATATCTTAAATATTTAGATTCATGTAATTTGAAAAATAGTACAATATCACGAAGAATAAGTACGTTAAGAACGTTTTATAATTATTTAGTAGATGAAAATATTGTGGAAAATAATGTTTTTCATAATGTTAAAAACCCTAAGTTAGAAAAAAAGTTACCAAATTATCTAAACTATAATGAAATGGAAGAATTACTGGAGTCAATTGATATAAGCACCTCTGAAGGATTAAAAAGAAGATTATTAATAGAAATGTTTTATTCAACTGGATGTCGTGTAAGTGAAATGATAAATGTCAAAATTAATGATATAGATTTTACAAATAAAACAATCAGGATAATGGGAAAAGGTAGTAAAGAAAGAATAGTATATTTTGGTGATTATGCAAGTAAATATCTTGATAATTATTTAAGCAAAGTAAAGTGTGATAAATATTTATTTACAAATAAAAAAGGAGAAAAACTAACCATTAATGAAGTAGAGCAAATAGTTAAAGATATTATGAAACACATATCGATAAAGACTCATGTAACACCACATACTTTAAGACACACATTTGCTACTCACTTACTTAATAATGGAGCAGATATTAAAACAGTCCAAGAACTTCTAGGGCATGCTAATTTATCCACTACTGGTATATATACTCATGTTTCAAGCGATAGATTAAAAGATATTTATTTCAAAACATTTAAAAGGTAAATGTAAAATATGCGTAAATTGTGTAGGCATATTTTTTTCTTTGCGGTATAATTAAACAGAAAGGAAATATATACTATGAAGAAATTATTGGAATGTCAAAACTTATGCAAAAGTTTTGGAAAAAAGCAAATATTAAAAGATGTTTCATTTGAGATTGATGAAGGAGATATATTAGCCTTTATAGGTCCAAATGGAAGTGGTAAAACAACAACCATAAAACTTATTTTAGGATTACAAAATATTGATAAAGGAAAAGTAACTATCAATGGCTTTGATATTGAAAAAGACTTTGTAAAATCAATTGAAAAAGTTGGAGCAATCGTAGAAAATCCTGATACATATATGTATTTAACTGGATGGCAAAATTTAAAATTAACTGCAAATTTATACAAAGATATTACTGATGAAAAAATAAAAGAAATAGTAAAACTTGTAGAGTTAGAAGAAAGAATTAATGATAAAGTTAGCAAGTATTCATTGGGTATGCGTCAAAGATTAGGAATAGCTAGAGCCTTAATCAATGAACCAAATGTTTTGATTTTAGATGAACCCACAAATGGGTTAGATCCAGAAGGAATAAAGGATTTAAGAAACCTTCTAAAAAAGTTAGCTAAAGAAGGACTGGGAATACTAATATCTAGTCATAATTTAGCAGAGTTAGAAAGTTTTTGTAATAAAGTATTAATTATAGATAATGGAACAATTATAGAAACTAGTGAAGTAAAAGAATTTAAAAATAATGGTAATAAATATACATTTAATGTAAGCAATACTAAAGATTTAGATATTGAAGGAATCTATGAAGTAACAAAAAATAAATTTAGTTACAATGGAGAAAAAGAAGATATTGCAAGTATTATTAAAACGTTAGTTAAAAAGAATATTGATGTATATGAAGTAAAAATGGAAGAATTAACTCTTGAAGAAGCGTTTTTAAAAAAGACTGGAGGCAAGAAAAATGATAAAGTTAATAAAAAATGAAATATATAAAATTCTACATAAAAAGAGTACCTACATAATTATGATAATAACAGCCCTTTTTATGGTCCTAGTATCATATGTTTATTCAAAAGATAATAATTTTTATAATAACCCTTATTATCCAGCCGAAGGTGATGTAATTGATAAAAAGATTGCCCAAGATATGAATTCCTATTATGAAAAATATGATAGAAGTACATGGCAATACTATAAACTGGATGAGTATTACTCTATTGCATATAATTATTATAATGCAGTAGAAAATGGTGAAGATAGTAGTATACTAAAAAAAGAATACGATGATTTTAAAAATGCATTAGAGCAAGACAATTGGAAGTTTTTTGTTACCAGAGATTTAAATGAAGCAACTGAGGAGTTGAAAAAATTTGAAGCAAATAAGAATGTAGTAAAAGATAGAGAAAAAGATGAAATAGAAAATCAAATATTTGCTACAAAAGTGAAAATTGAACTATTAGAATATCGATTAAAAGAAAACGTTGCTTATGGAGAAGATTATTTAAATGAAGCAATAAATGTTGTTGAAAACACAGCATATTCAGTATCAGCCTATGAAAAGGCAAAAATTGATAAGAAAAGCGAATATGAAGAAGCAGTAAAGAATTATTATGAAAACAGGTATATTTTAGAGACTAAGGAAGATACTAATAATGCTAATGATTTAAGATGTATTATAATGAATTTCTTTCAAGAATATATGTTTATGATCATAGTATTTGGTGTAATGGTTGCTGGAGCTATTGTTAGTGATGAATACAACAAAGGAACAATAAAATCATTGCTCATAACCCCATACAAAAGAAGTACAATACTTTTATCTAAGTTTATCACATCAATATTGCTTACGATAATATTTATTGTATTTGCTTATTTAATGCAAATTGTAATTGGTGGTCTATTCTTAGGATTTGATTCTTTAAAAAATCATGTCGTAGTTTACAACTTAGCAACAAAATCTTTAGAAATCATGAGCCTATTAAAATATGTTGTAATAATAACTATATGTTATTTACCTCAAATATTACTATTAGTAACTTTAGCTTTTGCAGTTTCGACAATTATAGGAAATACTGCTTTTGCCATAGCAATAACATTTGCAGGATCAATCGGAGCTAGCTTAATAAACATGTTTGCAATAGTTTATAAAGTAAAAATACTTAAATATTTTGTTACAACTAATTGGGATTTTACTTTATATTTATTTGGTAAAACTAGTCAATATGGTACCAGTTTAACACATGCAATTATTGTTTGTCTTATATATTTCTTAATAATGGTAGTTATATCATTTATAGTATTTAAAAGAAAAAACATAAAAAATATATAAAGGGTGAAATGATGAAGATTAGGAAAAAGGTAAAATTAAAGAAAAAAGTATTTTTGTTAATGGCTTTAGGTATTATGATACCTTTGGCCTTTTCTTCATTTAAAAATATCTCGTTTGCTATGCCTGTTTTAGGCACAGACAAAGAAAGTAAAAGTAATTTAATAAATGAATATATAAATAATTTAAGCAATCTAGTAGAAAAAAAAGAGATAGACTCAAGATTTGTTAATGTAATAAGTCTTGAAGATGATAGATATATATCTAAATTATTTAACTTTAAAACTGGTGAAGAAGTAAATATAGAATCAATTATAAAACCTGAGATGGTCGAAGAATTTTGGTCTAAAGTAAATAAATTGTTGTATTTAAAATATCCAACCTTTATCGCAGATGTCTTAAGTAAAAATGATAAAACAAATACTTATTTTGTAAAAGATAATGAACTTGTAATATATTATTATGATTATGAAATTGAACCTTTACCTAATGAAGAATTATCATTACATATAAACTATAATGAAATAAAAGATTATATGGATATAACTATAAAACTTGATAAAACCTATGAAAATGAAGATGGTAGTAAAATAGATTTAAATAAAAAAATAGTAGCTTTAACATTTGATGATGGACCGGGGGCTTATACGAGTAGACTCATAGACATATTAAATAATAATAAAGCTCATGCAACATTTTTTATGTTAGGAAAAAAATTATCTTTATATAAAGATACAGTTAAGAAAGTCCATGATAATAATATGGAAATTGGATATCATTCATATAATCATAAGAATTTTAAAAGACAAAAATTAGAAACGATAGTGGAAGAATTTAATGAAAGCAATGAAACGCTAAAAAGCATAACTGGAGATACATTTCATCTAATAAGACCTCCGTATGGGAGTATAAATGAAAAAATAAAAGACACTTTAGATGCATCATTCATTCTTTGGAATGTTGATACAGAAGACTGGAGACATAAAAATACCGATTACTTAAAAGAATATGTTTTACAAAAAGCTCAAGATGGTAATATCATATTATTTCATGATATACATAAATCAAGTGTTGATGCTATAGAAAAACTACTTCCATATCTTTATGTCGAAGGATATCAAGTTGTTACAGTATCAAAACTTGCTAAAATTACAAAAACAAATTTAGAATTACACAAATCATATCGGTATTTCACTAGATAAAAAAGTATAACATAACATTTAATAATTAAATTAATCCAACATCTAGGGCATCGTCTTTTCTAGTAATTTCATTAATCAAATAAATTGCACCCCCGATTAAAAATAAAATAGCAGCAATAAGTTGTATAAATGTCGATCTGTAATTCGGATCATCAAAGTTTTTTTCCATGCTTCCCAAGTCTTCAGTTAATAAAAGCAAGAAGTACAAATAGATAAAGAATGCTACAAAGAAAATAGTTATATTAATACTTTTTTCTCTTTTATAAGCATCTTTATCTTTTTTTAATAAATAATCTCGATCTAATTTATTTGAATACAGTGCAAAAACGACAATAAAAAAATATATAATCCAAATTATATCTTCATTTTTTAGTCGTTTTAGTTTTTTTTCAACATCATTCATGTTAAATAATATGCTTAAGTAGTTTACAATAACAATATTTTTATGTATAATTTTATATGGAAGATAGAATTAAAAAACGGAGGAAAAAATGAAAACAAGAATAATAAGTGCTATCGTTGCATTAATAATAGTAGTCCCTTTGATAGCTCTAGGGGGAATATATTATACTTTAGGTATTTGCTTAATAGCAGCCTTAGCATACAAAGAAATTATAGATTTACCTGCATCACATGGAAAAATACCTAACACAATGATTTTTATAGGATTAATATCCATGTTAACATTAATTTTATGTAATGAAGGAACATCAATTTATAAAGGATTTACATATCAAATAGTAGCTATGACTAGTTTATTTTTGATAGTACCAACAGTATTTTATAAAGAAGAAGATTATAGTAGTAAAGATGCTTTCTTTTTACTCGGAGCTGTTTTATTTTTAGGCTTAGTATTTAATGCTTTTTTAACTATTAGATTAAGAAATATAAATACATTCTTATTCTTACTTATAATACCAATGGTTAATGATATTTTTGCTTACCTAATAGGGTCAAAGTTTGGTAAAAACAAGATGTGTGTTAACATTAGTCCCAATAAAACTTGGGAAGGTTCAATTGGTGGTTTAGTTTTAGGATCTGCATCAGGAATTATTTTTTATAGACTTTTAATTGGAAATATTACTTTAAAAATTGTCATTATAACGCTTATTCTTTCTATCATTGGTCAAATCGGAGATTTAATAATGAGTAGAATTAAAAGAGAAAATGGTATTAAAGATTTTTCAAATATTATGCCTGGACATGGTGGTATTTTAGATAGACTTGATAGTAGTATATTTGTTTTTATTACATACATATTTTTACTTATGTTTTAAGGAGGCTTAAATTATGTGGATTATATCAATACTTATATTAATATTTATTTTAGGAATTATTATTTTAGTTCATGAATTCGGACATTTCATTTGGGCTAAAAAGTTTAAAGTTCATATTTATGAATTTTCAATCGGAATGGGACCAATTATTCATACTCACAAAGGAAAAGACAAAATTGATTACAACATTAGAGCTTTTCCAATTGGTGGTTTTGTTTCTATGGCTGGTGAGGTTTATGAAGATGCCGATGAAAAAATAAAAAAAGAAGATTATATGTGTAACAAACCTTGGTGGCAAAGACTAATAATTTTAGTTGCGGGCGTTGTAAATAACTTTATATTAGCAATAGTGCTTTTATTTATAAGTAGCTTAATCTGGGGGGGAACAACCTTAAAACCAGTAGTAAAAAATGCGGTAGAAAATTATCCAATGGCTGAGGCTGGTATTAAATCAGGAGATACAATTATCTCTATCAACGACCATAAAGTATCAACTTGGGATGTTGCTCAAATAATACTAGTTATGAAAAATAAAAATGATTATTATACATTTGAAGTAAAACATGAAGATGGAAGCAAAGATACTTACAAAGTAGTACCAAAGCTTGAAAAAGATGCTGATGGTAATGAAAAACATGTATTTGGTGTTGAGGTAGAAAGTTACAAAGCAACTGGATTCTTTGCATCAATTGAATATGCTTTTCAAAAGTTTGGTAGTATAGTTGAATCAATGTGGTTAACTGTTAGTGGTCTTTTAACAGGCAAGATTTCGACGAGTGCTTTATCTGGTCCAGTTGGAATGTATAAAGTCGTAGATGATGGGGTAGCATTAGGTTTAAATTATATGATCTATTTAACTGCTTTTTTATCAATTAATGTGGGATTCATAAATATCTTACCATTCCCAGCATTTGATGGAGGTAGAGTTTTCTTCCTTATTGTTGAAGCTATAAGAAGAAAACCAGTTAATGCTAAATTTGAAAATACATGTCATACAATTGGTTTCTTGTTATTACTACTTTTAATGTTTTATATAACAATTCAAGATATAATTCGTTTATTTTAACTTGCATAGTTTAATAATTTATGATAATATATTGTTGACCCAAAAAAGGTATATAATCCGCTATAAATATTTTATATGATTATAGGTAATAAAATAAGGAGGTATATGATGGCAAATTTAGTTGACAAAATTGCTGAAAAACATATTCGTAAAGATGTTCCAGAATTTAGAGTTGGGGACACAGTTAGAGTTGATGTTTGGGTAAAAGAAGGAAAAAAGGAAAGAATCCAATCTTTTGAAGGATTAGTAATCGCTAAAAGAGGTGGAGGAGTTTCTGAAACATTTACAGTTCGTAAAAAAAGTGGAACAGTTGGTGTAGAAAGAATATTCCCAATAAATACCCCAACAATTGACAAAATTGTTGTAATCAAAAAAGGTAAAGTTCGTCGTGCAAAACTTAACTTTATCAAAGGAATGCGTAAAGAATATAAAGTTAAGGAAAGAAGTTAATTCTTTCCTTTCTTTCGTTTAAAGGAGAATATTTAATGAAGGTAATAAAAGAGGTAATACCATATATAGTAATTGTGGTAGTAGTGGTATTAATTAGGACATTTATAATAACTCCGGTTAGAGTAGATGGCGACAGTATGAAAAATACATTAAAAAATGGAGATATATTACTGTTATACAAATTAAGTAGTATAGATAGATTCGACATAATCGTTCTTGATGAAGAAAAAGATAATGAAAAAATAATTAAAAGAGTAATTGGACTTCCCGGAGAAACTGTAGCTATTAAAAAGGGAAAAATATATATAAATGATAAAGAAATTGATGATGAGTATGCTTACGGAGAAACAAGTGATTATAATAAAGTTACTTTAAGAGATGATGAGTACTTCATACTCGGAGATAACAGACTGATAAGTAAAGATTCTAGGTACTTTGGACCAATTAAAGATAATGAAATAAAAGGAAAAATAGTATTTAGATTATTTCCATTTACTAAAATTGGCACGGTGCAATAATGAATTTAGTTACTTTAATGTACAAATATATAAGTAGATTTATAAATAGTGATGAACTTTTAGAATCTTTAGAAGAGTTAGATTTAAATAATTTTTCTAAAGAAGAAAAAATATCTATTAATAAACTTATAGATGATATAAAAATAATAAAAGATAAGACTGCAAATGAGATAGATGAAATAGAAAAAAATAGATTAGAAACTATTGAAAGAATTGTTAGTAATATTAATATAATTTTAGAATCTGATAATTTAGAAAAAGATTTAAGAGAAAAAATAGAACATAGAAAAGAATACTTATTAGAAGATAAAAAGAAAGTTAAAGATGGCGGTAAATTATATGAAAGTATCTATATTTTACTTGCAGATAACAAATTAATTAATCACTATTGGGATTTAATGAATGATTATGAACTTTTAGAATTTATTGCTCAATATATAAGTGTTCCCATACCACCTCAAATTGATCAAGAGAAATTTAATGGCCTTGTAAAAGTTGGAATTAAAAATAATGAACGAGAATGGTTATGGCGTCTTGCTTTTAATTATAATAGAAAAAATAAAGATTTTTCTTTAATTGAAGATTATTTTATTGAAAAAAAAGATAGTTATTATTTAACTGAATTAATAAGTGCAGTTAGAGAAGATTTGGATATGAAAAAGTTAAAGGAAAAAGTACTAGCAACGAATGATAAAAAATTTATTACTAGCGTAAAAAAAACTTTGAAAGATTATGAAATTGAATTTTAATTGAAAAAATATTTAAAATATGATAATATACATAAGACATACATGGGGGGGATATTATGGAGTTTAAGAAAGAAAATATTAAAATGCAAAATATAGAAAATGAAGTAAACAATATTTTTTCTATATTAACAAAGGAAAACAACCTAACTTTAGAAGATTTAGATAAATTGTTTTCTAAAAACGTGGAGTTAAAAAATAAATATCTAATTCAAATGAAATCTAGAGCAGAAGATTTATATTTTAATTTTTCTGAATCAGAAAATAAAGTTAGAAATAATAGTATTTTGGCTTTTCTTTTGGTGCTGGTTAATTTAGGAATGGTTATTTTTAATCCAGGGGCTTTCTTATTATCTGCTATACCGTTATATTTACTTTTAAAAAAAATATCACACAGTAATAAAAAAATAAATTCTAAAAAAGATGAAATAAATGAAACTTGTGAAATATTAGAAAAGAAATTAGATAGTTTCCTAATAACAATCGAAAATAATGAAACTTTTATTTTTAAACTACAAAAACAGTTAAATGCTAACAAAATGAAAGAACTAGCAGCAGATAAAACTTGGCAAGAAAAGATTAATAAAGCTAATGCTTTAATCGAAAAATTTATGGAAGATGGGATTTATCCTGCAGAAGTAGATTCAGAAATAGAAAAATTAGCCATAAAAATGTTACAATTGGATTTAAATGTAAATTATAAAAAGTTAGAAGTATTACTTTTTTATGCCAAATTAAAAAGAATGGGACAATTAGATCTAGATGCTCCATCAGTAGTGTTAACTTTAACAAAAGATAATTAAATTAATTGTTTATCTAATAAGAATCTGTTATATTAAAAATAATAGAGAAAAGAAAAACAATGAAAAAAGGTTTAATTATTATATGTGCTATTATCATACTTTATGGATGTGATTCTAAAAAAGAAACAAAAGAAAATATAACTAAGCCAGAAGAAATAAGTTATACAAATAAGTTTGAGTGTTCTAGAATTGAAAAGATTAAAAAATTTGATTTAGATAATAAGAATGCTGGAAGACTAACTCAAGAACAAATGAAGGAAAGACAAAATAGTCCAGTTGCTATCAATGAAAAAATTAGTAAGATTTATGATTTTACCAAAGATGGAAGCAAATTATTAGGTTTTTATGAAATTCACACTTATGAATATGTGGTTGATGATTACAACATGGATAAAGAAAAATCTTCTTATAGTTGTGGAGAATATGAAAATTATGGTTTTAAAAGTTGTGGAATTACAACTACCAAAAATTCTATTATAATGACTAAAGTCGCAGACATAAATAGTGATTATAATAAAGATATGGTTAGTAAGATGACTTTAGAAAGTATTAAAACTGATTATGCCCAAGGAGATATGTATACTTGTAATTAAGGGTGATTAAACACTCTTTTTTCTTTTTTTCTAACATGATATAATAAGACTATATGAAAGAGGTAAAAAATATGTATATCGTAGAAAATGAATGCTTAGAAGAAATAAGAAAAATTTGGATTGAAAATAACTCGGGGTACATAGGCAATAACTGCAATTTAAGATCAATAAATGATAACAATATGTTAAAAGTAGTATGTAAAACGGATACTGATGTATGTGGATATGCAGTATTATATTTTGAAAAAGATTTTTGTGAACTTGAAAAATATCCTAATTATATAGAAAATATGCCTAAAAAAACTATTTATATGTGGGAAATGGTAACATCAAAAAATCATTTAAAAGAAGGGGTAGCTTCCAAAATATATGATTATATAAAAACAAAATTTAATGATTATACAATATATGCTGCCATCGATGAGAAAAATATTCCTTCTCTAAATTTACATATTAAAGAAAAATTTATTCCAATATATAATTTCTATAAAGAAGATGAAAATGTAAATTATATAATGCATGAATGGCATAAACAATAAAAAACTAATTTTTTACAATTGGTTTTTTGTATTGGTTAAGAGAACGAAAAATAGTTCTCTTTTTAATTAACCAAAAAAGTGTGAGAAAGTTATTTAAACAATATCTTATTGTCTTTTTTTAAATTTGTTAAGATTGTCTTGATTTGCAGCCGAACATATGTTATGATAAATACATTGAAAATTATGGTCTAGCAAGAAACTTAATTTAATAAAGATTTTCTAATAATTTAAAGGAGAGTGAATAAATCTATTTACAAAAGACGATGTGTTCAATATATAAATATGTTAACGAAAAACTAATAAAGAATAAATATAATGTAAAGAAAAGATAAAATTAAACAAAAAAACTATGAGATATTATAAATAAATGGTATAATAAATCCTTGTAAAAAGAAGAAAATTTTAATTATAAATATTATCATAAAAATTGGTAAACAAAGGAAAGAAGGTATAAAAAATGGTTAATATAGAAAAATTTTTAATAGAAGCTAAAAAACAAACATATGCTAATGAAACGGTAGAAAAAGTAGCAAACACAAGGCAAAATTCTAAAGACTATGAATATAAAAAAGATAAAATGGTGTATCATGATACATATTTTGGGGGGACTAAATTTATTGGTGAAGAAGTTGTTTATGTAGATAACAAAACCTATTGGGCTATGAATTATTATGGTGTAACTTTAGATGAAACTTTAAAAGAAGAAGCAATGGATAAGGCATTGCGTCCGGCATTAATGAATGTTGGAAAAGATAAAGACATAATTCCAGTAAGAGGGCCAAAAGAATGGGTTAATGGTGAGTATAAGTATTCATTTAATGTAATAGGCGATATTAATTATTTCAGTGGAATTGAAACTATATATAAAAATAACAAGAAAATATATGAATTAAAATGTAATGGCGGATTAATTATATAAAAAAATAAAATTTATAAAAGATTAAAAGTAATGGAAATGGAGGTAATAATGGATATAATTGAAACTAATTATACAAATAATATTTTTGAAAATATAAAACATGTTGATGAATGTGGTAATGAGTATTGGCTTGCTAGAGATCTTTCAAAAGTTCTAGAATACAAAGACTGGAGAAATTTTCAAAAAGTAATAGATAAAGCTATAACATCTGCTCAAAATAGTGTTTCATTCGAAGAAAATTGGATTGTTGAGATCACCAAGCCAATAAAAACTAAAGAGGAATTTATTAAAGATTATAAACTAACAAGATACATATGTTATTTAATAGTGCAAAATGCTGATCCTAGTAAAGAAGTTGTTGCCATGGGACAAACCTATTTTGCAATACAAACGAGAAAACAAGAGATAACAGAACAAGAATATGACTCTTTATCCGATGATGACAAAAGATTTTATCAAAGGAGATTAACAAAACAAGGAAATTATACAATGCAAAAAGTTGCAACATCTGCAGGTGTTAAAAATATGGCTGAATTTCATAATGCTGGTTATAAAGGGCTATACAACGGTGAAACTGCCGATGATATATTTAAAAGAAAAAAATTAAGATATAGAGAAGATATTTTAGATAATATGAATTAGGATGAATTAATAGCTAATTTATTTAGGATAAATCAGACTAAACAAAAACTTTTAAGAGACAATGTAAAAGGAGAAAAAGAAGCAAAAGATGTGCATTATGAAGTTGGAAAAAAGGTAAGAAAAGCAATTGCAGACATCGGGGGAATGATGCCTGAAGAAATGCCGACGCCTAAAAAGAGCTTAAAAGAGCTTGAAAAAGAAAAGAAACAATTAGAAATAAAAGAACAAAGCAAACTTGAAGGAATAAAATAAATAAAATTAGGTGATATAAATTAGTTTGTGTATTAAATAAAGTGAAAGGATATTAAATATGAAAGTTTTGATAGAAAAATTAAAGCAAAAGGATTTAGTGGCAGCAATAAATATATATGATAAAAATTATAGTACGACTACAGACTACAATAAACTTTTAACTATATATAATGAAATTTATAATAATTCAGCATATCATAATATTGTAGCGAAAGTTAATAATGAAATAGTAGGGCTAGCAACAGTTATAATTAATTATGATATTGTAGAACAGCTAAAACCATTTTTAACTGTTTGGAATTTTGGTGTGAAGGAAGAATATAGGAGAAATAAAATAGGGACAAAAATGTTTGAATATATATATAAGTTTGCGAAGCAAAATAACTGTGTTTTTATTTCTTTAATTGCTGAAGAAGATAATATTGTAGCACAATCTTTTTATGAAAAATTAGGATATATTAAAGAAGTAGGTTATGTTAAATTAATAGATAAAGAAAAATGGTAATTATAAATTAAAATAGAGGAAGTGAAAAAATGAATAATGAAAATTTAAATAAAACAAATATCAACTGGTATCCCGGTCATATGGTAAAAGCTAAAAGAGAAATAAAAGAAAAAATAAAATTAATTGATATAATTTATGAATGTGTAGATGCTAGAATGCCATCATCTTCCAAATTAAAAGGGATGGATGATATACTTGAGGCTAAACCTCGAATTTTAGTTATGACAAAAAAAGATTTGTGTGATTTAGAAGAAACTAATAAATGGATTAAGCATTATGAAGAAAAAGGTTATAAAGTAATATTATTAGATTTAACAAATAATGATGATTATAAAAAATTAATAAAGTTAACAAATGAAATAGTAAAACCGATACAAGAAAAAAGAAAAGATAAAGGTCTTAAAAGTAAAGAAGTTAAAATTGGTGTAATAGGAATACCTAATGTTGGCAAAAGTACCCTTATAAATAAATTGGCTGGTAAAAAAGTTGCAAACACGGGAAATAAACCTGGAGTAACAAAGCAAATAAATTGGCTTAAAACAAACTCAGGGTTTTTATTATTAGATACACCAGGAATACTTTGGCCCAAAATTGAAGATAATACTGAAGCTTTAAGTCTAGCATCAACTGCCACCATAAAGATGGAAATTCTAAATATGACAGACATCGGAGGATACATAATTACTTTCTTTAAAAATTATTATAAAGAAAAGTTAGAAGAAAAATATAATATTGAAATAAGCGATGACCCGAATGAAATATTTACATCTTTAGCTAAAAAATTTAATTATTTTGAAAAAGATGGGGAAATAGACTATGAAAAAATATCAAATAAGGTGTATAATGATTTAGTGAGTGGTGCACTAAAAGGAGTAACATTTGATAGATGGAAGAAGTAGATTTATTAAAATATGAAAAAGAATTATATGAAAAAGGAATCAATTTAATTGCTGGCACAGATGAAGCAGGGCGTGGGCCACTATGTGGACCAGTTGTAGCAGCAGCGGTAATTCTGCCGAAAAATTATAAACTGGAAGGATTAAATGATTCCAAGCAATTAAGTGAAAAAAAACGAGATAAATTTTTTGAGATAATTAAAAAAGATGCCATAAGTTATGGAATAGGAATCGTAGATGCTAAAACCATTGATGAGATAAATATATATGAAGCAAGTAGAAAAGCAATGTTAATGGCAATAGATAAATTAAATGTTAAGCCAGAATATGTATTATCAGATGCAATGCCTCTACCTATTGAAAACTCAAAAGCAATAGTGCACGGAGATGCTTTATCGCTAAGTATTGCGGCGGCCAGTGTTTTAGCTAAAGTAACTCGTGATAAAATGATGTACGAACTTGATAAAAAACATCCAGAATATGGCTTTAAAAATCACAAAGGCTACCCAACAAAAAAGCATCTTGAAAATATAAAAAAATATGGAATTTTAGATAATTATAGGTTGACATATAAACCAGTAAAAATTTTGATGGAGGAAAAAAATGAAGAACTTGTTAAAGAATAATTTAATTAAAAATTATATAA
>CDYU01022612.1_pt1 | contig 33451 bp, 22 predicted proteins | sample 480701 | NCBI WGS metagenome assembly CDYU01 (sample SAMEA3182105, study PRJEB8094) | gut metagenome | biome: human; feature: gut; material: Stool; isolation source: human stools | place: Canada | collected 2013-02-26 | reverse complement strand
CTGCCAAAAACACCACCCAGACGGGTGGTGTTTTTTATTGCGGGCAGGGGCAGAAAGGCGAGAAACGAACGCCCGTCTCACAGGGCCGTCAGGGCCTTGAGACGGGGAGCAGCGTGCCTGGGGCACGCTGCGTCCGTGAGAGGAGAGCCGACTCGTCTGCATGATCGGGAGAAGGACTGCCAAAAACACCACCCAGACGGGTGGTGTTTTTTATTGCGGGCAGGGGCAGAGACATTTTTGCCTATGCTTTTGTCCATATTTAATAGAATGTGTCAATAAATTTTGTGTGGGAATCAAGTTGCAAATCTGTCGAAATAATGCTATATTAACCCGTGTATGTCCAAATATAGGAGAACGAGTCCCTTTCGGCCGTTTTCCTGCGCAGCACAGGCGCACATCCGCGTGTCTGTGCAGGGGGGTGCAAAGCAGAAAAGGGTACCCTTTTCTCGTCCCGGCGAGGCCGGGGCGATGGCCGAGACCACAGGCGGGCGCCGACCGGCCCCGCTTGTGGCGGGCCTGCTGGATGCGTGTCCTGTGTCCGATGCTGCGCAAGGGAGGACGTACATCGGGCTGCGGCGGGGCCCGGCGTTTTGCCGGATGCGCCGTCAGGCGCAGCAAAGCCTTGTCCGGCACGGTGTACGGATACATCTGATCCGGAGATCCCAAAAGAAAAAAAGAAAGGATGGGGGAACATGAGCAAAACGAGAATGGGCAAAAGAGTTGCGTCATTGCTGCTTTCGCTGGTAATGATGCTTTCTCTGCTGCCGACGACGGTGTACGCTACCGAAGATACGGTGGGCGGCACCGGCGAAACCAGTGACGTGATCGTCGAGGAGACGAACACGTCCGATGACAACACGGTGGGGGGAACTACCGGCAACCCCGAACTCACCGGTGAGGACGAGGGCGGCGGTGCCAACGTCAGCGAGGGCAAGACAGCGACTGTCGCTACCATCGGCAGCGCTACTTACGAGTCGCTGGACGAGGCGATCACGGCTGTTGCGGACGGCGAGACCATCGTGGTCAACGCGGGCGAGTACACACTGAACGGCAGCCTGAACTACACGGGCAAGGCGTTCACTATCGCGGCTGCTGATGGTGCGGATGTCTCCTTTGACATGTCCGCTGCCGTGGCCCTGCATGGTGCGAAGATCACTTTCAACAACGTGACCTTCGACTATAAGACCAATGGCAACTACATCGGCCTGCAGCACGCCGACACGCTGGTGTACGACAACTGCACCATCAACGGCATGGTGTTCCTGTATGCCGGCAACGAGACGTTCAACAGCTGCACCTTCAAGCAGGAGAGCGCGGACGCCTACAACGTCTGGACGTATGGCGCGCAGAACGTCGCGTTCAACGGCTGCACCTTCAACTGCGTGGGTAAGGCTGTGCTGGTGTACAACGAGGGCGCTATCGCCAAGACCGACCTGACGGTGACGGACACCAAGTTTGTGGCTTCCGCTCCCGTTACGGGCAAGGCGGCCATCGAGATCGACACCAGCCTGATGGCGGGCGGCGCCACCATCACCGTGGACGATAAGACCACGGATACCGGCTTCGCCACCGGCTCCAACAGCGGCAAGACTCTGTGGAACGACAAGAAGCAGACGGCCGACACCAACAAGAACACCACGGTGACCGTGGCGGGCGAGAAGGTGTTTGAGCCGAAGGCCACTGTGGTGAAGCCTGTGAGTGTCAATGGCACCAGCTATGAGACGCTGGAAGATGCTATTGACGCGGCGACTCCTGATGCAAACGGCGTTGTCACCTATGAAATCAGCGGCAAGGTCGATGTGACCGCTACCGGCTGGGTACAGGTGGCGAAGTCTGGCCTGACCGGCCTTACGGCGGTGAAGTTCGTGGGTACGACTGACGATGCCAAAATCTGCATTAATGGCGGGCTGGCCATTCTGGCGGATCAGAACTACGACATCGACGTCAGCTTCGAGGCACTGGCGCTGAGCAAGCTGAATCCGACCTATGGCGGCGACTACGGCCACAGCACCAACTACTTTACCACATGGCTGCGCAATTCCGGTGCGGCGGAGAACACTGTGACCTACACCAACTGCACTTTCCCCAATGGTGTGAGCAACAACCAGTACGGCAAGACGGTGTTTGACAACTGCAAGTTCACCAACGGTGCTACCGGCCTGTACAATCTGTGGAACTACGGCGGAAGCACCGAGATCAAGAACAGTAGTTTTACCGGCACCCGTGGTATCAAGGCTTATTCTGAAGGTGTTGATGGCGGCCAGATCGAAGTCGCCGATACTACTTTCAACGGCCTTGGTGAGAAGGCAGCTATCGTGGTGTCCAAGGCGACAACGGTGACGCTGAATAAGGTCGACGCTACCGAATGCACCAAGGGTCTGCTCCAGAAGGATATCGATGGCGGCTCCCTGAAGACCACCATCGAAGCCAATGGCACCGGTATCAGCGGCAAGTTTGATATTACCGCAACAACGACCGCAGATGCTGCCAAGAATGAGTTCAACATCTCTGCCGGTACGTTTACGAGCGAGGTGTCCAACGACTATTGCGCTGACGGCTTCGAGGTCAAGGCCAACGATAACGGCACCTATGGCGTAGTCGAGGCGGCTACGGCTGACGGCGACGGCACAGAGGCTAACCCCTACACGCTGGAGCAGCTGGGCACTATGACCCGTCAGGCGTATATCGAGGCGCAGAATCGCCTGAACGGCACCATGTATGTCACCGTGGGCAACTACGCCTATGACACCAACGGTGTGCTGGGCAACGGTGTGCGCGACGACACCACGGGCCAGATCCCCGATCACTCCAAGCTCAACGCCTATGGCGAGAACGGCTATCTGGGTGAGAAGAACGACGGCGCCAACGGCAAGAGCGTTGTGTTCGTCGGCGGCTCCATCACCAGCGGCGTCACGGGTTACACCAGCATCGACAAGATCGGCACATCCCTGCTGCTGGCGCTGCCCGCTTACACCAACGTGACGTTCAAGGGTATTACCTTCAACAACGTCATGAGCTTCAACTATCAGCTGTACACCTCTCCCTGGAGCCAGCTGGGCGAGCTGAAGTTTGACGGCTGTACCTTCAATGGCATCATTGTGGGCGCTATCGCGGCTCAGACGCTGACGTTTAACAAGTGTGTGTTCGAGAACTACACCAATACTACAGATGCCAACAGCTCCAACCCCACATGGATCCGGCCTGCCTACGGCAACTGGACCCAGGGCGATAACGAGGGCCAGGGCAGCGACTTCAAGTCCCTGACTACCATCAACTTCACCGACAACAAGGTCACCAGCACACGCCCCGTGAAGTTTGAGTACATTTCCCAGTGGGATATCACGAGCACTGTCACCGCCACCGGCAACTCCTTTGATATCAGCAAGCAGGCCGGGGACACCGCAATCAAGAATGTCGGCTTGTATCTTGGCGCTCACACGGATGCAAATGCGTTTAACCTCGTGGCGGAGAACAACACCAAGAGCGCAAACACCGCCGCGCTGTACACCATTCCCGAAGGGAAAACGTCTTTGCCTCTCGGCTCTACCGTGAAGGATACAAAGGGCAACGAGGTTGAGCTGGCTGACGCACTCAAGTGGAAGGCTGGGGACGCGACGGCGGACAAGATCGTCCTGAAGACGGTGGAAGCTGTTGCCTCCGTCGGCAGCAAGCAGTACGGCTCGCTGCAGGCGGCTATCGATGCGGCTACGGCAGGACAGACCGTTACCCTGCTGACGAATCTCGACCTCAGCGCCACGGGTCTGACAATTGCCAAGGACAAGGCCGTCACCCTCGACCTGAACGGCAAGACCCTGAAGCTGGCCAACACAAATTCCGGCAATATCAAGGTTCTAGGCGAGCTGACCCTGCAAGACAGCACCGACACCGCAAAGAACGGCACCGGTACGGGCAAGGTCTGGACGGAAACGCCTTATATTTCCGGAAAGCAGGACAAGGTTCTGGTCGCGGCCATCGACGGCGGCACGTTCATCATGGAGAGCGGTCTGATCGACGCGGCTTCCTCTATAGCTGACAACGCCAACAATGGTCAGTTCGCCGTCAGCGTCCAGAACGAGAACGCTGACGCGACCGTTATCATTAACGGCGGCTGCATCAAGGCCGGCTGGTACGCCATCGCGGGCAACGGCGGAGACACAACATATAACGGCAATATCACCGTGAACGGCGGTATTCTGGAGTCCACTGCTGACTACGCCATCTATCATCCGCACAGCGGCACCACCACCATCAACGGCGGCGTTGTGTTCGGTGCGGCGGGCGGCGTCTCCCTGAACCGCGGCAAGCTGATCGTCAACAATGGTATTATTACCTCCAAGGGTACTGGCACGACCGGCGATTGGGGTGACGGCACCGGCAATCAGAACGCTGCCGCCATCAACGTGAACGCCCAGTACGGTTTGGCAAGCGTAGAGATCAAGGGCGGCAAGATCGCGGCAGAAAAGGATGCCATTCTCCTGACAAACGGCAAGGACGGTACCATTTCCGTCTCCGGCGGTACGTTCTCCAGCGAGGTTCCCGCGGAGTACTGCGCGGCGGGCTATACCCCCGTGAAGAACGCGGACGGCACCTATGGCGTGGAGTTGGGCAATTATGTGGTCGTGGGCGGCATCAAGGGCTTCGAAAATACGAAGTTCGCTTCCTTCGCGGACGCTTACGATGCCATTAAGCCCGTGCTGGAAAAGATTTGTGCGAACGATGCTCTGGGTCAGGGAACGCCGGCCAACGCTGACGCCTTCGACGCAGTGTTCACCGATGTCAAGGATGGAAGGGCCACACTGACCTATACCATCACCGGCAACGTGACCTATGATGAGACGGGCTATGCCAACCTGCTGACCATGGGCAGAAGATCTTCTCATTATCTGACCAATGAGCGCCACCTTATCAACTTCAAGTTCGTGGGTGCTGAGGCAGATCGCGGCGCAACGCTGACGGTCAACAGCAATATCACCCTGCCTTACGAGTGGTGGGGCGAGAAGATCACCACGGCCATCAGCTTTGAGAATCTGACCATTACGGGCAGTGCGTCCAACGGCTTGTATACCTATCAGCCTTACTTTGAGGGTATTGACTTTACGGTCAATAACTGCACACTGAAGGGCATCAAGATCTACAACTGCGCCAACGTGGGCGGCAGCTACACCATCACCAACAGTACGCTGGACGGTACCGGTGCGCCTGCGGGAGCGTATGCGATTCACCTGCAGGGCAACGAAACGGCTCCGCTGAACATTACCATCAGCGGCAACCAGATCTCCGGTTACGATCGCGGCATTAACATCGATCAGAATACGGCGGTGGCCACCATTTCCGGAAACACGATCGGTATCAATGACGTGAACCGTTCCTGCATCCAGCTGACGCGGCTGGCAAGCACGGAGGTCAAGGACAACACCCTGAACCTCAACGGCGGCAATGCGTTTACGCTGCATAAGAACCTGGCTGCGGGCAGCAAGATCAATATTGCCGGGAATACGATCGACGGCAACGGTTATCTGATCTACGATGATACGAAGAACGCCATCGATCTGACCTACACTGACAACACGGTCGCCAGCACCGTCGATACCACCAAGGGCGTCTACGGCGGAAACACCTATGCTTTGACCGACGGTGTCGATGTGGTTATCAACGGCGTCAAGGCCGCGCAGATCGGTGATGTCAAGTACGAGACGCTGAAAGATGCTATCAATGCTGCCAAGGACGGCGACATTGTGACGCTGCTGGCTAACGTAAACGAGGATGTGACCATCAACAAGAACATCACCCTCGATCTGGGCGGCAAGACCCTGACCAACACCAACTCCGGCAAGGCCACGGTGACCATCGCCAAGGGCGCTACCGCTACCGTGCAGAGCGGCAGCATCAGCGGCGGTACGAGCTACTACAACATCCAGAACAACGGCATTGCCACGTTCACGGGTGTGACTGCCACCGCCGGCAACACCGGTTCCTCCATGATCGACAACTGGGGCACCCTGACTATCGAGAGCGGTGACTATGAGGGTGGTCTGAACGTTGTCAAGAGCGAGGAAGGCTCCACGCTGACCATCAACGGCGGTAAGTTTACGCGTGATTGGGCACCAAAATATGGAGTTACCGGAACCATTCTGGTTTATGGTACTACCACCATCAAGGACGGTACCTTTATCGACAAAAGCACTAGCAATAACGCAAGAGTTGTTGTTACCGGCGTTGTGGAGGGCTATACTTCCATCACCTACGTGAAGGGCGGCTCGTTTACCAGAACGGGTAGCGGAAATATCTTCCACGGACTCGGCAAGGCTACCTCCGATAACTTCGAGGTTTCCGGCGGTACGTTCAACAAGAGTATCTCCGACGGCTACTGCGCTGACGGCTTCATTCCCACCAAGAACGCCGACGGCACCTATGGTGTGAAGGAAGGCAAGTACGTTGCACAGGTCGGCAAATACAACAAGTACGAATCGCTGGCGGAAGCCATCTCTCACAGTAGCAGGAGCACCATCAAGCTGCTGGCCAACGTGACCGAAAACGTCACGATCCCCGCAGGTAAGACGATCACCCTCGACCTGAACGGTTTCACCCTGAACGGCGGCACCGGTACGGCTAATGCTGCACTGTACAACCTTGGTACGATCACCATTCAGGACACCAGCGCGGCTAAGACCGGTACCATCAAGCGTGATGACAATGGTACTGTGGGTGAGACCTCCTACTATGTCATCCGCAACCAGGGCACGATGACCATCGAAAGCGGTATCGTGATCAACAACTCCGGCTACAGGAAGGCGAATTCTACCGGTTCCATGGTTGGCAGCTCCCTGATCTGCAACGGCGATTGTGACGAGGGGGGTACGCTGACCATTAAGGGCGGCACGTTTACGCAGAATAACTTCATCGCCATTAAGAACGGTGCATTGGGTGTGCTGCATGTCACCGGCGGTACGATTACCAGCAACCACTCCGCGATTCAGAACTGGTTCAAGGCCGACATCACCGGCGGCGAGATCAAGGGTCAGCTGTGGACGGATGCTTGGAAAGAGGGCGAATCCGTTGGCGAGACCAAGATCGGCGGCGATGCCAAGTTCACCGGCGAGATCGTGATGGATATCACCGGCAGCGTGGCTCCCACGTTGGCGATCAACGGTGGTAATCTGAATGTCACCAAGTGGCGCATTACTAACGCTGCGGCCAACGCTGGCGCGAAGCCTGCCGTCTCCGGCGGTACGTTCTCCAGCGCGGTCAAGGAAGAATACTGCGCTACCGGTTACATCCCCACCGCCAATGCTGACGGCACCTACGGCGTCAAGGAAGGCGTTTACGTCGCCAAGGTTGACAACGTCAAGTACGAGACGCTGCAGGCGGCTATTGATGCCGCCAAGGGCGGCTCCACCGTGCGTCTGCTGGCGAATGTCACGCTGACGGAGACTGCCGTGTTCCCCGCTGGCAAGACGGTACACCTCAACCTGGTTGGCCACAACATTACGGCCACGGGTACGGCGCTGCGCATCAACGGCACGACGGACATTCAGAGCACGGGCGGTGTCGGCACCATCGAGTCCACGGGCAACGTGGCCGTGGCAGTCGGCGACAACGCCAGCCTGACCGTGTACTCCGGCACGCTCAAGGGCCGCGAGGGCGCGGTGATCACCGGTACGTCTACCGGCGCGAAGATTGAGATCAGAAAGAATGCAACGCTGATCGCCACCGATAACGCTGTCATCGCCGGCAACGGCAGCAAGCGTGACGGCAAGCCCAACACGATCCTCGTCAAGGGCGGCACTTTCGTCGGCGGCATCGTGACCGATGGCTACATTGCCTGCGGCATCTATGCACCGTGGAACGACAACGTCACCGTCAGCGGCGGTACCTTCAATATCACCAATGGCGCCGGCATCGTTGCACGCGCCGGTACTGTGAAGGTCACGGGCGGTACGTTTAACTGCACCGGCACTGCTGAGGGCTATGTTGGCGACAGCAAGAACAAGGTTCCCTGCGCCGCGCTGGTCTTTGACAAGGCTGCGAAGTATCCCGCACTGACGGAGAGCTCCCAGATTCTTGTCTCCGGCGGCAGCTTCTCCACTGACCCCGCCGTCAACGGCGCGACGCTGGCTGCCGGTTATGTCGCTAACAAGGACGAGAGCGGCATGTATAAGGTGGCGAAGGCGAATCCCGTTGCGGCGATCGGCGACGTCAAGTATGACACGCTGCAGGCTGCTATCACTGCGGCTCAGGATACGAAGGACGGCGCGACCATCACCCTGCTGACGGATATCAACACCAGCTCCTATTACGAGGTCAAGGGTGAGAATCCGGTCATCATCGATCTGGCCGGCCACAACATCACCGGCAGCGGTATCAGCGGCCTGTTCTATGTGACGGTGAAGGGCGACCTGACCATCAAGGGTGAAGGTACCGTCACCGCTGTTGAGGACAACAAGGCGGCTATGGCCGTGTGGGTGCGTTCTTCCTTTGCCAAGGTCACGCTGGAGGGCGGTACTTACACGCAGCAGATCACCAACACCGCTGATCCCCACTTCGATCTGATCTACGTTGAGCGCGGTAATGTCTACGTCAAGGGCGGCACCTATAAGGGCGCTACCCCCGACTGGACGCTGAACTGCAAGGACGAGTACTATCAGTCTAAGGAGGGCAATATTGAGGTCACCGGCGGTACGTTCGTGGGCTTCGATCCCGCCAACAACAAGGCGGAGGGCGAGGGCACCAACTTCGTGGCTGCGGGATATGTTTCCACGAAGGGCGCGGACGGCAATTTCGTCGTGACGGAGGTCAAGGTTGCCGAGGTCAACGGTGTGGCGTATGCTACGCTGTCTGAGGCCATTGCGGCTGCCAAGGACGGCGATACCGTGAAGCTGATCGCTAACTTCAGCACCGACGCCACCAAGACGACGGCGACTGACCGACTGATCGTCAACAAGAGCATCACGCTGGATCTGAACGGCTATACGATGACGATCCCCGGTGAGCTGGAGAGTAGCTCGAACTGGGCTGCCTTCTACATCAACGGCGGTACGCTGACCGTGAAGGACAGCACCAAGAGCACCGGCGCGATCATCGGTGCTGACAAGACCGAGGAGAACCCCAAGTATCGCGGCGGCGTGTATCTGTTCCACCTGACCGGCGGCAATCTGGTTATTGAAAACGGTACGTTCTATGCCGGCGGCACCGTGGTAAATGTTGAAACCGGCACGGCGACTGTCAACGGCGGCAAATTCAGCGTGTATCCGGACGTTGACACGAAGGATTCCCGCTATCTGCTGAACTGCATTGACAAGAATTATGGTGATGGCACGGCACACATCACTGTCACCGGCGGTACGTTTGTGGGCTTCGATCCCGCCAACAACATGGCGGAGGGCGAGAACACCAACTTCGTGGCTGCGGGATATGTTTCCCGCATGGATGAGGATGGCAGCTACACTGTGGTTCCGGAGGACGCGAAGATCACTGTCGGCAAGCGCCTGTCGATCGGCAACGACCTGACCATCACCTATCTGGTCAGCCTGACCGACTGCACGAATCCGTGGGTGAAGTTCCAGTTCTACAACGATGACATCAAGGGCTATACAACGGTCGAGGTCAAGAACTACGGAACGGATACTGTTACAGGCCCCGATGGCAAGCCTATGGACGTGTTCACCTTCGACTTCACCGGCATCAATCCCCAGCGTATGACCGATACCCTGAAGGCAACGGTGTATGCAAAGGATGCAAACGGCAATGTGGTCGAGTATCAGGTCGACGATTACAGCGTGGCACAGTATTGCAGCAACAAGCTGGCGAAGCTTGGCCAGAATGATCCGCTGCGGAAGCTGATCGGCAATCTGGTCGCGTACGGCGCGGCGGCTCAGGTATACCAGAATTATCGTACGGATAATCTGGTGAGCACAGTTGTGTCCGGTGCTGTTTCTACCGATTACACTGACCGCCTGTCCAGCGTGACGCAGTACACAGAAAAGGTGCTGGGAACTGCAGGCGTCAATATCAAGGGCAAGACGCTGGTTCTGAGCAACACCTTCGCAGTGCGCGTGTACTTCACGGTGAACGAGGGCGTTGACATTGCGAATGTCAGCTTCAATGTGACCGCTAACGGCAAGACTGACACTGTGAACTCCTTCGAGAAGGACGAGAAGCTGGGCTATTACTACTTCGACTACGCAAACCTGAACGCCACGCAGTTGGATAGCGAGGTCAAATTCGAGTCTTTTGTCAACGAGACTGGCGTGGGCGATATGGTGACATACAGTGTCAACACCTATCTGGCAAAGAAGATGCCCAATTATGACAAGAGCAGCAATGCGTATAAGCTCATGGCAGAACTGTTCAACTATGGTTGTGCCTGCACGGAGTATGCAAGTAAGTAAAGGAGGAAGAGTATGAAGTACGTTGCACCTGAGATGAAGGTACTGGAGCTGGCAGCCACGGACGTGATCGTCTGCTCCAGTGGCGGCGGCGACCCGATCGTAACACCGCCGGACTGGGACTAATCCCCATCTCAAACACCGACGGAAGGCGGGCGGCACAGCCGCCCGCCTTCTTCCCTTTGTCCGCGCCCTGCGGCAGAAAGGAGCACCCACATGAAACAGAAATGGATGGCGGCGCTGCTGGCGCTGTGCCTGCTGGCGTCGCTGTGCGCCTGCGGCGGAAAGACGCCTGCGGACGAGACGCCCGACCGGCCGGACACGGAGCAGACCGGCAGCGCAAGTCCCGGGGAAACCACCGGCGACACCGACTGCGCCCATGAGCAGCTGACGGCCAACGTGACCCAGCCCACCTGCACGCAGGACGGCTCCGTGGTCTACACCTGCGACAGCTGCGGCGCGGCGGTGCGGACAACGCCGCTGCCCGCCATGAACCACAGCTACCGCTGGGAGGACGACGACAGCGGCCACTGGCAGGTGTGCGCCATCTGCGGCGACAAGACGGCTTCGGCGGCGCACACGCTGCAGAACGGCGTCTGCACCGTATGCGGCCATCAGACCGGCCAGAGCGGCGGCGTCCGCCACACCCATGCGTACAAGGAGCAGGTGACGGCGGCCACCTGCTCGGCGGGGGGCTACACCACCCACACCTGCGCCTGCGGCAGGAGCTACACCGACAGCTTTACACCGGCGTTGGGCCACCGCTACACCGCCGCGGTGACGACGGCGGCCACCTGCACGGAGGCGGGGGTGCGGACGTACACCTGCACCGTGTGCGGCGACAGCTTCACGGAGGTCATCCCGGCGGCGGGACACCGGTACGCGGACGGCATCTGCACCGTATGCGGCGCGGCTGACCCCAACGCGCCCGACCCGGCCCCCGATCCCGCGCCTGACCCGACGCCCGACCCGGAGCCGATGCCCGATCCCGCCCCGGAGGAGCCCTCCGGCTCCGGTGAGATCGTGCTGCCGGATCTGGACGAGTGACGCAATACGGCAATAAATATCCCCCATACCGGGGGATATTTATTTTTGTGCAAAAAGGGGGGCGGACGCATACCGTCCGCCCCAAGTGAGGAGAAAAATGATGGAAAAAGTATTTCAAACGGGTAAGACCCGCTGAAACCGGTGAAGATAGGTCAAAGCACGGTGCACAGCAGCCACGTCAGACCGATGGCGGCGGCGCCTGCGGCGGCCCAGAGCCACGCGGGTGCGCGGAAGCGCCGGCGGGGCGCGCCCTGACAGCGGGCGTAGTTCTTGGCGATGCGGACGGCCTGATCCACCAGCTGCTGGGAGCTGACACCGCCGCCGTCCGTACGGAGAATGAAAATTGCCTGTTCGAAGATCTGCGGGTCGGGGGAATCCACCACGATGACCCGGCGTGAAATGCCTTTGACCAAGAGTATGCCCTCCTTGCTGTCCGTTTTCATAGTGATAGTATGGACAGCGCGGCGGCGGCTTATACCTGCGATCTGCCGGAAGCTTCGGCGCGGGGGCGGTACAGCGCCAGCACGGCGCAGTCGTCGGACAGCCCGCCGTGGTCGGCGGAGAGCGTCAGGATGCGGCGGGCCAGCTCCTCCGGGGAGCTGCCCTCCCAGCCGGCCAGCAGATCCTGTACCCATTCATCGCCGTCCCCGGCGGTGACGCCATCGGACAGCAGCACCAGCCAGCCGCCCGGCGGCAGCGTGAAGCGGATGGTCTCCGGCTGCTGGAAGGCCTCCTCCAGTCCGGCGGGCAGCGCGCTGCCGGCGTACCGGACGACGCGTCCGTGCTTCTTGAAATAGGACGCCGCCGCGCCATACTTGTACAGCGTTACCGCGCCGGTGGCGCGGTCGATGCGGGCCAGGTCGATGGTGGTGAAGCCGCCGCCCTCCCGGCAGCGCAGCAGCAGCGCGGTGTTCAGGGTCTTCAGGGCCGGGGACGGCTCCACCCCGGCCTGCAGGAACTGCTTTAGAAGCCGGACGGTCATGGCGGCCTCCCGGTGGGCGGCCTCGCCGCTGCCCATACCGTCGGACAGCAGGAGGTAGGCGGCGCTCCCCGCGTCGAAGGACGCGGTCTGGTCGCCGCACAGCGTCTCGCCCTTCCGGGGGCGCAGGGCGGTACCGGTGACGCAGCTGAAGCGCGGCTCCGCCGCTGCCGGCGCGTCCACGGCCAGCACCTCCGACATCTGGGCGTACTGCTCCCGCGCCACCTGATAGGCCGCCTCCAGCTGGAGACGGTGGGTGCGGCGCAGCAGAAACTGGTGGAGCTGGTCGTTCAGCGCGTCCAGCAGCCGGGGGAAGTGCAGGCAGCGGCTGGTGAAGTGCAGAGGGAAATCCTCCGCGCAGGCGCTGCCCCGCTGCAGCAGGTGGGGGCAGGCGTCGTTGAAGGCGTTGTAGGTGTCGGTGTAGTGGGTCTGCCAGCAATCCTGCCGCAGCAGGCACCCGGCGCACACCTGCTCGGCGGCCCGGTCAAAGAGCACGGCGGGATTTTCCGGACGGGGCGGCGTGGTGTCGGTGAAGAAGCTGTCGTACACGGCACGGAACGCGGCGGCGGGCGTCGCCGCCTCCTCACGGGAGGGGATGCTTTGGGCCGCGCTGGCGGCGCGCTGGGCCAGCCGGGGCAGCAGATGCTCCGGCAGCAGCAGGTACAATCCCGCACCGGCAATGCACTGGCACAGCAGCGGCAGCAGGTCGGGGCCGTCCAGCAGCAGGTACACGGCGGCGGCCACGGCGCAGAATGCCAGCGGAGACAGAAGCCGTCCCCGCCGCTGCAGGGCGGAGGCAGCGGCAGAAGCGCCACTGAGCACGGCGGTCAGCAGCACCGTATCACCGGCGTAGAGATCCAGCACGAGACCGGCCACGGCACCGGCAGCCGCCGCGGCGGCAGGCGTCAGGCGGCGCGCCGCAGCCAGCAGCAGCGCGGCGGCCAGCAGACCGCCCATACGGAAGCCGGATACCTCCCAGCCGTAGGCGGACAGGCACAGGCCCAGCGCCAGCAGGAAGCCCGCCTGCTGCCGCGTCCCGCCATCGGCAGAGCTGTCCGTCAGGGAGGGCAGCAGCGCGGCGGCGGCCCACAGAATGGTCAGCGCGGCGGCGCACAGCGTCCACTGACGAGGCTGGCGCTGGAACAGGTACGCCGACTGTACCAGCAGTGTCATGACCACGGCGGCGGCAGGGCGGAAGCGGGGCCTCCGGTACAGCCGGGTGGTGCAGAAGGCGGTGGCGGCGCAGAAGATCAGGATGGCGGAGGCGGTGTGGCGCAGCCCCGCCTGAAAATCCAGAAAAAGAAAAGCGCCCAGTCCGGCGCCCAGCAGGGCGCTGAGCCCGGGCCATCCGACACCGGCGGCGGAGACGACAGCCAGTGACCATGGGCTGTACAGCCCGTCCAGCGCGCCGCCGGTCAGCAGAAAAGCGGCGGCGGCCGGCAGGAACATCGTCAGAAGCGGGCGGAGCGGGACAGATCGGCTGACCTCGGTGACAGTTTTCAAGGCTTGTCCCTCCTTTCGCTCCTATTGTAGCGGAAGGGCGGGGCGCATCCTGTCGGGAAATTTTGCTGTTGTATTTCCCCAGTCGATTTGGTACAATGACGGCGGAGACAATAGGCATTTTTACAAAAGGAGGAGCCTTATGAAGAAGCTTGCGGCCATGCTGATGGCCTTAATGATGCTGCTGACCATGGCGGCCTGCGGCCAGCAGGCGCCGGAGCAGACCGGCGGCACGGTGGAGCCGGGCGCACAGTCCGACGATGCCGTCACCGGGCAGGTGGATACCCCCGCGCCGGACGAGGATACGCCGGAGATGGGCAGCGTCAGCGGCGGCACCTACACCAATGAGTTTGCCGGCTTCGGCTGCGCGCTGGACGAGACGTGGGTGTTTTACACGGAGGAGCAGATCGCGGAGATCAACGGCTTCCTCACCGAGGGCACCAGCGACGAGGATATGAAGAAGCTGATGGAGGAGAACCAGAGCGTGCAGGATATGTACGCCACCTCCACTGACGGACTGATGACCATGAACGTGGTGTTCCAGAACATGGGGCTGCTGTTTGGCACCACCATGAGCGCCCATGAGTACGCGGAGCTGTCCGCGCAGCAGCTGCCGGACGCCATGAGCACCTACGGCTTTGAGAATGTCGCCGCCGCCGTGACCACTACGGAGTTCGCCGGTGCGGACTGCCCCGCTGTGGCGCTGACGGCCACGGTGCAGGACACGCCCATGTATGAGCTGGTGATTTGCCTGAAGCAGGGCAACTACATCTACTGCGTGACGCTGTGCAGCTACACGGAGGACGTGACGGCCCAGATGGCGGCGCTGTTCTACGCGCTGTAATAAAACGCAGACGAGCCGCAGCAGCGCTGCGGCTCGTTTTTTTCAAAAGGAGCGATACCATGAGCAAGTATGTGCTGATCCCGGATTCCTTCAAGGGCACCCTGTCCTCAGCGGATATCTGCCGCATCGCGGCGGAGGAGATCCTGCGGCTGGAGCCGCCGGCGGAGGTCTGCGCCATTCCGGTGGCCGATGGCGGCGAGGGTACGGTGGACGCCTTTCTGGCCGCCGTGGGCGGACGGCGTATCGAAGCGCCCTGCACCGGCCCGTGGGGAGAACCGGTAACGGCGCACTACGCCCTGCTGTCGGACGGCACGGCGGTGGTGGAGATGGCTGCGGCGGCGGGCCTGCCGCTGGCGGGGGACGCCTGCGACCCGGAAAAGACGACCACCTACGGCGTGGGGCAGCTGATGGCCCACGCGCTGTCCCACGGCGCGGTGCGGCTGGTGCTGGGGCTGGGCGGCAGCGCCACCAACGATGGCGGCTGCGGCGCCGCCGCAGCGCTGGGGGCGGAATTTCTCGATGAACAGGGGAGCGCCTTCGTGCCGGTGGGCGGCACGCTCACACGCATTGCCTGTATCCGGACGGAGAGGCTGCGCCGGACGCTGGGCGGTGTACCGGTAACGGTGATGTGCGACATCGACAACCCACTGTGCGGCCCGGAGGGCGCGGCGGCGGTGTTCGGCCCGCAGAAGGGGGCGGACGCGGCCATGGTGGCCCGGCTGGACGCGGGGCTGCGCCATCTGGCGCAGGTGCTGGCCCGAGATCTGGGGATGGAGGTGCTGACGCTGTCCGGCGGCGGGGCCGCCGGCGGCTTCGGTGCAGGGGCCGCCGCGCTTTTCGGCGGTGTGCTGCGCATGGGCATCGACACGGTGCTGGATACGGTGGACTTTGACCGGCGCTGCCGGGGTGCGAGGCTGGTCATCACCGGCGAGGGGCATCTGGACAGCCAGAGCATGCGGGGCAAGACGGTCATCGGCGTGGCCCGGCGCGCCAAGGCGCTGGGCATTCCTGTGGCGGCGCTGGCGGGCGGCTGCGAAACGGTGCTGGACGCGGTCTACGCGGCGGGGGTGTCCGGGGTGTTCCCCGTCAACCCGTCGCCCTGCACGCTGGAGGAGGCGCGGCGGCACGGACAGGAGAACCTGCGGTTCACCGTGGGCAATCTGCTGCGGTTCATGGCGGCGCTGGAATAGCAGAGAACTCTTCGACTATAACTTTGTGTATTGCCGAAAAAACGAGCGGGGAAGCCCCAGAAGGGAGCCCCCGCTCGTGCGCGTTTGCCCGCAGCTTCAGCCGCGGGTATTTCTTCTGGCCGCAAGGAAGGGAATGTGTGCAAGGGAAAACGTAGACGGGTTTCCCTTGCGCGTTCAGTCGTCCGTCGATGCAGTTTGCACGCGCCGCCATCGAGGCGGCGTGTGCAACGGGAGTCTCCTCTCGCGAATGCAGCAGTCCCCCGGACTGCTGCGCCCAGCTTCAACGCCCTGCGGACGTGTGAAGCTGGAGCTCGTTTCGACTCCCGCCCGCGAGGGCTGCTCCAAAAAGAAATGTCACCCCAAAGGGGTGACATTTCTTTTTGGAGCAGGGTACGGGAGTCGAACCCGCCTTAACGGCTTGGGAAGCCGCTGTAATACCGATATACCAACCCTGCGAACGCTGCTATTATAACAGGTCGGCGGGGGATTTGCAACCGGAAATTCTGTCGAAGCGCATGATTTCCGCCGTCCCGGCATAGAAATAAAAAAAACGCGGGGGAGGAACTGCATGATGAAGAAATTACGGCGTGCGGCGTGCCTGCTGATGGCGCTGCTGTGCGCACTGGCCCTGTGGCCGGTGCGCGCGGCGGCGGTGGAGTTGCCCATCACCAGCCGGGCGGCGCTGCTGATGGAGAAGTCTACCGGCCAGATCCTGTACGCCCGGAACGAGCACGAGCAGCTGGAGCCGGCCAGCGTCACCAAGGTCATGACGCTGCTGCTGACCATGGAGGCCATCGACAGCGGCACCATCCACTATGACGATGTGGTGACGGTCAGCGCGGACGCCGCCGGCATGGGCGGCAGTCAGGTATTTCTGGCGGAGGGTGAGCAGATCACCGTGGAGGAGCTGCTGAAGGCGGTGTGCGTGGCCTCCGGCAACGACGCGGCGGTGGCACTGGCGGAGAAGGTGGCCGGCGTACACGAGCTGTTCGTGGAGCAGATGAACCGGCGGGCGGCGGAGCTGGGCATGGAGGACACCCACTTCGTCAACTGCACCGGCCTGACGGCGGAGGGCCACGTCACCAGTGCCCACGATATCGCCCTCATGAGCCGGGAGCTGATCCTGCACCACCCGGACATCCGGCGCTTCACCACCATCTGGATGGACACCATCCGCAACGGCGCGTTCCAGCTGGCCAACACCAACAAGCTGATCCGCTTCTATGACGGGGCCACCGGGCTGAAGACCGGGTACACCGCCTTGGCGGGGTACTGCATCAGCGCCACGGCGGAGCGGGACGGCATGGAGCTGATCGCCGTCATCATGAAGGCCCCGGACAAGGACGCCCGCACCAAGGATGCCAAGGCCCTGCTGAACTACGGCTTTTCCACCTACGCGCTGGTCAGCGCCGCGCCGCAGGAGCCGCTGACGCCTGTGCCGGTGGCCATGGGCACGGCGGACGCCGTGCAGCCCATAGCGGAGACGGAGAACGCCTCGGTGCTGGTGGAGAGATCGAAGGCAGGGGGGTTGACCCAGACCGTCACGCTGGAGCCGCAGGTGACGGCACCGGTGGCGGCGGGGCAGCGGCTGGGGGAGTTGTCGGTGCTGGACGGCGACACGGTGCTTGCGACCGTACCGCTGGTGGCACAGGAGGCTGTGGCGCGGCGCAGCTGGGGACAGGTGTTCACCCAGCTGCTGCGCATGGCGGTTTTCGCGGCGTAGACAGCCTTTTCCCCCTTGTAATTTGGATATAATCGTTGTAAGATGGGAAACACCGAAAAAATGTCTTTTATACCAAGGAGGAACGACATATGATCCGAGTAGACCTCAGCAGCTGCAACAGCTTTATCCCGCTGCCCTACGAGGCGGCGCTGGCGCCCCGCCTGCGCATTGCCCATGACCATCTGCAAAAGGGCGATGGCGCCGGCAGCGACTTTACCGGCTGGGTGCGCCTGCCGGAGAATTACGACAGGGATGAGTTTGCCCGCATCAAGGCCGCGGCGGCCCGCATCAAGGCGGACTCCCAGGCGCTGGTGGTCATCGGCATCGGCGGCTCCTATCTGGGCGCACGGGGCGTCATCGAGTGCCTGCGCTCCCCCAACTACAACCTGAAGAGGAAGGACACCCCCAACATCTACTTTGTGGGCAACGGCCTGTCCTCCGACTACATGAGTGAGATCGTGGAGCTGCTGGACGGCGTGGACTTCTCCGTCAACGTCATCTCCAAGTCCGGCACCACCACGGAGCCGGCGGTGGCCTTCCGCTTCTTCCGGGAGCTGCTGGAGAAGAAGTACGGCCCGGAGGGCGCGGCCAAGCGCATCTACGCCACCACCGACCGGCATAGAGGCGCACTGAAGTTCCTGGCGGATGCCAAGGGCTACGAGACGTTCGTGGTACCCGATGACGTGGGCGGACGGTACAGTGTGCTGACGGCCGTGGGCCTGCTGCCCATCGCCGTAGCGGGCATCGACATCGATGCGCTGATGGCCGGGGCACGGGAGATGATGGATACCTGCGCGGCGGCGGACATGGACGCCAACCCCGCGTGGCAGTACGCCGGCGCACGGTACGAGATGTACCGCAGCGGCAAGAAAATCGAGATCCTGGCGGCCTACGAGCCGTGCTTCCGGTTCATGGCCGAGTGGTGGAAGCAGCTGTACGGCGAGTCCGAGGGCAAGGAGGGCAAGGGGCTGTTCCCCGCCAGCGTGGAGTTTACCGCCGACCTGCACTCCATGGGGCAGTATATCCAGCAGGGCGAGCGGCACCTGTTTGAGACGGTGGTGCGCTTCGGCCCGTCGAAGCACGAGAACCCCGTGCCCTACGACGAGACGGACGGCGACGGTCTGAATTTCCTGACCGGCAGGAGCATGGACTTTATCCGCGAGCAGGCCATGGACGGCACGCTGCTGGCCCATGTGGAGGGCGGTGTCCCCAACATCACCCTGTATACCGGCGCGCTGGACGAGGGCGTTATGGGGCAGCTCATCTACTTCTTCGAGTACGCCTGCGGTCTCAGCGGCTACCTGCTGGACGTGAACCCCTTTGACCAGCCCGGCGTGGAGGCCTACAAGAAAAACATGTTCGCGCTGCTGGGCAAGCCCGGCTACGAGGAGCTGCGGGGCACACTGCTGGCCAAGCTGGGCCGGTAAGGCGTTTTCACCAAAAATAACGCCGGGATTTTTCCGTTGCTATTTTGTATTTGGTATGGTATGCTACAAGCAGGAGTAAAGCCAGCTCCATCAATGACAAAGGAGTGATTTCTTATGGTTAGACTGATCATGGGCGCGAACGGTGCAGGTAAGACGAAGCAGCTTATCGAGCTGATCCACACCAGCGTGGATTCCGAGACCGGCAGCGTTGTTTGCATCGAACCCAGCCGCGACATGACCTACGACATCAGCTACAACGTGCGGCTGGTCAATGCCGGTGAGTACAACGTGAATTCTTTTGAATGCCTGCGCGGTTTCCTCTGCGGCCTGTATGCGGGCAATTACGATATTTCCCATGTGTTCGTGGACAACCTGTGCAAGATCGCGGGCAGCACCGACTGGCAGGAGGTGGAGAAGTTCCTCCACTGGCTGGATTGCTTCAGCGAGAGCAACAACGTGAAGTTCACCGTCACCGTCAGCGCGGACGAGGACGTGGCCACCGAGGGCATGCGTCAGTACATCTGAGCCGAGACAAAAAAAGAAAGACGCCCTGCGGCGTCTTTCTTTTTTTGCGTTTACTGTTGCTGGAACCGCTCCTGCAGGGCATGGAGCGTCACCTCATAGGCCCGCTGCTCGTGGGGGCAGTCCTGGGGCTGATAGGGCAGGCCCGTCCGGCGGCACAGCAGCTCCGTGAAGTAGGCGTTGATATGGGGGTTCTTCATCAGCAGGGGGCCGATGAGATGGGTGCCGTAAAAGCTGCCCTCCCACGCGCCGTCCTCCGCCGCAGCGGCGCTGTTGCCGGGGCCGTGCTCCATGCGGAACAGGGGGCGGACGACATCGGTGGTCTGGCTGGCCTTGTTCACAAAGCCCACGGCCACCTGTCCGGTGGCGGCCCCCACGGCCAGACAGTCACCCTGCATACGCTCCGTGTCGGACACGGTGGTGCGGAAGGGGAACAGGTCCAGTCCGGTGTGCTCTGTGCCGTCGGGGCCGGTGATGCTGCGGCCGAACAGCTCCATGGCGTTGCCGGTGGCAAGCACCACGGCGCCGCGCTCCAGCGCCGCCCGGACGGCGGTTTCATAGCGGCGCAGATCCTCCAGCGCCGTGAGCTGGGCGCTCTCGGTGCCCGCGCCCATGTAGAGGAAGTCCGCGCCGGAGAAGTCGATGTCCTCGTACAGCGTGCCGGTGCGGACAACGACCTCCGCGCCCTGCCGCTCCAGACTGCGCCGCAGCGCGGCCACATTGGCGTACTCACCGTACAGGTTCATCAGATCCGGATAGAGATGCAGAAGCTGGATGCTCATGTGCAGACCCTCCTTAAAGCGTATTGACCAGCGACAGGAACTTGCCCTTGTCGGAGAAGCAGGTGATGGTGTAGGCCTGTGTCACGCCGTCCCGGACGGCGGCGTCCACACCCTCGCTGATGCTCTCATAGGCGCTGAGCTTCTCCGGCGGCACATCGGTGTAGGAGAAGCGAACGTACAGATCGTCGGCGTACCGGCCCAGCAGATAGATGTGGGAGGTGTTCTCCGTGTTCAGCATGCCGAAGTCGATGTCCCACAGCCAGCTGGTCTCGCTGGTGAAGTATTTGCGGCTGACGGCGTCCACGATGATGATGACGGCGTGGGGCTCCTTCTGCTGCACGGTGTAGCGCAGGGACTGGTCGTAGGACACGGAGTTCTCGTGCTTGGAGGCCAGCAGCGTGCCGCGCATGGTATGGTACTGCCAGTTGACGATGCGGCCGTTCTTCAGCACATAGTGACTGATGCTGCGGGCAATGTCGCCGCCGTCCACGCCGGCCAGCGCGCACACGGTGTAGCACGCCAGAATGTTGTAGGCGTTGTAGATGCTCTTAAAGGCCAGCTCGATGCGGTCTTTGCCGTTGATGGTGAGGAACCCGGCGTCCAGATCCGCGTCGGTGACGGTAAAGGCCGTCTCCGGGCGGCGGAAATCGCATCTGGTGCAGCGGTAGGCGCCGATATGGTTGTAGTGGTAGTAGTCGTAGGCCATGGGCGCGCGGCATAGGGGGCAGTATTTGCCGTCGTCGTAGATGCCGGTGCTGCGGTCGGTGGAGAAGCTCTGGCGATCCATGCCGAACCACACCACCCGGTTGGGCCGTCCCCGGCCGAACAGGGACACCAGCGGGTCGTCGGCGTTGAGGATCAGCGTGCAGTCCGGGCCGATGCTGGGCTCGATGGCCTTATACACCCACTGGGGATGGCCGTTGCGGGTGAGCTGGTCACGGTACAGATTGGTGATGACGTAGTGGGTGGGCTGGAAGTAGCGGAACGTGTACTGGGCGTAGCGCTCGTCGGACTCGATGACCACCACGTCGCTTCTGCACCGCCCCGTCAGGGTGCTGCTGCACAGCAGCAGGGTGGTGACGCCCTCGATCTGGTTGGAGCCCTCCCGGTTGAACACCACCCGCTTGCCTGCGGCGGTGAGCACATGGGCGATCATCTCCGAGGTGGAGGTCTTGCCGTTGCTGCCGGTGACGGCGATGATCTCCGGCGGCAGCTGCACTCGCTGCAGGATGTCGGGGCAGATCTTCAGCGCGATCTGTCCGGGCAGGCTGCTGCCGCGCCCCACAAAGGAGCCTACAAAGCGGATCAGCTTGCAGACCAGAATGGCCAGAAATTTTTTCATAAAGACCCTCCTTATCATATCACGCGGCACATGGCCGCCTGTGTGCGCGGCGTTATGCGCGGTGCGTCTGGAGCCAGATCATCAGCGCGCCGATGTCCGCCGGGGACACGCCGGAGATGCGGCTGGCCTGTCCCAGATTCAGCGGACGCACCGCGCCCAGCTTCTCCCGTGCCTCCAGCCGCAGGCCCTGAATACCGCTGTAATCCATATCCTCGGGCAGCGCGTGCTTTTCCAGCTGCTCAAACTCCTCCACCTGCCGCTGCTGGCGGCGGATATAGCCCTCGTACTTCACGGTGATCTCCACCTGCTCCCGCACGGCCTTGCCCAGCGCCGGCGCGCCGGGGTCGAAGGGCCGCAGATCATCGTAGGACACCTGCGGGCGGCGCAGCAGGTCGATGAGCCGCGCACCGTCGGCCACGGGGGCGGTGCCCCGCCGCGCCAGCAGGCCGTTGAGGGCATCGCTGCCGGCCACGCCGGTGCGGGTCAGACGCTTGACCTCCTGCTCCACGGCGGCGTACTTCTCCTCCACCGCCCGCAGCCGCTCCGCGGACACCAGCCCGATGCGGTGTCCGATGGCGCACAGCCGCCGGTCGGCGTTGTCCTGCCGCAGCAGCAGCCGGTACTCGGAGCGGGAGGTCATCATGCGGTACGGCTCCTCGGTGCCCTTTGTCACCAGATCGTCGATGAGAGTGCCGATGTAGCTCTCACTGCGGCGGAGGATCATGGGTGGCTGGCCCTTCAGGGCCAGCGCCGCGTTGACGCCGGCCACGAGGCCCTGTGCCGCCGCCTCCTCGTAGCCGGAGGAGCCGTTGAACTGTCCCGCGCCGTACAGGCCGGGGACGGCCTTGACCTCCAGCGTGGGCCGCAGAGCCAGCGGGTCGATGCAGTCGTATTCGATGGCGTAGGCCGGGCGCATCATCTCCGCGTGCTCCAGTCCGGGCACGCTGTGGAGCATCCGCAGCTGCACCTCCTCCGGCATGGAGGAGGAGAAGCCCTGAATATACATCTCCTCCGTGTCGAGGCCCATGGGCTCGATGAACAGCTGGTGCCGGGGCTTGTCCGCGAACCGGACGACCTTCGTTTCGATGGACGGGCAGTACCGGGGGCCGATGCCCTCAATGACACCGGAGTAGATGGGGCTGCGATCCAGATTCTCCCGGATGATGCGGTGTGTCTCCTCCGTGGTGTAGGTCAGGTAGCACACGGCCCGGTTCTCCGGGGCCTGCGCCGTCTCGAAGCTGAAGGGCAGGGGATCGCTGTCGCCCTCCTGCACCTCCATGCGGGAAAAGTCGATGCTCCGCCGGTTCACGCGGGGCGGCGTGCCGGTCTTGAAGCGGCGCAGGGGCAGGCCCAGCGCCAACAGACTGCCGGTGAGGGCGTTGGCGGCGTGCATGCCGTCGGGCCCGGAGGACTCGATGTACTCCCCCACGATGGTGCGCCCCGTCAGGTATGTGCCGGTGCAGAGAATGACGGCCTTCACGCCGAACACCGCGCCGGTGCGCAGCACCACGGCGCTGACGTGTCCGTTCTCGCAGCGGATCTCCGTTACCTCCGCCTGCCGCAGCGTCAGGTTCTCCTGCTGCTCCAGCGTGTGCTTCATCACCTGCTGGTAGCGCCGGCGGTCGGCCTGCGCCCGCAGCGACCACACGGCGGGGCCTTTGGCGCGGTTGAGCATCCGGTACTGGATGCAGGCACGGTCTGCCGCCCGGGCCATTTCGCCGCCCAGCGCGTCCAGCTCCCGGACGAGGTGTCCCTTACCGGTGCCGCCGATGGCGGGGTTGCAGGGCATGTTGCCCACCGCGTCCAGATCAATGGTAAAGCAGACGGTGCGCATGCCCAGCCGCGCCGATGCCAGCGCCGCCTCGATGCCGGCGTGGCCCGCGCCGATAACGGCGATATCAAATTCTCCCGCGCAAAACTCTCTCATAGTATGTCCCCAATGCGTTCATATGCAGTCATTATATATGGTATGGCCCACAAGCGCCATTGTGCAAATCATCCAAAAATATTTGAATAAAATTGTGAAATACATGCAGAAATTAACTTGCAAAACAGGCGGGAACGGCATATACTATCCTCGTAGACAAATGAAGAAAGGAGCGTGATAGTGTTATGATGAACAACTGGATCATGGGCGATCTGGACGATATGATCTTCGGCAACTGCCAGCAGCAGGACAGCCAGCGGTAAGCGTCCCACCCACAAAAGATGACCACCACGCCAGTGTGCGTGGCGTTTTGCTTTTTATGGGCGTTTTTCGCCCTGTTCATACAGCTCCCGCAAAGAAGATCATCGCAGAAAAGAGGTGCGGCCAACGAAGGTGGCCGCACCTCTTTTTTCATATCTTTTCCATGTTCTTGGCCGCCGTTACGTCCACGCCGGTGCCGCAGACATCCCGCAGCACCACGTCGCCGATGGCTGCGGGGGCCTGTACCGTCACGGCGCCCAGCGCCCGGGCCACGTCAAAGACCAGCGCCTTGGGCACCTCGCCATTGGTGCGTACCGGCAGTACCGGCAGCGCCGCGCCCTGAATGGCCACCGTACCGGTGACGGTGCGCACAGGGGCCACGCACTCCTTCCGGGCGTAGGCCGCGCCCCGGGGACAGGTATTGCCGGTGACGGCGGTCACGGCGCCGTTCTCCACCTCGGCGGTGAGCTGGCAGCCCATGGGGCAGCCGATGCAGATCAATTCCTGTTTCATTGTGCCTGCGCCTCCTCTACCACAAATGTCACGGTGTCCGCACCGGTGGGGATGGCGGCGGGGTCGATGGGAAAGCTCTCCATCTCGCCGGGGGTCAGGATGCGCTTGGGGATGCGCTTGAGCAGCGTGTCCCCGGCGTAGGCGCACAGCGCCGCGCTGCGGTAGGGCTGCCCCACCCGGAACCGGACGGTGACAGGCCCGCCGTCCCGGTGCAGGGACTGAGGCACGGTGTAGCGCACGCCGTTCTTCCCCACCAGACGGATGCTCTCGCCGCCGCCGGGACCCTCCAGCACGCACCGGGCGGCGCTGCGTCCCGCTGCCGCCGCCTCCTGCGAGACGAAGTCCACCAGATCGTGGACGTGCAGCACGTTGCCGCAGGCGAACACGCCGGGCAGGGAGGTAGCCAGCGTCTCGTCCACCACCGGCCCGCCGGTGACGGCGTCCAGTGCCGCGCCGGCCTGCCGGGTCAGCTCGTTCTCCGGCAGCAGTCCCACGCTCAGCAGCAGCGTGTCGCAGGGGATGTACCGCTCCGTGCCGGGGATGGGCAGGCGCTGCCCGTCCACCTGCGCCAGCGTCACACCGGTGAGATGCTCCTGCCCGTGGATCTCCACCACCGTGGTGGACAGGTACAGGGGGATATGGAAATCGTCCAGACACTGGACGATGTTGCGCTTCAGACCACCGGAGTAGGGCATGACCTCCGCCACGGCCTTGACCTCGGCGCCCTCCAGCGTCATACGCCGGGCCATGATGAGCCCGATGTCGCCGGAGCCGAGGATCACCACCTGCCGTCCCGGCAGATAGCCCTCCATGTTCACCATGCGCTGGGCCGTGCCCGCCGACCAGATACCGGCGGGGCGGGTGCCCGCGATGTTCAGCGCGCCCCGGGGCCGCTCGCGGCAGCCCATGGCCAGCACCACCGCCTGCGCCCTGATCTGCCGCAGGCCCACGGTGCGTCCCGTGACGGTCAGCACCTTCTCCGGCGAGATGTCCAGCACCATGCAGTCCGTCCACGCAGGGATGCTCCGCTCCCGCACGGCGTCGATATAGCGCTGGGCGTACTCCGGGCCGGTCAGCTCCTGATGGAAGGTGTGGAGGCCGAAGCCCGCGTGGATGCACTGGTTCAGGATGCCGCCCAGCTCGCCGCTGCGCTCTAAAATGAGGATATCCCGCAGCCCTGCGTCATAGGCGGCTGCTGCCGCGGCCAGTCCGGCGGGGCCGCCGCCCACGATGGCCAGCTGTACTGTTTTCATGAGAGCACCTCCTTGGTGCGGCCCGCCAGCAGACGGCTTTCGCCGCCGCCCTTGGTCAACTCGGTCATGGGCACGCCCAGCTCCTGATGGAGCAGCTCCAGCACACGGGGCGTGCAGAACCCGCCCTGACACCGGCCCATACCGGCCCGTACCCGCCGCTTCACACCATCCAGCGACCGGGCGCCCCGGCGGATGGCCTCCCGTATCTCGCCCTCCGTGATCTGCTCGCACCGGCAGACCACCGTGGCGTAGGCGGGATCTTTTTCTATCAGCGCCTGCCGCGCCGCAAGATCCATCTCCCGGGGGCGGGGGATGTCCCGCCGCTCCGGGATGAAGTCGTCCTTTTCCGCCGCGTCCAGCTTTGCCGCCGCCAGCTCCGCCAGATACCGGCCGATGGCGGGGGCGGAGGACAGCCCCGGCGACTCAATGCCCACGGCCTCGAAAAAGCCGTCGGCGCTCTCGCCCACGATGAAGTCGTCGTCCCCGCCGGTCAGGTGGGCGCGAAGACCCGCGAAGCTGGTGATAACGTCCCGCATGGGCAGGCTCGGTACGCTGCGGGCCGCCGTCTCCGCCACACGGCGCAGACCCGCCGCCGTGGTGGCGGTGCAGTCCTTCTCCTCCTGATCCACCGCCGTGGGGCCCACCAGCAGGTTGCCGTGGACGGTGGGGGACACCAGCACGCCCTTGCCCATGGCGGAGGGCAGCTGGAAAATGGTGTGCTGCACCAGCTCACCGTCCCGCCGGTCCAGCAGGCAGTATTCGCCGCGGCGGGGAACGATGGTCAGCTTCGTCTCACACAGCTGGTTATGGAGCGCATCGCCGTATACGCCGGCGGCGGCGATGACCACCCGGCTCTCCAGTGTGCCGCGGTTCGTCTCCAGCAGGAAATGGCCGCCCTCCCGGCGGATGCGCCGCACCTCCGTGTCGAAGCGGAACTCGCAGCCGTTGGCGGCGGCGTTCTCCGCCAGTGCAATGGTCATGCCGAAGGGGCAGATAATGGCGCTGGTGGGGGCGTACAGCGCGGCGGCGGCCTCCGGCGACACCTGGGGCTCCTGACGGCGCAGGGACGCCCGATCCAGCACGGTCAGGCCCTCCACGCCGTTCCGCTCACCGCGCCGCTTCAGCTCCTCCAGACGGGGGATGTCCGCTTCGTCGAAGCACAGCACCAGCGCGCCGCACCGGCGGTAGGGGAAGTCCAGCTCCAGAGACAGCGCCTCCATCATCCGGGAGCCGGCCACGTTGAACCGGGCCTTGGCAGAGCCGATGGGCGCGTCGAACCCGGCGTGGCAGATGGCGGAGTTGGCCTTGCTGGTGCCCACGCACACGTCCTCGCCCCGCTCCGCAAGACAGATGCGCAGGCGGTAGCGGCTGAGCCAGCGGGCCACGGCGCAGCCCACCGCGCCGCCGCCTACAATCACGGCATCATACATCGTAAAAACCTCTTTTCCAAAGGGCGGCAGACGCCGCCACAGTATGCATACAACATTATAAAATAGCAATCGACGCGCGGCTTGTCAAGTCGACAGGGGAAACGGAAAAACTTAACACGTATTTAACAACTTCTTAGCGCCCGGATGTGCTACAATAGCGCCAGACATATAAAGAAAGGGGGCGGCGCCGTGGACGGGAAAGGCTATCTGGCCAAGCTCCGCAGCCAGAGCAAGCGGGAGCGGATCTTTGCCGGCATGGGCCTGACATGCTCCGGTCGGGATCTGGCCATCGCCTTCGGCTTGTATCTGGCGGCGGTGATGCTGTGCCTGTTCCTGCGGAACATCGACCTGCACCAGGACACCACCTATGTGGCGGTGATCTTCCTGCTGGACGTGTTCCTGACGGCCTACTGGACGAACGGTTATGTGCTGGGCATCATCACCGCCGTGGCCGGGGTGTTCAGTGTGGACTACATCTTCACCTATCCCTACTGGCACATCAGCTTCACCCTTACCGGCTTCCCGCTGACGTTTCTGGTCATGATGACCATTTCCGTGCTGACGGCGGCCGTCACCAGCCGCGCCAAGCAGACGGAGGCCGTCCGCCGGGAGGCGGAGAAGGAGAAGATGTACGCCGATCTGCTGCGGGCCGTGTCCCACGACATCCGCACGCCGCTGACCGGCATTGTGGGCGCCACCAACGTCCTGCTGGAGCAGGATGTGGAGCTGACGCAGGAGCAGCGGCTCCAGCTGCTGCGCTCCACCAACGAGGACGCCCAGTGGCTCATCCGCATCGTGGAGAACCTGCTGTCCATCACACGCATCAACAACTCCGAGGAGGCCCGTGTGAAGAAGGCGCCGGAGGCGGCGGAGGAGGTCATCGGCAGCGCTGTGGCCAAGACCCACAAGCACTACCCGGACGTGGACGTGTACGTCTCCGTACCGGACGAGCTGATGCTGGTGCCCATGGATCCGCTGCTCATCGAGCAGGTGCTGGTGAACCTCATGGAGAACGCTGTGATCCACGGCGGCACCAGCCGCATCGACATCACGCTGACGCAGCAGGGGGACAATGCCGTGTTCACCGTGGCCGACAACGGCAAGGGCATTCCCCTGCACCTTCTGGGCAAGCTATTTGACGGGGCGGCCCGCAGCGACCGCACCAGCGACGGTAAGCGCAGCATGGGCATCGGCCTGTCTGTGTGCCGCACGGTGGTGCACGCCCACGGCGGGACGATCCGGGGAGAGAATAAAAAAGACGGCGGCGCATGCTTCACCGTGACGCTGCCCATGAAAGGAGACGACTATGAAGATTAAAGACAAGGTACTGATCGTGGAGGATGAGCAGTCCATCAGCAACTTTATCTCCATGATCCTCACGGCCAACGGGTACGATACCATTATCGTCCGCAGCGGGGAGGAGGCACTGACCATGATCGCCTCCCACTGCCCGGATCTGATCGTGCTGGATCTGGGCCTGCCGGACATGGACGGCATGGAGGTGCTGAAGTCTGTCCGCAAGTGGTCGAACCTGCCGGTGGTGGTGGTCTCCGCCCGCAACCATGAGCACGACAAGGTGGAGGCGCTGGACTACGGCGCCGACGATTATCTGGTGAAGCCCTTCGGCACCTCCGAGCTGCTGGCCCGCATCCGCACGGCCATCCGCCACACCCGCACCACCCTGTCCAACACGCAGATCGCCCAGTCCGGCAAGTTCGTCACCGGCGACCTGACCATCGACTACGACAAGCATCAGGTGCTGATGAACGGCCAGAACGCCGGGCTCACCGTCAACGAGTATAAGATTGTGGCTCTGCTGGGCAAGTACGCCGGCAAGGTGCTGACCTACGACTTCATCATCCGGGAGCTGTGGGGCCCCAAGGCCAAGACGGACAACCAGATCCTCCGGGTGAACATGGCCAACATCCGCCGCAAGATCGAGCCGACCCCCGGCAACCCCCAGTACATCTTCACCGAGGTGGGTGTGGGCTACCGCATGCGGGAGGGCGACTGAGCCGTATACATATCCGATAAAAACCGCCCCCAACGGGGCGGTTTTTATGCGCTGGATGTTTCTTAAAAAGAAAATGACCTTCGACACGCATCGACGCTTCACGGGCCTTTTATATGCGTAAAATAAAGGAAAATCAGCCACTCGGCAAGCATGTGCTAAGAACCGCCCCGCCTTATTTACATCGATTTTTTCTCGCGGTAAGATACATATACGCCCGCTGGGTAAGGCGGGGGAAACTTGTAAGGAGAGAAAGCAATGGAAGAAAGAAAAGGCTTCGGATCCAATTTCGGATTCCTGATGGCTGCGGTCGGCTCTGCGGTCGGCCTGGGCAACATCTGGGGCTTCCCCTACAAAATGGGGGCCAACGGCGGATTCACGTTCCTGCTGGTTTACATTTTCCTGGGCGTCACCTGCGGATTCATTGTCATGATCAGCGAGCTGGCCATGGGACGTAAGACCGGCAAGGGTGCGGTGGAGACGTATAAGATCCTCTCCAAGAAGTTCAAATGGATGGGCTGGCTGGGTATCGCCTCCGCCTTCTTCATTTTGTTCTTCTACTGCGCGCTGGGCGGCTACTGCATCAAGTACGTCGTGCTGAACGTGGGCGACCTGTTCAATGCGAGCTTCGGCTCCAACGTATTTGCCGAGACCGCGGCGGCCAGCGGCAGCTCCACCGGCGCGGCGGCGTGGGCGGCGCTGATCGCCAACCCCACGGAGGCCATCGTCTACGGCATGATCTTCGTGGCCCTGACCATGCTCATCGTCCTCGGCGGCGTGGGCGGCGGTATCGAGAAGGTCTGCTCCGTCGGTATGCCCGCCCTGTTCGTGGCCCTGTTGATCTGCATTATCCGCTCCTGCACCCTGCCCGGCGCCGTGAACGGCCTGAAGTATATGTTTATCCCCGGCTGGGCCGTGGCCAACGGCGTCATTGAGGAAGCGCCCAACCTGTTTCAGGTATTTGCCACTGCCGGCGGACAGATGTTCTTCTCCCTGTCGCTGGGCATGGGCGCCATGATCACCTACGGCTCCTATCTGGACAGGAAGGAGAACATCCAGAAGAACGGCCTGCTGATCGTGGTCATGGACTCCATGGTGGCCTTTATGGCGGCTTTATGCGTGCTGCCCGGCCGTTTTGCCCTCGACCCCAACGGCGATCTGGGCGGCCCCGGCCTGCTGTTCGTCACCATGCAGAATGTGTTCAGCCGTATGGGCGGCGCAGGCCCCATCTTCGGCATCCTGTTCTACCTGCTGGTGGTGTTTGCCGCCATCTCCTCCTCCATCTCCCTGCTGGAGGTCATCGTGGCCCACTTTGTGGATAAGGCCCGGGACGCCGGCAAGGGCGACAAGCGCAAGAAGTACACCCTCATCGCCACCGTTGCCGTTTCCGCAGGCTGTATTCTGGTCTGCGCGGACGCGCTGGGCTCCACGGGCATCTCACCGGCGGATCTGCTGGGCATCACGGAACCTAAGACATGGGCCGCTGACTGGCTGGACTTCTGGGACTGCGTCTCGGAGGGCATTATGATGCCGCTGGGCGCATTGCTGATGACCTTCATGGTGGCCTATGAGCTTGGTACGGAATTTGTCAAGAACGAGGTGGAGCAATGCGGCAACAAGTTCACCATGTACAGGTTCTACCGCTTCTGCATCAGATATGTCGCGCCGCTGGGACTGTTGATGGTGCTGTACGGACAGGTCAAGTCCTTCTTCTTCTGAGTGTCTTAACAACGGCTTAACAAAATGCAAGCATACATAAAAAGGCCGCCGGAGCCGCCGCTCCGGCGGCCTTTTTATGCCCGCGTTTCCGGGAAAATCCTGATTTACCAATACTTTCTGCGCCGCTGAAAAGTCACCTCCGACCCGTTGGGATCCATAAAGCCACCCGATTTTTTGTAAAAACGACGGAAAAGCGCGTTCACAATTTGTTAAAATAATCGAATATAACGTTAAGAGGTTGACAATATCTTAACGGGCGAGTATGATGAAAGAACAAATTGTGAGGAGGTAAATCACACACATGGAAAAGAAAAGTACCAAAATAGCGTATTTCGTTGCGCTGGGTATCTTTGTCGTGCTGCTGGCCATTCTGGGCATCACGTTCAAGGATGCGCCCATCCTCGTTGAAGGCGCGACTACCCCGTTCGCAGGCACCTTCTGGTCTCTGCTGCCCCCCATCGTGGCCATCGTGCTGGCCCTGATCAGCAAGGAAGTGTATTCTTCCCTGTTCCTGGGCTGCCTGGTGGGCGCGCTGCTGGTCAGCAACTTCGCCCCCTGGGAGACGCTGGTGCAGCTGGTGGAGGGCGATAACGGCATCGTCACCACCGTTTCCGACTCCGGCAACATCGCCATCATCGTGTTCCTGGTCATCCTGGGCATCATGGTCGACCTGATGAACAAGACCGGCGGCTCCGAGGCCTTCGGCCGCTGGGCCAAGAAATCCGTGAAGTCCCGCGGCGGCGCACAGCTGATGACCATGCTGCTGGGCGTGCTGATCTTCATCGACGACTACTTCAACTGCCTGACCGTGGGTGCCGTTATGCGTCCCGTCACCGAGTCCCACAAGATCTCCCGTGCCAAGCTGGCCTACGTCATCGACTCCACGGCCGCTCCCGTCTGCATGATCGCCCCCGTGTCCTCCTGGGCTGCCGCCGTTTCCGGCTACGTCCAGTCCGACAACGTCAACGGCATCCAGCTGTTCGTGGCCCAGATCCCCTGGAACTACTACTGCCTGCTGACCCTGCTGATGATCATTGTCATCTCCATCCTGAACATCGACTACGGCCCCATGCTGACCCACGAGTACAACGCTCAGGTCAAGGACGATCTGTTCACCACGCCCGAGCGTCCCTTCGCCGGTGCTGACGACTACGAGACTGGCTCCAAGGGCAAGTCCTCCGTGCTGGATCTGATCCTGCCCGTGGTGGTCCTGATCGCCACCTGCATCATCGGCCTGATCTACACCGGCGGCTTCTTCGATGCCGAGAGCGAGTATGTGGGCGACTTCATGGGCGCCTTCTCCAACGCCTCCTCCGGCGCCGGTCTGGCCATCGGCTCTATGCTGGCTCTGGTGTTCACGTTCGTGTACTTCTGGCTGCGCGGCTCCATCGGCTTTGAGAAGTCCTTCGAGTCTGTGCCTCAGGGCTTTATCCAGATGATCTCCCCCATCCTGATCCTGTCCTTCGCGTGGACGCTGTGCGGCCTGACCCGCTACGGCATGAACTCCGCCGACTTCGTCATCAACGCCATGTCCGGCGCCGGCGATCTGGCCAAGTTCCTGCCCGCCGTGATCTTCATCATCGGCGCGGCCATCGGCTTCGCCACCGGTACCTCCTGGGGCACCATCGGCATCATGGCTCCCATCGTTGTCCAGGTGTTCAACTATGACGTGCAGCCCACCCTGTGCACCATCGGTCTGGCAGCTGCCTGCGCCGGCGGCGTTATGGGCGATCACTGCTCCCCCATCTCCGATACCACCATCATGGCTTCCGCTGGTGCCCACTGCTACCACCTGAACCATGTGTTCACCCAGATCCCCTATGCGCTGACCGTGGCCGGTGTTGCCTTCGTCAGCTTTATCCTGGCCGGCCTGATCCAGAATGTGGTCGTCAACCTGCTCATCGCCTGTGTGCTGATGGTCGCCACTCTGCTGGTCATCCGCGCCATTATGGCCAAGAAGCATCAGGGCATCTTCCAGGAGATGGCCGAAGCCGACAAGGCTCTGGCCAAGTAAGCCCTCTAAACACCCACCTAAAGAACAGGAAGCCCTGTGGGGCTTCCTGTTTTTTGCGCGTTAACAGAGCGAAATATCGCGTGAAGAGCTTATCAGGCGCGAAATAAAGTTAACGATATTTTAACACACATACAGGATATGTGGACGAAATCAAGCTATAAACAGACGGCAAAGCGCCCTGAAACGTCCGTTAAAGATATGTTAAGGAACGAATAAAGCCCGACAATAGCGCGTAAAAACGGCCCGAAATTGGGGAAAAGGGAGAAAGTGAGGTTCATAATTTGTTCAAAATTACCCGTCCTTGAAATTGCTGAAACGTTGACAATCTGTTAAAAAGCGGATAAGATGGGAAAACCAAATTGTGAGGAGGTAAATCACACACATGGAAAAGAAAAGTACCAAGATAGCGTATTTCGTTGCGCTGGGTATCTTTATCGTGCTGCTGGTCGTTCTGGGCATCAGCTATAAGGATGCCCCCATTCTGATCGAGGGTGCGACTACCCCGTTCGCAGGCACCTTCTGGTCTCTGCTGCCCCCCATCGTGGCCATCGTGCTGGCCCTGATCAGCAAGGAAGTGTATTC
>CDYU01048241.1_pt1 | contig 33574 bp, 30 predicted proteins | sample 480701 | NCBI WGS metagenome assembly CDYU01 (sample SAMEA3182105, study PRJEB8094) | gut metagenome | biome: human; feature: gut; material: Stool; isolation source: human stools | place: Canada | collected 2013-02-26 | reverse complement strand
GCCGACGGTTACTTCGTGCTGCCCTACACCATCGGCGACTACCTCTCGCACAAGATCCAGGCCCCGAAGGTGAAGACCGACACCAAGGCCTTCGACGAGGCCGAGAAGGGCGTCAAGGAGAAGATCGCCAAACTCCTCGCGATCAACGGCAAGCAGTCGGTGGACGACATCCACAAGAAGCTGGGCCACATCATGTGGGAGAACGTCGGCATGGCCCGTACGAAAGAGTCCCTCGAAAAGGCCATCACCGAGATTCAGGCCCTGCGCAAGGAGTTCTGGAAGGACGTGAAGGTCGTAGGCAAGGAGAACGACTTCAACGTCGAACTTGAAAAGGCGCTGCGTCTGGCCGACTTCCTGGAGCTGGGCGAGCTGATGGCCCGCGACGCCCTCAACCGCGAGGAGTCGTGCGGCGGCCACTTCCGCACGGAACACCAGACCGAGGAGGGCGAAGCCAAGCGCGACGACGAGAACTTCGTATACGCCGCCGTATGGGAGTACAAGGGCATGGACCAGGCTCCGGAACTCACCAAGGAGCCGCTGAACTTCGAGTTCGTGCACCCCGCACAGCGCAACTACAAAGATTAAGGCCATTTGACGTTGAACTTTAATATCGAATCGAAACCATGAATTTTACATTAAAGATATGGCGTCAAAAGGACGCTAAATCCAAAGGCGCTTTCGAGAGCTACAAGGTGGAGAACATTTCGGCCGACACCTCGTTCCTCGAAATGCTCGACATCCTGAACAACAATCTCATCCACGAGGGCAAGGAGCCGGTGGCCTTCGACCACGACTGCCGCGAGGGTATCTGCGGCATGTGCTCGCTGCACATCGACGGACAGGCCCACGGTCCCAGCCAGGGCGCCACGACCTGCCAGATCTACATGCGCAAGTTCAAGGACGGCGCGACGATCACCATCGAGCCGTGGCGCTCGGCGGCGTTCCCCGTCATCAAGGACCTCGTGGTGAACCGTTCGGCTTACGACCAGATTCTGCAGGCCGGAGGCTTCATCTCGGTGCGCACGAACTCGGTGCCCGACGCCAACGCCATTCCGATCTCGCAGGCCGACGCCGAGGAGTCGATGGACGCCGCCGCCTGCATCGGCTGCGGAGCCTGCGCCGCGACGTGCAAGAACGGTTCGGCCATGCTCTTCGTCGCCGCCCGCGTGTCGTCGCTCGCCAAACTGCCCCAGGGCCGTGTCGAGGGTGCGCGCCGCGCCAAGGCGATGGTCGCCAAGATGGACGAACTGGGCTTCGGCAACTGCACCAACACGGGAGCCTGCCAGGCCGAGTGCCCCAAGCAGATTTCCATTGCGCATATCGCCCGTCTGAACCGCGAGTTCCTCTCCGCCAAGTTCGAGGACTAACGACTGTCGACAGCAATAAGATCAAGGGGCCGGAGCGTTACTCCGGCCCTTTTTATGCCGGGCGATATGCGCGTCGCGCATTCAGACAGACAATCCCTCCCGGCCTCCCTTTGAAAAGGGAGGAGAGGACACCCCCGTCTGAACCGCAAGCTCCTCTCCGGCGCATACCCCCCCCGAACCCCAAATTGCCGCCGTTCTAAATATAGGTATGAAAAATATTTTCAAAAAATAAGGTACTCTGTATTGCATAATACTAAAATTCGTATTATATTTGCATTGTAATAATAGTAAAACCCGCAAAACATCAAACCGCGACAATACTTTTACGACCATGAAAGAGACTGTAAACGTAAACATCGGCTCCGTGGCATTCATCCTCGACGAGGACGCCTACCGGGTACTGGGCAGCTATTTCGACGACATCCGGCGGCGTCTGCCGGAGGGTGACGCCGAAACGATGGGCGACATCGAGGCCCGTGTGGCGGAGATATTCCGCGAGCGGGTCGCCTCGCCCATGCGGGTCATTACGCTCGACGTCGTCCGTGCGACGATGGCCCAGATGGGCAGTCCGGCCGATTTCGGCGAACCCCGCGGCGCGGAGCGGTCCGAGTCCGCCGAGGGAGGGACCGGAACCGAATCCGCCGAACAGCCGCCCCTGCGCAAACTCTACCGCTCGCGCACCGAGCGTTCGATCGCCGGCATCTGCGGGGGTCTCGCCGCGTATTTCGACTCCGACCCGACGCTGATCCGGCTGCTGATGCTCCTGCTGATCCTTTTCGGCGGACTTTCGATCTGGGCCTACATCATCCTCTGGATCGTCATTCCCGAGGAGCCGGCCCGAAAATTCAATATCAACAGCAAAAACCGATAAAATCATGGCAACGAACGAAAACAGACGGTTATTCCGTTCCCAAGACAGCATTATCGCAGGCGTCTGTGCCGGCCTGGCCGAATTCTTCGGACTCGATACATCACTGGTACGCATCGCAACCCTGCTCCTGATCTTCTTCGGAGGTCTCTCGCTCTGGGTTTACATCATCCTCTGGCTGATCGTTCCCAAAGCCCCCAAAAGGTTAAACGCATAGCACCATGGCTGAAGACAACGTAAAGGCGCAAATGCGCAAAGGAATTCTGGAGTACTGCATCCTCGCCATTCTCTCCCGCGAGGACTCGTATGCTCCGAAGATCATCGCCGAACTCAAGCAGGCCGAGATGATCGTAGTCGAGGGTACGCTCTACCCGATCCTCACCCGGCAGAAAAATGCCGGACTGCTGACCTACCGCTGGGAGGAATCCCCGCAGGGTCCGCCCCGCAAGTACTACACGCTCACGGACAAAGGCCGCGAATACCTCGCAACGCTCGACGAAGCCTGGGATGAACTCGTCGGACAGATCCAACTCATCCGCCACGGAAAAAACAATTAACCCCCAAAAAACAAAACCATGAAAAAACTCCTGCTGATAGCCGTCCTGATCGCAGCGTGCCTCTCCGCAACCGCTTATGTCGCCTGCGTCGCAGCGCCCCTGCTGGGCAAAAACATCAAGGGCAGCGGCAAGATCGTCGCCAAAACCGTTCCGGCGCCCGATTTCGACGGCATCGAAGCCTCGCGCGCCGTGAAAGTCGTCATCTCGGACAAGGTGTCGGACATCCGCATCGAAGCCGACGACAACCTGATCGACCTGGTGGTGGTCCGGGCCGTCAAGGGCAAACTCGAAGCCACCCTCGATCAAAAGGTGAACAACATCCAGAACGGCAACGTCACGATCACCGTCCCGGCCAACGGGAAAATCCGCTCGCTCGACGCTTCGAGCGCCTCGAAGATCATCGGCGAGACGACGCTCAAAGCCGGCAAATTCAGCATCGAGGCTTCGAGCGCCGCCAAGATCAAAGCCGCGGTGGAAGCCGTCTCCTGCACCATCGAAACATCGAGCGCCTCGAAGGTCGAGGCCTCGATTGAGGCCGAAAGCTGTTCGCTCGACGCATCGAGCGCATCGAAAATCATCCTCGAAGGTTCCGCCGGGACGTTCAGGGCCGACATGAGTTCGGCATCGAAACTCAACGCCGAAAAATTCTCGGCCGTCAACGCCTCGATCGACACATCGAGCGCCGCCAGCGCTTCGATCGATTGCAGCGGAAAACTCACCGCCAGCGCATCGAGCGGCTCGTCGGTCCGCTACTCGGGCGACTGCCGGACTTCGCTGGAAAAGTCGAGCGGCGGCAGCATCCGCAAACTCTGAATTCCGAAACGACGCGACAACCATGAAAGAGGTTAAAAAATGCAGCATCTCGGGCGTGGCGTTCACGATGGACGCCGACGCTTACGAGGCCCTCGAAACCTATCTCGAAAGCCTCAAGACAACCTATAAGGACACGGCCGACGGCGCGGAGATCGTCGCCGACATCGAAGCCCGCATCGCGGAACTGATCCTCTCGGCGCAGGACAACACCCGCATCGTGGAGAAACCGCTGATCCTGAACATCATCCGGCAAATGGGTTCGGCCGAGGACATCTCCCGGGAGAGCGTCGACCGCGACCTGCACTGCGACACGCCGCGCATCCCCCGCCGGCTCTACCGCGACACGGAAAACGCCAAGCTGGGCGGCGTCTGCGCCGGAATCGGCAAATATTTCGACATCGACCCAGTGTGGGTGCGCCTCGGGCTGTTTCTGCCCCTGCTGTTCACCTGCTTCGGGTGGATTCCCTTCCTGCACTGGTTCAGCCCGATGTTCGGCAACCTGTTCGGCATCTTCCTGATCTGCTATTTCATCATGTGGTTCGCCGTTCCGGCGGCCCGTTCGGCGCGGCAGAAACTCGAAATGAACGGCGAGAAGATCACCGCACAATCCATCGGCGAGGTCACCGCGGCCACCGCCACGGCCTGCGCCGAACCCGACGCCAAGGCCAAACCGATCGTCGCCGAAGTCGTATCGGTCTTCGGCAAGGTGGTGCTGATCCTGCTGAAAATCATCGCCGGGTTCATCGTCTTCGGACTCATCATGGCGGCCTGCGCCCTGATCATCGGCATGTTCGCCCTGATCGTCGGCGGAGAGGGTTTCTTCACGCCCGCCGTCTTCGGCAACACGGTGTCGATCTGGATCGCGAGTCTGGGCATCCTGGCCACGCTCATCCCCATCATCCTGCTGATCTACGTGCTGATGTGCCTGATCGCCTCGCGCAAACCCGGCGGCAAGACCGTGCTGGCCATCTTCCTGCTGTGGCTGGCCTCGATCATCGCCGTATCGTGCGTGGCCATCCGCGAGAACGTGGGCGACAAGTTCCGGACGAAACGCAGGGTCCTCGAACAGGTGTTCCAGAGCGAAATCGTCATCGACGGCGACACCACCACCCTCGAACGCCTGCTGGAAGATTACGACGACGAAAGCGTGATCGAGGAGGGCCGCAAGACGCTCCACATCTCCGTGCCCTCGAAATCCATCGACATCACCGTCGACAAGAAGCAGGGCGAACTGCGGGTCAACGCCGACGGCCGGAAGGTCTCGGTCAAAGCCTCCGAGACCGGCGACGAAGCCTCGGTGACGATCCGCCGGGAAACCGACGCCGCCGACAGCGCAAAAACGACCCGCGGCAGCGCCGCCCGGTCCCGGTAAGCGAAGCCGGAAATCATTCGCGTTAAAATAAAAAGTTCCCGGAAATACGGGCGGCATCCTTTTTGGGCCGCCCGTATTTTTGAAATTTTTGAAATATTTTCGTACCTTTGAACGGTTTTGTTTTTAACAAATGAGAGTATGGCCGGAATCAAGAGCATAGGCATTCTGACATCGGGCGGCGACGCGCCGGGCATGAATGCGGCAATCCGCGCGGTGACGCGCAGCGCAATCTACAACGGATTTACCGTAAAAGGAATCATGCGCGGATTCAAAGGTTTGGTATTCAACGAGATCGTTGAATTCAAATCGCAGAGCGTGAGCAACATCATCCAGCTGGGCGGCACGATTCTGAAAACCGCCCGCAGCGAGGAGTTCAAGACCGTGGAAGGCCGCAAGGCGGCTTACGACAACATGGTGGCCGCGGGCATCGACGCTCTGGTGGTGATCGGCGGCGACGGATCGCTGACCGGCGCGGGACTTTTCGCCGAGGAATACAACGTGCCGATCGTGGGGCTTCCCGGAACGATCGACAACGACCTCGGAGGCACGGACTCGACGATCGGCTACGACACGGCGCTGAATACGATCATGGAGTCGGTCGACAAACTGCGCGACACGGCGTCGAGCCACGAACGCCTCTTTTTCGTCGAGGTGATGGGCCACACGGCGGGTTACCTGGCGCTCAACAGCGCCATCGCGACGGGTTCCGAGGCGGCGATCATCCCGGAGATGGAGACCGAGGTCGACCAGCTTGCGGAACTGATCAACCACGGGTTCCGCAAGAGCAAGAACTCGGCGATCGTGATCGTCGCGGAGAATCCCAAGACGGGCGGCGCCACGGCGCTGGCCGAACGTGTGAAGAAGGAGTTCCCGCAGTACGACGCGCGGGTGACGATTCTGGGCCATATCCAGCGCGGCGGCTCGCCGACGGCCGTGGACCGCATCCTCGCCTCGCGCATGGGCGAAGCGGCCATCGAGGCGATCCTCGACGGACAGCGCAACGTGATGATCGGCACGATGAACGGCAAGATCGTCTACGTGCCCTTCGCCAAGGCCATCAAACACGACAAAGGCATCGACCGCGGAGCGCTGGAACTGGTGAAAATCCTGTCGATTTAGACAGCTCCGCCTGCCCGCCGCGAACGGCCGCAATGCAAACGAATTCAACAAAAACCCGAACATAAGCGAATGAAACGCGTAATTGGCATCGGCAACGCCCTGACCGACATGCTGGTCAACCTGAAAACCGACTCCGTGCTGGGGAGGTTCAAATTAGCCAAAGGCTCGATGAGCCTCGTGGACACCCGGCTCCAGACCGAAATTTCGAAATCGGTGGCCGGACTCCCCTATTCCCTCTCGCTCGGAGGATCGGCCGGCAACACCATCCGCGCCATGGCGCAGCTGGGTTGCAGCGTCGGGTTCATCGGCAAGGTGGGCCCCGACACCACGGGCGACTTCTTCGTGCAGGCGCTGGACAACCTCGGCATCGAGCCGATCATTTTCCGGGGCAGGGAGCGTTCGGGCAAATGCGTGTCGCTGATCTCCGCCGACGGCGAGCGCACGATGGTCACCCACCTCGGCGCGGCGCTCGAACTCTCGGCCGGAGAGATCGAGCCGTCGATTTTCGAGGGGTACGACTGCCTCTACGTCGAAGGCTATCTGGTGCAGAACCACGACCTGATCCTCAAGGCCGCCCGTACGGCCAAGAAGTGCGGCCTGAAGGTCGCCATCGACCTGGCCAGCTTCAACATCGTGGCCGAGAACCTCGAATTCCTGCGCGGGCTGGTGAGCGAGCACGTCGACATCGTTTTCGCCAACGAGGACGAGGCCAAGACCTTCACCTGCGAGGCCGAGCCGCTGAACGCCCTCCAGGCCATTTCGCAGATGTGCGAACTGGCCGTCGTGAAGATCGGCACGAAAGGCGCGCTGATCAAACAGGGCGAGGAGGTCGTACACGTGGGCATCATGGCCGCGGCCAAGCGCGTGGACACCACGGGAGCGGGCGATTTCTACGCCGCCGGATTCCTGGCGGGGCTTTGCGACGGACTTTCGCTGCGCCAGTGCGGCACGATCGGCGCCATCACCGCCGGCAAGGTGATCGAAGTCGTCGGCACGACCTTCGGCGAGGAGGCCTGGGCCGACATCCACCGGCTGGTGAACAAGGTCAAAAACGAAAAGTACCTGTTTTAAATACAAAGGGTTGAACAAATGTTCAGCCCTTTGTATTTAAAACAGCAGCGCATACCGGAATCACAACCAATTTTCTTCCGGAGAATTCGCTGTCGCCCAGCGTTCCGCCGTATTTACAATTCTGCCCCACCCCAAATCCCTCCCTCGGGAGGGGCTTATCGCATGCGACCAAAGTCTGCAACTCCTAATTTCTAATTTTCGTAAACAGCCCCCGGCTGATTTCCAGACGCATGCGCAGCAGCCACCGCGATTTGCGGGGCGGCATCGTGCAGCAGAACACGAGCGTCGCCGCCCATTTGGCGATCTCCAGCACGAAGGTCTTCGGCAGCCGGCGGTGGATTTCGGCCCGCAGCCGCTGGCTCACCCCGACGTTGTAGCTCAACCGCCGGAAATAAGCCCCGGTGAGTTTCGCCGGCGGAATGATGTGCCACATCACCGCCCCCGGCACATACCAGATCGTCTCGCCGCCGAGCAGGAGACGTTCGAAAAAGTCGTTCTCCTCGCCGCCGATCAACTCGCCGTTCACGCGCCCCAGCGTCGGATCGAACCCCCCGTAACTGGCCAGCCCCGCACGGCGGAAAGCCATATTGCCGCCCCCGGGAACGCGTCCCGCCGGGAACGGACGCACCCGCTCTCCGAAATCCATCGGATTGGCGATCGGCATTTCGACGTATTTCGACATCCACGCCGGACGTCCCGCGGGGTATTCGGCGACGATGCGCCCCCCGGCCACGACGGCCCCGGGACGGGTTTCGAAGAATTCGAGATAGGCGCGCAGAAACCCCTCGTTGACCCGTTCGTCGTCGTCGATGAAGGCCACCAGCGGCGCCTGCGCCTCCCGCAGTCCGCGGTTGCGGGCGTACGACACCCCCGGTCCCTCCTCCGCGACGAGCCGCAGGCCGCACCCGGGATGCGCCGCGGCAAAGGCCGCGAAACGCGCCTCGGTGTCGTCCGTGGAGTTGTTGCTCACCACCACGCACTCCCACTCGTCGCGCGGAAGATCCTGCCGCACGACGGATTCGAGCGCCGCAACGAGTTGTGCGGCACGGTTGTGGGTGGGAATGACGAGCGAGATTCGAATCATCGTGCGAATGTAGCAATTTATCCGTAAAAAACCCGTATATTTGTCCGAAATATAAAAAGCGACACGACTATGTACAAACTGATTCGCACCCTCCTGCCGGTCCTTGCCGCAATGATCGCCACGACCGTCTCGGCGCAGAGCGTCAGCTGGAAAAGCTCGGTGCAGCACCTCGACGGCCAGACCTACCGGATCGTGCTGGAAGCATCCATTCCGGCTCCCTGGCACATGTACGACATGGGACCCTACGAGGGCGGGCCCAACGCCACGACGATCACCTTCACCCCGGGCGAAGGCGCCGTCCTCGAAGGAGGCGTCGAGCAGCTGACCCGTCCCGAACGCCACTACGACAAAACGTTCGGAATGGAGATCGGAACCTTCGCCCGAAAGGCGCAGTTTGCCCAGAGCGTGAAACTCACGGCCCCGCAGGCGACCGTCAAAGCGGAACTCGCATGGATGATCTGCAACGATACGAGCTGCCTGCCGCCCGACGACACGGAACTGACGATCACCCTGCCCGCAGGTGCGACGCCCGCCGTGCAGCCCGCGGAAACTCCGGCCAAGGAGAGCGCCGCGGCACCGGAAACCGTCCCTGCGGCCGAAATCGCTCCCGCACAGAAGGACGCCGCAGGCGGCGGCTCGCTGTGGGGGCTGATCATCGAAGCCATTCTGTGGGGCTTCGCCGCCCTCCTGACCCCCTGCGTCTTCCCGATGGTCCCGATGACCGTCTCGTTCTTTATGAAAGGCTCCGGAAGCCCCGCGCTGGGCCGCATCCGCGCCGGCATGTACGGGTTCTTCATCGTGGCCCTCTACACGCTGCCCATCGCGGCGATCATCCTCATCACCCGCCTGGTGGGCGGCGACGCCGTGACGGCCGACATCTTCAACTGGCTGGCCACGCACTGGCTCCCGAACATCCTCTTCTTCCTGGTGTTCATGGTCTTTGCCGCATCGTTCTTCGGCGCGTTCGAGATCACGATGCCCTCGTGGATGGTCAATAAAACCGACTCCAAAGCCGACTCCAAAGACCTTGCCGGCATCTTCTTCATGGCCCTGACGCTCGTGCTGGTGTCGTTCTCGTGCACCGGACCCATCGTCGGCTCGGTGCTGATCAAATCCACCGCCGGGGAGTTCTGGAGTCCCATCGTGACGATGCTGGCCTTCTCCGTCGCCTTCGCGCTGCCGTTCACCCTCTTCGCCTTCTTCCCCTCGATGCTCAAGAAGCTGCCCAAGAGCGGCGGATGGCTCAATTCGGTGAAAGTCGTGCTGGGATTCATCGAAGTCGCGCTGGGCATGAAGTTCCTCTCGGTGGCCGACCAGACCTACCACTGGGGACTGCTCGACCGGGAGATCTACCTCGCCGTGTGGATCGTGACCTTCTCGCTGCTGGGTCTCTACCTGCTGGGTAAAATCAAGTTCGCCCACGACAGCGACATGCCCTACCTCGGCGTAGGACGCCTGGCGCTGGCCATCGTCACCTTCTCGCTGGTCGTCTACCTCGTCCCCGGCATGTGGGGCGCCCCGCTCAAAGGTCTTTCGGGCTACCTGCCGCCCCTGCACACGCAGGACTTCGTCATCGGACAGGACGGCTCCGGACCGGCCCCGGCAGGCGGCGAGGCGCGCATGCTGCTGACCGTCGACGGACAGAAGCCCAAACACAGCGACTTCCTCCACCTGCCGCACAACCTCGAAGGATTCTTCGATCTCAAGGAGGCCGAGGCATACGCCGCCAAGGTCGGCAAGCCGCTCTTCATCGACTTCACGGGCCACGGATGCGTCAACTGCCGCGAAATGGAGGCCCGCGTATGGTCCGACCCGCAGGTGCTGGACATCCTGCGCAACGACTACGTGATCGTGGCGCTCTACTCCGACGACAAGAAAGTGCTTCCCGAGAGCGAATGGGTGACCACCGATGCGGGCAAGGTGCTCAAGAGCCTCGGCAAAATCAACTCCTACTACGCGCTGAAGACCTTCGGGGTCAACGCCCAGCCCTACTACGTGTTGCAGGGGCGCGGCGGGAAGGAGTTGGTTCCGCCCCGCGGCTACGACCTCGACGTGCAGGGATTCGTCGATTTCCTCCGCAGCGGCGTCGAAGCCTACGACAGGCAGAAATAGGGATTCCCTCCCCGAAAAAAGCCTGCGGCCGAAACGGCCGCAGGCTTTTTCAGTATTCCGGACGGAGGATCAGTCCGAGAACTCGTCGAACATCGTCGTGCTCAAGTACTTCTCGGCCCGGTCGGGGAAAACCACGACGATATTGCCCCGCTCGATCTTCTGCGCCGTACGCACCGCCGCCAGCATCGCCGCGCCGCTCGACATGCCGGCGAAGATCGCCTCCCTGCGGATGATTTCCCGGGCCATGGAGATCGCCTCCTCGCTCTCGATCATCTCCTGCACGTCGATCTGCGACGGATCGTAGATGTCGGGCACGATGGCCTCCTCCATGTTCTTGAGCCCCTGAATGTAATGGCCGCGGATCGGCTGTGCGCAGACGACCTTGATGTCGGGCTTCATCACCTTGAGGAAACGCGAAAGACCCATCAGCGTCCCCGAAGTCCCGATCGCGCAGACAAGGTAGTCGATGTTGCCGCCGGTCTGCTGCCAGATCTCCAGCGCCGTCGACTGGTAGTGGGCCAGGTAGTTGCTGGCGTTGGCGAACTGGTCGGGCATGAAATACCTGCCGGGAGCGTCGGCGACTTTTTTCCGCGCCAGGCGGATCGCCCCGTCGGTCCCCTCCTCGGCGGGTGTCAGAATCACCTTCGCACCGTAGGAGCGGATGATCTTCCGCCGTTCGATCGACACCGCTTCGCTCATCACGATCTCCACGGGATAGCCCTTGACGATCCCCACGATGGCCAGCCCGATGCCCGTGTTGCCCGATGTGGGTTCGATGATCGTCTTGCCGGGCGTCAGCCGTCCGTCCCGCTCTGCGGCTTCGATCATCCGCAGCGCAATGCGGTCCTTGATGCTTCCCGTAGGATTGAAGCCTTCGAGTTTGGCGAATATTTTCACGTTCGGATTGGGGCACAGCCGGTTGATCCGCACCATCGGGGTCGTGCCGATGGTCCCCAGAATATTCTTTTTAACCATAAATCACCGCTCATTAAACCGCGTAAAGATAATCATTTTCCGGAAAAAAGATTAATTTTGTGAAATGTCACGTCCGTCTCGTGAAGACAAACGGGTCCCGGCCTCACGAAACGGCATCCCCGGACAAGGACCCACCCTACCCGAATGAACCCATCGAGATTCAGGCCGGCCGCCGGCATGGCGCTGCTGACCTTCGCCGGAATTCCTGCGGCACAGCACGCCGACGCACACCCGAAACGCCCCGGACAACAGCCGCCGAACATCGTGCTCATCCACCTCGACGACATGGGCTACGGCGACCTGACCGCAACGGGGGCCACCGGATACCGGACGCCCAACATCGACCGGCTCTGCGCCGAAGGCATGCGCTTCACCAATTATTACAGCGCCCAGGCTGTCAGCAGCGCTTCGCGCGCCGGGCTTCTGACGGGATGCTACCCCAACCGCATCGGATTCGCCGGGGCGCTCGGTCCGAAATCGAAAACAGGACTCAACCCCGACGAGGAGACCATGGCCGAAAACCTGAAGAAAGCCGGCTACGCAACCGCCATCGTCGGCAAATGGCACGTGGGATGCCGCCCGGGGCTTATGCCCCTCGACCACGGTTTCGACGAATACTTCGGGCTGCCCTACTCCAACGACATGTGGCCCCACCATCCGCAGACGTCGTCCTATCCGCCGCTGCCGCTGTACGAAGGGCGCAAGGTCGTCAACCCGTCGGTCTCGGCCGCAGACCAGGCGCAGCTCACCACCCGGTACACGGAACATGCCGTCGACTTCATCACACGCAGGTCCGAAGGCCCGTTCTTCCTCTACCTGGCCCACTCCATGCCGCACGTGCCGCTCTTCGTCTCGGACAAGTTCAAGGGCAAAAGCGAGCAGGGACTGTACGGCGACGTGATGATGGAGATCGACTGGAGCGTGGGCGAAGTGCTCAAGGCGCTGGAAAAGAGCGGCGCGGCCTCCAATACGATCGTCGTGCTCACTTCGGACAACGGGCCGTGGATCAACTACGGCGACCACGCCGGCTCGACGGGCGGTCTTCGCGAAGGCAAGGGAACCACCTTCGAAGGCGGGCAGCGCGTGCCGTGCATCGTGTGGTGGCCGGGGACGACACCCGCCGGAACGATCTGCAACCAGCTGGCCTCGTCCATCGACCTGCTGCCGACCTTCGCGGAGATCGCGGGCACGCCGCTCCCGGCGAAGCAAATCGACGGCGTAAGCATCCGCAGCCTGTTCGAGGGCGTGCCGGACGCCACGCCGCGCACGTCGTTCCTGTTCTACTACCGAAAAAACAGCCTGGAAGCCGTGCGCGACGGACGCTACAAACTCGTGTTCGCCCATCCGGGCCGCAGTTACGAAGCATTCCCGCCCGGCAACGGCGGACGCCCGGGCAAGGTGGCCGAAGGGCACGAATTCCCGCTGGCGCTCTACGACATGCGCCGCGACCCCGGCGAACGCTACGACGTTCAGAACCAGCATCCCGAAGTGGTCGAGGAGCTGATGCGGATTGCCGATGCGGCGCGCGAGGACCTGGGCGACGACCTGCGGGGAATGCCCGGCAGGAACAGGCGTCCGGCAGGCAGGGCCGAATAAACGACGAGGGGCAGGTCCGTCCGGACCTGCCCCTTGCCTTTGCGGCGCGGAAAACGGACTATTTACGCTCCTTCCCGGTTTCGGCGAAAGCCGATTTCACTTCATGCTCTTTCTGCTGACAGGCTTTGGGCGTCGGAGCCTTGCCCTCTTTAACCAAACGATTGATGTTACGCTCGAAATTCTGCTCGCAAGGTTCGCAGGCGGTGTCTTTGTTCTCTTTCATGGCTTTGGAAATTTTATGGTATCGACTCCTGCTGCAAATAGCGCGCCGTTTGCCCGACCATTCATTCCGGCAAACAAAAAACGGACAACTCCGTAGAATTGTCCGCTTTGGTAGCGGGAGGAGGACTCGAATACCTGACATTCAATATTGTATATCAAATAATTACAAGCCAATCCATCTAGAAATATATTCCAACAAGGTTTATTTATTAATTTATAGCAATATCCTTATATCCATTATACACATATATTTTTTAACCTAATAACATTATCAACGACACGCTTCAAATCTTGCTCAAAACGATTAAAAGCCGCTAATTGCCGCAATGCACTAAAATCCTCTGTATTTTCTGCAACCCAATGTACAGCTTTATTTACATTAAAATTCTTAAGTCTTCGCCCCTTATTCCCAGTAGCTTCTACTAATAAATTATGTAGCAAATCCTTAGGACCAGATATTTGTTCAAGAGTGTTTATTGATGGTAAATTTAGATTCTCCCGATAATTACGGTTCCCAGCAGCAGCTTTAATAGCAACCTGATCCGTCAATAACCACGTTTCCATCATTCTTACTGGAATTATACAAACCACACAATTTTGGTAATGATCAGGCAAACATTTATAAATTTCACACGAACGCAAACTTAACGCTTTTTTCACGTCATTACTTTCTGCATCTCTATGATAAAAACAAATGTCAAAAGGGTAGTAATTTTCTGCATATTTTATTTGACCTAATACATCTCCCGCACGCGGTGGATTCCTAAGAGTTCTAAAATCTGCATATTGCTCCTTTGTTGGCAATTTAGGATATAAGTCATCTAAACACCACTTGATTATACGCAAAAAAACCTTATCCGAACTCCCATCGGCAATCAAAGTATATGTTATTTCATTCATTACTCAGAAGAGTTTTGACTCTATGATGCTTTCCTGATATAATATATTTTCACGCACGGTTCGACTTTTACGATCTCTTATTCTAGGAATATATATTGTATTATCAACTGAATCATTATCTAAATATAATTTCATTTCACCCAATAAGGTCGTCGGAATAGATTCGTATTTTTTCTTCTTATAAGTATTTGGCAATATCGAGAATGAGGTATATTGCACTTTTATATCTAATATTTCATCATATTTTTCTTTTGCACATGCAAGATATAAACTATCTTCTGGTACAATTCCAATCAACTTAGGAGAGTGAGTATTAATAACAACCTGCCTTATAGGATTATCATCATTAACCGGACACAATGGATCAAAAGATAATTGCAATAATAATTCAACAATCTCTTCAATCTTTTTGGGATTAATTCCGTTTTCTGGCTCTTCCATACAAATAAGCGAATCTCTGCTATCTTCCTGGATAATAGCAAGTCCGAGGAATCTAAGCGTTCCATCTGATAGTGATTGAGCTGGTAACTCAAGCCCATTCTTGAAAGTAATCACCAAAGTTAACAACTCTCGCTTTTCATCTTTATCAACATTAATTATTTTGATATCACTAACTAAATTTCTCAATTGATTAGTGATTATTTGGTATATATCCTCCTCGCTATTCTGAGCTAGCCGATACAACGTTGCCGGCAGATTTTTACCATTCTCATCTACTTTCGAATGCAAAATCTCATGGAATGAATTTGGTTGTCTTAATGCGCTGGGTTCGAACTGTAACATTTGCCAATTTCGCATCTCTTGACGAACCAAAAACGCAGTCGGAGATTCTGCAGTTACTGTCGATAATAGTGTTCTAGGCATTCTCTGAGCAATAAATTCCGCAGCTCGACCTCCGCTCTTTCCTTGAGTATCTTGATGTAACTTAATTTTACCATTCTTTGTAGAAATTATAGGGCTACTTTTTTGACCATAAAATATAGAATTACTCCACTCTTTATTATGGACAAAACCAATACTTTTTTGAGCATCTTGACGAGTCATAGGCATAAGGGCCTCTTCCAAAATTTCAATAGGTTGCCGATCTACATCATCAATATCTCCATTCAATTGCAATTTTAATTTATATTTCAAACAAGATACTGATGTATTTGCCACTTGACCTAAATCATCTTCTGCCGATTTCGGAACTAATAAATCTATTTCGAAATCCATTTGCTGATATTGCTTATCTCCACATTTAAAGAAAATATCTTTTATATTAGAATGTTTTTGCTCTTCACTTCGAATAGATTTTGCCGCCTCTAGAATAGTTTTATCAGCCAAATGAGCAAAAAACATTAATGCATCAAAGAAATTTGATTTACCAGCAGCATTAGCACCCGCAATACATGTAAATGGACCTAAATACAACTCTGTATCAAGCAGACTTTTAAAGCCATTTATTTTAATCCTTGTAATCACCTTTGATTTAATTATAGTTTGTTCAAAGATACTAATTTTCAATATAATTATTGCCCCTAAGATACATTTTAATAAAATAATATTCTCAATTATAAAACAGGACCTATTGGGGTAAACAAGCGGGGAGGACTAAAATGCCCTCACCCGCCTATGACCACAATATCCGAACCACGTACCCGAAAAATACCTTGTAAAATAGGCGTATCATATCCAAGCGGTTTTTACTCGACAAACCATCTGTACTCGGGTTCACCTATCAAAGCCTTTGCCACTCCTTCCGTGAATACCGACGCATTCCTGCTTCTTGCGAGGAACGAATCGATGTAGCTGGACTTGTTGGCTCCTGTAAAGAGGTTGAACACCCTCCACAGATCAATCTCCCGCTGTCTGTCGCATGCAAACGCCGTATCGTTGTAATAGGCCCTTGCAATTACGTTCAGCTGACAGTCCGTGAATTCGAATTCCGGGAGCTGCTTGCGCTGTGCAGGCGATAGGAACTGATACAACCGAGCCTTTCCCACCATCTGCGCGAACTGACTTTCCGACATGGAGGTATCGAGCAACGCCCGCATCCGCTCCAAATGCCGTTTGGCATTGTAGCTTGCGATCAGCTCCGTAATCTTTGCCGTCAGTTCCTGCGTGTTCGTCACCCGCATCTCCCCGGCCAGTCCGTCCGTTGCCACACACATGTTGCAACAAACCATGTTCTTGAATCCGATAAATACTTTGAATTTCTCGAAGCCCTTCTTACTGTACAGGTTCTCCTGGTTGTAGGCCCTTACACCTCCTACGGTCAGGTTGAGCCTGCATCCGTCGATAACCTCCGTCACGGCTGGTATCTCGATGCAGAACATCATCCGCTCGTAATAGATGGTCTTGTCCTCGTCAGTGAGGTCCTTTACGGCCTTGTGGATGGCTTCGGGCGTCCTTCCTTTGACGATATGGCTCACCCGTATTTCGGGCTCCTCTACCGTACAGCTTCGGAACATCCGCTGGGCACACTCCCACATGGTTTCGATGAACTGATTGTGCGATATGGTCACCTCGTTGTCCTTGGAGAATACCGGGGTGATGCAGTCGTTTTGTAGATGACCGAGTGTCACGGCCTTGGTATTTGCTTCGATGAAAGGCTTGCGTGGCTGTTCTTCGGGAGTTTCCCGGAACGGGGATTTCTCCTGCACTTCGAACGAGGGCGAGGGGATAATCAGCTGTGTTGCGTCCCGTGCATCTTCACGGAGCGTAAAGGGCAGTACGTTATTGTGCGACTCTGCCCGCAGGATAGCTTGTTCCATAATTTACGGATGGTTGGGTTCGACATTGGTTGCACCAGTCGAGAATCTGCATCCCGACTTGTTCTGTAAGCGGAAATTCCGCCTTTCCGGCGAAGAGTTCCGTGCGGTCCTTGGAAGCCAGCGCATAATGTTTCATGTTGACATCGAATACGATGGTGAACTCGTAGTCTACATTGTCCCGCTGTACGGCTTTCAGCCCCACTTTCTCGGGGATCATCTTTCCGTTGCGTTCGTTGAGCACGTACTCCTGCTTGCTCCGCATCGTACAGATCACATGGCACGAGGAGTTCAGAATCCGCTGGATAAAGGCATTCTGCCGGGGTGTGACTTTGGCCCAGTTGGCAAAGGAGTTGCCTTGCAGATTGGCGTGGAAATCCAGCAGGTAATCCCAGCAATGGGAGATACTGTCGATGATGATTACCTCCATGCCTGCGCTTTCGCAGATACCGATGGCGTCGATGTATTTCTCGGGATTGTAAGGCTCCGAGAGGGAGAGCACGTTGTAGGCTCCCAGATGGGCATAGAGGTCCGCACTCCCGTTCTCGGTGTCGATGACGGCTATCTTGGACCAGTCGGAGGTCATGCCGTGAGCGATAAGGAGCGACGAATAGGTCTTTCCCGACCCCGAGGCTCCTTGCAGGGCTAAGCGCATCTTGGCAGCCCGGCGTTGTGAATGACGTAATTGCATGATGAAATGAATATTGGTTGAACTCGTAATAGCATAATAAAAAGGCCGCTCCCCCGGAGTTGGAGGAACAGCCTTTCGATGGAAAGATAGACAAGGTTACAGCGTGGCAACCGTGGTGAACTGCGGATTATCCCCTGCATTGTGAAGCAGGAGAAACTGCTCGCCGCTCTCCTCGGAGATCACCTCCGAGACGACGGGATGATCGAGCGGTTCTGCGGGATACTTCGAGGTAACGGCGCCCGCCTTATCGCCATATCCGAAGAAATACTTGCCCGTCTGCTCGTTGCGGACGATACGGATTTGCAGGATACCTTTCCACTCCTTGAACTCGTCGAGGGTGAAAGTCCGCAGGAATTTGAGAGAGTTTGTCATAGCCATAAAAGTTTAGATTCGACAATACCGCGGGAATAATATAATTATCCCCGGAGGATAGCCGGGGTCGCACCCCAATCCCGCAAAGCGGGGGGGGGTATTCGGGGAATATCCTGCACTCGAACAATTTCGGGGAGTTGCAAAAAAAATTTGTGGTGAAAAATTTTAGCTTGACATATCCGTATTAGCCACTAACAACCCCTTATTGCTATTATCGTTATCTTCACCATATAAATCCGCATTTTTCTCCCATTATGATAGGAAAGTTGAATTCGGGGCAGAATTTATGAAGAAATCGCGCGACTTTTTCACCACAAAAAGGCAGGATATTGGCAGATGATATTACAGTTAAGGAGCAGATATAGTTACTCCATATTTAAGAAACAATTCTACGAGGAACCGAATTTAGGTGATAATATGACCGGAGAAAACAATCTTACCTACTCACTTACTTTATTAATTTATATACAAGTAAATGAGTACGATTAATCATTAAAGTATTTGTTTTATTCAGATTCAATATGATTTATATTCGAAATAACCTTCTATAGTATAATTAAGGGCTGTTCTGTGAATAGGCTCGGTTAATTGTTTCCCTAACTTCGTAAAATAAGTCGCCATGAATGCTTCCGCACTTGTTTTATTGGGTTGTCGGGTGTACTGGCATCATCCGTAACATAAACCGTCAATGTTTTCGGATCAAAAGTATAATTGATATTGTGATTGCAGTTGTCTGTACTGCAAACTGCGACATCATAGGCTGGAGCGTAATAATCACCTATTATATTTCCATCCTCATCAAAGGTGAAATATTTATATTCATGCGGAGTATATATCCCTTTGGGGTAAAATTGAGTATGATATGTAGGCACACCCTCTTTAAGAGTAACTATTTCCATTCCATAACCCCAGGAACAATTCATCCCTTGTTTGAATGTTTTAATAACATAATAATCTTTCCCTGCATATTTGAATTGCCACACATTACAAATTAGTGAGGAATAATCAGACCTCAAATTTGCCAGCCATTCTTTGTAACTAATATTTTCATCGGAATCTTTATATTGAATGTAGGTTGTATAGTAGCGCATTGTTCCGCTTTCACGACGATCATAACTGTAAAATTTATATTTGGCATCTGGTGTTATATGGATTTCCATTACAGAATCCAATAAGGACGATTGCTGTGTGAGTGTTTGTGGATTCAATAGATATGGTTCCATATAATCCCAAAATCCTGCTGCCTTAGGGGATGATTCATAATCAAAGTAAGTGCATAATTCTCTTTCTAATGAATCTAAAGAAAGGTTTTTAGGTATTGGATGATTTTTGATTATTTCCCGCTCCTCTGTCCACATTCCTATAAAGTCATTGGCATCTTTATAATAATTGCAACTGCTCTTTGGCAATTTCTCAAACACCTCTGCGGACTTTTGCATCATCTGAATAGCATTGTCTAAATCTCCTACACGTTCGTATAAATGCGCTTTTTCTTTGTAGGCCATTGCTGTCATTTGGCTGACCTTTCCATATTCCTGTTCTGCATATTTCAGCATATTATCGTATAGGTGCTGTGCATTGTCTACTTGTCCTGCATCTATATAGTCAGAAATAAGGTTGAGCATCATTTCTTCTTTCATTGCAGAATTGGAATATTTCCGAGCAACTGAATCGGCTTTTACTTTCGTTACAAAATTTTTCAGCACACTATCACCACCTATTATTCCCTTGTTGAAATTCTGTACGACATCATTCAGCATTTCATCATAGGTTTGTTCTGAATGGTGATTTCCACACCCAACAATCTGTAAACCAGACATCAGCCACACCGCAAATATGAGTAGGTAGTTTTTCATTATTTAAGAGTAGGCAAGATTAATTTCCACGATTTATATGCAAGTTTTGGTTCCCAGCGCACAGATGTAGTATCGACAATAGTATGAACTATTAGGGAGTCAGAGTCAAAGAAATATCCTATCTTTCCGAAACTCTCTGTCTGACAAACTACAACTCCTTGCCCCGGACATGTGTATTCATCAATGACATCATCGCCTTTATCATCCCATATTAAATATATTTCATTATATGGCTCAAATATGTCCGCAGGATAAAATTCTGTATGAAATGTAGGATTACCATTATTGTCGAAAGAAACTATTTCCATACTGTAACCCCAGCAGGGCATATAATGCCGGCTGTAATATTTTATTACATAATAATCTTTCCCGCAATAATTAAATTGCCATACACCACAAACTAAACCTGTAAGGTCCGACCGCAAATTAGGTTTCCATTGCTTTTTTACAACATTTCCATACAAATCTGTGAATTCTATATATGTTGCATAGTCATAACCTTGGCTAACTGTATCGACATCTCCACTGTAAAATCGGTATTTTCCATCCGGGGATAAATGAATCTGATGCGCAAAATCCGGCAAAGAGTCCACTTTGACATACGAATCACATTTAGCATAAATTGCGTCTATTAAAGCACCATATTTTATTTGGGTGGCTGAATCTGGCCAAGTTAGTAACTCATGTGTAATATTGGAGGTCTTATTGGTCGCAGCTATTTGATGAATATTATCAGTATGTTGAGATTGTCTATTTGCACAACCAAACATAAGTAATACAGCAAATATAAATATGTAATTTTTCATCTTCTGTGATGTAATTTTGAAAATATCTGTTTATATAGCTTTTGAAAAATATGTCACTTAATTTTCACTGTTTTTTCAATGGGTGTACTTTCTCCATCTTCCCATTCTACCGTTTGAACAATTACATATCCGGGCCTATTAGGGTCTGGTCTACAAACATCACTCGGTGGGTTCAAAGCGTCATAATCAAGTCGTAACAACTTTTTCCATTGATTAGTACGTGATAATGAATAAACTGTATATCCACATATTCGGCTAATCGCTCTTTTATTGAATCCTATTTCATCTATACCGTCACCATTCAGATCTCCCTCATTGGTTAATCGTTCAATCTGAAATTTGGTTTCTATGGCAGGAATTGTTGGATTACTGAATGTTATATTATTGAGTTTCCCATCATCTACTTTATCAAGGCTGTAATATTCAGCAGGGTTTGATTCGCTATAAGCATATTCAATATTTCCATCACCATTAAAATCACCTTTTATAGTATCTCGTTCATAAATATCTCCTATAATCGAATCCATTTGCTCCATCAACTTGGTATTGGCTGTGATTACACTTGGTTGTGATCTATTTCCACACCCAAGCATTAGCAACACAATAAGTATAGATAGGTAATTTCTCATTTTTGGTTGTTGGATTTTGCGCAGTTAGATTATAAAATAGTAAGTGATATCATGCTCCGGGATACATCTCTTATTTCATTTTTTGAAATGTTTTGTAATTGCCTCCTCAGATAATTTTCTCATCAAATCATCTGTATTAAGTGGCTTATTGCTAATAGATACGGAACCAGCCCTAATATTCTCTAAACTTATATGTCGATATACCAACTGTTGTGGCTGCCCATTATATGTTACTCGCGCAATCTCATATTCTCTAAAATCTGGTGCCCAGAAATCATCGGATTGTGCGATCTGAATAAGACTTTCCATTAATGCTTCATCTCTGGGAAATATAAAAATTGCAGTGTCCTCATAAATATGGGAAACGAAAGACCGATAAGATAATTTTCCGGTGACATTATTTTGAATAGGGTTTGCTCTTACTGTTTCTGTTTGGCCGAATATATCATCTTCGCTATCTCGAATATCAATGATTTTAAACTTCGGTCCATGACTAAAAAGACTATGATGCCTATATATCAATTGATCTTGTTGCCCATTAATATCAACGAAATCTATCTCGAAATTTTTAATATTAGGCAACCAAAGATCGTCCGATTGCGCCATTAATTCAAGAGCCTTTACTAATAGTAAATTCTTTGGAAATTGGAACAAAGTGGTCCCTACATAAATATGCCGAACAAATGTTTTGCCTAAAGCCTGATCGGAATCTGTACTTTCATTCCGAACAGGATTTGCCCTTACGATTTTAGTGTCCCCAAAGATAGCGTCTTTACAATCACGTATGTCTATAATTTTGTATTCTCGCATAAATTTATTAGCTCTATATTTTTCCTTTCCTCTCATTAATACCCGGAGAAGCAACCGTTAAATTATTCAAATATGGTTTATTTGATTAATCTGTTAATAGACATATGGAATGATAAAATATGTAGAAGAATCCTGTTACAATAAACTCATTGGAAGTGGCTGCAAATTTTCATATTCAATCATATATTCCGGATCTTCATAAGAAAATGCCACTTTTACAACATTGTGATTTTCGGTAAAAATGCTACAAGATATCGGTTCATCGTCCTCATAATGTTTTGAAGCACAGGTGTAGCCAAAAAATTGTTTAGCCATCTCTATAATCATAGATGACTTGTTTGAAGTTTTTGGAACAGATACACAAAGCAACCTATCATTCATTGTAAAACAGAGGTCAAAAACGAAAGTCCGCCGCTCTATTACCCTTATAAATTTGCGTGTATGTGTTATGGTAACTTCGAGTTGATTTATATTCTCTTTTGGTGATATTATCACATCAGTTATTCTTGCGTCTGACTCTACAATAGCTCCCGCAACATATTTTTTATAGGAAGTAGAGCGGATACCAATCGCTTTAGATAGGCCGATTGGCTCGAAATCGTTATAAGTATCCATAAACTAAAATATAAGAGTTTCTTCTGCCGTCCCTCACAGATGGATTAGTAGTAAAAAGAAAGCGCAGGACTGAAAGCCTATTTTATTAAAGCGGGTTCTGGAATACCTCGATGGATAAAACAAGCAACAGCCCTACGCCTATATACTTGGGTAAGTATACGACGAAAGGATAAGTCCGCTTATTCTCACCATCAATGAATTTTCCAGATTCGCTTTATGGGAATAAACTTACACTTTCCGTGTCAGTTAGTATGTTCCACAAAAGTAGAAAACTAACTTGGAAAATGCAATAACTCATCCTTCTTTTTAGGACTGTTGCAGAAACAAATTTCGGCTTAAAGTTTCAGAAAATCAAGATTGAAATTCAGAAATGTTTACTCTTGTTTGCGGGGGTCTGCCCGGATGTAGATCACAAGGCATATAATCAACCAAATTATAAGGATTTGCCACAAATCGTTCATGGATTATTAAATTGAATAATGTAAAAATTTCAGACAGTTCTACTTCGTGACCTCCGGATAGTTAAAAAAGAGAGGCATGGATTTTTCCACACCTCCCGTTGGTATTCAAATCTCCGGTTTATCCCCGGATGATTTTCAGGTAGTACGTCAGACTTTGAATTACCACATCTTCGATAAACTCCACAAAGGCCGAGTTATCTCCCGAGGATGCTTCCTCCAAAGTCTCATAGTAGCGTCGCCTCGTCTCATTGTCTCCTTTGATATTGGCAATAGGATAGCCGTGTTGCATCAATATCAGATTCATCAACAGACGGGCTGTCCTGCCATTCCCATCAATAAAGGGATGAATAGACACCAGTTTCTCGTGCATTTGAGCCGCCAATATAACCGGGTGCATGGAATCCTTGTTTGCCTCGTACCATTGAAACAACTCGTCCATTTTGGGCTGTAACAGGTAAGGCTGGGGAGGAATATGCTTGCTGCCGCTGATAATGACAGGTACACGGCGGTATTTTCCTGCATTGTCTTTGTCTATGCTGTGCAGGACAATGGCATGAATATCCAACAGCACACGTTCCGAGATCGGCTCTTTCTTTTGGGCTATGTCCTTGATAAAATCAATGGCCTCTTTATGGTTGATAGCTTCCAAATGCTCCCTCAGCCCTTTGCCTGCAATGGTAATACCTTTGTTGACCACCATATCCGTTTCATGGAGGGTCAGGGTATTTCCCTCAATGCGGTTGCTGTCATAGGTATACTCAATCTCCAGAGCCTCTGTGATGCGGTAATTCTCATTAGCCCTGTATTGATTCAGTTCACCTAAAAGGGTGTCGATCTGTTGCAACTTGTCATCCATACGCACAAAAATACACAAATTTCAGACAAAAGATAATTCCCGGCGCTCTTTTAGAGAGTCTGTACACCTATCTTTCCATAATATGAAGGAAGATAGATGTATAACTCCCGCGCAGATAGTTTGTGTTATATAAGCAACTAAGTGCGCATCATTCAACTTTCATATCATAATGGAGGAAAAAAGCAGGGGGATAGAGAGAGTTGTATTCCATAAAATATAGGAATACTTCGGAGCTGCCTCTGTTGATTGAATATCCCGAGTAATATTCCGCACATACTTTGAATTATTTAGAAAGTAAGTGCGTAGAGTTTCAAGCTGTCGAATTTTTTTGTCCCATTTCCCTATAAGGTGCAGTTTTGGAAAATCCGACAGCCTGTCTTACTCCACAAACCACCTGTACTCACTCTCTCCATACAGAGCCTTGTTGATACCCTCAGCAAGTTGCGAGGCATTGAGTGCCCTGTCCAGAAAATTGTCGATGTAAGAGGACTTATTGGCCCCTGTAAGTAGGTTGTAGACCTTCCACATGGAAATCTCTCTGCTCTGTGCATCCACCCCGAAAGCCTCGTCTTGGTAGTAAGCCCTTGCCACCAGATTGATTTGGGTGTCGGTCATCAGCAGTTGGGGCAGTCTCTTTTTATCCTCCTGGGGCAGGCATTGATAAAGCCGTGACTTTCCCAAGAGCTGAGCGAACTGATGTTCTGTCATGGAAGAGTTCACAAGGGTTTGCATCTGCCTTGTGTGTTTCTCGGGGTTATAGAGTTGAAACAACTCCATGACAGCCTGAAAGAGGGCCTGTGTATTCATCACCTTGATCTCACTCTTATAGCCGTCCGTGGAGACACACATGTTACAGCAGACCCTATTCTGAAAGCCTACAAAGACCTTGAATTTCTCCGCAGATTTCCTGTTGTAGAGGTTTTCATGGTTATAGGCCCTCACCCCTCCTATGGTCAGCTTTAAGGGATTTCCGTCGATGTCCTCGTGGATAGTGGGGATTTCAAAGCAGAACATCATCCGCTCATAGTAGATGGTCTTGTCTGTCTCCAAAAGCTGATTCACGGGCTTATGGATAGCCTCGGGGATTCTGCCCTTGATAATATGGCTCACCCTTATTTCGGGGCTGTCGATGGCCTCTCCCCGGAAGAACTGCTGAGCCGCCTCATGGACTGTCTCCACAAAGGCAGGGTGTGAAATGGTTACCTCGTTGTCTTTGGAGAAAACCGGGACCACACAATCACTTTGCAGGTGGCGGATTGAAACCTCTTTGGTATTGGCCTCTATAAAGGGTGTGGTCTTATCCGTCCTGAGCGGCTGTGTAATATTGATAGGATGTTGTGTCGGCAGAGGAATAATCTCTTGCCTAACGGGATGGAGTTGGAGCGCTGTTTCCATAGTTTTGAGGTGTTTGAGGTTGAATGATGTTTGATTGAGGATTGAGGTTGCACCAGTTCAGGATGGCTTGGCCTACTTTGGGAGTGATGGTAAACTCGGGACGCCCCATGAACAGACCTGTTCTGTCTTTGGAAGCCTGCACATGGTGTTTGAGGTCTATATCCAGAACGACGGTAAATTCATAGTCCATGCCATCCCTTTGCATGGCTTTAAGTCCCACTTTCTCCGGGACCATCTTGCCGTTCTTTTCATTGAGCACATAATCCTGCTTGGTGCGCATGGTACAGATGATATGCACCGCAGATTGGAGGATTTTTTGCACAAAGGCATTCTGACGGGGTGTAACCTTGGCCCAGTTTGCAAAGGAGTTGCCCTGCAGTCCTGCATGGAAATCCAGCAGGTAGTCCCAGCATTGGGAGATACTGTCCACGATGATTACCTCCATGCCTGCATTTTCACAGAGGGTGATGGCTTCGATGTAATTCTCCGGGGAGTAATCACCACCGAGGGAGACCACATTGTAGGTCCCGAGGTGAGCATAGAGATCGGCAGAGCCATTTTCTGAATCTATGACGGCAATTTTAGACCAGTCAGAGGTCATGCCATAGGCCAACAGGAGGGCTGAATAGGTTTTGCCCGAACCTGCACAACCTTGGAGGGCCAGTTTGATTTTGGCCTGTTTTCTTGTAGAGGGGCGGATATTTAACATGGTGTATGAAATTAAGTGTATATCTATCTGAACATAAAAAAACAGGCAGAAAGCCCCAAAGCCTCCTGCCTGTCCTGAGAATCCCTAATCAGCCTAAAACACGGCCAATGTAGGTGCTCCTCCCTCGCCCCGCTGATGGAGCATCATAAACATCTCTCCTGTCTCGGCATTGCACACCTGAGACACCACCGGGTCTGTCAGCTGCCCTGTCTCTACTTTCCGACTGCAAGGGCCTGTTTCAAGGCCATAGACAAAGAACACCTTGCCTGTGTGGGGATTCTGTTTTACCTCCAGTTTCTCGACTCCCTGCTGGGCCTTGAACTGGGCTACCTCCCACGTCTCGATAAATTTCAGATTGCTTTCCATACCACAAATATTAATTTTAAATGGTTGTGGCGGGGGACTATCCCCACGCCGAGTGCAGGGAGAGGTCATGTGGTGATTGGGGCAAACGTGTGCGGACAAAACTGAAAAAAAATAAAATAGTTAGAACTTAGGGGTCAGGAAATAATGTCTTATTAATAATAATGTTTGCCAACACCAACAGATTCATTTACTTAGGATAAGGGCAGGAGTTGGATAATCCCGCCCTTATGCGCACTTAGTTTTATAATTATATAATGGCTTATCTGAGCAATTCCGATAAAGGATAAATAGCATTTTAGTAGTGTCATACTCAAACGGTTCTTTCCCATGTAACCACTCTTTATAAGTCTGATGCCCTAACCAATCACATGTCAGCATTAATGAATCGGGATAATTGTCAAATTGAGGATTTTGCAGATAATCACCAGCAAGCCCTATATAGCCTTTAACTCGTAAAGATTTTAAGTGTTTGTAGTAAGCTGTTCTTGAAATACCTAATCTCTTAATGGCTTCCGTTGCAGATAGTCCCATATTGAATGAATTATTAAACCCTATGCAATAGAGAGCGAGCAGGAAGCCCTTTTCTTCGGATGAGAGCCTATTATCTTCTAATACCCCTCTGTGGATAATCCTAAATTGTTCAGGAACATACGGCAAAATATATCTTTTGCGCCTGTTGCTGTTTCTTACAAATTCTTCAATGGTACAAAGACCGCTATTTTTCAGTCTTTTGGCAAAATGATCCTTTATGTAACCCAGGGATTTTCCTGTAAATCCGGCTAATTGCTCATAGGTGACATCCGTTGTATTATCATCATGTGCTGTCAGGCAGAGAGCAGTAAAAACATAAAGATCATTGAGAGGCAGCTTCTCAGCTGCTTCAGTGGGGATAACCGTATAATTTTTCATAGGGTGCAAAAATGGTGTTTGTATTTTAGGCTGTTCTATATTATAATAGTCCGTTAAAAATTCAACATATCGGCTAAGCGGCTTCTGCCACTATGCCAAAGAGTTCTTTGATAAGTTTAGCATTAAATGTACTGTTCGGCTTCATACCAGACTTGCAGAAAATTCTTTTGAGCATATAAGTATTACTCAGATAGGCTTTTAGCAGTCCGATGGAGCGCGACGGATAGTATAGTTGGCGCATGACCTTTGCGATGTTTACCGAGGCCAGTGACGCATTGAAAGCGAAGTCAAGTTTCTTCAAGTCTCTTGCCTGGCAATCCTTGAGTCCGGTAAACTGCTTGGAATCCCGGAAGCAAAACTCGATTTGGAATCGTGTACGATAGTATTCGATGATGTCTTGGGCCGACATTTCAAGATCGGTGGAGAAATAGATTTTGTGTCCTCCTGATTCTGCGTAATGAACCACGACTTTGATGTTCCGTTTCATTGCCTTTGAATAGGCCTTGACAGAGTAGGCCCTTCCTCCTTCCATGTCGAGAAGCTCGCAACGCTGAAGGACGAGTTTCTTAAAATCGATCTTCTCACCTTTGATGCGTGGTCGTCCCCGTTTGCCTGTGCGGACACCGTCATGTGAATACCACAAGGCGGCATCATCACGCAGACGGCTGATGACATGGAATCCCAGCAGGCAGGCTTCATTGACAAACTTTGCCTTTGAGAACCAGGCATCTGCAACGATATAACGTGTTATGTCAAGCAACTTGTCCTTGTATTTGCGGAATACGTCAAGATACCAGTCAACAAGGTTGTACTCTTCGCCTTGCTTTTCCAGATACGCCTTGTCCGGTGTCTGTTCCGCACGTAGCATCATACAGTCCCGACTGTCAATGTCGACAATGCCGATACCGAGAATCTCCAGTCCCCGTTTCATTGTAGAAGCGCATCCCGACCAGAACTTGCCGATATAAGGAGTCTTCTTTCCCGACTTTGAAATGTAGCTTGCATCGAAGGCAATGGCTTTTCTAGCACTTTCACCAAACTGCTGCCGCATGAGGAAGAGGTTGAACTGCATCCAGTCAAACTCACGTTCAAACAACTGGCGGAAGCGTTGTTCTGAGCTGTCTGAGTAACGCCCCATTTGGGTGAAATTGATCTTTCTTGGCAGTACCATATACAAAGTCATGAGTTGGATGAATGCTGTTTTAAAACTTTTGCGTAACTTCGCCGAACAACTTTTCAAAGCATCGGTTACGATTTCCTCATATTGGTCAAGTGCTGTTTTGTTCATTACTTTAATGTGTGGTAGTTTACCATTAAAGATACTGAAAATCAGTCACTTGACCTATTTTGTTTTGCTAAATTTTATCAATTGACTTGTTTGTTTTCAACGGATTAGTTACAAATTTAACGAAGTATTAATATTACTTACTATCTATTATTAGAGATATAAAGAAGGTAGGTAATATAGATTCGCATAAAATGCGAACACACTTAAAAATGATACTTAAATTGGATTCTTGGAGGGCCTAACCTCCTGAAAGACAAGACAAAGATAAGTAAAATTTTTGTATTTTGCAAATATTTTGGCGGTTATTTTTCTGTAAATCAGAGATTTATAGTAAGAAATATTTCAGTAGATTTTCCTCGGTTTTTGGGATTCTCAGCGGGCCGTGCTTTTTGAATCCCATTGGATTTTTTCCCTTTATAAGGTAAATTTTAGGTCTCTCTACCAAGAATAGAGCTTTCAACAGGCTTACTGATGCACGCTGTTTGATAGTCTTGTGAAGATGGTATTTTACTATTGGAGCAGTCAGCTCTTGTATTTCCGAGGCTTTATATTTTCTGCCGATCTTGAATACCCTGAGTAAATCCCGTTTGAATGGGTGCTTATCATCCAGGGCCCAGAATACAGCGGCATTTTGGAGGTTTTTATAGGCTCTCTTATCGCTATGGCGAATTTCCCATAGATGGTCAATAAGGGTGTTTGCATCTACATATTTTTGAAGAGAATAGAATCTGTTCACAAATGCCGAGCACCCTTTACGGGATTGAAAGGTTTGTTTTTCTCCTGCTGTCAGGTGTCGAGATTTAGTGATCTCTCGTACCTCATCAATTATTTCAGCAAGTCGCCTGTCAACAGTTACTTGTAATTCTTCCTTGTTTACTTGTTCTATCTTTTTCTGTTGCTCGGACAGGGGGAATGTTCCATATCTATTCTCGAATGTTACCTTGTGCCCTTGCGCTTCCAAAGCCAGTTGCAAGTGAGCGATCGAATCATAGATGGTATTACTCAGCTTCTGACGTTCTACAAGGTAGTCAATATTCATATATGCAACCACATCCTTGCTGAAATAGTCTCTGCGAGTTAACTGGATAGGTCTCTCTCCAGAAATAGAAATCGCTCCTTTCTCCCGGATTGCAGTTTTAACTATCTCGAATAAGTCCAGTAAATCTTTATCTTGTTCTGCTAACTCGGAGGCTGATTTTTGTAGGTGAAGAAGAGCGTCAGCCTGTTTGAGCAGGGTGGCTTGGTAATCTCCATCTGCATTCTGTCGCCACTTTTCACGGGTGTTGTAAATGATGGTGTCGCTCAATATCCCATTCGAGAATCTGCATCTTCCATGTATCTGCGTCAATTTATCCGGGGAAAGCATCTGATAGTTCTGTCGGGCGTTGGAAACCGTAATAAGGTGATAGTAGTCCTCAATGTCCACTCCTGCAAAATAGCAGCTTGTGATGAAATTGATTCTTTTAGGCAGCTTGTTCCCTTCGGCCAATTCCGCATAATATGTCCCGGCTTCCTCTACTGATGAATCACTACACAGAATAGCACAATCCTTTAGGTGTTCATCGGGCAGCAGTTTGATGATATTCCTGCAATGCCGGATAGAATTGTAGACAATCACTATCTTTTCAGTCGGAGGTAAAAATTGTATCTGCTGTGATGTCAGCGCATCCAGATTATCCGTGTAATAGAGTTGTATCTTGCGTTTGGGTGCATCTTTCCATGATAAGTTGAACTTGCATTCCTGTTGCAACTGAGGATTGGAAAACTCCCTCATAGTTGCGGTTACAAGGCATCTGTTCTTGGGTGGAAATTCAAAGTAATGGTCTATAAGAGATTCCAAACTGGGCCTGTAATTACTCTCCGACTGAATCATGTCCACCTCGTCAATCATCAGAAAATAATCCTTATAGTGCTCTTTTCCGATGATCTGCAATAGTTTGTATAGACTGTCAGCCACTACAAGGAATTTCTTGTATACTACTTTATCGTCGGACAGATAACTTTGGATTTCTTTTATGCTCGTCGTATCTCTCTCGTCATTGATTTTTCCTCCGACATAAAGAAGTTTGGTCTTATTCCGCTGCCATTTGTTGTAGGCCAGAATCTTGGTCGGAAATACAATGATGGAATTTCTTTTTGAATCAATTTCCAATGAAGTTGCTCCAATGCCTGCTACCTGCTTATCCACTATACCGTGAGGCATCTTATCCATATAAAAAGATAGCTTCAATTATACACTATTGCTTCCAACAGGAATGGGGACAGGTGTTCCCTGTTCAAGGGCATTCATTATTTCATCCACATTGCCTGGGAAGCCGATCTCCAGGGAAAGGTCCGATAGCTGATTTATCTCGTGATCCATAAGAGCCTCCTTGTCTTCAGCGGATGATATCCACCCATCCGCTGAATCATGCAGGTCTTTATAAGTATTAGGAACAGACTGCTTGGTCGTTACTGTCGGTGCAGAAAGTTGAGGTGTTGCCACTAAAATCGTCTTCTCCTCCTTTACTGGTGCGGCCTCATCAGGAAACTCCTGTAAAACAGAAAAATTCAAATTGGAAAGGTCTAAATTCCCATTTCCCATAATATCTGCAACCTCTGCTGCGATATCATCCAGATCTTCCAAATCAATCATATCTGCTCACTTAACATTTTAATACAAAACTTATCTATCTGAGCAAATATAGCAAAAGTTAAGGGGAATATTACCGTTCCCCTTAACTTTATACAAGATGTTGCATTGCCTCGTCAATCTGTTTATTTTCAAAACTATCCAGATAAATTTGGGTGACTTTTTCAGAACTGTGTCCCAAAGAGCTGCTGATAATAGAGGTTGCAACCCCAGCTCTTCTGAGGACTGTCGCATAACTGTGCCTTGCTACATAAGTGGTCAGTTTATTTGGGATTTTCAACTCCTCGCCGATTTGTTTCAGGGCCTTGTTGGTTTTAGCAAGGGCTTTGTGAATCCGGTTGAATTTCTGCAACTCTGTTTTGTGACTGCTGTTAAGGATTGGAAATAGATATTCAGACGTTGGATTCTGGTATCGTTGTATTATCTCCAATGCTTTAGGCATCAATTTGTAAGAGAGTAATTTCCCGGTTTTATGCCGCGTGTAATAGAGCCTCCCGCCTGCAATATTTTCCTGTTTCAGCCGTGCCATGTCACCGAAATTGATTCCGGCAGTATAGTAGCTGAAAAGAAAAATATCACGGGCCAATAGGATGTATTCTGTGTTAGTGCATTGTGGGGAGTAGTTTTCTATGAGGATAATGTGTTGTTTGGCAATAGCCCGTTTATGGGTGGAGGTCCACAATTTGCCTACCTTGAATTTGATGAATGGATTGGATTTAGGACAGAATCTACCCTCTTCAACAGCCCTGTTATAAGTGGCTTTTAAGATACTGAATTTAGTAGCTATGCTATTATTTCGATTGCCCCTATTTCTTAGAAATAGTTCAAAATCATTTAGGAATTGCGTATCTATCTCATCCAATCGAATAGGAGTGGATTTATATTGCCGAAGCAGAGATAAGGCCACTTTGTGTTTTGATGCAGAGTTATATTTCCCAAAGGCTTCCAATCGCTCAATAATTTGTTCCAAGCACTCATTCATCGTAGAAGCGATAATTTCTATCTTTTTCTCATCGAGCAGGGTATTCAATATGAATTCTTTATCCAAACTGTCCAAAAGAACATGAACAATCCATTTAGGAACTGAAACTCGTGTCTCCCCATCCTCCATCCATATTTTCCTAACCCGCCCCCATGGCCCTGTATACATTTCATCCTCCATTTGATATAAAAAATTAAATGATCATCAGTAAATATAATAAAAGCCAAGGGGAAAACTTACTATTCTCCTTAACTTTATATAAGATGTTGCATCGCTTCATTCATCCGTTCATTTTCGAAACTGTCCAGATAAATTTGGGTCACTCGCTCAGAACTATGTCCGAGAGATTCAGAAATAATAGAGGTAGGAACTCCAGCCCTTTTCAGCACCGTGGCATAGCTATGCCGAGCTACATAGGTTGTGAGTTTAATCGGTATTTTCAACTCCCTGCCTATCTCGGCCAAAGCCCGGTTTACCTTGGTAATGACCTTGTGATGCCTGTTTAATTTTTGTTGGATCGTTTTATGTTCCTTTGAATAGATAGGGAACAGGTAGATGTTCCCGGAAGCATAACTTTCAATAATCTCCATAGCCCGGCTGTGAATAGGCAGATTCAACAATTTCCCGGTTTTCTGCCGCCTGTAAACCAATCTGCCATCCACAATGTTCTGCCGAGTGAGATTAGCCATGTCTGCGAAATTAATACCGCCCATCAAATAGGAGAAACTGAAAAGGTCAATGGCAAACCGGGTATAAAAATCCCGCCCCTCACATGGGAAATCCATAACGGCTTTCACCTCTGTCTTGGATATGGCACGTTTTGGAGTTTCTGCGTGCAATTTACCCACTTTGTAACTCTTGAATGGGTACTGCTCCATCTTGGCATATCCACGCTCTATGGCCTGATTAAAGACCATTCTCAGGGTTCTGAACCGGACACCTATGGTATTCTCAGCTCTACCCTGCCTGCGGAGCCACAATTCATAGCGTTTCAGCCACAAATGGTCGATGTCAGAAAAATAGACACTCAGGTGCTTATTGAATTTGAGCAACGACCGATAAACTTGCTCCACAGAGGTAGCATAACCTGTCCTGCGTTCATCCTGCAACTCCCGGATGATCTGTTCAAAGAGCTCTCCGACGGTCACAGCCTTCACAGGTTTGGAGATTTGTTCTTTAAGGGTTGTTGCGGTAAATTCCCTATTCTCGGATTTCAATTCCACAACCTTGCCTTTACACTCACATTGTATATTTGTACTTAGTTAATTAAATTTGAATAGTAAAGACATCAGAGTATGGAATAAGTCCGATCTCTCATTGGTCTTCTAAACCGGGAATTATGTTCTGACCCCATACTCTTTACATCAGAATCCGGATAGTTCGTAAGG
>CDYU01007532.1_pt1 | contig 33691 bp, 35 predicted proteins | sample 480701 | NCBI WGS metagenome assembly CDYU01 (sample SAMEA3182105, study PRJEB8094) | gut metagenome | biome: human; feature: gut; material: Stool; isolation source: human stools | place: Canada | collected 2013-02-26 | reverse complement strand
CTATTATAACAAAACCAATACCTAATCCAATATTAACAAATTCAGTAATCAATTCTTGACTTACTACTTCCATTTTAGGTATTAATTTAACACTATTTTGTAAAGCAATATAATCTAATAATTTTCTACTATTGGATTCTTCTTTTTGAAGAATAAGTGGTAATTTATTTAAATCTTCAAAATCATTTATTTCATCTTTATAAAATTCAGGATTATAGATAAAACCTTGTTTTAATTCTTTTATTTTTTCTAAATGTAAATTAGTTTCTTTTATATTACTTTCATTAAAAATTACAAAATCTAATTTACCTAATTTTAAATCATTTATTAAATTACTTGTTAAATCATTTGTTATATTAATATTTATATTTGGATATTCAGTATGAAATTTTTTTAAAGTGTCCATTAAAATTAATTTAGTTAATGTTGTTGAACAACCAATTTTTATTTCTCCTTTAGATAAATCTTTAAAAGATGTAAATTCATTTTCAGCATTATTAATAAGTTCAAGTGCTCCTTTAACATACTCGTAAAACATTTTACCTTCTTCGGTTAATTCCATTCCTTTATTACTTCTTAAAAATAATGTTCCACCTAATTGTTCTTCAAGTTTCTTTATTGATTGAGATATGGCAGGTTGAGAAATATGTAGTTCTTCACTTGCTTTTGTCATATGTTTATTTTTAGCAACTATATAAAAAACTCTGTATAATTCTAAATCTATATTCATTATAAGTCCTCCTTATTGATATTATAACATAAATATATTTTACTTATCAATACATTAGTAATAAAATGTAATTGAAAGGAAGGAATTTTTATGTTTAAAGATTTAAATATAGTTATAGGAATAACTGGGGGAATAGCCGCTTATAAAGCATGTGGTATTGTTAGTTATTTAAAAGGACAAGGGGCAAATGTTGATATAATTATGACAAAGAATGCCTGTCAATTTATTACACCACTAACTCTTGAAACTTTATCAGGTAATAAAGTAGTTACTGATATGTTTGAAAGACCAGATTATATTGAGGTAAAACATATTAGTTTAGCAAGAAAGGCTGATTTATTTTTAATAATACCTGCGACTGCAAATATAATTGGAAAGGTTGCAAATGGTATAGCAGATGATATGATTTCAACAACTATTATGGCAACAAAATCTCCAGTCGTATTTGCACCTGCAATGAATAATGAAATGTATGAAAATCCAATAGTTCAGCATAATTTAGAAAAGTTAAAAAAATATGGTTATAAAATAATAGAACCTACCATTGGACATCTTGCCTGTGGATATGAAGCAAAAGGTAAACTACCTAAAAATGAAGAAATAATAGATTATGTTAAAGTTTTAGTAAGGGAGAAAAAATAATATGAAAAAAATAGTTATAACTGCTGGAGGTACAAGTGAAAAAATAGACAATGTCAGAAAAATTACTAATTCATCAAGTGGAAAATTGGGAATGACAATAGCCAATCATTTATTAAAAGAAAATGATGATTTAATTATATATTATGTATGTTCTAAAAATTCACTAAGACCATTAGATAAAAGAATAAAAGTTATTGAAATAGATGACACAATAAGTTTAAAAAATAAAATAGAAAATTTACTTTTAAATGAAAAAATAGATTATTTTATACATTCTATGGCAGTATCTGATTATATGACAGATTATGTAACAACAATAGAAAGAATTAAAGCAAGTATAAAAAATACAAGCAATTTGGAGGAAGCATTTTCTAATATAGAAATTATTAATGGAAATAAAATTTCATCTTATGAAGATAATTTAGTAATAGTTTTAAAACAAACTCCAAAAATAATATCTATAATTAAAGATTTAAGTCCACAAACATATTTAGTTGGATTTAAGTTATTAGATGGCGTATCTAAAGAAGAATTAATAAGTGTTGCAAAAAAATTAAGAGATAAAAATAAATGTGATTTAGTAGTAGCAAATGATCTAGCCACTATTAGAAATGGTGAACATATAGCGTATATCATTGATAAAAATAATGAAATAGAAGAATCTCATGGTAAAGACGATATAGCAAAGAAATTAGTTAGGAGAATGAAAAATGGAAAATAAAATTTTATTTGTGGGTGGAAATTGGGATTTAAACGGAGGAAAAGAATCAAAAATTGTTAATGAGTTTGCAAAGTATTTACCAAATGTAACTGTATATAATGGTGGAAATTATAATGATTTAAATAAAATATTAGAATTATCTATTAATTATGATAATGTTATTTGGTGGGCAAATGTTTTAAATGAATTACCTAAAATTAGAAATGTTAAGGATATAAATTATAAAGCAATGTTAGTATCTTCGAAAAGAAATATAGATAATAAATATTCATTTCAAGATTTACTTCAAAGATCATTTGCCTTAAAATCTAATTTAACAATAGAGTTTAGTAAAAAGAACGATTTATATAGTATGAAATTATTTGATCCACTTGGTAATGTATGGTATGAAGGTACTAATATTAAAGAATGTGCTGAAGAATTAATAGATAGATTAAACTTCATAAAGAGCATTACTAGAGAATCAACTATATCAAAAGAAGAAAACAATGGTGCCTTAGCTTGGTTCTTCAATATGTTTAAAGAAGAAATATATAAGTCTGATAGTAATCCAATCATACCTGTAAAAGAAGTATTTTTAAATCTTGTAAAAGAATATGCTTCTAAATTTGCTGAAGCAACATTTGAAACAAAAGATGTTAAAAGATTTTTAGGTAATGCTTCATTTAGATGTCCTAAAGGATTTCCTTCATTTAGGGATGGTAAATATATATTTGTAAGTAAAAGAAATGTAAATAAAGAATTTATTAGTATTGATGAATTTGTTCCAGTATTTTTAGAAAATGGGAAAATATATTATTGTGGTGATAGTAAACCTTCGATTGATACCCCAATGAATTATTGCCTAATATAAATTATATGATTCATTCTCATTGTTATATTGATGGTGCTCCTTTTACACAAGAATCTTTACCTTGTGGTGCAATCGAAGAAGTCAAAGAAATCTTAAAACTATTAGAAAAAGAATATAGCAATGACTTAAATAAAGATTTTTATTTAATTAATTTAATAGGCCACGGAAGTATTATGATGAGTAAAAATCCTGAACAATTAATGAATATTAATATGATAGGAAGAAAATTACCTGAAAATATGTATGTTAAAAAACTTATAAAAAAGATATAATAAAAATAATAAAGCACTAGCATAACTAGTGTTTTTTCTAAAATATACTACTAAGATTACTGATATAGACATTATCCCTTTATTTTAACTTTTATAATAAATTCAAAAAATAAGATATAAATAAGATGTAAAAGAATTTTAAAAATAATAAAACCCTTGATTTACAAGGGTATAATTTCATATGGTACGGACAAATAGTATATCCGAAACCTTAGGAATAGTTGATAAACAACTAATCACTAAAATAATTATAACATAGAAAACTGTTATTGTAACATTTTTTTATCTACTTTATAAAATTATTTATCTTTTTCTATAAAACCATTAGCAACTGTTTTTAAAAATGTATCTTCGATATTATGATACTGAACAATGCTAGTTTCAATATTTTTTAGTCTTTTTTCGATATTTTTAGATGTTCTTTCTATTTTTTCATTAACCTGTTTTAATTCATCAATTTCAGAAATATAAACTAAAAATCTAGAATATTGTTCGAAATCTATTTCAGTATTCTCTTTAAATGTTTTAATACCATTTAATTTTTTGTATTCATAATTAACTTTAAGTTTTTTCAATTCAAACTTATTCAATATATCAGGAACAATAACTCCTAAGCAAACAATCCATTCTTTGCCAGGGAAAATAGTTAAGTTATTTACAGTATTATCATTTAAATATTTTTTGTCTCTTTCATCTAATTGATTTATAAAATCTTCATCATAATGTATATGTGTTAAAACTAATGGCACCTTTCCAACATTTCTTAATACTACACATGTAAGATTAGATCTTACTAATTCAAATGTAACTTGTAAATATGGTCTGTTTTCATTATGCTTATCTTTAAGCAAAATAAAGATAGTTATCCATGAACCAATAAGAGCGACTAAACTTATTATATCTCCCCACGAAAACGAGTTTAGTCTATCTATACTTTTAATTAATTCATCAATTTTACTTTCCATTTAAGAATTCCTCCTACATCAAAAAAGAGCATAGTATTTCTTATTAATTAATCTTTACTAGCCCTTATTTATTTCTTTTATAATTATCTTATTATTAGTGATTTTTCACCAACTACTTGTTGTCTATTTTGTCTTAACTTATCAGTTACTACACGAGGCGTATGCGATAGTGCATAATATTTACCATTAATAACTTCATATGTTCTACCAGTTGATTCATTATAAGAATATTCAACAGTAGAATTTTCAACTTCTTTTTTCTTATTTGTTAATAATTCTTTAACATATTCACTAGAAAATCCTAATTCATCTGGAAATGCAATTTTTTCTGATAGGATAAGGTAAGCTAAATTAGATTCAAATACTTCTAACTCATTTTTAGCACTAAATAATCTCTTGAGTTCTTTCTCTAATCTTAATGCAGATTTTTTAATTAAGCTATCAATACCAACAAATTTGGAAACTGATAATAATTGCGCTACAAAATTGTATTTTTTACTTGCAGAATCATATTTTTTTTCAAGATCATGTAATCTTTCTACACTAAAATCATCTATTGATTTATTTAAAAAATAAGCATTAGCAAAGTTTTCATCACCAATTAAATTAGTAAAATGTGTATTTATTCTATTTGTAATTATCATACAAAGACCCTCCTTCCTTTGAATGCCTTATATGATATCATATAAGGCCATTTTTGTCAATTTTAACGTTCTAAATCATCTTTTTCTTTACTTAAATCTAGTTCTTCAACGTCATCATCATCTAATATATTATCATCATACATTTCATTAACTACATCAATGTATTTATCATCTTTATCATACCAACTGTGAAGTTTAACATGTAAGAAAGATATTAATTTATTAAATTTATCTTTCCAGTAATCTAACATATTTTTTAAATCTTGTATTTTAGATTTTAAAATTGATATTTCATTATCCTTTTCCTTAATCGTATCATTTAAAGTTTTAACTCTTAAATTAAGTGCTTCTTTATTTTCAGTAAGAGTTTTAATCTTATTATTTTTATCTTTTAATTGTTCATGAGCATTAACTAATGTATTAGATAGAGTTTGTATTTTATCATATTCTTTACTAGTGTCATTAACTTGATTGATAAAGTCGATAAAAGATTCTTTATCTTCTTTTGATAAAATATAATTATCTTTATTTAATCTAGATACTTTTAATTTATCAATTATATCTTTTATATCCTTAAAGTTTTGTTTCAACTCTGAAGATTTTTTATTTGCTTGTTTTAAGTTTTCAGTATTTTTTTCAATTTGTTTTTTTATTTCAATATAGTTATCCATATCAGATACATGAATATCACGATTTCTACCTTTTTGTTTTTGCTTTAAAGTAGAATCTAAACCATATATTTGGTTAAATTCTTCAATACATAAAGTTCTCATTTTATCTTGTAATCTAATCAATGATTCTTTAGTAAATACATCTGATTTACCAACTTGTTTTTTCATACCATTTTTATTTTTATATTTTATTGGAACTCCGACAATATGTAAATGTGGGCTTGTTTCATCGTAATGAATAATAGCACTAGCTACTTTAAAATTTGGAACTAATAATTCTAAATCATCAACTTGTTTTTTATAAACTTCTGACATTTTCTTTTTAAAATTTTCATCTTTAGTATCCCAGTATTCTTTATCTCCAAGTTCAAGTATTATTTCACAAGCAAGATCCTTTTTCTCATTATTAGATACATTATCAAAATAATTATCTATCATTCTACTAGGTCTAGATTGTTTAGAATTGTATTCAAGTCTAGCATCTTCAAATTCATCTAAATAAAGTTGTTTAACATCTTTTAGTGGTGAAGAAGTGCCTCTTATTATTTCAATTAGTTCTTGATTATCATCATATTTTCTATAATTATGTTTATCAACTTTTGATAACTGTCTTACATTTTGAATAGCATTATTGGGTAAAGATGTTGTTCCACTTAAATTATTTTTACCATTTTGTTTAGATATATTCTTTCTATTTTTATCACTACCTAAATATAATGAATAAGCAAGTTCTGACATAGTTTTCCTCCTTTCTAGAAGTGACCACTTGAATGGTCATTTTGTTCATCCAAAATTTCTAACCCCCCTAGGATTTTTGTACGCAGTGCATACAAAATATCCAGTGGGCTAAGGTTTAACACCTTAGAATCCGTTTACTTTATTTCACAATAACCAAAACTTCGTAATGGCTAAAGTTCATAAAGTATTATTTTTTAAATTGCTATCGCCACTTTCATATACTTCAACTCCTTTTACTAAAAAAGAGGAGACAATAGTATCTAGTAAAGTCTAAATACTACTGACTCCTCATTTAATTCAATATTATATATTTTTATTTTATCTTTGCAATTTAACATGATGTACCTCCATTTCTAGAGAATACCTCTTTCATTGGTTATATATAATATCATTTTTTAAAGATTTGTCAATTCCCTGATTAGGGAATACATTGTATTTAGATAGTTTTTAAATAATCTTCTAATTCAGATAATTTTATCTTATTAGATAAATTCTCAATGAATATTTCGTTAGAAAAATTAAATATTAGAAATGTTTTATCTTTAATAATAATTCTATTAGGTTCAATATAAGTTAAGTTAGTTTTATCTATTTTTCTAATATTACCATTTATAATAGTAGGTGCTACCTTAGAAAACTCACATATTAGTTCTAACTTCTTTTTTAACGATTCTTCAATAGGTAATTCTTCTTTAATAATATTTACCATAATACCATCCTTTCCTTCGGATAGCTTTTGTAAACACAAAAAAACTAATCCATTTCTGAATTAGTTATTTATCTAAAACTCGAAAAGTTCGAGCAGATTTCCTTTTGGTAGCGACGGAGGGGGTCGAACCCACGACCTATCGGGTATGAACCGATCGCTCTAGCCAACTGAGCTACATCGCCATAAAAAAGTAAGCAATATAAATATAACATAAAATTGCTTACTTGGCAATACATAATATTAATTTTTTTATTTTTTTTACACAAAATAATATTTTTTAACAAAAATAAGGCAATAGTTTTGAAATTTTAAGTTCAAAACTTATATCTAATGACTTAGAATAAGGCATTAGATACTTCGGAATAACCTTAGTTATGAAGAAGAAAAAAAGCAAAGAAATTAATTCTTTACTTTAAATTTAGTTCGAATTTAGAAACATATTTAACTAATACTGGTTTACCTCTTTTAATAACAAAGCAGAATTCATCATTAATTTGTTCTTTTAATTCAGGAGTTCTTTGAGATACTTTGAATGTATATTGGTCTCCTATTCCTTGGCCTATCCATATACCATCATTTGGATTAGCACATGTCTTATACCAGAAATCTAATTCTAACTTCTTATATTTATCTATGCTATCCATTATTATAAAGTTAACTATGTCTAAGTCTTTTGATTTTTCAAATAATGTTCCTAACTTCTTCTTATTATCCGCAGATAATCTATTATTAAATGCTTCATAACCAAGAATTATTATAGTATTTCTCTTAATATCTTTTAAAGAAGACCTACTATAGTTATTCTTAATATATTCTTCATTCTTTGAAACAATATAATTATATAAGTTATCAAAATATTGATTAAAGTCATTATCTATATATTCAATATATTTCTTATAATTATCTTCAAATACAAAGTCTTCGGCATTTATCACTGTAAGTTTACTATAATTTAGATATAATAATTGATTAATAAATGGTTTAACAAACTTAAAGATAGAATTTATATCACTAGAAGATATACCATTAATTAAATTTCTCTTAAAGTCAAATTTAACTGTATTTAAACTTTGTTTTGCAATACCTATAATTACATTCTTATCATTTGTAATATCTCCTTTAATATTATTATAAGATACTACTTCAGGTAATACTGGTACTGGTTTTGCTCGTTCTTTCATTACTTCTGAATGCTTAATACATAGTGATTTAACATAATCTTGTATTTTATCTTTTTCACATACAAAGGCAGTTTGAAATTCAAATATATCTTCTTTTCTAAATATTCCACGACCAAATATTTTTGATGGATAATTTTTCTTGACATTACCAAGTATTGCAGTATAATCATCATTACTATTTTGTTGCAATACGTATTCTTGGGTAAAGTTTTGTTTAAGTTTAAATCTTAATCCATTCGGAGTACTTACTGTTAATACAAAATATACTCCATATTTTGAACCATCTCTACTTAAAATAGTTAATATGTCATCATAGTCGGCATATGTTTCATGATATGCTTCAAAGTTATTTATTATTACTATTACTGATGGTACAGTTCTACCACTTCTTTTACAAAATGTATCATAATCTCCATTATATTCAGAAAACATTTTCTTTCTTACTTCTACTATTGTATTTAACATTTTATATAAGTTATTTAGTTTATCTTTATCATCAATATGAAGTATGTCTCCTACTATTGGGGATTTTTTAAACATATTAAGTGATTCAGAACCAAAATCTACTATATAGTAATTTACTTCTTGCGGAGTATAATTTATCATCGAAGAATATAATACAGTTGTTATTAGGTTTTCTTTTCCTGATCCTGCTGAACCATATATTAAGGCATTACCTTCTTTGGATAGAGGTAAGGTTAAGATAAATTGTTGTTGCATTGTAGGAACATCAAATTCTCCAATTACAGGATTAATAACAAAGTTTTCTTTTTGATAATTATATTTCTTCATTAAATCATTAACATAAATAACATCTGGTATTTTTGCAAGCCATAAAGGTCTACATTTAATATTTTCTTCTTTGGCTATTACATCTAAATATTTAACGATATTTATTAATTCTTCACCTTGTGAAGGTCCTACTTCAACTTGTTTTCTAGTTTCAACATTCTTAATAACATTACCTATATTATCAATAAAGTTAATACTAGTATCTAGTTCCTTTCTTATCGTTTCCGAAGGAATATATTGTCCTCCACACCATGCTGCTTGTCCTAAAACAAATATTTCATCAAATCCAACTTGGAAATAAAATCTACCTGTTTGTTTTAAATATGCTGCATCTGGTCTTTTAATTACTTCGGTACTATCTGATTTATCTTGTACTCTTAAACATATTCTAAATCTTGTGTTACTCCATATTTGAGGGTCTACTACTCCACTTGGTTTTTGTGTAGCTAGTATTAAATGTACTCCTAAACTACGACCAATACGGGCAGTACTTATTAATTGAGTCATAAATTCTGGTTGTTCTTTTTTTAATTCCGCGAACTCATCACTTATTATAAATAAATGTGATACTGGTTCATCAATTAAACCTTCGCGATACATTTTTTGATATTTGTATATATCAATTGTACTTTCTCCACTCTTTTCACGGGCTATATTAAATAATCTTTGTCTTCTTTTAAGTTCACTTTCTATGGAAGATAAACTTCTTTTTATTTCAATAGTATCAAGGTTTGTTATGGTACCTACTAAATGTGGTAATTTTAAGCCAATTGTATTATTTTCAAAGGCTCCCGCTAATCCACCACCTTTATAGTCAATTAAAATAAATTGTACTTCATAAGGATGATAGTTAATTGCCATAGATACAATAAATGTTATAATAAATTCTGATTTACCACTACCAGTCATACCTGCAATTAATCCATGTGGTCCATGATATTTTTCATGTAAATCTAGTACTATTCTTTCTCCACTTTTACCTACTCCAACTGGAGCTGCTAAACTTAACATAGGATTATTCTTTTTCCATCTATTTAAAGCATTTAATTGTTCTATTTTACCTACATCATACATTTGCAAGAATCCTATTTTCTTAGGTAATTGTCCTTCTGCTTCTGACTCTATATCTATATGAATATTCGCTAACATTTTAGCACATTCATAACATTTATATTTTGTATTTAAATCTACTGCAAAAGTTTTAGCAGAGGAATTGACTTTATTTAAAAATAATTCTGCTTTTTCTTGGAACATATTTACAAAACATTTACATTGATCTGGTATATTAGTTATTTTTTCTGTTAAAATAATTAAACTAAATCCTAGTTTTTCATTAGAATTTAATAACTTTTTCATAAAATCATAATTTCTAACTAATTTAAAATTATCTGTTACTAATAAGTATTGTGGCTTTTTATTTAAAAATTTAACATCACTACTTGCTCTATCTGATAATTCTTTATCTAAATAATAGAATATTTCTTTATAATCATCGTTGTTTTCCCCGAAAAATCTAATTGATTTATCATTACTAAAACAATGTGGTAATATTCTTAAATAATCCCAGTTATGTGCTTTATCTTTATTGGTTAACATAACTATTTTTAAATCATCATAACTATGAAATGTCATTAATTGAATAAATAATTGTGACATATAAGAAGAAGTCTGATTTTTATTACCTACTATACCTATAACATTATTATCAATTAAAGATAATGGAATAGAAACATTTTCCATATTTTTAGGTTCTTTACCTAATTCCCTTGCTACTACTACTAAATCATCTTCCATAATGGAAAAGTGTTCTTCGGGATATTTAATTTCTATTTTCATTTCTTCAGAACCTATACCTAAGTTAACTGTTAGAAAATCATTATCTCCAAGTCTACGTTCCCATAATCTTGTCATTTTAGATAAGATTATATTTTGACATTCCATTGTTGTGGGATAATTATCTATTAAGATATTTCTTTGATTCGTTATTTCATTTCTAATTTCTTCTCTTTTTTCGTCAATATATCTACGATATTTTTCTTGACGCTCTTTTTCCATTTTTTCACGTTTTTTCTTTTCATATCTTCTACTAATCGTAGGCCATAATAATGTACCACACATCATTGCAACACTTACTAGTAATGATGGAAGTGCTCTTTTTAATGTTGTATTACCATCAGTTAAATTATTTAAGGCAGAAAAGGCACTAGTTAGTGACATCATACTCATAGTAAACATTGGTCCTACGGTAAGTATCCAGGGTCTATCATCTTCGGCAGGTTTTCCTGGGGGAGAATCTACATTAACTTGTAATGTTTCTATTTCTCTTAAAAATCTAGGCTTTTTATGAAAATTATCATCTTCATCATATAGAACCATATCAATTTCATCATCTGACTCAGTATATTCAGCATCAATAATATTTTTGTCATTAACAGCATTTAATTTAATATTAACTAAGTTAACAGGATTATTTATAATTAAAGATGTCATATTATTTTTTCTAGTAAATATTATCTTTAATCCCATAATAAATATAACGTCTCCATTAGTTAATTCTGTTGGACTAGATACCGACAAGTCATTTATATAAAGAATTGATTTTGGTGTTAAAATATATACGTTATTAACTAAACTAATTGTGGCATGTATATCTGAAATATTTACAGAATTATAAGATATATCACAATTAGTATTTTTACCTATAGTTATTTCTCTACCTTGTACTTCATTAATGCTATATGTTTGATATGTATTATCATATACTGGTGAACAATATAATATCATTACAGTATTTTTATGGATGCTTTTTAAGATATAAAAATTATATAAATCTAATTCAGCCGAAGGAACTTGGGTATCATTTATGGTACAAAATACTTCATTGTTACTAACTATTTTCCACTTACCATTTGATTCTTCAATACTAATTAAATTCTTTTCATTACCTTGATCATCAATATCAGTAATCCAATAATTACCTTTAACTTTACTTGGTAAAATTAAATCACTAATTTTATCACTTTTAATTAATGACACCCTCATTTTTATTCCTCCTTGTAATAGTTAATCTTAACTATATTACTTACATATTATTAATTTCAGCATCTGCTTTTTGATATTCTTCAACCATTTTAGTTAAGTTATTAGAACATTCTTTTATATCTTCACTAAATATAGGAAATTTTTCTTTTAGACTGTCTAACTCTTCTTTTAGTCTTTTGGCAGATGTTCCAGACCAAAAGTTTTCATCTCCTATTTTATCTAATAAATCTCTTAATTCAACATTTAAAATCATATCCATATTTATTGCACAAGTATTTAATACTGATGCACAATTTAGTATTTGTTGATATGACAATTTAGTAAAATCCATTATTACCCTCCTTAATAAGAATCATTATTTCCATAAGATATACTTTGATATCTATTTGCTACTTTTTGAAGTAATAGTCCTATTTCATTTATACATAGTGCAAACTGTTTCATTTCTTTGCATTCATCTGTTAGTTTACCTAATACCTTAGTAGCATCTTCACCTTGCCAACAAGTACTAAGTTCATTTAAAACACTATTAATCTTTTCTACTATTTCTCCAAATTCATCACCTTTATTAAATATTTGACTTCCTAAGGTTATTACTTCATCATAATTAATGTTTAAACCGTTCATATACCCTCCTACATTAAAATTAATTTAGTACCATTTTTTATTCCACTATCTCTAACATATGTATTGTTATCATATATTTTGGAATTATCTTTATCATATATTTTAAAGTTCTCGATATTTGATACATTACCATCATTAAATTCTTCAACTGAACTAATAAGATATTTTTTTATTGTTCCTATTTTTTTATTGATAGGAATATATACATCATATTCTTGCTCAATTTCTGGAATATAAACTAAAACTAATATTTTATTCATTATCTTACTCCTATCGTACTATAGTAATTATACCATATTTTTAGATTATAAAGCAATAAGTTTTACTTAATTAATTTACTTTATTAACTTTTTTTGATATAATAGATACTCCAAGGAGGGATACTATGCATATTATTATTTTATCTGAAACACAGTATAGAAATTATTCTGCAGTTCATAGTAAAAGAAATTATAAGCAAACTGTTGAATATGCTAATATGATGAAAAATTACGGATATGATAAAATGTTTTTAGGTTTAGTAGATGACTCTAATAATGTAATTGGTGCTACTGTAATTTTAGAAAAGAAATTATTTGGTAAATATAATTATGGATATGCTCCAAATGGATTTTTAATAGACTTTGATGATGCTATTTTATTAGAGAATTTTACTAAGTATTTAAAAGAATTTTTAAAAGAACTAAATTTTATTTATATATCACTTGATCCTAATTTTGCTTATAGAATATATGGTAAAAATAATATTGTATTAAAATGTTATCCCAATATAATTGATAATATGGAAAGTCTTGGATATATAAAAAAAGGATTTAATAGTAAGTTTAAAAAATATAATGCTATATTACATGTAAATGATATTAAGGAAGCATATAATAGTTTTAATAGAAATACTAAAAGAAAATTACAAGATAATGATATATTTAATTTAGATATTTATAAAGAAAATAATATTGATAAATTTTATAGTATGGTTATTAAAAAAAGTATTAGAAATATTGATTATTATAGAAATATGTTAAATTATTTTAATGATAATAATACTAAGTTTGAAATATATTTTGCTAAATTAAATACAGATAAGTATTTAGATAAATGTAGAAATATTTTATATAAAGAAAAAGATGTTAATAGCAATTATCAAGATTTAATTAAGGATGTTACTGTAAAGAAAACAGATAAATTAATTGATGATAAGATTAAATCTGATAAAATAATTAACAAATATAAATCAAAAGTAATTGAAGCTTCCAACATAAGTTCAAAATTTAATGGTAGTGTTGATGTTGCTACAATTGCTTTAATTAAACAAGGTAATACTGTTTATTTTATTGAGGAAGGATATGAAGATAAATTAAGAAATATATACTCTCTTAGTATATTAAAATGGGAATTAATTAAAAAGTTTTATAAGGAGGGTTATACTAACTTTAATTTAGGCTTTATTCCTTTAAATATTAAAGATAGTAAATATAATGGAATATACTTATCTAAGATTGGATTTTCTCCAAGAATATATGAATATAGTGGTAATTATGATTTGGTTATAAATAAAATTATTTATAGTGTATTATCTAAATTTAAGATGATAAAGTAAAAGATAATAATTTAGTAATGTCTAAACTATTATCTTTTTTAATATATTTTATTTTTTATATCTATAAAATAGATACTGTCTTTATCTATATCATCACAAGTATAATTATCTATACTACCACATTCATTATATTTATCTATAATATTTGTTATATTAGTATACTCACTATAATTATCAGTTATTTCTAAGTCAGTGGTATTGGCAAATTCATTTATTTTGGTTATTGTGCCATCTTCTTTTACTAAGAAATAATTATATTCATTTTCATTTATTTTTACTTCTTTTATAAATAAGTATTTGCCTGTTAAAACACATCCAGTTGGATATCTTTTTATATATTTACTATTTTCATAAAAGTATATTGTTACTCTTCCTTCTTTAGTAATAGATATACTTTTTATTTTTCTATCAGATTCCTTTATAAAATTATTATTACTAAATATTTCATTTGAGTTTATTATATTATCCTTCATAGTAGCTTTATATTTATTTACAAATTCTATATAGGTTGATGCAGTTATATCTTTAATATCTGGTTTTTCACTACTTCCTTTTGATTTATATATAATAATGTATCCTACTGATAGAGAAATTAATACTACCACTAATATTATTATTGTTAAAATTTCTGTTTTTTTATCATTCATCTATAACACTTCCTATAATAATATTAAACTATTTTAGTAAATAAATCAATAGAAAAAGAAAAAAAGAACTAGTTTGAACTAGTTACTTTTTATTTTAATTATTCAATGATTTCTGTTACTTTACCAGCACCAACTGTGTGTCCACCTTCACGAATTGAGAATTCAGTTCCGTTTTCAACAGCGATTGGAGCGATTAATTCAACAGTGATTGATACGTTATCTCCAGGCATAACCATTTCAGTTCCTTCTGGTAATGTAATTACACCAGTAACATCTGTAGTTCTGAAATAGAATTGTGGTCTGTAGTTACTGAAGAATGGAGTATGTCTTCCACCTTCTTCTTTAGATAGAACATAAACTTCTGCTTTGAATTTTTTATGTGGATGAACACTTCCTGGTTTAGCAAGAACTTGTCCTCTTTCAACATCTTCACGAGCAATACCACGTAATAATACACCAGCATTATCTCCTGCTTCAGCAAAGTCAAGTTGTTTTCTGAACATTTCAATACCAGTAACAACAGTTTTCTTAGTATCTTTTAATCCAACGATTTCAACTTCGTCGTTAAGTTTTAACATACCACGTTCAACACGTCCTGTAACAACTGTTCCACGACCAGTGATTGTGAATACGTCTTCAATGCTCATTAAGAATGGTTTGTCGTTATCTCTTACTGGAGTTGGAATCCATTCATCAACAGCATTCATTAAGTCTTCAATTGCTTTTACAGCTTCAGGATCTCCTTCAAGAGCTTTTAATGCAGATCCTCTGATTACTGGAGTATTATCTCCATCATAACCATATTCAGTTAATAATTCTCTGATTTCCATTTCAACTAAGTCAAGTAATTCAGGATCATCAACTTGGTCACATTTGTTCATAAATACAACCATTCTAGGAACTCCAACTTGTCTTGATAGTAAGATGTGTTCTCTTGTTTGAGCCATAGGTCCATCAGTTGCAGCAATAACTAAGATTGCTCCATCCATTTGAGCTGCACCAGTAATCATGTTCTTTACATAGTCAGCGTGTCCTGGACAGTCAACGTGAGCATAGTGTCTTTTATCAGTTTGATACTCAACGTGAGCAGTATTAATTGTAATACCTCTTTCTCTTTCTTCTGGAGCTTTATCGATATTTGCATAATCAACGAATTCTGCTCCACCTTTAGCGGCTAAAACTTTAGTAATAGCAGCAGTTAATGTAGTTTTACCATGGTCAACGTGGCCAATTGTACCAATGTTAACATGTGGTTTACTACGATCAAATTTAGCTTTTGCCATATTAATTTTCCTCTCTTTCTTAAATATTACTATTATATTGTACCAAATTTTAGAAATATTTCAAGACTTTTAGATAATTATTTCTAATTTCCACCGTTTTTCTTGATTATTTCTTCAGCAATTGATTTTGGCACTTCTTCATAATGGTCAAGTTCCATTACGTAATTACCTCTACCTTGTGTAGAACTTCTTAAACTTGTTGCATAACCAAACATTTCAGCAAGTGGAACCATTGCAGTAAATGCTATTGCATTTCCTCTTGATTCTTGTCCTTGTGGTTTACCACGTCTTGCTGTAAGGTCTCCGATTACAGCACCAGTATATTCATCTGGAGCAGTTACTACAACCTTCATTATTGGTTCAAGTAAGACAGGTTTACATTTATTTTTAGCTTCTTTTAAAGCAAGTGATGCTGCAATTTTGAATGCCATTTCAGATGAGTCAACATCGTGATATGATCCATCAAATAATGTTGCTTTAACATCTACCATTGGATAACCTGCTAAGATACCTGTAGATAATGCTTCTTGTAATCCTTTATCAATTACAGAGATATATTCTCTTGGTACTACACCACCAACGATATTGTCAACAAATTCATATCCTTTGCCTGGGTTTGGTTCAAATCTAATCCAAACGTGTCCGTATTGTCCACGACCACCAGATTGTTTAATATGTTTTCCTTCACATTCACCAGCTTGAGTTAAAGTTTCACGGTATGCAACCATTGGAGCACCAACTGTTGCTTCTACGTTGAATTCTCTTCTCATTCTGTCTACTATAATATCAAGGTGTAATTCACCCATTCCAGATATTGTAGTTTGGCCTGTTTCAGGATCAGTACGCATTCTAAATGTTGGATCTTCTTCAGCAAGTTTTTGTAATGCAATGCCCATTTTTTCTTGGTCTGCTTTTGTCTTTGGTTCAACTGCTTGTGTAATAACTGGTTCTGGGAATTCCATACCTTTCATTATTACTGGATTTTTTTCATCACATAATGTATCAGCAGTTGTTGTATTTTTAAGTCCAACAGCAGCACCAATTTCACCTGCATATATTTCAGGAATTTCTTCTCTGTGATTTGCATGCATTAATAATATTCTACCAATTCTTTCTTTAACATTCTTTGTAGAGTTTAATACATATGATCCACTCTTTAATGTTCCAGAGTAAACTCTGAAGAAAGTTAATCTTCCTACGAATGGGTCAGTAGCAATTTTGAATGCTAAAGCAGTGAATGGTTCAGAATCAGATGGATGTCTAAGAACTACTTCTCCTTTAGAATTTGTACATTCTATTGAAGCAATATCAGTAGGAGCTGGTAAATAGTCTACAACAGCATCAAGTAATAACTTAACACCTTTGTTTCCTAGAGCAGATCCACACATAAATGGGAAGAATTCTGCATCAAGTGTTCCTCTTCTGATAGCTCTTTTTAACATTTCAATTGTGATTTCTCCACCTTCAAGGTAGTTCATCATTAATTCTTCATCATAATCTGCTACTGCCTCAATTAATATATTTCTATATTCATTTGCTTTATCTACCATGTCGGCAGGTATTTCAATTTCAGTAGCATTTTCTTCTGGCTTACCATCATAATGATATGCCTTCATTGTTACTAGGTCTATTACACCATTGAATTCGCTTTCAGCACCAATTGGAAGTTCGATAGCAGCAGTTTTAGCACCTAATCTGCTTCCAACAGTACCTAAACTCATATAAAAGTCTGCTCCTAGTTTATCCATTTTATTAGAGAATATTATTCTAGGTACTTTATATTCGTTTGCTTGTCTCCAAACAGTTTCACTTTGTGGTTCAACACCGGCATTTGAGTCAAGTAGTAAAACAGCGCCATCTAGTACTCTTAAACTTCTTTGAACTTCAATTGTAAAGTCAACGTGACCTGGAGTATCTATAATATTGAATCTATGTCCTTTCCAGAATGCAGTAGTTGCAGCAGAAGTAATAGTTATACCACGTTCTTGTTCTTGTTCCATCCAGTCCATTTGTGACTCACCATCATGTGTTTCACCAATTTTGTGAATTTTACCAGTGTGGTATAAAATTCTTTCTGTACAAGTAGTTTTACCTGCATCTATATGGGCCATAATTCCAATATTTCTTGTCATCTCTAAGCTTATTTTACGAGCCATATATTATTTTCCTTTCTTATTACCATCTATAATGAGCAAATGCTTTATTAGCTTCTGCCATCTTATGAGTATCTTCTTTCTTCTTAACACTAGCACCTATACCATTAGATGCATCAATTATTTCATTTGCTAAATTTTCAGCCATAGAATGACCATTTCTTAATCTAGCATATTGTGCTAACCAACGAAATGCTAAAGCAATTGCACGATCTGACTTTACTTCAACTGGAACTTGGTAATTTGCTCCACCTACTCTTCTTGATTTAACTTCTAAAGCAGGTTTAATATTTTCCATAGCTTTATTGAATATAACCATTGGATCTTCGTTAGTTTTTTCTTTTATTATATCAAATGCGTCATATACGATTTTTTGAGCAGTACCTTTCTTACCATCATTCATAATTTGATTGATAAGTTTAGTAACTATCTTAGAATTATATATCGCATCTGGCAATACATCTCTTTTAACTGCACGTCTTTTTCTCATTGTAATCCTCCTTTCATTAGAGTAATTTTTATTTATTATTTCTATTTACTATTTTTTAGGTCTTTTTGCACCATATTTAGAACGTCCTTGCATTCTATTTTGAACTCCAGCAGTATCTAGTGTACCACGAATAATGTGATATCTAACACCGATTAAGTCCTTAACACGTCCACCTCTTATAAGTACAACACTGTGTTCTTGTAAGTTATGTCCAATTCCTGGAATATAGCAAGTAACTTCCATACCATTAGATAATCTAACACGAGCATATTTACGTAATGCTGAGTTTGGTTTCTTTGGTGTCATTGTTCCAACACGAGTACATACTCCTCTTTTTTGTGGAGCATTTAACTTAGTTTGTTTCTTTTGAATTGTGTTTACTCCAATGTTTAGTACAGGAGATTTACTTTTGTATTTTTTACTTCCTCTTCCTTTTCTAACTATTTGATTAATTGTAGGCATTATAGTCCTCCTTTCTTACACATATCCTGGTGTTTCATTTTTTACATTAAATATAAGTTTTGTGCATAACAAAACCTAAATTTCATGAACGATAATAATATATCAAATATTTTATTGGTTGTCAATATTTTATTAATATTTTATGAAAAAAACTTACAAATATAATAATTTGTAAAGTTATTTAACTAGTCTTTTTATTTGTTCTTCTAATAAGTCATTATTTCTTGGACTATTTCTATATTTTTCATCATAAATTTTACTTGCTATTTTAGGTACATCTTTTTCATGATTCTTAACTAAATTACCAATACTTTTAATTAATTCATTATTTGAATTAGGTAAATTATATTTAGAAGTATCAATATCCTCAAATAACATTAATTTCGATATATAATTATTTAATTCAATTGAATATAATTTACTATTTGTTTTAGTGAAATATATGTTACCTGGTAATACAACACCAGACTCTTGTAATAAAAATAATGAAGAATTTAATATATTAGGCATATTTTCTATATTAAAGTCTATTTTTTTATTATACATTGTTTCATATAATTTAACTATATATAATTCTTCAAAACTTAAACGTTGTATAAAATTAATTGGATTATTATTTAGAATTTTTAAAAGCGTTAGTTCACTATTAAAATATTCACTAGTTTTATTTTTTTCTAATAAATCTATACTTCCGTTAAATTTAGAATTAATTCCTGAACTATAATAATAATCAAATGTTATTTCAGAGTTATTTTCTAATTCTTTTGTACTAGAATATTTAATTAATTTATTATTCTTATATTTTACTAAAGAGTTTATTTTATTTTTATTAACGCATGTTAATTTTAAGTCTATTTCTTTATAATCTTTAAATATTGTTCTAATTATAGATACTGCTTCATGTATACTTGTATTATAACTTAAGTTATTCATACATCTATCTAATATATTAAATTTTTCTTTGATAATTTTTTCATCTTCTGTTTCATAAGTTAAATCTACAATTATATATTTTTCATTTCCTTTAAAATACTTTTTATTTATTTTAATTCTATTTTCTCTCATATTAACCCTCCCTAAAAATAATAATTATGTTGTTTTTCTTCTTTTATTGTAGTAGTCTTGTCATGACCTGGATAAATAATTGTATTATCAGGTAAAGTCTTTATTTTACTAATACTTTCTAGCATTTCATTAAAATTACCTGTTGGTAAATCACATCTACCTATATTATGATAAAAAATAAAGTCTCCACAAAATAGATAATTATATTCTTTAAAGTAATAACTTACTGAGTCACTTGAATGACCTGGATTAAAGATTACATTAAATTTAAATTTATCTATGTTATATTCTTGTTCTTTTAGATTATCATAACTATAGATATCAATATTTTTAAAATATTTTAATGCTCCAATATGATCAGAATGTTTATGAGTAATTAAGATTGCTAATACTTCTCTATTATTAATAACTTTATTAATTTTTTCAAATTCATCACCTGGGTCTATTACAATAACTTTATTATCAATAGATAATATATAGGTATTTTCTTGTAAAATACCTACTTTTAAAATATCCACTTGCATTATCTACCTCGACCTTTTTTTTCTTCATTGTTTTCTTCATTAAAATATAAATAATTCATTTGTTTTTGTTTTATAGAGAATAATCTAAATCTAAGTTCATTAATAATTAATTGTAATTTTTTTAAACTAAGATTAGCATATTCTTGTCCTAAATATTTTAAATAATTATTTATAATTGTTAATTTTAATCTTTCACATTCTACTAAAGTTTCTCTAATAGCATCCCCACTAGTATCATCATCATCTAATTCATTTAATTTACTAAGTAAATGTCTTAGTTTTAATTCTAGTTTTTTCTTGATTAGTTTTTCTGTTAAAGTTGGGGATACAAATACTATTTTACTTACTTCGATTGCATCTTCTTTTTTAGTTTTTGGAGTTATTTTATAACCATCTATTTTGTTATATTCCATATATACTATTTCTTTTGTTTCATTATCTCTTGATACATAATAATTAATATTTTTCATTGTTATTCTCCTTTAACTAAATCATTTCTTTTTTCTTTTGTAACCCTTTTTCTTTCTTCTAATCGATATTTATTTATATTTTCATGGTGACCACTTAGTAATACATCTGGTACTTTCATACCACGAAATACTGCAGGTCTAGTATAAACTGGATAATCTAATAAGTTATCAGTAAAACTTTCTGATTCTAAACTACCATCTGTTATTACACCATCAATTAATCTTACGATAGAATCTGTTATTACCATTGCAGGTAATTCTCCCCCAGTTAAAACATAATCTCCAATAGAATATTCCATATCTACGATTGTTTTAATTCTTTCATCAAATCCTTCGTAATGGCCACATAATAGTATTAGATGTTTATATTCTTTTAATTTAACTGCTTCACTTTGTTTATATACTTTACCTGATGGAGTTAACATTATAACAATACTATCTTCTTTTTTTATTGCTTCGATGGCATTAAATATTGGTTCACACATTAATACCATACCTGATCCTCCGCCAAACTGATAATCATCAACTCGTCTATTACTAAATGGTGAATAATCTCTAATATTATGGATATTTATTTGTACTTTTTCTTTATCAATGGCACGCTTTATAATTGATTCATTAATGAATCCTTCGAACATCGAAGGAAATAATGTAAGTATATCTATTATCATTATATTAATCCTTCGATATCTTTAATTAATATTTCTTTTTTTTCTAAATCAATATTATCTATTATGCCATTAGATAAAGGAATTAGTTTGTATTTATCATCAGTTTTTACCTTTAACATTTTACTACTTGGATATTTTTCTATTCCTATTACACTAAGATTAGGTATACCGTTATATATAACATTAAATCCTATTAAGTCTTCATCTAGAAACTCTTCTTTGGCTAGTATTAAATCATCGCCATTAATAAATACATAGTCTCCTTTATATTTTAATACTTCATTTATATTTGTATAACCAATTAAGGTAATCATATCAAAAGATTTATGAACTCTATATGTATTTATAATTTCTTTATTTTTTTCCTTGCCTATATAAATAGGAAATCCATTTTTAAATATTCTATCTTTATATTTAAAATCTGATATTATTTTTAATTCTCCTTTTATACCATGAGTATTTACAATTCTACCTATTCTTATAAATTTCATTATTTATTCCCCATTTCATACATTAATATTGATGCTGCTACTCCTGCATTTAAACTTTCACAGTTATTATTCATTTTTATATATAAATATTTATCACATTGTTTTAAAATATTATCACTTATACCAGTACCTTCATTACCTATAATTAAAGCAAATTTATTTATTTTATTTATTTCTTTTACATCATTTCCGTTATCTACTTTTGTACCATAAATAGTATAATTATTATTTTTTAATTCATTAATTACATTAGTTAAGTCTTGTCTTAATATATTAATATTAAATAACATCCCTTGGGTAGATCTAAGTACTTTAGAATTATATAAGTCTACAGTATCATTACTTAGAATAATTGTATCAAAATTAAATGCTACTGCACTTCGTATTATTGTGCCTAAGTTACCTGGATCTTGTAGTCTATCTAATAATAATATTTTATTACCAGAAATAGTACTCTCTTTTTTATAAACTATAGCCATAATTTTAGGAATACTTGGATTATCACTTAATTTTTTCATTACTTCATTACTTACGATAATATGTTTTATATTGGTTTCATAACTAAAGTCTTCCCTAATAATAATAGTATCTATTATATCATATTTTAATGCTTCGGTAACTAAATGCAAGCCTTCGATTAAATATTTATTTGATTTATCACGATATTTCTTTTCATTTAGTTTAGATATTTCTTTTATATATTCATTATTAATACTAGTTATATACATATAATCAAACTTCTTTCAAGTAATATTTTATCATAAAATATAAGTAATTACCATACTTTAAATATAATTTTATTATTTTATTCCTTTTCATAACATACGTTATTCCAAGGTTTTTTAATAACTTATAAATAAGTTATTAAAAAATAGTTTTGAGCTTGTAATCTCAAAACTTAATTATTTAATATTTCAATAATTGTATCCTTTACTGAATTCCAAGTATTTCTTAAACTATCATAACTTAAAATATCATAAACTTTATCAAATTTAGTCCAAATAACATCATGTGTATCTTCACTTTGATTATTACTTTTTCCTTTGTCTATTGCAAAAAACATATAGCAAATACATTCTTCATTCTTTGGAGTAATATATTCTTCGATAAAAGGAGGATATTTATCTATTATATATGCTACTCTTTTTGTTTCTTCGGCAGTTTCTCTTATAGCAGTTTCTTTTAAAGATTCATTTTTTTCTACATGTCCTTTAGGAAATGAATAATCATTATGTTTTTTTTCTATAAATTAACGCAATTTCTTTTGTTTCTTTTTTTATTAAGAAACATCCAGCTTTTTTAGTAACCATATTTTTTCTCCTTATATAAAATTTATTTTTTATTATGTACCTAGATTATAATATAAATAATGATAGTATTCAAGATACTTTAATATTGTTTTTTAAGTATTATTAATTATTTTGCACAATATTTCACCAATGAAAAAAAGTGAGGTGTTAACTCACTTAATTAGACAAAGATTTAGCAAGTCTTTTTACTTCATTTACTGGCATATCAGATACTTCACTTATTAATTCATAGGACATATTTTTTCTTAACATATTATTTACTATATTTTCTTTTGTTTCCACTGTTCCTTGCTCTTTTCCAATAGCAATACCATCTTTTCTTCCAAGTTCAAGACTATCTTGTAATTCTCTTTCTATTATTTCTTTTTCTTTCTCTGCCGCTATATAATCATAACGCTCTTTACTCCACATTTCTCCTACTGCAAATCCATTAATATTCATACTTATCATCCTCCTTAATATATCATCTGCATCTTTCTTAGAAAATATATCTAACATCATTAAATAAAATTCCTTAAAAGACTTACTAATTAGTGATGCTAATATTACTACTTCTTCCGTTCTTATACCTAGATTATAATATAAGTAATAATAGTATTCAAGATACTTTAAGACAATTCTTTTATTTTTTGTATAAATCTTGCTCAATTTTTCACCAGTTTCATATATACTTTCATTTATATATCTTTTAAATCTCTTTTCAAATGGATTCAAATTAAGTTGATATACTTGATATTCTTTTATTTCACTATAATCAGTACCACTTTTATAACAAGTTCCATATAGTTTATCAGCATATGCCAAATTTCTTTCTGAACAACTCTCAAAATATCTACTGTTACATTCAATATCAATAGTAATATATTTACCTATATGAAATAAAATATCTACATCCTTAAAATATTCTTCACTATTTTCTTTTGGTAATTCTGTACTATCAAACTTAATATCTTTTACTTTAACATTTAAACCTAAAGTAACATTTACTAATTTACATAAAAACTTAGGATTTTCTCTTAGAAATCTTTTAAAGTACCAATCTTTCATAATTGGAAAGAACTTATCCTCTTTATCTAGTTTTTCTAAATATTCTATAGTAATTTCTTTATTCATTATTCTTCACCTCCTTCATAAAAAACATTAGCATATTTACATATTTTTTACAAATAGGTGTTTTATCTTTTTAAGAAATAAAAAACACTTAAAAAAGTTTTTTCTTCTTAAGAGCAAAATCCCTTTTTGTTATATCACATATGTTATAATTACTACTTCAAAAACCTTTTTTACCCTTTTTGTTAATTTTACACAAATTTTACATATTTTCTAATGTTATACAAAAAAAGTTATAGGACTTCTATAACTTTAATTAATAACTTACGTAGTAATACCTTTGCCAGTATTAGGTTTAACAAATGTTGAATATGAAAAATCTATCATAAAAAACATAATTAAAATAATACAAATAATTTTATTTATATTTAAATTTATTTTACTATATAAATTATCTAGTAAAGGTGCCACAATATAAGTTGCAACACATCCTCCAAGAGCAAAAACAATTAAACCTTCTAAACAAATTCTACCATGTAAATTTAAAAAGTATCCACTATAATCCCAATATTTTAAATGTTTAAATGTTTCTAAATACCAAGCAGTACTATATTCTATTATCCCACATAAGATAAATGCTGTTATAAATAATAATGTAGGTTTTTCTCTAAAAGGCTTTAATAAAAATAAAATAAATACTCCTCCAAAGCCATATATAGATAACCAAGGTCCAAACATTGTACCACGATTAACAAATACTCCATCACTAACTAAGTGTAACATTACTTCCCATACCCAACCAATAAAACTAAAAGCAAAGAATAACAATATGTAAGAATTTAAACTATAATTTTTATTAGTGTCTACTATTAACATCAATCTAGTATTATTAATTTCTTCTGGATAAGATTCTTCAATATAATTATTAATATATAACTTATTATCATTAAGTAATTCTTTATTAGTAAGAGTGTTATATTTCATCTTTCTAATATTTACATATAATTCACTATATAATGTTTCTTTATATACATTAGTATAAAATATATTAAATAAATTAAAAGTAAATAATCCTAATGAGGAACAATGCAAGAATTTGCATTAATAATAATTATTATTTATTATACAACTATTGTATTAAAAGATAATAATAAAAACAACAAGAGATAGCTTAATATAAAAATATAAAAATGAACACCATATCAACATAGATATGGTGTTTCCAAAAATTACTTTGGAGTAAACACTTATTCTCTAAAACTAAGTGCATCTCTTTTTTTATTATATGCAAGATTTCTTGCTTACATACTAATAATAACATATTTTGTCAAATTAAGCATTAAAAAAACAACTAAAAAGTTATTAATTTATTTATCATATTTAGTAATATCAAGTACAATATCATTAATATTTACTTTATTATCTTTTAAACTTAATCTAGGATAATATTCATAATTATCTTTTTTATAAGTAAACTCTAACAATATATTAGACATAGTATCACTAGTATCACTAGTATAACTTTTAATAATAAAAGGCTTATTTATTGTTTTAATTAATTCTTCTTTAGATATTTCACCATTATCATTTAATTTAACTCTATATATATTTATATCCATTACATACTTAGGAATAATTAAAAATAATTCTTCACTATCTAAAGTATTTTCTTCCTCATACTCTATTACACTAACATTATCTATTATATTATTATATAATGAAGTTACTTCTAGTTCATTACTTAAATATGCTACTGCAAGTAAAGTATTATTAGTAAAATTAATATTCTTATAACTAGTATTATTTTCTTTCTTAGGAAACATAATTGAAGCAAATAAAATAACTATTGCTATAAATAATATTATTGTTATTATTAAACTAGATTTCTTCATTATTATCACATTCCTTTATATAATTATATACCTCATTTATAGTATTATTAAAATTATCAAAATCAACATTAAACCATTTAACATTCATTTGATTATTAAAGAAAGTATATTGTCTTTTTGCATAATGTCTAGAATTCTTTTTTATTAAATCAATGGATTCTTCAAGTGATATTTCATTATTAAAATATTTATATAATTCTTTATACCCTATTCCATTTATTAAAGGCTTAGTAAATACATTATTATCATAGAAATATTTTGCTTCATCAATTAATCCATTATCTATCATTTCATCTACTCTTGAATTTATTATACTATATAATTTATCTCTTGAAGTAGTAAGTCCTATTACAATTACATCATATAATAATTTATTTGTTTTATTATCATTAATTGACTTATTATTTTCTTTATAATAATTTAATGCTCTAATTAATCTTCGTTTATTATTTTTATCTATTACTATATTCTTATCTAATTTAATTAATTCATTATATAGTTCTTCACAAGATAAATTATCATAATTATCATTAATATTTTCTTTGTTTAATTTATAATCATATAAAGCACTTTTAATATATAGTCCTGTACCTCCCACAAAAATAATTCTTTTATTCCTTGAAGTAATATCTTTTATTTTATTTCTAGCATCTATTTGATAATCATATATAGAATAATCTTCATTAACATTTTTTATATCAAATAAATGATGGGGAATACCTTCTTTTTCTTCTTCAGTTATTTTAGCAGTTCCTATATTTAAGTCTTTATATATTTGCATACTATCAGCATTAATTATTTCAGCATTTGATTTCTTAGCAAGACTAACTGATAACTTTGTTTTACCTACACCAGTAGGACCTGTTATTACTATTATTTTTTCCATATACATCACAAATTAATTATATAATATTTTAATGTTTTAGTAAAGAATATTTATTTACTTTTAAATACTAATGTGTTAGAATATAAACTATTAAAAGAAAGAAGTGTGAATACATAATGTTTATCGAAGACTTGTTTGTAGTATCTCTTGATACTAAAAGTAATATAGGAAATACTAATTTGTATAGTCCAAAATATACTATTGTAAAACTTAAAAATCAAAAGAAAGCAATAGATATTTTTACTAAATTAACATATAAAATATATGGAAAAGATAAGTTTATTGAAATTGGTGAAATATGTTGTTATAATCCTACTCCACTTAGTTCAGCAATTAAAGAAGTATTTACTAATTATGATGAAATATTAATTACTGGTAAAATCAGTAATATTGATTTAGTAACAATATATGATTACTTAAATGATAAAAATGATGCTAAAAATAATATTAACACAAGTAATAGTTATAATGACTCTAATAGAAATAATAGCAGCAATAATTCAAATACTGGAAGAAATAGTTCTGATAAATATAAAATATTAACTGAAAAAAGATTTAAAACGGAACCAATTATAGGAAGAGGAAATGAATTAAAAGAATTAATGATTGCACTTGCTAGTAATAATAAAAGTGCTATTCTAGTAGGACCTTCTGGTGTAGGTAAAAGTGTTATTGTTAATGAATTAGCGTATTTAATACAAAATGGTAATGTTCCTCAATTTCTTAAAGATAAAAAAGTTTTTAAAGTAAATGTCGCAGAGTTTACCGCAGGAACAAGATATCGTGGTGATATGGAAAAAAAATTTAATTCATTAATTGATATAGTAAGAAAAGAAAATGCAATTTTATTTATTGATGAAATACATACTATTGTTGGCGCAGGAACAACTGATGGAGATAAATTAAATGTATCTGAAATGTTAAAACCAGTATTAGATGATGAAAATATTAAAGTTATTGGTACTACCACTAACGAAGAATATAATAAATTCTTTGAAACAACTGCTTTAAAAAGAAGATTTGAAAAAATAAGTATTAATGAACCAGATAATATATTACTTAGTAATATTATTAGAAAAACATTTATAGATTATTTCAATATCACTAATATTTCAGCATTAGAAATAGAACAATATCTAGATAGTATAATCGAAGAATTGATTAAATTAACTTCTAAAAAGAATAGAACTTATAACGATATAGAAAATAATCCATCATTAGTAATAAGTATAATAGATAAAGCATTCGCAGAAAGCAAATTATTAGATAATGAATATTTGGAAGTTGGTAATATAATTTATGGAATTAATTCTTGTAATAGATTATATAATACTTCCAAAGAAACTACTATAAATAATATAATTAATTTAAATAAAACAAAACCTAAAACATTATCAAAAGTAATAGAACTTAAAAATCATATGTAATTAGTGTATGATTTTTTCTTTACAAATATGAAAAAATAAGGTACAATTATATATGTGATAGCATGAGAAAAATACTAATTAGTTTAATTAATTTATATCAAAGTATTCCTGGTAATTTTCATAATTATTGTAGATATACTCCAACATGTTCAGAATATATGAAGCAAGCAATTATTAATTATGGAGTATGTAAAGGATTACTATTAGGAATAAAAAGAATATTAAGGTGTAATCCCTTTGGATCATATGGTTATGACCCTGTAATTAAGGAGGAAAAAAATGAAAATTAAAAAACTATTTATATTAGGAATATCTACCCTACTTTTAACAGGCTGCTTTTTTAAAAGAGATTCAATGGAAAATATAGATATATATACTACAATATATCCCATAAATTACTTAACAACTTATTTATATGGAGATTATTCTAAAGTTCATAGTATATATCCTTCCGGAGTTAATATAAATGAATTTAACTTATCTGATAAAAAAATAAGTGAATACTCTAAAAGTGATTTATTTATCTTTAATGGTCAGGATAAAGATAGAGATTATGCAGTAAGTATGATTAATAAAAATAACAATTTAAAAATAATAGATACTTCACTTAGTATAACTTATGATTATTCAGTTACAGAATTATGGATTAATCCAAACAACTATTTAATGATGGCACAAAATATTAAAAATGGCTTAAATGAATATATAAGCGATCCTTATATAAATAAGGAAATAGATAAAAAATATGAAGAATTAAATAAATCATTATCTAAATTAGATGCTTATCTTAAAGAAACATTAAAAGATGCCGAATACAATACTATTGTTACAGATAGTGATGAATTAAGATTTTTAGAAAACTTACTTACTGATAAATCATTTACAGTAATATCATTAGATAAAACTGATGAAGTAAACATAACATATACTGTAAAAGATGGCGACACACTTGATACCATTGCTAAAGAAAATAATATAACAAAAGATAGTATTATTAAATTAAATAATTTAGAAAATGGAAAAATAACTACTGGTCAAAAATTAGATTTAACAATTAAAATAGTATCTAATAATAATATAGCAAAAGCAAAGAAACTAATTACAGATAAAAAGATAAAATATATTTATACTACAAATGACACAAATAGTGAAATAGTTAAAGAATTAACTAATGATTATGATATTGAAATAATTAAATTAAATAATATGTCTACAATTGATGGTGGTGTTACTAATACTAATGAAAATTATTTAACTATAATGAATAGTAATATTGAATTATTAAGAAAAGAATTATATAAATAATATTAAAAGAATCTACTATAAAGTAAATTCTTTTTTTATAGTCTAAAGAAAAAAATGTACATTTTCGTACATTATTTATTTTTCTTATCTTTTAAATCTTCGAAAATAGTAGCAATTGATGCAACACTAGATAATTCACTTGGTATAATTATTTTAGTAGACTGGCCATCCGCAACTTTTTCTAAAGCTTCTAATGATTTTAAGGCAATTACTGATTTATCAGCATTAGCATTTCTTAATAATTCTATGCCTTTGGCTTCTGCTTCTTTTAATTTAAGTAGGGCTTCTGCTTCACCTTCAGCAATCTTAATTTGTGATTCTTTCTTAGCTTCTGCTTTTAAAATAGCACTTTCTTTTTCACCTTCAGCAAGTAAGATACTAGATTTTTTTTCACCTTCTGCTTGAAGTATTTTTTCTCTTCTTTCACGTTCTGCACGCATTTGTTTTTCCATAGCTTCTTGAATATCATGTGGAGGTAAAATATTTTTAACTTCTACTCTATTTACTTTAATTCCCCATGGATCTGTTGCTTCATCTAAAATAACTCTCATTTTAGAATTAATTATATCTCTTGAAGTTAAAGTTTGATCTAATTCTAATTCTCCAATTAAGTTTCTTAAAGTAGTTGCAGTTAATGTTTCAATTGCCCCGATTGGACGTTCTACTCCATAAGTATATAATTTAGCATCTGTTACTTGTAAATATACAACAGTATCTATTTGCATAGTAACATTATCTTTAGTAATTACTGGTTGAGGTGCAAAGTCTAAAACTTGTTCTTTTATACTAACAACATTAGCAATTCTATCTATAAAAGGAACTTTAAAATGTAATCCATTCTCCCAAGTTGTATAATAACTTCCTAATCTTTCTACTACATATCTTTTAGCTTGTGGTACAATTTTAATATTTGGTAGTACCAATACCAATACAATAACTAATATAACTATTAATACAGGCATTATTTATCACTCCATTTCTCTACCTTTAATTTAACACTATTAATTTCTAGTATTTTTACATAATCATTAACTTTTAATTCTTCATTAGAATAAGCACTCCACACTTTACCATCTACTTTTACCTCATAAATTGAATTATCAAGAATATTTGTTACTATTCCTTTCATACCAATAATTCTATCTATGTTAGTTTTAGTATTTTTTACTTTAAATAATTTTAACAAATACTTTCTAGTAGTAATCATAAGTATAGTACCTAATATTACAAAAACTCCAAAACATATTATAAAGTCTACATTAAATAATGATAATATTAAACTAACTATACCTGACGCTATAAACCAAATAGATACTAATCCTACAGTTAAAGCTTCCCATATACTAAGTATAACAATTATACCTAACCAAATCCATACTTCCATAACTATTCCTTTCTAATTAAATTATACCAAAAATACGTATTATTGTCTATTAAATATAAATTTTTTTTCCCTTTGCATAACATTTTATGTTATTCCAAGGCTTTTTAAAACCTAAAGTTATTAAAAGAGTTCTGAGTATATAATCTCAAAACTTAGTATTTTATAATAATTATATATTAAATTAGATTTAAGGAAGTGGCTATCTTCTTTATTTCTTGAACTGGTTTATTAGTTACTCTACTTATAAAATTCATACTAGCCTTTTCTTTTAACATATTTGTTATCACTTCGTTTGTATTATTTTCTATTCCTTGCTCGATTCCTTTTTCAATGCCTTGTTCAATTCCACGTTCAAAGAAAAGTTTCTTATTTTCTTCCATCTGCATCTCATCAATTTCTTTTCTTTCTTCATCAGTATATAATACATAATTACTATTCATCTTTATCATCTCCTCTATAACATTTCTTCTTTCTTCATCGGTTAATATTTGGCCTAATATATCATATGTTTTAACGTAGTTATCACATCCAAAAAACTTTACTAAAATAGTTTTATAACTTCTATCACCATTATAATATAACTTATCATACTTTTCAAGTGACATTAAGACAATAATAAAGTTTTCGAATAATACATCGCTCATTTTTTCACCAATTACTTTGTATATTTCATCTTTATTCTTATCTTTATAATAAACATCTTCTTTTTTATTAGCATTTATATTTAATTGTACTACTACTCTTTCACTCATTTTAGAAACCTTACTACCCTTTTTTTCTATAATACTATTCATTTTACAAATATATAAGAAATTCTTATATTTTACTTCTTCAAAATTACTACTATTTATTTCTAAATCAATATAATATTTATTATCTAATAATACTATAAAATCAGTATATTTTTTTCTTTCATTATAACTATCTAATAATAATTCATTATTTAATATTATTAATTCTACATTATATGGATCAAGTTTTAAATCTAATGCATATATTAAAAGTTTCTTTAATAATATTATATTCTTACATAGTAAAGTTTTAACAAATCTATCATTAAATAAAGATATAAACTTCCTTATTTCTTTCTTTACTTCTTTATCTAGTTCTAGCATGTATTCTCTATTTATTACTTGTTCTGTAACCATTATGCCCCTCCTTTGTATAATAATTATTACCCTAATTATTCTTTAATTAATTTAAGTCCATGTCATCTTTTTTCTACCTCCCTACATTATAATTATTATAAAAATATTTGCGTTTTACTTCTTTTTTTATAAAAAAAATACACTTGGTACAAATATTACCAATAATGTATTAAAATTAAACAAAAAAGAAGATTATACCTACTTAATATAATCTTCCTTAACTGAATTATTAATTTCTTTATCTATATCATCATTATATTCTTCATCTAATACATCCCAAGAATCATCATCTTCCTCAACTGCTATTTTAACTTTTGTATCTCCTACTACTTCTACTCCTAATTCTTTTTCTATTTCAATATTAATAGATTTTCCATTTTCTTTGGCATTAATACAAGTAGGTTGTTTTAAACTTCTTACTATAATATCTTTTACTTCAGTATCTGCTTTATTCTTTAAATTAACACTAACTACTTCTTTATAACTAATTGGTTTAGTTATAACTGTAGTTTTAGTATCATTATCATAAGAATACCATATATTTACATCATAACTTCCATTTATAACTATTTTGTCATTTTCTTCTGAACCTTCGAATTTATTATTAATTATCCAGCATCCTAAAACAGTATTAACAGTATTATCTGTATTTATTGTATATTTATTTTTATAATCTTTTTTACCTTTACCTATTACTGCTTTAGTAACTATTTCTCTATATAAAGCCAAGATATCACCCCTCACTTTAATTTATGATATAACACTAAAAAAAGTACCAAAATAGTACTTATTTATTTTTAACTAATTTTTTAGGATTATTTAATTCTAATTTATTCATAAAATTAATAT
>CDYU01001544.1_pt1 | contig 33910 bp, 30 predicted proteins | sample 480701 | NCBI WGS metagenome assembly CDYU01 (sample SAMEA3182105, study PRJEB8094) | gut metagenome | biome: human; feature: gut; material: Stool; isolation source: human stools | place: Canada | collected 2013-02-26 | reverse complement strand
GTATATGTATAAGTATTTTTTGTTAATTCAGTACCATTATATACTTTAGTATCTGAACCAGCTGTTACAACAATTGGTGTTGTAATTGGCTTAATAGATAATTTACCAAATTCTTTTACTATATTACTATAGCTACTTTTATTTAGAAAACCACAATCAAATATAGTATTTTCCACTTCTCCGTCAATTACATCCTTAACAGAGCCTTTAGTAATAATAGTAATACTATCTCCTGTAGGCAATTTATACTTTTTAGTTCCCTCTACATAATCAAGCTTAGTACCACCATAATATACATCAAATTCAGATTCAGTATGTTCTGTTCCATCATATACCCAAGAATTTGACTTAGTTACTATTTTAACTTCAGTATCATTTTTGAAAATTTCAAAATCCACTATTTTTTCATTCATAGTATAATTTTCATTTTTCAATTTAAATTTTACTTGATAATTACCTGCTGTTAGTGGTTTAGATGTACCCCAAGAATCAGTATCTTTTTGTTTATAAACTAGTACACCATCACTAGATTTAAGTGTTGAACCATATGTTATAACAGCATCTTTAGCTGTTTCTCCATATTTCCAATTATCCATAGAAATATCAAAATCAGTTATTTCTTTTGCTTCAACTTTTAATGTAACTGTTGCTGTATATGTTTTACCATTTTCATCAGTTACTGTAATTGTTCCAGTATAATTTCCAGCATTAAGACCAGATTTTGCTTTAACTTTAAAATCAGTATTAGTTGCACCAATACCTATTGTTGGTTGACTAGATATGTTTATTTCAAAGTTATCAGATACTGTTATATTAGTAATTTTTAAATTATCAGCTCCAATATTAGTAATATTAATTGTTGCTTCTGGTCCATCAGTATATCCAAATGTAACATTTGGTAATGTAACATTATCAACACTTAAACCTGTTTCTTTAGCAAGTTTAATATATTGTGGATAAGTAGTACTTGTATCAGTTCTAACATTTTCAACTAATGTTGTTCTATCTTCTAGTTCAATTACTTGATTACTATCAGTATAATATAATTTTGTATCAGTTGGCATTACTTCTTCGATTCTTTTTTTACCTAAAATATTAAATCCTAGTTTAACACCTTGACCTTTCACCATAAGTGTTTCAAAATTGAAGTTTGCCTTCATATTATTTTCATCAGATGAAGACATCATAAATATTGCACCATCTACTTTTCCAACTTCAAAAATACCTTTTTTAACATTAACATTTAAAGTAATGTTTTGCTTCTTAGATTTTGAATCAGTGAATACATCAAATATATATTCATCCCATGAATTTGTTCCGGTAACAACATAAGTTCCACCATCAATATTAAGCCCATAAATCTTAGGTAAATTTTTTAATTCATCAGCCATATCTAAAGTAGTTATTAATATTCTTTTTCTAAATCCTGTTCCAATTATTTTACCATTATTACCATTGCCACTATCTTTAATGGTTAGATTACTTCTAAAATTATAATTATTTTCATCTTTATAACCATAATAGAATGTTAAATTGTGTTCTGTTACATCAAGAGTATTACCTGCTAAATCTAAAGTAACATTACCTAAAACATAAAATTCAAGATAATTTGTTAACTTAATATTACCACCTAATTTAATAATAGTGTCTTTGCTATTATTAATTTGATTAGCAGCATTTATTAATTCATCTTCTGTTGTAGCCGTTAATGTTTGAACTTCTTTTTTCTTAACAGTAATTGGACCCCAATAAGCATCAATAGTATCAAGTGTTGCTGTTCTATTTGCTATTTTAGTGCCTTCTCTATCAGAATACTCTATAATAGAATCAGCGTCAATTACCTCATCAACAGTTAAACTACTGCTATATAGCAAATATGTTTTAGAATTTGCATTTTTGCTTTCTTTAGTAACATTTGAAAATTTTACACTTTTATATGCTCTAGTATCTACCATTTCATAAAATCCAGTAACTTTTAGATTTTTAAAAACTACATTATTAAATCTGTAATCACCAGCGGTTTGCCAAAAACTTTTAAAATCTTCTATATATTCAACATCTATACCATCCATTTCAAAATTAACAGTGTATTCAGCCTTCTTAATTTCGTTATAAATTGGTGTGTAGCCAGTATCAGTTAAAAGATTAAGTTTTGCTCTTTTAGAACTATTTGAATTAATGAATTTTAAATCCAAAGTATTATAATAAATTAGGTATAACCTATAATGCTCTGGCACAGTTAATGTAAACCCATTAAAATCCAAAGTTTTAGACATTTCAAGAGAGAAAGTTGTATCCCAAGTTTCATCTAATGTAATGTCACTAGTAAGTTTAACTACATTTGTTTCATTATCACTCATTTTATCAGTTAAATCTGAATAATTATTAACTTCTGCAGTTGTTTCTGCATTTACATTAGTTAGTCCAATGGAGAAAACTGCTACTAATGTAAATAATATCGTAGTTAATTTTTTAACTACATTTTTAGATTTGTTCATCAAATCTTCCTCCTTCCTATTTAATTATACTATTTTTTCACTTTCTTTAATAGATGAAAAAAGTCATATTATTCTTGCAAAAAATATGACTTTTGACACATTTTAAATATTTAATACCTTAATTTACTACTGCTACACAATACACTTCTAATTTTTGTCCTCCAACAGTAGTTGTAGTAATTGTAGCAGATGAGTTGGTTGTAGCATTTACTTTTCCAATACAAGTAGTATCATTTGTTGTAACACTTCCTGAAATAGTTCCACTTATAGACCATTTAACACTTTGATTTGATTTAACAGTAAAATCATTAGAGCCAGTATTAAAATATCTATTTTTATCATTTTAATTATTTTTACTCTTTTTTACTGAATACTTTTTTAATATTAATTAATATCCCTCTTTATATCAACAAAGAATTTTTGTTCTGCTTTTGTTTTTGCGTGTAATCTTACATCACCACTAACTCTACTAATAGCACCCGTTGATGCTACAATAGTATCAAAAGTATAACCACCTTTTACAGATGTTGATGTTTTACTTATAAAATCTTTATATGTATATTCATAGCTTACTGATGAAGTTAAAGTTACATCCCAAGTTACATTTTGATTTGCAGTTACATAATAACCATTACTATCTCCATAAAAAGAAGCATATTTACTATAAGACTCTCCTTTTGATGTTAATTCTAAGTCTTTTTCATAATAAATTGTTTGCTCAGCAGTAGTTCCACTTGGTGTTTTTGCATAAACTTTAATCGCTGCACCTTTTGAACATGCACCATTATTTTTAGCTGTAATAACTCCAGTTTTAGCATCAATACCCATACATAATGTATTACTTAATGAGTATGTAACATCTCCTGTAGCATTTTCTACTTTTGCGCTCGCTTTTGCTGTTTTTATTCCATTATAATGAATTGTATCTCTTGATAAGCTTAATGTAATTTTTTCTGGTTTAACTTCAATCGTAGGTTCTCCTTTCTTTTCTTGTTTTGGTGTTTCTTTCTTCTCCTCTACTTTTTCCCATTTAGCATATAAAGTTGTATCTTCACTTAGTAATGCTTTATCATAAATTGGTCTATCATTAACATCAACCCAACCTTTAAAAGTATAACCTTTATAAGTAGGAGCTTTTGGTAGTGTTAGTTCTGTTCCTTTATTTATAGTAATAGCATCAACATTTGATCCACCTTTACTATCAAAAGTAACAGTAATAGTTTCAACCACTCCCTCATATACCGCTTTTAATTTGATATTTTTATTTATTTTAGTTTTAAAGTCATAAGGTTTATCTGCTAAAACATCTTTTCCATCTTTTTCTTCTAAAATTAAATACCAATCAATAAACTGTTCTCCTAAATCTTCTTTTGTTTTAACATCTTTACTATTAATGGTTTTATTGTATTTAACATATACTACTTCTTCTTTTGTACCATTATTATAATCAAATGTTACTTCAAATTTACGATTAAAGAACCATAATAAGAATAAAATAACTATCAATAGTAATAGACCAGCTACTATTAAAATAATATTTCTTTTCTTATTATTTTTAGAAGTTTTTTCTTCTTTTTCTTTACTTTTAGTAAACATACTATCTCCTCCTAATAATATTATATATTATTTTCACTTTCTTTAATAGATGAAAAAAGTAATACAAATTTAAGAAAAAATATGACAAAAGTAATAGTTTTTCTATTAAACTCATTGTTTTATATATGAAAAAGTCAACTTTGATGATATAATATTTATATATTCTTGAGGTGAATATTATGGTAAATAAGAAGAAAATAATGATTATTGAAGATCAAGCACTGCTTAACAATATGTTAAAGAATACTTTATCAAATGATTATGATATTGTCTGCACTTGTACTAGTGCTAAAGATATGATGAATTTATATAAAATACATAAACCTGATTTAATATTAACTGATGTAGTTACTAAAGAAGGTGCTAATGGTATAGAATATGCTAAAGAAGTAAAAGATAAATATCATAACAAAGTAAAAATACTTGCTATTACTGGTGTACCAGAAATTACTTTTTTAAATACTGCTAAAGAATATAATTTAGATGGACTAATATATAAAGACACAGATAGTGAATCATTACTTTTTAGTATCAGTCAAGTTCTAAAAGGATATACTCTATTTCCAGATAATTGTATGTATAGTGAAGAAAGCGAAAAATTTAAAGAGCTTTCAGATAAAGAAATTAAAATAATAAGATGTATATGTGAAGCTAAAGATAGAGATGAAATTGCCGAAGAATTAAATATAACCTTAGGTACTTTAAAAAATTATATTTCAAATATTCTTACAAAACTAGAATTTGATAACATAACTAAACTTACTATATTTTGTTTAAGTAACGGATATATTGTTCCTAATCAAAAATAAAGAAGAAATATTTTGTAAAATTTATTTCTTCTTTTTTATGCTTTTATTATTAATTTAAAATTATCATCAGTTATAACTTTTAAACTACCATTTATATTAGATAATTTCTTACGCATTCCTTTAATTCCCTCATTTTCAAATATAACACTTTTTGGTTTATTACCATCATTTGTTATAACCATTTCTATATAATTATCACGAGCAGTTATAACTACTTTAATATTTTTACTATTAGCATGAATAATAGCATTAGTAATAGCTTCTCTTATTATTTCAAAAAATACTATACCTTTTCCTTCTTCTATAGGTAAAGCACCAAAAACTTTAACATTTATTCCAATAATACTATACATATTTATCAAGTTTTTTAATTTTTCATTACTATCTAATTTTGAATTAAAATCTTCATAAATACTATCTAATAATTTTAATATGTTATTTATATCCTTATTTTCTTGTTCTAAATATTTATCAAACAAAGCAAGTCTATACCCTATTATATCGTGATATTCATTTTTAAGTTTTAATAAGTTCTTTTCTTTTTCTAATTCTTCCACATTTTTAATAGCAAGTAATAATTTATCATTATTTTCTTTAATTTGCTTATTTTGTTTCTTTTCTTCTTCTTGTAAAGAATATAACTCTGTTATATCTATTAAAGATACTTCTTTATTATCATATATATTTAACATATATACTTTATCATTATACTTTAGTAGATAATTATTATTTACTTTCTTAAAACTACTCTTTATTAGATTGCTTATAAAGTCTTCAGTAATATTTAGTCCTTTTAAAATATCAGAAAATAAATTATTTATTAAAATAATATTATTATCATCTAAAAACATTATTCCAGTATCAGATGCATCAATACCTTTTTTAACAGATAAAACTGATATATATTCATTTTTACATAATTTTTCATATATAAAACTAATCAAAATATAAATTGATAATAGCAAAGATAAATACATAGTCATTTTAGAAATATCAAGTAAATTAAAGTACTCTAATATAACCATAATTATTAATATTAATAATTCAAATATTTTTTTAATACTTGATACATCTTTTCTTAAAAAGAAAGTAGATACTCTAACAACTTGTATTAATGTAATTATAATGGTAATTATAAGTAATAATTTCATTTTATAACACCACCTTTTATAACAAATTCTAGTTCTGTATCTGTATCATATATTTTTTCTTTTATTAAAACACTAGAATCTATTTTTATTTTATTCTTTAAAGACTTATCAGTATCTATAATAGCTTTTAGTTTAACATTCTTATTTTCTTTAGAAATAAATAATACAATAGATTTATCATTACTACTTTCTATAAGTTCATATACAATATCATATAATAAAGACATTACATTACCGTTTATAGTCATCTTATTATTAATACTAATAAAACTCTTTATATTAGTACTCTTCATACTATTTAATAATTCATCTAATAATGTTTTAATTCCATTTTCATTATAAGAATCTCCATTAATTTCAGATATTATTAACATACTTTTCTTTTTACTATATATAATTATTCTTTTAATTTTTTCAAAATCTTTTGTGGATACATCTTTCTTCTTTAATATTTTTTTAATCTCATTTCTTTTTTCAGTTAGTTTCAATTCAACTTTATCTATAACATCTTTTCTTATCTGCATTTCATATAATTCTTTTTTAGTTTTTTCTTCTAATCTTATACTTTCTTGTTGTTCAAGTAATTCTTTCTTTTGCTCATTTATTTCTTTTTCAAGTTCAAGAATACTAGATAAATCTTTTTTTAAGATAACATAACTATCTTTGTTCTTTTTTATATCATAAATAATATTTTTATTTTTATATGTTTCTTTCACACTATTATTATTTATATCATCTAATAATTTTTTAGGAATATTATCAAACACATTCGTAGTATATTTAGTTTTACCATCCAACGAAATAATAGCCATATTTAAATTAGAATTAGAAAATCTACTTTTGTATTTACTATTATTAGGAATTAGATTTAGATAAAAAGCAAGTTCAATGCCTACACAAATTAATGCACTATTAACAATGGACATATTTATACCTCTTACATAAGGAATATTTAACACATAAAGAATTGTGTATGTAAGACCTAGTAATATTACTATAAACGGTAAAAATCCTTTTATATCTTTTTTTATTTTCATTCTATAAATCGCTAAATCTATTAAACTTTTGCTAAATAAATAAAATATCCAAATAGATATTAAATAATATCCTATAAAATGTTTATAATCATCAAATAAAACTATTCCTTTAACAAATTTAAATACTAATTCGTGAAAATCATTAGTTAAAACAAGGAGTAATAAAAAGCACGAAATTGAATATATAATTTTTTTCTTTGTTTTATTCATTTTACCTAATAATGATAATGAACTAATATAATATAGTGTTGGAATAAAGATTAGTGGCAAATAATACAGATACCAACACATTCTTTCTGTTAGTGGAGAAACTGCTATTCCTTTTATAATTCTTATTAACATCCAAAATACAATAAGTAATCCAATAAGCAAAATATATCTTCTTGTCTTCTTATCATACAGTTTATAATAAAGTCTTATTGTCCAAATAGTGAACAATATAGCAAATAAAAATGTAATAAACTTATTCATAGTGTTATCCACCTCTTTTCTAAAAAAATAAGTAATAGCTAATACTATTATAATATATTTTACAAAATATTTAAATAATGTTATCAGTTTTTAGGTAAAACAATGACTTTTAACTATAATTTTGTTAGAATATATTTGGTGATAAATAGTGAATAAAAAAACTAAAATTATACTATCAATAATTATAATCATTTCCTTATTACTATTAATTTATTCTATTGTAAATATAGTTATTTGGAAAAATGATTCTAATAAAACTAATAAACAAATTGAAGATATACAAGGAGAAATTAAATTTAACTCAAAGAGATATTGCTAATGAATGTGCAATATCTCAAACTACATATAGTAATTATGAAAAAGGATATTATTTAGTATCAACTATGACATTATATACTATATGTAAGAATCATGATTTATCTATGGATGAAATATTAAGATAAAAAGAGTTATTATGGAAGTAAAAATAATTTCATAATAACTCTTTAATTTGTACTTATTTATCATTAATTCGTATGACATAAAGGGATAGTCCTGTGGTACTTCATGATAAATATTTCTATAAACACATCTTTCTCTTGGAGTTTCAATAATAGGACTAGACATCATTCCCATTGAACTACCTCCCATATTATTATCCATTACATTAGTATTTGTGTTTGTATTAGTATTAACATTTTGATTAGTAATATTGATATCAATATCATTATCCAAAGGCATTTGTCTTAAATTATCATTGTTACAAAACATTTTTAATCCCCCTATCTGTTTTATAATATGAATTATTTAAAGATATTGATAGTGTTAAAGTCTAATCTTATAAATTATACTTTAAATAAATATTCTTTGTTTTATTTCATTAATTAATTTTCTATTAAAAGAAATAATATATAAAATTAAACCAATAATTGTAATAGGTAAAATAGCATATATAGACCAATTTATAACAACTTTTTCATATTTAAACATTTCTATACATGCTTCAATTATTAAAAGTATTATAGAAATAAACGAAAATGCAATAGAAAATCTTCTTAATAAATTATACTTCTTTTTTTCTAATACAAACACACATAATACAATATATATCCATATTATAAATATAAAAGGACAAACTAAATATAAAAACCAATGTAATCCATTATTTAAATATGCAATTACAAAAATTAATATTTCAGTAGTAAGTAAATCAATAAATAATGGTATAAATTTATTTTTAAATAAAATAAATGATAGTTTAGAATTTAATGACAAACTAGAAACAATTACATAAATACTCCATGTAATATCTCCAGTAAATACTATATCACATAAAACAGTAATAATAGTAGCACATAATAAAACTGTTGTTATTAATTCACATAAAAATTTTTTATTTATTTCTTTATGCTTTTCTACTACTTGACTATATACAGGAATAAAATCATTATTTAAATTATTAGGATTTATTACCATTGTATTACATAAAGGACAAACCTTTTCAGATTGTTTTAATTTAACACCACAATTAACACAATAACTCATTATAACCTCCGATTACTTTCTATTAAAACAGGTACACCCATTTTAATTAAATTAGTAAATAATATTCTTTCAAAATCTGCTTCTTTTATTTTTCTTGTTATAGTTAAATATACATTACCATTATAACCTATCATTGCCGAAGAAGAAGGTTTCCCTCTAGATTTACCAATTGAAAATCCTACTTCTAAAACATACTTACTAACTTCTTTAGGTAAATCAATATTACCCAAATTAGATAAAGTACAAGAACAATATCTATCACCCATCATTTTTTCAGTAAATGACATTATATATTTTTTTATAAACATAGGCAATAATCTAATAAAATAATTTCTAGTTATTTTTACATTAGCGCTTATCTTAGAATTTAAAACCTTTTCTGTTAAATTAAGTTCCATAGAATTTTTTATTACTTTTATTATTTCTTCTAAAGAATAATTACCATATATTGGTTCTATCCCAATATTTATATAAGAAGAAAAATTTCTCATAGTTTTACTTTCATAATAATTTCTTAAATTAACTGGAATAGATACTTTTATTTGTTTATTATTTTTTTTACTATCCATATTATATAACTCTTGAATAGCTAAAATATGTAAAGACGCAATCAAACAAGTAATAGTACAATAATATTTCTTTGTAATTTTTTTTAAATCCTCTATATTTATTATACCAGTAATAACATTTAGTTCATCATCATTAATTAGTGTTCCTTTATAATGATATGCAGATTTTTCATGGAGTAATTTACCTATTCCTCTTGCATATTTTTTAAAATCATCATTATATTCATCATTAGTTACTTTATCTTTTGGATTTAAAACATAATTATTATATGTTATATTAATCTTATATTTTAATTTAATATACTCTCCCACTAATGTTGATAAAAATTTAATCGCACCAGTACCATCAGTCAATGCATGAAAGAATTCAACTGATATTCTATTTTCGTAATACCTAACTCTAAACAAATAATTTCTATGGTTTTTAAAATTTATTCTTAACATAGGATTATTATAATCCTTTTCTATTAATGGATTTTCATTTATTCGTTTAAAATAACACCAAAAAAGTCCTTGTTTTAATTTATATTTAAAAGAAGGAAATCGATTTATTACATTGTTTAAAGCTATTTGCAATATATCACAATCAATTTTATCATTTAAACTCATAGTAACACGAAACATTGCAGCATATTTTCTTGATAAAGTTGAAGGATATATAGTTCCCGCATTATCCAATTTTAACCAATCAGGTGTTTTTTCTTTCATATTAAAAACTCTCCTTAATTTATATCAAATCCTCTAATATTTTCATAATTAGTTATTATTAATTCTTCAACCTTACCTCTTTTTTTACCATTAGCATTAATATTTCTTTTAGCTTCAATTGTATAAATATGATAATCTTTATATAGTTCATTAACTAAAACAGTACTATGATTAGATAACATAACATATACACCTTTTTTATCTAATTCCTTAAATACTCTTGCTAATCTAGTTTGTTCACTTTTATCAAATCCAGTTTCAGTATAACTAGTAAATGATTTAGTGTCAGAATCATATGGAGGATCAAAATATACAAAATCACCCTTTTTAGCATCCTTAACTGCTTCTTCAAAGTCAACACTTAATATCTTAACATCATTCATTGTTAAATAATTACTTACAGTTATTAAATTACTACCTTCATAAGTATTTACATGTATTTTTTTACCAAAAGGTACATTAAATTCATTTTTACTATTTACCCTATAAAGACCATTAAAACAAGCCTTATTTAAATATATAGTTCTAGCAGCCCTAGTATAATCAGATAATCTATTAAAAGCTGTTTTACTCCTATCTTTATTTCTAATATTATAATAGAATTCTTCACTATGTTTAGTTTCATAACTATTTAATAAATTACACATTTTCTTAAATTTTTCTTCATTACATAAAACATTATATACATTCATTAATTCTTCATTTGAATCATTAATTACTGCTTTTTTTGGTGAAAGTTCAAAAAGTAAAGCTCCTCCTCCAACAAAAGGTTCATAATATGTATCAAATTCATCAGGTACATATTTTAATAATTCATTAATTACTTGTCTTTTACCTCCAGCCCATTTAACAAATGGTTTACCTTTTATCATTATTTCACTTCCTTAAACATCATAACATAATAAAATTATACCAAATTATAAAGAAAAAGAAAATACTATTTAATACTTTCTTTAAGTTCATTTAATTTATTTAAAGCTTCAAGTGGAGTCAATTCTAAAATATTAATACTCTTTAACTTTTCTTTTAATTCATCTTTTGGTTCTTCAAAATTTAATGGTAAAGTAGTTTGAATAGTAATATCTCTTTTCTTTTCTTTATTTTCATATATCTTTAATATATCATCTGCCCTTGTAATAACTTCATTAGGTAATCCTGCTAATTTAGCAACATTTATACCATAACTCTTATCAACACTACCATCTTTTACTTTATGTAAAAATATTATATTGCCATCTTTTTCTTCTGCTGAAACATGTTTATTTTTAAGTTTTTTAAGATTTTTCTCTAAATCAGTTAATTCATGATAATGTGTAGAAAATAAAGTCTTACAACCAATATGATCATGAATATATTCAAGTATTGCTTGTGCTAAACTCATTCCATCAAATGTTGCAGTACCTCTACCTAATTCATCAAATAAGATTAAACTATTTTCTGTAGCATTCTTAATTGCATTAGAAGCTTCAATCATTTCAACCATAAAAGTAGATTCTCCACTTACTAAATCATCACTTGCACCAATTCTAGTAAATATCTTATCAAATATAGGCAAATTAGCCTCTTTTGCAGGAACAAAACAACCGATCTGAGCCATTATAGTAATAATACCAAGTTGTCTCATATATGTTGATTTACCTGCCATATTAGGACCTGTAATAAGAAGTATATTAGTATTCTTATCCATTACAATATCATTTTCTACATAAGAATCTTTTATAACTTTTTCTACAACTGGATGTCTTGAATCAATTACTTTTATTTCATGTTTATTATTTAATGTAGGTCTAACATAATTATATTTTTCACTAATAAATGCAAAACTTTGAATAACATCAATTTCACTTATAACTTTGCTTATTTCCTGTAAATTAGGTATATATTCTTTTACTTTATCTCTTATTTCAATAAATAAATTATACTCAAGTTCAATAATTTTTTCTTCACTAGTTAAAATTAAATCTTCTTTTTCCTTAAGTAATGGTGTTATAAATCTTTCACCATTAGCAATAGTTTGTTTTCTAATATATCCCATTTCTGGAGTAATTAAATTTAAATTACTTTTAGATACTTCAATAAAATAACCAAATACTTTATTAAATCCTATCTTTAAATTTTTTATACCAGTTCTTTCTTTTTCTTCAAGTTCAAACTTAGATATAAAGTCTTTACCACCACTTCTTAGACTTTTTAATTCTTCTAATTCACTATTATAACCATCTTTAATTAAATAACCTTCTTTTAATCCTATCGGTGGAGTTTCATTTAAACTATTATTTAATAATTCATATAAACTATCTAATGTTTCTATTTGTTTATAAAAATTAATTTTAGTTAATATTTCCTTTATATTTGGTAAAACTCTCAAAGAATTTTTAAGTTGTACTAAATCCCTAGCATTAGCATTACCCAATGATATTCTACCACATAATCTTTCTAAATCGTATACCTCATATAAATATTTTCTAAGTTCATCACTAAGTAAAAATTCATTTAATAATTTATCTATAATATCATATCTTTGATTTAATATATCTTTATCAATAATAGGATTTTCTATCCATTGTTTTAATTTTCTACCACCCATCGCAGTTTTAGTATTATCCATAAGCCATAATAAAGAATATTGTCTTTCTTTTAATCTTAAACTTTCAGTTAATTCAAGATTTCTTTTAGTATGAACATCCATTTTTAAATAATTATCTTGTTTCTTTTCAATAACAATTCTAATATGAGATAAATTTCTTCGTTGTTCTACTATTAAATAATATAATAAATGTTTAATAGTAATTTGATAATTAACATCAAAATTATTATATAAATAACTATAATTATCAAGTTCATATAATTTATCAGTAATAGTAACAGTAAGTTTATATTGGTTTTTTAAAACATTGATAATGTAAGGTTCTAACTTAGAATTACAAATAACTTCTTTTAATCCTAATGAAATTACTTCACTTAAAACTTTATCTTTATCATGATCCAACTTTTCAATATAATATTCACCAGTAGTAATATCAGAATAACTTATTACATACATATAATCAAAATCATAAATATTACCAATAAAATTATTTTCTTTTTCATTTAAACTACTTTCACTAGTAACAGTACCAGAACTAATTACCTCAGTAATATCTCTTTTTACAATTCCTTTAGCAGTTTTAGGATCTTCCATTTGTTCACATATAGCAACTTTATATCCTTTTTTAATTAATTTATCTATATAAACATTAACAGCATGATATGGTACTCCACACATAGGAACTCTCTCTTCAAGTCCTGCTGCTCTACCAGTTAATGTTAATTCTAATTCATGAGATACAGTAACAGCATCTTCAAAAAACATTTCGTAAAAATCTCCTAATCTATAAAATAACAAAACATCTTTATAATTATCCTTCATTTCTACATAATGCTTCATCATCGGAGCAAGTTTACTTCTATCTACTTCACTTAATTTCATGTACTTCACCTTCAAACTATATATATTATAACAAAATTAACAAAAATTGCCAAGTATTATTAAATCTATAATCTAATAGGATCAACATCAATTTCAACATTAACCTTATTATTAGTTTTATATATATTATCAATATTAATTAAAGTATCTTTTAGCTTTAAATCTTTTTTATATTTAATAATACATTGATAATTATAAATATTATTAATCTTAAACATACTAGCCATTGTAGGCCCTAATAATATAGTATCACTACTTAAATTTTTTTCTAAATAATCTTTTATCTTATTTGCATGTTTAAATCCTTCTTCATAGTCCTTACAACTAATTCTAACCAAAGTAATAAAATAATATGGAGAATAATTAAGTTGTTTTCTAATAACCATTTCTTCTTTATAAAAATTTAAATAATCATGATTTTTAGCATATCTAATACTATAATGTTCAGGATTAAATGTTTGAATAATTACTTCACCAGGATATTTACCTCTACCTGCTCTACCTGAAACTTGTGATAATAATTGAAATGTTCTTTCACTACTTCTAAAATCAGGTACACATAAACTCATATCAGCATTTATTACTCCAACTAATGTAACTTTAGGAAAATCAAGTCCTTTTGCTATCATTTGAGTACCAAGTAAAATATCATATTTACCTTCACCAAATTCTTTAATTATTTTTTCATGCATACCTTTTCTACTTGTAGTATCAGCATCCATTCTTATAACTCTAGCCTTAAATTTATCTATTATTTCTTGTTCTAATTTTTCAGTACCAAGTCCTATTCCTTTAATATCAGTGCTTCCACATTTCATACATTTACTTGGACATTTTTTAGTATAATTACAATAATGACATCTTAAACTATCACTAGATTTATGATAAGTTAAACTAATATCACAATTAGGACATTTCTCTACTTCACCACATTTACTACATTTAATTAATGGTGAATATCCTCTTCGATTAAGAAGTAAAATAACTTGTTCACCTTTACTTATTTTTTCATTTATTTTATCAATTAATAATTTAGAAAAAGTATAATTACCTCTTTTTATTTCCTCTTTCATATCTACAATATGAACATCTGGTAATACCATATTATTAGCTCTTTTTTTCATAACTAGAAGTTCATAATTTTTATTCATTGCCCTAGCAAAAGATTCTAATGAAGGTGTAGCACTACCCAAAACAATTGGACAATTATGATACTCACTTCTTAAAATAGCAATATCCCTAGCATGATATCTTGGATGATTTTCTTGTTTATATGTTGCAGTATGTTCTTCATCAATAATAATAACACCAATATTAGTTAATGGTGCAAATATAGCACTTCTAGCACCTACTACAATTTTAACTTTACCCATAGTTATTTTTCTATATTCATCATACTTTTCAGCATCACTTAATCCAGAATGTAGTATTGCTATATTATCTCCAAATCTTAAAGCAAATCTTTCTACAATCTGCGGAGTTAAACTAATCTCAGGTACTAACATAATCGCAGACATTCCATTATTAATTGCTTTTTCAATTATATTCATATATACTTCTGTTTTACCTGAACCAGTTACACCATATAATAAAAATGTTTTACTAATACCAAAACTATTCACTACTTTATTAACGCATACTTCTTGTTCACTATTTAAAATAACTCTATTATCACTATTATTAGTATTAAATTTATATCTATAATCTTCTTCATATATAAATTTAATTAAACCATTTTTTTCTAATGTATTAAGATAACTTTCTAATTTATCAACTTTAATTTTCTTTTTTACAATTAATTCCTTTAAAAATTCTCTTTGTTTTTCATACTTAGTATTTTCAATATAAGTAATAAGTTCCATATCTTTTCTATTACTAACTGCATACCTAATTAACTTAGTATTAATATTAGTTTTAATACTAGCCTTTAATGCCTTAGGTAACATTACTTGATAAGCACTAATTAAACTACATAAAGTTATCTCTTGTATCTTTTTCCCTAATTCTAACATTTCTTTATTTAATATAGGTATTTTATCTACTAATTCAATAATTTCTTTTAATTCATAATCTACTTTATCAATAGCATTAGTTAATTCTAAAACAAAACCTTCTAATACCATACTACCAAATTTAACTTTTACTCTACATCCTACCTTAATATCTTCTTTCATATTATCTGGTACAACATAAGTAAACATCTTATCTACATTCTTAACACCTATTTCAATAATTACCTTTGCATACATACTTATCACCTTGTAAATTCATAATACAAGACCTAAGAAAAAAAGTCAAGAAAAAAAGATATATTTCTATATCCATTTTGTACTAACTATTTCTCTTACTTGTTTTTGTTCATACTTGCTAGTAAAAACAATTATTTTCTTTATTAAATCTTTAATAGACTTTTTATTTTCTAATGTTATATCTTCAATTGTAATATGTTTTTTAAATTCATTTTTATACTTATTATCTTTTAAATACAAATATAATCCTTTATCTAATGCTTCCACAACTTTAAGTTGTTTTTCATCAGTACCATTAACAGCAAAAATTAATTCTCTATACCAATCAATAAGTCTTGAAGTAATATTATCTCCATACTCATATTCATAATTAATAATATAATCATAATTAATACAATGAGATAATATTTTATTAACAAAAGTTACATCAATAGTTTCAGTATGAACTAATTCATTTACCATATAATCGCCTATCTTTCTTATTTTCTAACATAAGTATAGCAATATTTTATTTATTTGTAAATACTAAAATTAAAAAAACAACTAGATTACTCTAATTATTTAATTATTTCATATATAAGTTTATCATTATTATTTATACTATCAGATATTGTATAACATAATGTATCAATATGTTCTATTTTTTTATCAGAATATATAGTATATATAGTATCTCCAACATTAACATAATCATTAATATTTTTATTAACTACAATACCACTTGCATAATCAATAACATCATCTATTTTTTTCCTACCACTGCCAAGTGATAAACTTATCTTAGCAAGTTTTAAAGCGTCAATATTAGTTAAATATCCTTCTTTTTTAGACTTAATTTCACACTTTAAACTAGCTTTAGGTAACTTAGTTATATTACCATGTTGATAATTAACAAATTCTAAAAACTTATTATAAGCACTCATATTACTTAAATTAGTTAATACTTTATTTTCTGCTTCTTCATAACTAATATTAAGACCTAAACTAACCATATGACTAGATAACGCAACACATAAATCATATAAATGACCTTTTTTATTATTCTTAAGTATTTCCATTGCTTCTTCTACTTCAAGAGCATTACCAATATTATTTCCTAATGGAATATCCATATTAGTAAGTAAACATACTACTTTAATTCCATGATTATTACCAATATTAACCATTAATCTAGCAAGTCTCTTAGCATCAGTCATATTTTTTATTAATGCACCAGTTCCCACCTTTAAATCAATAACAAGATTCTTTGAACCACACGCTATTTTTTTACTCATAATAGAACTAGCAATAAGAGGAATAGACTCTACTGTACCAGTTACATCTCTTAAAGCATATATTTTTTTATCTGCAATTACTAAATTATCAGTTTGACTAACTACAGACATTCCAATATCTTTAATTTCTTTAATAAACTCTTCACTAGTTAACTTAACATTAAATCCTGGAATAGATTCTAATTTATCAATTGTTCCACCAGTATATCCTAAACCTCTACCACTCATTTTAGCAACACATACACCGCATGAAGACACTATTGGTGCAATAATCATAGTAGTTTTATCACCAACTCCACCAGTTGAATGCTTATCACATACATGTTCAAACATACTTAAATCTATTCTATTCCCACTATCTAACATATATTTAGTTAAACTATAAACTTCATTATCGGTCATATCATTAATAGTAATAGCCATAAGTAAACTACTCATTTGATAATCTTTAATATTACCATCAACGAAATTATTAACTACATATTTTATTTCTTCATCAGTTAATTCTTCTTTTTTTCTCTTCTTATCAATTATGTCTATTATATTCATGATCTTCCTCCGTATTATTGAAACATATTTATGTTATTATTTTGATTATTATTTACACCACTATTAGTATCTGTATTTGTATTAGTATTAACATTATTAGTTTCAGGCATAACTGGTGTAACACTAACTATACCAATAATATCAGTATTAGCTTGCATATTATTCATACCTTGTTCCATAGTTTGATTAACATTATTTACAGTTTGTTCAGTATTTTGATTTACAGTTTGTATATCACTCATTGAATTAAAACTATTAACATCATTATTTACATTATTCATAGTACTATTTACTTGTTCTACATTAGTATTCATAGTATTAACACTATTCATTTGATTAACATCATTAGTCACATTATTAACACCTTGAACATTAGTATTATCAACTGGATTAACATTATTATTTGGTATATTGTTATTACTTACATTACCATTTGAACTATTTGTTACTCCTTCATAATTGCATTTACTAAATGCTAAAACAGGAAAACCTACAATTGGAACAAATACGGTTAATACTCCAAATCCTGCACCTTTTCCAAATTTCTTAGCAAGTTCAATGTAAGTTTTAAACATTGCATATATATTAACAACTGGTATTATGTATAAGACTAAATACCACATTGGTAACCCTGATATTTCAAGCATAACAATAACATTGTAAATAGGTACAATTGATTCCCAACCTTGTTTACCTGCTTTCTTAAATATCTTCCACATAGATACAATAATTAAAATTGATAATATTGTTCCTACAAGGAAAAATCCTCCGCCCAATGCTGCAAAACCTCCTAAACTTGCACTATCATAATCCCCATAATAAGTATAATCATACATCTTTAATTCACTCCTTTTCTACATATTTTGACTTAAATAAGTCTGTTTCATCATTTTCTTCATTAGAATTTACTTCTATTTTAGGTAAATCTTCTTTACTAGATAAACCAAAGCAATCTAAAAACTCATCAGTAGTTTTATATAAAGTTGGTTTACCAGGAAGATCACTCTTTCCACATTCTTTAATTAATCCTTTTGCTAATAATCTTCTTACTAAATAAGCAGAATCTATTCCTCTTAATTTATCTATTTCAATTCTTGTAATAGGTTCATTATATGCAATAATAGCAAGAACTTCTAATGCAGAATTAGTTAAAACTTGTGTTTTAGAATCAGTAATTAATTTTTGATAATATTCTTTATGTTCTTCCTTAGTAGTTAATTTAAAAGTATTTCCTAAAAAATTTATTCTAAGACCTCTATCAGGACTTTCATAAGAACTTTTTAATTCATATACTAAATTTTTCGCTTCATCACTACTTATATTAAGTATATCCATAACTTGTTCAATAGTAAGACCTAAATCACCTTGAACATACAATAATCCTTCCAAAACTGCTTTCATTAACTTGCTCCCTCTATAAATATATTATCAAAATTTTTATCCTGACTAATTTTAAGTTCATGTTCTTTAGCTAATTCTAAAACTGATAAAAATGTTACCGCAATATAACTTTTGTTATATTCTTCAAATAATTCTGTAAATTCTACTCTTTTTTTATTTCTAATTATATTTCTTATACTATTTTTTCTTTCCTTAACACTATATTCTTTATTAGTAATTTTAGTCTTAAGAGGTTTTTCTAACTCCTTTCTATTTAAGAAATTTTTCATAGCCTTTACTAATTTATCTATTTCAATTTCTTCATTATATATTTCATTATTAATATAATTGTTAATATTTTCTGGTGGTTTAATATATATATTATTTCTATTTATCTCTAATTCTTTAAATACCTCAGTCATCTCTTTATATTTTTTATACTCTACTAATTTATTAATTAAATTTTCTCTACTTACTTCTTCTTCCTCATTATCTTCTTCATTTTCTACCTTAGGAAGTAATGATTTAGATTTAATTTCCATAAGCTCTGCTGCCATAACTAAATAACTTGAAGCAATATTTATATTTAATTCTTCCATTTTATTAATATAATCTAAATAACTTTTAGTAATTTCTTCAATTGAAATATCATATATATCTACATTCTTTTCCTTAATTAAATGTAATAGTAAATCTAATGGTCCTTCAAAAGCATCAATCTTAATATTGTAGTCCACTTCTTACCACCCTCTATTAACATTTTACCACAAAAAAAAACATCTTTCTAGATGTTTTTTATTATTTTTCTTCTTTTTTAGTAGTAGTTTTCTTTGTAGTAGTTTTTTTAACTGGTTTTTCTTCTTTATCCTCTACTTTTTTAGTAGTTTTAGCAGCTGTTTTTTTAGTTTCCTTAACTTCTTTTACTTCTTCAGTTTTTGCTTCCTTTTTTGTAGCTACTTTTTTAGGAGTATATTTTTTTCCTTCTAAAGCATCTTTTGCAACTTTAACTAATTCACTAAAATCACTAGGACTAGCAATTGCAATTTCAGAAAGCATCTTTCTATTTACTTCAACTCCTGCTAATGATAAACCATTAATAAATTTAGAATAACTAATTTCATTTTCTCTACAAGCAGCATTTATTCTTGTAATCCATAATTTTCTGAAATTTCTCTTATTTTGTCTTCTGTCTCTGAATGCATATTGACCTGAATGCATTACTTGTTCATGAGCAGTTTTAAATAATCTATGTTTACTACCAAAGTAACCTTTAGCTTGTTTTAATACTTTTTTTCTTCTAGCACGTGCTACTGTGCCACCTTTAACTCTTGCCATTTCTACATCTCTCCTATCCTAATATTGATTTTACGCGTTTATAGTCTGATTTACTTAATTCGCTACCTTTTCTTTTTTGTCTACTTCTTTTTGAACTATTTTTACCAGTATTGTGATTAATTCCTTGACTAGTAATTTTAATTGAACCGCTTTGTCTCATTTTAAATACTTTTGCAGTTCCTTTATGAGTTTTCATTTTATTTTTCTTAACTTTTGCCATAATTGGTTCCTCCTTCTATTTTTTAGGTGTTAATTGCATAAACATACTTCTACCTTCAATTTTTGGTACAATTTCAACTTCAGCAATATCTTCTAATGCCAAAGCAAATTTATCCAAAACTTCTTTTGCAAGTTCAGGGTGTGCAATTTGACGGCCTTTAAATCTAATACTTGCTTTTACTTTTGATCCTTTTTCAAGATTCTTTCTTGCATTCTTTACTCTTGTATCAAAGTCATGCTTATCAATAGTAACAGATAATCTAAATTCTTTAGTATCTATCATTGTTTCTCTTTGTTTCTTTTGAGTTTCTTTAATTTTTTTCTTTTTTTCATATTTGAATTTATTGTAATCCATAATTTTACATACTGGTGGATTAGCACCTTCACTCATTAAAACTAAATCAAAACCAGCATAACCTGCAAGTGTAAGAGCATCTTGCTTACTTTTAATACCAAGTTGTTCTCCATTTGGACCAATAACCATCATTTCCCTACATCTAATTTGTTCATTTATAGGGTTTTCCCTAACATTTGCGATAAATAACACCTCCATTAAATATAAAAATGAATACATAGAAAGTACGTATTCATCTTAAAGCATTATAAAAATTCATAACTTTTATTTGGCTTTTTACCTATTGCTAGTCTGCAATCAGGTGAGATAAATACATCTTCTTTCCGTTTCGATATAGATTATATTATAAATTAATGATTTTGTCAATAAAAATATAACCTTTTTCCTTAATTTATGCTATTTTTTAATATTTTTACTATTTTATTACCTTATATGTAGTACCTTCCCTAGTATCAGTAAGTTCAATACCCATATCTAATAACTCATTTCTTATTGTATCTGCTAATTCAAAATCTTTATTTTTTTTAGCATTTTTTCTTTCCTCTATTTTATTTAATATAAATTCTTCATTTTCTACCTTTTCATTCTTATTATCACTAATTAAAGATAATGAAAGCACTTTATCAAAATCCTTAACTAAATATAATTTAGTATTATCATTTAATTCGCTTTTTAATAAATCAAATAAAACAGTTAACATTGAAGAAGTATTCAAATCATTATTAATTGCATCTTTAAATTTATCTTGATATTCTTTAATTTTATCTTCTTCAAGTTCTCCTTCATTAGTTAATTTACTAATTTTATTTAATACCCTATTATATGCAACTTTTGCACTATCCAAAGCTTCATAACTAAATACTAATTCTTTTCTATAATCAGATCCTAAACAAAAGAATTTATATACTAAAGGATCATATCCTTTATTAATTAAAGTATCAATAGTAATAAATTCACCACTACTTTTACTCATCTTACCATTCTTACTAATTAAATGCAATACATGAAACCAATAATTACACCATTTATGACCTAAAAAGCTTTCACTTTGTGCAATTTCATTAGTATGATGTGGAAACTTATTATCAATTCCCCCACAATGTATATCTAAATATTCTCCTAAATATTTATAACTTATTCCAGAACACTCTATATGCCATCCAGGATATCCTACTCCCCATGGACTATCCCATTTTAATGCTTGATTTTCAAATTTAGATTTTGTAAACCACAAAGCAAAATCATATGGATTCTTCTTACCTAAATCCTCACTAACATTGTCTCTTGCACCTACTATCATATCCTCACTATCTTGATTAGAAAAAACATTATATTTATCTAACTTACTAATATCAAAATAAACATTACCATTAGATTTATAAGCATACCCTTTTTCAAGTAACTTAGTAATCATTTCAATATAAGTATCAATACAAGATGTTGCAGGTACTACAATACTAGGCCATTTTAAATTTAATTTATTAAACCCTTCCTTAAATGCTTCAGTATAAAACTTAGCAATTTCTAATACATCTTTATGTTCACTTTTAGCTTGTTCAATCATTTTATCTTTACCAGTATCAGTATCCCCAGATAAATGTCCAACATCAGTGATATTCATTGCCCTAGTAACATCATAACCAATATATTCTAAAGATTTTACTAAAACATCTTCAAAAATATAACTACGATAATTACCAATATGTGCATAATTATATACAGTTGGACCACAAGTATACATTTTTACCTTACCATCTTCATTAGGAATAAATTCTTCTTTTTTCCTAGTTAACGAATTATATAATAACATAATAACACTCCTTTCAAATATATACTATATTTTATACCAAAATTAAAAATAATTCAATTATTTAAAGTAAATTTAAAAAAATAGATAATAACATCTATTTCTCAAACAATTTAATTAATATTATTTAACTTTTTTTATTTTTTACTTTCTTTAAAGTATCTATAAGTATTATTCTTTTTTCTTTTAAATCATAATCACTTATATTTTGTGTATGCCATGAATTACTATCACAATAACTATATGTTTTAGAATTCTTAATATTATCCATACTCATATTACTTTCTAAGCATCTAATCGAAGTACTTTCAGAATTTATTATACTATCTTTACTTATATCCAAATTAAATGCCTCAATATCTACACCTCTACCATTAATATTAACATTACCAAAAGAAATATTATCACTTTTAATAAATAAAAATGAAGAATCGCAAACATCAATCTTAGTATCAGATATATTTAATCCATATAAAGAATGTATTAAAAATCTATTACCAGTACCATTTAAATAAGAATTAACAATTTTTAAATTATTTGAATCAATATCTAATATACCAGTAAATCTACACGAATCTATTCTACATTTTCCATTAATTTCAATTAAATATTCACCATTTATAAAGTTACAATTATTCATAATAACTCTTACATTATCATAACCTAAAATATTAGTTGTATAATTAAAATTTAAACTATCAAAAATATAATAAATTGGTTTATTAATTTCATATAATCTTGAAATTTCTAAGTTTTTATTACTTTTACTATTAAAAAGTTCTATTATCTTTTTATTTTCATTTTCTTTATCAACATAACAAATAATCTTATCTTTCTTCTCAATAACTCTACCTAAATTACCAGTAAGTATTTTAAGTGCTTGCTTTCTAGATAATTTAACATACATAACTCTATTATTCACTTTAACACATACCTTTCTTAATTAATTTATATTCTAGCAAGAAAAAACTTAATTGTCAATTTATTAGTTAATCAAAGTAACAAAATATACTATTTAAAATAAAATATTATAGGTGAAATATATGTTTAATAATTTCTTTAATGTATTTAGAGTATGCTTTGGATGGAAACTATTTTGTTTTATATTTTGTTTTATATTAACTATGTTTATCTTTTATCAATTCTTGATTGCTTTATTTGTACCATGTTTCTTAAATGTATTACTTTTATTTATAGAATTCTGTGCACTTATTTGTTTAATATTTTATACTATTTTTGGTCTTTGTTGATAATAGCTACTGCAGCACTAACTCCATCATATGATGCACTAACTAATTGATAAATATCTTTCTTTATTACATCACCCACTGCATACACATTATTAATATTTGTTTTAAAATGATTATCTACTAATATATAATCATTTTCTTTTTTTAAATCAAATATTTTACTATTAGGAACATATCCAATACATACAAATATACCATCAACTACATACTTATTATTAATATTAAATTTATCATCATTGTATGAAATATTATTTATTTCTCCGTTATTAATAACTTTAATATTTTCAGTTTCTTTAACTTTTATTTGTTCTTTTTGTTCTGCTCTTAAATGATTACTTCTATTTAAAATAATAACACTATTTACAATATTAGATAAGTATAAAGCTTCTTCAAAAGCAACATCTCCCCCACCAATAATCATAACATCTTTATTCTTATATAAATTACCATCACATAAAGCACAATAACTTACACCTTTACCTACATAATCATTTAATATATCTAATTTTCTAGGACTTCTACCAGTAGCAATAACTAAATATTTATATTCAATATTATTATTGCTAGTATTAACTATATTTTTATTAAAATCAACACTAGTTACTTCTTCATATAAATACTCTATACCCAAATTATTTACTTGATTATATAAATTATATGCTAAACTAGGTCCATCAATACTAATATATCCCGGATAATTTTCAATAATACTACTTCTATTTAATTGACCCCCAACTACATTAGATTCAATAATTAATACACTCTTATTACTTCTTTTTAAATATATTGAAGCACTAATTCCTGCTATTCCAGAACCTATTATAATAACATCATACTTTTTCATTGTTATCACCTTTCTTTTTAAGTATTACTATACCTACTATTCCTATAATTATTAAAATAATTGCTACTATTTGACTAACTCTAAAATTAAATATATATAAACTATCAGTTCTAAGTCCTTCGATAAAGAATCTGCCTAATGAATATAATATAAAATATAAACAAACAATAATACCTTCTTTTTTATATTTCAATTTATTTCTAACTATTATTAAAATAATAAATACAATAAAACACCAAATAGATTCAAACAAAAATGTAGGAATATAATAATTACCATTTATATACATACCTTTAATTATAAAATCAGGTATATGTAAACTTTTTAAATATGATAAACTAGTAACTACACCATGAGCTTCACCATTAAAATAGTTTCCCCATCTACCAATTGCTTGACCCAATACTAAACAAGGAGTTAATATATCTAAAGTAAGTAAAATACTTTGTTTTTTCTTTTTACAGTAATATATTGTAAAAAGTATTCCTGCGATAACAGCACCATATATAGCAAGTCCACCTTCCCATATTTTAAATACATCTATAAAATTATCTTTAAATACTGAATAATTAAATATAACATAATATATTCTTGCACCAACAATAGCAACAGGTATTAAATAAAATATCAAATCAAAAATAAAATCTTTATCTAATTTTGTTTTAACAACTTCTTTTTTTACAATTAATAATCCAATTAAAATAGATAAAAATATTAAAAATGAATACCAATATATAGTAATTGGACCAATACTAATAAGTACCCTATCCATAGTTATTTACTATCCTTAAACATTGGTTTAATAATAAATCCATCCATAAACATATTAAAAATACTAATTAATATTGAAGCAAAAAACGCTGTAAAAAATCCAGTAATATTAAAATTATTACCCATTATAAAACTAGTTAAATATAAAATAATCATATTAACAATTGGATAAGATAATCCTAAAGTAATCGCAGTAAGAGGCATAGTCATAACTACTAATACAGGCTTAATAGTTTTATTTAATATATCTATAATTAATGCTGCAATTACTGCATATAATCCATAATATTTATTATTAATATAAAAATCTTTAAATAACATACTAACTAATATTAATACTAATGCATAACATACTAAACTAATAATAAAATTAACAAACTTATTCTTTACTAAATTATTTTTAGTACTTTCTTCTTCTACAATAATCATTTTTTTCATTCATAATCACCTTCATATATATTGTACCATAAAAAAAGAAAATTTTACCATTAAGATAATATTTTCTCTATATTTTAATTTAATCTTCTTCTAATATCACTAATTAACTTAGTTACTTCTTCCTCATTTTCATCTAATAAATCTACTCTATAATTATATATATGTAAATTCTTATATCTTTCTATATCAAGTATTCTATCAATATTCTTATAATGCATAATACTAGTAATACAATTATTATGTAATATTCTATACATTCTATCTTTATTATCTTTTAAATAATATTTATTATTATCATTCTTACAAATATTACAATGATTCATATTTAATTTTAAAGGACAATACTCAGTAATCATTAATTCTACTTTACCATAAATATATACTTCAACATTATAAACTTTCTTCATAATATCTTTTATTTGCTCATAAGTTAACTCAACAGATAAAGTAATTAAATTAACTTTAAATTTATTTAATAATTCAATAGATTTAGTATTACAAACATTTAAAGTATAATCAGTATTAACATTATTATTTAAACTATATTTATTTATACTACCAAGTTCACTTGCTAAAATATTACCATTCTTAATATCTACAAATTTATTTATAATTCTCGGAGTCTTATAATAAATATTTGCTACTTCCTTATATTTATTATATAGTTCTTTATCTGTAGTATATATATTATCTACATCATTTAACATACAAGTAATTAATTGCTCTTTATTTCTTACAAGTACATTAATATTATATTTCTTTTCCACTTCTTTTATTTTTATAATTTCATTATGCGTATCAATCATTAATCTTTTATTAAATTTATTTATTCTCTTTTCATCTAAAGCACTTAACATATTTCTTCTTATATCATTTAATCTACTAATAGGAATAAATATATCTTGATTATAATTAATATTTATATTATTTACTTTATATATTGTATCTCCTAATTTAGATAAACTTGTTTTAATATTATCTATACTTGTCGGAGTATTTTTAGCGTCTTCCACTTCATTAATAGTATCTACCATATTACCATCAATATCTATTATAGAAATAGCAATAGTATTATTACTAACTAAAACACTTATATCTATACCTATCTTCTTTTCGTCATATTTCTTTAAACTATCTATTAATTTCTTATCAACAGTTTTAAGAACAGTATCTCCAATATGTACTTTATTAACCTTATTATCTACAATTGCTATCTTACCTTTAAATACACTATTAGTAAGCATCATATTTTCATTATATAGCATATTTACCATCATACCAGTATCAGGTTCCTTAAATCTAATACCATCTTCCTGATTTAAAGTTTCAGTTAATTTAATATATATCTTATCTTTTGATACATTTATAACATTACCTATAACAATACCTTGATGATTTGGAGTCTTAATATTCATAATTTCATTTGCTTCAAATAAATAACCATTAGTAAATTCTCTATTAAATAATAATTTTAAATTTCTTATTTCTTCATCAGTTACAATCATTTCTTCTTTATTATAATATGCATCAATTAACTTACGATATAATTTAGTAACATAACCAACGTACTCTGCGCTTTTCATTCTACCTTCAATTTTAAAACTAGTAATTCCAGATTCTAATAAATCTTTTAAATTAAATAAAGTATTAAGTTCTCTTGTACTAAGTAAATAATCACCTTCAGTGTCTATTTTTTTATCATTTTGATATAAAGTATAAGGTAATCTACAACATTGAGTACATTCACCACGATTACCACTTCTTCCACCATTTAAACTACTAAATAAACAGCATCCAGAATAACTAACACATAGTGCTCCATGAACAAAAGCTTCCTTTTCTAATATATCAGGTAATTTCTTAATATCTTCCAAAGACATTTCTCTATCTAATACTATTCTAGATACTCCAAGTGATTTTAAAAATTTAATACCTTCCTCATTATGATTATGACATTGTGTTGAAGCATGAACTTCAATATTAGGAAACTTTTCTTTTACTACTTTAATCATACCAATATCCTGCATAATAAGTGCATCAACATTAATTTTATGCAAATAAAAAATATACTCTAAAAAATCTTTAACTTCATTTTCAAAAATTATTGTATTAACAGTAACATAAACTTTTACTCCATATAAATGTGCATATCTAATTGCTTCCTTTAATTCATCATTAGAAAAATTACTAGAATATTTTCTTGCACCATAATTCTTACCACCTAAATATACTGCATCACAACCATTATGAATTGCTTGATAAAGTGTAGCCATATTACCTACTGGACTTAATAATTCTACTCTCACACTTACACTTCCCTTGTATATATATGATAACATATTTTGTAAATAAAAAAAAGAAGTAATTTTCTACTTCTTAACAATTTTATTATTAAATACTTATATTATAAGGTTTTATTTATTTATATTTTTTATTACTTCCTCATAATCAGATAAATGAATTTTAGTTCTACCTATTATTTGATAATCTTCATGACCTTTACCTAAAATAAGTAGACAATCATTATCTTTTAACATACTAATTCCTTTTTTTATAGCGTCTTTTCTATCATAAATAACTTCATAGTTATCAGTAGTTATACCTTCTAAAATATCTTTCATTATAAGTTTTTCATCTTCTGTACGAGGATTATCATTTGTTAAAATAACATAATCACTTAAACTAGTAGCAATATTACCCATAATAGGTCTTTTCATAGGATCTCTATCTCCCCCACAACCTATTATTGTAATTATCTTACCCTTAGTAACTTCACGAAATAATGGAATAATTTTACTTACAGCATCTGGTTTATGAGCATAGTCTATTACTGCAATGGAAGTACCTACTTTAATAATTTGTGCTCTACCTACTGGAGCATTTATACTATCAGTTACATTAATAATATCATTAACACTAATACCTAAATTATTAATTAAAGCTAAACTTGTTAAATAATTATATACATTGAATTTACCAATTAAATTAGTTCTTACTTCATAACTATCATTATTAACATTAAACAATATATCAGTATGAGTATTTTCCATATGAAATTCTTTTATTTTATAGTTAGAGCCATTTATTCCCAAACTTAAACTCTTATCACAAATAAAATATTTAGAATATTCATCATCAACATTAACTATTATCTTACCATTATCCTTTAAATAATTAATTATTTTTACTTTACATTTACAATATTCTTCCATAGTCTTATGATAATCTAAATGATCTTGACTTAAATTAGTAAAAGCACATACATCAAATTTCAAGCCTTTAATTCTTTCTTCTGCTAGAGAATGACTACTTACTTCCATAACTATTACTTTGCAACCTTTTTCTTTGGCAGTAAGTAATAAATTATATAATTCTAAAATATCTGGTGTAGTATTAGATAACTCAACTACATCATTATCAATATAACATCCAATTGTACCAATATAACAAGTTTTAATACCTAATTTATTTAATATTTGATAAGTTAAAAAACAAGTTGTAGTCTTACCACTAGTACCAGTTACTCCAATCAATTTTAAATCTTCAAATTCCCTACTATAATTATTAACTAAATAATTCTTTAAATACTCATGAGTATCACTTACATTAATTGTATCAACATCATATTTACCATGTTCACAAATTATCTTTTCTGCACCATTTTTAATCGCAGAATCAATAAAATCATGTCCATCAACAGTATTACCTTTTAAAGCAATAAATGTATCTCCCTTAACAACTTTTCTTGAATCAGTTTTAATATTTAACATTATTCCTCCCTTAAAGAATCTTTAATTGCATCAACATTATAATTTACTTCAAATCCATTTCTTACTTGATGTAATAATTTTCTCTTTTGAAAATTTAATTTATTTCCATCCTTACGAACAAAATTCAATAAACATAAATTTTGTACCATATCAGAATCGAATATATAATCATCTATTGCCTCTAACAATGAATATTTAATTCTTTTTAATTTAGAAATACGTATTTTATATAGTTCTTCATTAGACATCTCTGGAACAAAATCATAACAAAAATCCCCAATTTGATTAAAGGCTTCATTTATTGTTAATATTTCTTCTAAAAATTCTTTGTCATAAACTTGTTTAATTGCATCTTTTGTTTTAAGATTTCTACGTTCTAATGCGTTTTTAACATTAATTAATAATTCTTTTTCACTTAAATCCTCTATTTTATCTAATCTATTATTAATATTTTTAATTTCTCTTAAACAAACCTTTCTAAAAAATGGCTCTCCTAAATCCAATTCATTACATAAATGTTTTTCACTAAAAAGTAATTCTTCTGAATAATATTCTCCACCTTTATCTTTATCATACTTAAAATATGCTTCCATTAATTTTTGCATATCAACATTTTTACTAATTAAATAATTATCTATATCAAGTCCACGACTTTTTATTACTTTATCATCAAATTGTAATAAATCATCAAATTCTATATCTAACTTTTTAATTCTTAACTTTAACTCTATTTCTGCAAATTCTCTTGAAATACTACCATACTTATCATTTAAAATAATTAATATTAAATGTGATATTGGTAACTTTCTTAAATCTTCTACTTTTACACTTGCTCCATTTTCACAATAACTATAATTTAACATAAAACCTCCATTTTAAAAAATAAGGAAATACTTCCTTATTAATAATTATCTGCTTTTCTTTCAAAGAAAGATTTTTTATGATTACAAATAGGACATACTTCAGGTGCTTTTTTACCAATAACTACATGACCACAATTTCTACAAATCCAAATTGTATCATTATCACTAGAAAATACTACTTCATCATTAATATTCTTCAATAGTTTTCTATATCTTTCTTCATGTTCTTTTTCTATTTTAGCAACACCTTCGAATAGATTAGCTATTTTTGTAAATCCTTCTTCTCTTGCTACTTCTGCAAATTCTTTATACATATCAGTCCATTCATAATTTTCACCTTCTGCAGCAGCTTCTAAATTATTAATAGTATCAGATATTTCACCACCATTTAATAATTTAAACCATATTTTAGCATGTTCTTTTTCATTATTCGCAGTTTCTTCAAAAATTGCAGCTATTTGTTCATAACCATCTTTTTTAGCTTTACTAGCAAAATATGTATATTTATTTCTTGCTTGACTTTCTCCTGCAAAAGCAGTCATTAAATTTTGTTCAGTTTTACTTCCTTTTAATTCCATAATTTTACCTCCAATTAAATTATATCATAAACTATATTTAATTTCATTCTTTTTACAAATACTTTACAAATTATTTATATGATAATTATACATTAAATTAGATATATCATTAACAATACTTTGATAATTATCAAGTCCATGCGTAGTTAATACAATAAGAATATATGGTTCTTTATCAAATATTATTCCACAATCATGATAAATACCATCCCAATAACCATATTTATGCATAACAACATTATCATTTATTTTTAAAGAATTAAAATAATCATTTATAAAATAAGATTTCATCTCATTATATTTATTATCTTTAACCATACTATATAATTTCTTAAATATAACCATTTGATCCATTACATTAGTCATACCAAAATCATCCGGACCAGAAAGAGTATATTTAGTGCCTAAACTATATCCATAATTTCTTAAATTATCCATTCCAACACTATATAATAAATTAAAATACGAATCATTATTACTAACACTAATCATTTTTTCCATATCATATCTATTACTATCATTAACTAAATTATTTTCATACATATAAATAGATAATAAACTTTTAATTAAACTAGCACCATAATATATTTTATTTTCTTTATAATAAAAACTATTACCATTAACTAAATTATAATACCCAATACTAACATTATACCCTTTATCATTTATATATTTAACTATTTCATTATCATTATCATTGTATCCTTCATTTGTAACAAAAGTATTAACTACTCTATTTATTACATTAACATTTCTTGAAGTACTACTCATATTACCAGAACTATCCACTACACTATATACTAAATTATATTCTCCAACTTTACTTGTATCAACATTACCAATAATTACTACTTTATTACTTATATCACCATCATAATTATCTATGACAGTTACTCCAAGTTCTTTATATACATCATTAACATATAAAGTAATATCTTTTTCACCATTTAAAGTTATCATAGGATTTTCATTATCTATAACCTTAACTTTTCTAACTAAATTATATTCTTTATTTAAATAATTCAAATTATAATTAATATTATATTCACCAAGTACACTTACATCTAAATCAGTAGTAACTTCTACTTTATCACTTAAATTATGATTAAACACATTTGCCTCAAAACCAGATTCAACATATAACTGTCCATAATTAATTAATAAAGTATCTTCCCCATTTAAAGCAAAACTAACCTTAGTATTAAACAAAGTTATGATTATAATTAAAATTAAACTAATTAACAATATAGATAATTTAACATACCACTTCATAATTACTCCTTCAAATATTTATTTAACCTACTTCCCTCCATAGTATAAATATTATTATCTTCTTCAAGTGTCTTCTCTAAACGAAACTTACTATAATTCAAAATATCTTCCTCAAATTTCGAAGCACTTACACATAATAATCCATTAATTTTATAACCATATTTCTCTTTCTTTAATAAATATTTTTTAATAACATCACTAACTAATTTAATAGTCTTATCATTCTTATAACTATTCTTTATACAAATTGAATTAATATTTATATAATTACCTACTTTTTTACTAAATCTTTTTATATCTCTAATATCAATATCAATGTATTCTTTATTCTTAGTTATTTCATCAAACTTATCAAAAGGTATCCTAATAAAATTAATATATCCAATTAATTCATCATCATCATAAATAAAAATATAATCAGTTTTATTATTTTTAATTATTTCACCCTCCTTAGAAATAGACCAAATATACTCATCATCATAATTATTTTTATCTAATTTATTAAATATTTTAAGCATATTATTAGTAATACTAAACCCCTTTTCTATTCTTAAATCATCACTCTTTAAATAAATACTATAACAGTTAAGTAAAAATAAAGTATTAGATATAATTATAAAAGATTCCGCAGCAACAGTACCATAACTACCATAAGATAAATCATAAATAATCCATAAAGAATAAGTAATAATACTATATAAAACAACTTTATTACCTTTATTAGTTAATGCATATCCATCACAAAGTGAAGCAAATATACAAAATAAAGATAATACACTACCATTATAAGTCACAATTGCTATAATCAAATATACAATTATACTAATATAAAATATTTTCTTAGGTTCTTTAACTTTTAAATATAAATAATCCCTAATTATTTCAAATATAACTACTAGTAATCCACTAAAAGCTCCTAATATAGTATAATTTAAAGCAAAAAATATACATGCAGTTATTTGTAAATATAATAATTTCTTACTACCACTTTTCCAATAACTAATAATTAAAATAAACCATGCTATTATACCAAGTAATTGAGCTATATAATACATCTTGTATCACTATCCTATCAATTATATTTTATCAAAAAATGAAGAAAAAATCTATACTAAAATTATATT